>Ga0206870_1268_pt1 | contig 10096 bp, 3 predicted proteins | sample Alteio_BWOrgCont_36_FD_152620 | JGI IMG/M metagenome (GOLD analysis project Ga0206870, IMG submission 152620) | Enriched cells from forest soil in Barre Woods Harvard Forest LTER site, Petersham, Massachusetts, United States -... | ecosystem: Environmental > Terrestrial > Soil > Temperate forest > O... | reverse complement strand
GGTTCACGGCGGACTGCTGGTTGGTGAGCAGGGTGGTCTGCGCGGTAATCACGTTGAGGTAGGGGTCGATGCCCAGGCGGTAACGGTCCGTGGCAACGTTCAGGTTGCGCTGAGCGGAAGCAACGGCGGTTGTCTGCTGCTGGATCTCCTGTGACAGGATGCGCAGGGTCGAAAGATTGTCCTCGACCTGCTGGAACGCGCTGAGAACGGTCTGGCGATAGTTGGCCACGGTTTCGTTGTATTGCGCCTCGAACTGCAAGACGGTGGCGCGCCGCAGGCCGGCGTCGAAGATGGTTTCTGCGACGGCAGGTCCTACCGACCAAACGCGAGAGGGCCAGATGAACCAGTTCGCAATCGAGGTGCTCTCAAAGCCGAAGGATGCGGCCAAAGTGAGCGTCGGGTAATAAGCGGCCCGGGCGATGCCAATCTGCGCGTTGGCTTGGGCGACGCTTCGCTCGGAGGCAGCGATGTCCGGGCGCCGTTCCAGAAGCTGGGAGGGAACGCCAAAGGGGACCGCGACGGGCGTGACGTTCAGCGGCGCGGGCGGTAAGGAGAAGTTCGAAGCGGGTTGCCCGACCAGAACGGCGATGGCGTGCTCGAATTGGGATCGCGCAATGCCGACAGCGGTGTCCTCCGCCTCTGTGGTCTCGAGCTGGGTTTCTGCCTGCGCCACGGCCTCGTCGTTCGCGATGCCGGTGTCGAGAAGCACCTGCTCCAGCCGCAGGGATTCGCGGTAGGCGACCACGGTGGAGTCGAGAAGCTGCTTCTGCGCGTCTTCAGTGCGGAGCTGGAAATAATCGACGGCCAAGTCCACTTGCTCGGTCAACCGGATGTTGGCCAAGTCGGCGGCGCTCGCCTGGGCCGCAGCGACATTCGAATTGATCGTATTGTGCACGCGCCCCCAGAGGTCGGGAACCCAGGTGGCATCAAACGGCAGCGAGTAGAGGCCTGTCTGTAGGGCGTTGCCACCGGCCGCGGAGACGCTTCGCTCGCCGGTGATGGCTGGGTTGGTGGACACCGTGGGAAACAGGCCAGCCCTGGCTTCGCGGACCTGTGCCCGCGCAGCGAAGAACGCGTTCGTGGCCGCCGTAATGCTTTGGTTTGAAGTATCGAGCTGGTCTTCCAGCTTGTTCAGCTCGGGATTGTTGAATACCTCCCACCAGTTCCCGCGCAGGGCCGCGTCAGAGGGTTGGGCGACCTTCCAGCCGTCGGTTTTCGGGAAATCGGGAGGCGTCAGCTCTTTGTAGGCCTCCGGGGCTTGGGCCGAAGGCGTGTGATATTTCGGGCCGACGTTGCAGCCGCCAAAAAGCAGAACCACCAGGACGGTAATGAAGAAAAATTGCGATTTGGTTATCACGCTTTTCATCTCTCGTGTGGTTTTCGGCAGGCTCAGTCACCCGCTTGCGGGACGACGTGTAACTGCCGGCGATGCGAACGTTGCCACCAGGCGCCAAAGCGATCCATGTAGAGGTAAACGACTGGGGTGGTAAAGAGAGTCAACATCTGGCTGAAAATCAGGCCGCCGATGATGGTGATGCCCAGTGGGCGGCGCAATTCCGAACCCGTTCCGGCGCCCAGGGCAAGAGGCATTGCGCCCAGGAGCGCCGCCATGGTGGTCATCAGAATCGGGCGGAAACGAAGCAGGCAGGCATCGTAAATCGCGGATTTCGGATCTTTATGTTCATTGCGCTGCTGCGCCAGGGCGAAGTCAATCATCAAGATAGCGTTCTTCTTCACCAGGCCGATGAGCAGAATAATTCCGATCAGCGCGATCACGCTTAAGTCCATGTGAAAGATCATCAGCGCGAGCACAGCGCCCACTCCGGCCGAGGGCAGCGTCGACAAAATCGTGATCGGGTGGATGTAGCTCTCATAAAGCATGCCCAGAACGATATAGACAGCCAGGAGAGCGGTGATGATCAGCAAGGGCTCGCTGGACAAAGAGACCTGGAAAGCCTGCATGGTTCCCGAATACATGCTGTGAATCGACTCGGGCATGCCGATTTCCTGCTCCGCTCCCTTAATGACGCGATCCGCCTCGCTCAGAGCCACACCCGGGGCGAGATTGAATGAAATCGTGACGGACGGAAATTGTCCCTGGTGATTCACGGCCAGGGGCGCGATCCTGGGCTCGAAGTGGGCGACTGCGCTGAGCGGCACCACTCCACCGGATGCTGGGTGCACATAGATGTAGTTCAAGCCCTCGGGACCCTGCCAGAACTGCGGGGAAACCTCCATCACCACGTGATACTGGTTGAGCGTGGTGTACATCGTCGCCACCTGGGACTGGCCAAAAGCGTTGTACAGAGTGGTATCCATCAATTGCGGCGTGATGCCGAGGCGCCCGGCGGTCTTGCGGTCGTAAACCAGCCGGGCTTGCAAGCCGCTATTTTGCTGGTCGGTATCGACGTCGGTCAGCTCCGGAATCTTTTTCATCGCATTGAAAAGAATCGGGCCCCATTCCACCAAATCGTCCACATTTTCCGACTGCAGGGTGTACTGATACTGCGCGTTCGATTGCCTCCCGCCGATGCGCAGGTCCTGCCCAGCGGAAAGAATCACGCGGGCGCCGGGGAGAGAATTCAACTTGGGCCGCAGGCGATCGATCACCTGACTGGAAGTCAGCTTGCGCTGCTCAATCGGCGTGAGCGTGATGCTGGCGAAGCCACCGTTGACGGGGCCGTTGCCGCCCGTATAGATCACCGCGGTTTGCACCGCCGGGTCCGAGCCGATGATGTCGACAAAGCGGCGGGTGAGATCCTGCATGGCCTGGAAGGAAATATCCTGGGAGCCGCGAATGCCGCCGCCCAGCGTGCCGTTGTCCTGCAAGGGGAAGAAGCCCTTGGGAACGATGACCAGGAGGTAGATGTTCACCGCGACAGTGATTAATAAAATTCCCAGGGTAAACGCTTCGTGATTGAGCACCCACCTGAGGGCGTGGTCGTAGGTGCGCACAAGAAAATCGAACGCGCGCTCGTTCCATTGATAGATGCGCCCATGCTGGTGGCCCTTTTCGCGCTTCAGCAAACGCGACGACATCATGGGCGTCAGGGTGAGCGAAATCATCAGCGAAACAAGAATCGCGATCGAAAGCGTCACGGCGAATTCGCGGAACAGGCGTCCGACAATGCCGGCCATCAAGAGGATGGGGATGAACACGGCCACCAGGGAAAACGTCATGGAAAGCACGGTGAAGCCGATCTCTTCCGCGCCCAGCAAAGCGGCCTGCAGGGCGCCCATACCGTCTTCCACATGGCGGCTGATGTTCTCAATCACCACGATCGCATCGTCCACCACGAAACCGGTGGAGATGGTGAGCGCCATGAGGGAAAGATTGTCCAGGCTGTAGCCCAGCAGATACATCGCGCCGCAGGTTCCGATCAGCGAAACGGGCACGGCAACGCTGGGGATGAGAGTAGCCCTGGGATTCCGCAGGAAAACGAAGACCACCAGGATGACCAGAACGATCGAGATCAGCAGGGTGCGCTCGATCTCTCGAACCGAGGAACGAATGGTGACGGTGCGGTCCTGTGTGACCTGCACGCGGATGCCGGAAGGAATCGACGCTTCCAGCGACGGCAGCGCGGCGCGGATTCGATCCACCGTATCGATGATGTTCGCGCCCGGTTGCCGGAAGATTTGCATGGTAATGCAAGGCGTGCCGTCGCAATAGGCCGCGGCACGAATGTTTTCTACCGAATCTTGCACTTCGGCCACATCGGAAAGCTTGATGGCGGCGCCGTTGTGGTAGCCCACCACCAACGACCTGTAGTAATCGGCCTTAAGGAGCTGATCGTTGGTGAGAATGTCGGCGGTGGTCGAATCGTTCCAGATTTGGCCTTTGGGAAGATTGGCGTTCTGCTGCCGGAGCATGTTCTGAACGTCCTGGAAACCGAGGCCGTAACTATTCAACTGCGTGGGATTCAGCTCCACGCGCACGCCCGGAAGCGAGCTTCCGCCCACGAACACCTGGCCAACGCCCTGAATCTGCGACAATTTCTGCTGCATGATGGTGGAGGCGGCGTCATAGAGCTTCCCACGGTCATACATTTTCGATGTGAGAGCCACCTGGAAGATCGAAGAGTCCGCGGGATTCACCTTGCGATAGGTGGGGTTACTCGGCAGGTTGGTGGGCAGATAGCTGCGGGCCGCGTTGATGGAGGCCTGCACGTCGCGGGCGGCGCCGTCAATATTGCGGTTCAAGTCGAACTGCAGCGTGATCTGCGTGACGCCCAGGTAGCTGGACGAAGTCATCTCCGTGATGCCCGCAATGCGGCCAAACTGGCGTTCGAGCGGCGTGGCAACCGAAGAAGCCATGATTTCCGGGCTGGCCCCGGGCAGGGTGGCGGAAACGTTGATCGTGGGGAAGTCGATCTGCGGCAGAGGCGCAACCGGAAGCATGATGAAAGCGATGATTCCAGCCAAGGCAATCGCCGCGGTGAGCAGCGTGGTGGCTACTGGCCGGTGAATGAATGGCGTTGAAAGGCTCATCCGCTAGTCTGCTGTTGAAGGAGAGGGAGCCAGACGCCGCTGCTCGCTCGCGCTACTCCCCGTGATCCGCCTCGCGACCTTGTCAAAGAATATGTAAACCACCGGCGTGGTGTAAAGAGTGAGCACCTGGCTTACCAGCAGGCCGCCGACGATGGCCACACCCAGCGGCCGGCGTAACTCGGATCCGATGCCCGTGCCGAGGGCCAGCGGCAAACCGCCCAGCATCGCGGCCATGGTGGTCATCAGAATGGGGCGGAACCTCAGCAGACAGGCCTGATAGATGGCCTCGACGGGGTCCTTGCCGTCTTTTCTTTCCGCTTCCAGCGCGAAGTCGATCATCATGATCGCGTTCTTTTCCACGATACCGATCAGCAGGATGATTCCGATCAGCGCCACCACGCTCAGCTCCAGGTGGAAGAGCAGCAGGAACAAGATCGCCCCCACGCCGGCGGACGGCAGCGTGGAAAGAATCGTCAGCGGATGAATATAGCTTTCATACAGCACGCCCAGCACGATGTAGACGGTCACCACCGCCGCAAGAATCAGAATTGGCTCGTTGCTCAGAGATGCCTGGAACGAAGCCGCAGTGCCCTGGAAGGCCGATTGAATGCTGAGCGGCATTCCAATGTCCTTTTGCACTTTGTCGATCGCGCTTGTTGCATCTCCCAGCGACGCGCCCGGCGCCAGATTAAATGAAATGGTGACAACCGGGAATTGCCCCTGGTGATTCACCGATAAAGGCGCGCTCGATTGCTCAAAGTGGCTGATGGCGCTGAGCGGCACCGCAGAACCGTTGACCGCCGAAACCGCGGCGGGCGTGGCCGAGCCCTGCGTCGTGGTCGAAGAGGGACCCGCCGGACCGTTCGTGTTGGTAGCCGGCGCGAGCACGATGCCGGAAGAATTGGATGTGGTGGTATTCGAGGAAACCGCCCCGGAGCGAACATAAATATCGTGCAGGTCCTCCGGGTGCCGCTGGAACGTGGGCAGTGTCTCCAGAATTACGTGGTATTGGTTCAGCTGCGTGTAAAGGGTGGAAATCTGGCGCTGCCCGAAGCTGTCGTAGAGGGTCTCGTCGATCATCTGCGGAGAAATACCCATGCGCGAAGCGGTGGGACGGTCGATCACGAGGCGCGCGGCGAGCCCGCTGCTTTGCTGATCCGTAGCCACATCGCGCAATTGCGGCAACTGCTTCAACTGGTCGACGAAGCGCTCGGTCCAGACATTCAGCTCGTTCTGGTCGGGATCTTCGAGCGTGTATTGATACTGCGTGCGGCTGACGCGATCCTCCACCGTGAGGTCCTGCACCGGCTGCATGTAGAGCGTAATTCCATCCACCTTGGAAACTTCGGGCTCGAGGCGGCGAATCACGTCTGATGCATCGAGATGGCGCTCTTCGAGCGGCTTCAAGTTGATCAGAATTCGCCCGCTGTTCAAGGTGGTGTTGGTGCCGTCAACCCCGATGAACGAGGAAAGGCTCTCGACCGCCGGATCCCGCAGGATCACCTTGGTGAGCGCCTGTTGCCGCTCGGCCATGGCCGGGAATGAAATGGCCTGAGGCGCTTCCGAAATTCCCTGAATGATGCCCGTATCCTGCACCGGGAAGAATCCCTTGGGCACGACGACGTAGAGGAAGATGGTCATCGCCAGAGTACCGGCGGCCACAAACAAAGTCGCCGTCTGGTGCTTCAGCACCCACTCGAGCGTTCTGCCGTAGAACGCAATGATGGCCTTAAATACATGCTCGGATCTGCGGTAGAACGCTCCCTGCTGTGACTCCGGCGTGTGGCGAAGAATTCGCGAGCACATCATCGGCGTGAGCGTAAGCGACACCACCGCCGAAACGAGAATTGTGACGCTCAGCGTGATGGCAAATTCGCGGAACAGACGGCCCACAATCTCGCGCATGAAGAGCAGCGGGATCAGCACGGCGATCAGCGAAATTGTTAGCGAAAGAATGGTAAAGCCGATCTGCTCGGCGCCCTTAAGGGCGGCCTGCATGGCGTCTTCGCCCTCTTCGATGAAACGCGAGATGTTCTCGATCATCACGATGGCGTCGTCCACCACGAAGCCGGTGGAAATGGTGAGCGCCATCAGCGTGAGGTTGTTCAGGCTGTAGCCGAACAGGTACATGGCTCCGAACGTACCAATCAAAGAAAGCGGAACGGCCACGCTGGGAATGATCGTCGCGGAAATGCTGCGCAGGAACAAGAAGATGACCATCACGACCAGCGCAACGGTCAGCATCAGCTCGAATTCCACGTCTTTCACCGAAGCGCGAATCGTCGTCGTGCGGTCGGTGAGGATGTTCACGTGCACGGCCGAAGGCAGCGTGCTCTGCAATAGCGGCAACAACTTCACGACGCTGTTCACTACCTGGATGATGTTCGCTCCCGGCTGCCGCTGAATGTTGACGATCACCGCCGGCTGCTCGTTCATCCAGGCCGCTTGCTTCACATTCTCGGTGCCGTCGATGACGTTCGCGACGTCCGAAAGCAACACCGGGGCGCCGTTGTGATAGGCCACCACGACGTTCTTGAAGTCCTTGCTGGTGAGCAACTGGTCGTTCGCGTCGATCTGGTAATCCTGGCGCGGCCCATCGAAGCTGCCTTTCGCCAGGTCGAGGCTCGTCTGCTGCAGCGCCGTGCGCACATCCTCGAGATTGATGCCGTGGGACGAAAGAGCCGTGGGATTCACCTGCACGCGCACCGCGGGTTTCTGGCCGCCGCTGATGCTGACCAGCCCGACGCCTGGCAACTGCGCGATCTTCTGGGAGAGTCGCGTGTCCGCGAGGTCTTCGATCTGGGAAAGCGCGATCGTGTCCGAGGTTAGCGCCAGGGTCAAAATCGGAGTGTCCGCAGGATTTGTCTTGCTGTAAATAGGGGGCACCGGCAAGTCAGGTGGAAGGAAGGTCTGCGCGGCGTTGATCGCTGCCTGCACTTCCTGCTCGGCAACGTCGATATTGAGGTCCAGAGAAAATTGCAGAACGATGATCGAGCTCCCATCCGAGCTCGTCGAGGTCATTTGATTCAGTCCCGGCATCTGCCCGAACTGCCGCTCGAGTGGCGCGGTCACGGCAGACGCCGCCACATCCGGACTGGCGCCCGGATACAGGGTCACAACCTGGATGGTGGGATAATCAACTTCCGGCAGAGCCGAGACTGGTAACTGCAAAAAGCCTACAAACCCCGCCAGCAGAATCGCCGCCATCAACAACGAAGTAGCAACCGGGCGGCGGATAAACGGTGTAGATGGACTCACGGTGAAGCGTCTCCATCGGGTTGATTGCGCGCGCTTTTCTTCCCACCGTGTCCGCTGTTCTGGCTCGGAGCGGCTTGGTCATCACCGGACGAGGAGCCATTTTCGCTGCTTTGCTTTCCACCGCGGATCGCCACCGGAGCGCCATCCTGCAGGCGATCGAACCCGCTGAGAGCGACCATTGTATCGGGGCCGATTCCCTCAACGGCCGTCTCGTTGCCGTCGGTCGTACCTGCCTTCACCGGACGCATTTGCGCCGTCTTGTCCGGCTTTACCACGTAAACGAATGCGCCCTGCGCGCTGCGCTGGATGGCGGCCGTGGGCACGAGCGTGGAATTGTGCTCCGTCTCAACCAGCAGGCGCGCGTTCACGAACTGGTTCGGGAAGAGCGCGTCATCCGCGTTCGGAAATACCGCCTTCAGCTTCACGGTGCCGGTGGTGGTATCGATCTGGTTATCAAGCGTCAGCAGCGAGCCGTTGGCGATCTGCTGCTCCTGCGTGCGGTCCAGGGCGGCTACAGGCATGGAGTGCCCCTGCCGCAATTGTTTCATGATCTGGGGCAGATAATCTTCGGCTACGCTGAAGATCACCGTGATCGGCTGCAATTGCGTAATCACCACCAGCGGCGTGGTGCTGCCGGCCTGCACGATATTCCCCGGATCCACCAGCCGCAACCCCACCCGCCCATCGATGGGCGAGGCAATGTGCGTATATCCGAGGTTCACGCGGGCATTCTCTACCATGCCCTCGTCGTTCTTCACCGTACCTTCATATTGCAGGACGGCCTGCTCCTGGTCATAAACCTGCTGCTGCGCGATCGCGTTGCGCGAAAACGCCGACTTATAACGGTCCAGGTCAATGCCCGCTTCCGCCAGTAGAGCCTGGTCGTGTGCTAGCTGGCCTTCCCCCTGGGTCAGGGTCGCCTGGTAGGGCCGCGGGTCGATTTCCAACAGAGGGTCGCCTTTCTTGACCATCTGGCCTTCTTTGTAATGCACTTCCATGATTTCGCCCTGCACCCGGGCCGTCACCGTAACGGTGTAAACCGGGGTGACCGTGCCCAGCGCCTCGACGAAAACACCAATGTCCCCGGTGTGGGAGGAAGCTGTCGTGATCGGGACCGCGCGCGGCGGAGCGGCTGCTTTTGCCTTCGAGCTATCCCCGCTCGAATGCCGCTGGTAATAGAAGACCCCACCCACTGCCAAAGCGATCAAAAGCAAGGCCCATATCCACCAGTGCCCTTTCGGGGGCGGCTCCTGGGCACTGAACGAGTGCCGGAGCTCGGGTGACGGCGTCTCGGAGTTCGTCATCGTCGTCTGGTCTTGCAAACCTTCAAGTTTATGGTCAGGCATGTTCCTCAAATCAGCCTTTTTGCTGAATCTCGTCGGCTCTTATTGAGCGATTGGGATTCCTTCGAAATGGTCCTTGCAACACGTCTGGCAAAGAACATCCCTGCGTCTTACAGACGCACGTCTACCCCAAAAGGTTTCGCCGTCTGGGAGAGGTTCCTGGCTCTCAGTACATGATACTAGTAGACTTCCCCTTAAGGAAAGCTAAGAAACGAAAAGAAAGGTCAAGACGAACGGGCAGCCGGTTGAATCCGACGGCACGCCCGCCAAGCCCTCAATTCGACCGGTACTTTGCATTCGGAAGGATGACCAGCCGCCTGCGAAGAAGATCCGGGTAAGATGCCACCGAATATTCCGGACGCCTCTTCGCTTTTGTTTTGCCTGGCCACGCAGGGGTGTCCACGGCGGGCTTAGCTTTTCCCGCTCCGAACCGCTTCTGCCTGCTTCATTTGCGCCTGCCACTTGGCCCGCAATCCCGCGCGGTCCACTTCCTGCCCCCGCAAGTAAACACGGTCGATCTTGCGCGTATTGGCGATGTTCTCGAGCGGATTGGCATTCAGCACCATAAAGTCGGCATTCTTTCCCGGCGCAACCACGCCCGTATTGATCTTCGCAATGTCCGCACCGTCGCGTGTCGCGCCCACGATTACTTGCATCGGCGTCAAGCCGATGGCAACCAGGCTCTCCAGGTCCAAATGATTGAAGTACCCGATCCAGAATCGGTTCTGGCCCGTGTCGGTTCCGGTGACCACGCGCATTCCAGCAGCCCGCAGCATCATCGTGTTGCGCCCCTGCAGTTCGAAATCCTTTCGCGCCTTCTCGACCTCCTCCGGCGACCTCTTCGTCAGCGGTGCGCCCCAATCCGATTCGATATGGGCGGCCGGAATCAAATCGCGCAACAAAGGATCATCGAGCCATTCCGGTCGCTTAGCTCCTCCTTGCGTATCCATCCACGCGGTAATCAGGTCGGGCGTCATCCAGATCTTCGGGCGATCGTTCTTCGC
>Ga0206870_1267_pt1 | contig 10116 bp, 17 predicted proteins | sample Alteio_BWOrgCont_36_FD_152620 | JGI IMG/M metagenome (GOLD analysis project Ga0206870, IMG submission 152620) | Enriched cells from forest soil in Barre Woods Harvard Forest LTER site, Petersham, Massachusetts, United States -... | ecosystem: Environmental > Terrestrial > Soil > Temperate forest >... | reverse complement strand
TCTAGAGGAAGCGGGCTCCAGGCAGTCTGATTAGAGATGACGATCCCGCGCGGCAGCGGGAGCCCACCGGCGTCGGGCGGGCTTCAACCCTTTCGGCCAAACCACCCGGCGCTTGTGGAGCACGAATACCTTGCGGTCCAGACGCTGGGTCGTTGCGAAAGTGATCGCGTCGTCCAGATTGTCGAACGAAGCCAGCATGTAGATTTGCGCGTCCTCTTGCATCACGAGAAAGGGTTTTCGTCTGGTGTCTGGGGCGTGGCTCATTTCCGAGGCTCTCGCGCTGCTTCGCACTTTAGCGAGCCTTCGACGTAATGCTGCGTGCTCTCGAGATGGATGTCGCGGAGATTCCGGATTACCTAACCCGAAGGACGCGGAAGGTGATGGAGGAGACGCCTGCTGCCGCGGGAACCGGATGTCGTTCTCGCTGAGCCAGGGCCGCTTCACCTGTTGCCGCCCGTCGACTGCAGGTGTCGGAGGCTCGCCGCGGAGCCAGCCTTTCTCACGCCGCCCCTTCTAATGGATGTTGGCTTTCGGCTTGGCGCAGCCTTAAGCTCAGTCACTAGGATTGGGCGGTGGCTTTTTTTGACCTGGCAGTGGAATGCCAGCGGGTTCGTCGCTTGGCGCAGTCGGAGGCAAAATATTATTCATCGCCCACATTGCAGCTTGCGTGCGATTGTCGACACCGATCTTGCGAAAAATGTTCTTTATGTGAACTTTTACGGTGGCGTCAGCGATCCCGAGTTGCCCAGCGATAAGCTTGTTCGGATGGCCATCCACGAGCGACAGCAATATCCTGCGTTCTTGAGGGGACAGGCTCGAGGAGCTACGCTGAACCGAGCTCCCGGGCGCCGCGATTCGTTGATCTGAAACCGTCGTCAGGAGGGCCGAGGGTATGACGGTTTCCCCAAGCATGACCAGTTCCAGGGCCTTGAGAAAGGCTTCCGTGGCTATACCCTCGACCAGACAGGCGTTCGCACCGGTTCTGAACAGCGAGGCGATATCGCGCAACAGGTTGGAGCCCACTATGACGGCGATGCGGGCGGCCGGAAACATGTCCTTGAATAGTTGAATTTCTCGCGTAGCCGTCCGTAGGTCGCCTGCGTCGAGAATGAGTAAGGCAACATCATGATCCTGGAAGAGTTTCGAGTCCAAATTCTCGATGCTCGACACAGAAATCACGACCCGAAAGGGAGAATCGGCGAAGATGCGCGCTAGACCTTCCAACGACAACCTGCTTCGACCAACGAGCATGATCGGAAATGCCTTCTCGTCGACGAGTACTTCTCGCCCCGAGGAAGCTGGAGCCCCTTCGCGTGAAGGCTGCTTGTCTTCCGAATGACATTCCATAGCCATTTCGCGATTACCGTCTCCGCTTGGGATGTTGACTGGTGGCCCTTTCTAGCGAGCTTACCCATCGCCGCCGTGATGGGATAGAAAATCGGGAGTACCCCGGCAGGTCCAAAAGGGGATGTCATGGTACTGTAACAATGGCAACTTACGGTCGCGGGTATGGGCTCCGCCGAACAGTATTTCATTTTGGTATTCCCGCGCGCCGCGGCGGATGAGCTGCAGGCGCAGGCTGCGATCAAGGGGTATGGCTCCGCGCATGCAATGTCGCTGGTTTCGCGGCTATCGACTGGAACTGAGATTGCCATCGCCGTCCATCAGTTGCCCGGCTCAAGCGGGGTGGCGATCGCCGCGGAGGAAGACGAGATCCGATCAACGCAGGTGGGGCGAACGGCGCCAGCGATCGACCGCCGGTAGATCTGCGCCCGCCGGCGCACATCTCGCGACCCCATTGTCCATCTTTGCGGAATCGCTTTTGATGGTATAACGCACTGAAATAGTGACGCATTTTGCGCGACCTGCATCAGGCTCGGCGACGATCTGGAACCTTCCCGCATCGGACGATCCTGAGCCATGGGCAGGGGGGGAGAATCTCTTGTTAACTAGCTAATGATATTTTGGCCGAGAAGTGACGGATACGATCCGTGCACGCTCCAATCTCCGTCCGCGGGAGGACGAAATGGAAACAGCGGTCCTTATCCTGACCGTCGTGCTCAGCGCGGCCTCGGCCGGAGCGGTGAGCTACTCGCTGAATTTTTCCAGAGACCGATTGCATTTTCGCCGGATGAAGGCGGAAGAGCTATACGGAGCCGTCGAACGATTGGATCGCGAAATCTACAGCTACTTTCGAGAGAGCTACTCTCTCTACAGCAAGGTCGTGGAACATGCGGCCGACGAGATTAATCCTTTAGCAACGCCACTCTTCGCGACGGTGCAAATGCTCACTCGCTTCTACTTCCCCCGCTTGTGCCCCGATCTGGCGAGGGCCTCCGCCGCCGCCCAGACTGCGGCACATCGCCTGTCCACCTGGCGGGCCGGGAGCGACGTCGAGTCTGAGGACCTCTTGCTGGTGCTCGACGCCTCAGTCTCCGAGCTCGGGCACGCCCTGCATGACTTCAAGCGAGCTATTGTCGAGCATCAGACGAGAACGAACCGGCTCGCCACGGCCCTAGGGTTCGGCGGCTCGCCTTCGGCAAATGTGGAGCGCTTGGTTCGCGCTTCAACTTGAATGTGCAGTCGGTTTTTCTGAAGGCCGGCAATGAGCCTTGGCCACGCCTCGTCGGTCGCCCGCACATTGGCGCGCTGAGCGTTCAGCTGCGGATTGCTCCCATAGCCCTTTCGGGAGCGCCGAATCGAGCGTCTCAGTGCCCGCCGAATGGGCGGCGAGGATCAGCATGGCAGCGGCCGCTGCTTACTCAGCAACTCGGGCACCGGCGAGGAACCCGACTTCCTCAAGCAAGAACGAAATTTGGCAGAAGGGACTCGGAGTGCTGCGCAACGAGGCGCACGGCACCAGGGCTGTTCCTCGGACAGGCGGCATCAATCGCGGCTGTGTGGCATGACGGGCGTCTGGCCAGGGAAGACCAGGCGAGGATCACGGATCTGATCGCCGTTGGCCTCGCATATTTGCGAATAAAGGACACCATGTCCCACCATTTTCTGGCTGATCCGCCATAGGCTCTCGCCGCGCGTGACGGTCGTGATGCGGATCCGATCGATGATAAGAGCGGCTCTGCCTACCAGGTGGCGCCGGACCGCTGTCCTGCTCGGGCGCCAAAGACGTATCGCCACCTAGGAGGGATGGGCGTGGCATGGTGACAGGAATGGAGGTGCGCGTCGGATCGGCCCCACGGACCGCGATGAAACTTCCGCAAATGCGCCCGGCGACTTCGATCGCAATGTCAAAGCATGCGCGCCCCTTTCATTGGCCACGGCTCGGCCCAGGGGGTGTTGCCGTCGATGAGGTCGATAGTCGAATTGGGGGCATCATATCCCGCATGACGCTGTCGCCTGAGGCCTCGATCCGAACGGCATCGAGTCATGGGGGCGAGGATCCGAGGCCGGAGCGGCTGACGCAGAGTCGATCACGATAGATGACTTCTCGGATACGCCTTGCCGCAAGGAGGCAAGCGACGCAGAGGAGTGCGCGGCCGTCGCTGCTTCAAGGCGGATAGCATCTGGTGCGTGCGCTGAGCGGAAGTAAAGGTTCACGCCTCCAGCGACAGCGATAGCGATAGCGAGCCCGCGTGCGCCGAAGATGATTGCCGCCCTACCTTCAGCAGCGAACTCAGTCACAGCTTTTCGGGATGTCCGCTGCTCCGTATGCGCAAGTAGCGAGCGGAATTACACTGCACCGGCGTTCGCCAGGGAATCCGCCCGTGATTTAAACGCCACCCCGTGCCGACGACCCGCCCGAGGGGTTCGAGGCGCGCTGATCGCGTCTGGCCTCGCCGGCTGCCAAGCCGAGCGCGACTCACTGGCGGATCGTTGTAGGGCCCTGGACCTCGCCTCGTGGTCCTACTCGCTGCATTGCGTCCCTCGCTTCGCGCAGCTCGCGCAGGCGCTGCATGTTCGCGAGGAACTCGTCGCGACGCTCCTGTTCCTCGAGCATTCGCCGCTCGGAGGGCAAAAGGCGCCAACGCTGCGTGAAGCTGCGATCGGCTGGTGCATTCACGATGCCGGGCTTGGCCACCTTGGCGCAGGCTTTGTGCCCTGGATCCGCGAGTGGAGCGTTTACAGCTGGGGCCGACTCTTGTGCTTCCTCGCACGGTATCGACCGCGCTACAAGATGTGCTGAAGAGTCGTGATTTGCCTCGATCGAGGCAGGTGGCGAACCTTGAGCTGGCGGCCCATTGAACGAGCCGCGATGCATCGCCCACGCAGCTGCCTGGGTACGGTTGTCCACAGCCAGCTTGCGCAAGATGCTCTTGACGTGAATCTTTACAGTGGCGTCAGCGATTCCAAGCTCCCTGGCGATGACCTTGTTCGGCTGGCCTTCGATCAGGCTGCCCAAGATCCGTTCTTCCTGGGGAGATAGGTGCACTCCGCCATTATCCACGGGGGGGCTCGGCGGCCCTTCGGAGGGCATGGACGCAAGCAAGGTGGAAGGAACGAGCGTTTCACCAAGCATCACGAGTTCGAGGGACTTGAGAAGAGTCTCGGCGGCGACACTCTCGGGAAAGCAGGCATGGGCACCGGCTTGAAAGAAAGACACGACGTCGGGCCAAAGAAGAACTCCCTGGACGACGGCGATCCGGCCGGTCTCGTGCAGCACCGTAAACGCCCGCACCTCCCGGAGCGCGGCCTCCATGTCCCGGCCGGCATCGAGAATGAGCAACACGCCCTTATGCAGCTGCGGTTCGATCCGCGGCAGTCGATCGACGCTGGGCGCCGACGCGACGACTTGAAAATCGGTCCTCTCGAGAAGGCGCCGCAGACCCTCGAGCAGCAATCCGCTCGTTCCAATCAGGACCGCCGCGTACGTTCGGCGATGCCCACTGGCCGCGATGCCCCCTTCATCGGGCGCCGCTGCAGATGCGGGGGAGATATTTATATCGTGGGCAGGTTGTAGAGGATCGGTATTCGATCCATGATGGCTCACACCCTGTTGATTCTGGGCCATTTCTGCCATCTTTGCTCCTCACAATTCGCGCATCAGGTTTCGGTCAATTGAGAGCGCAAAGTTGACGCCATTCAAAAAGCTCCGCTAGAGTTTCTCCCCAGTTGCGGAAAGGTGGGTCCCCTGAAAGCCGCTTCTGCTTCCAATACAACCCCATAATCTATGCTGATACCCTTCGGGCTTGTCCTCGGCAATTTGGAGGTACTCCCTAAACTTCTACGGGAATGTGGCTATTTAGTAACACTGCTCGTTGCAGGCTTTTGTTGCACACTCGCCAAGGACGGGCGTGCCAGGGGCCCCCGCAGTCGTCAAAATAGGGTTAGTCGCGCAATTCTGGGTGAACCCACAGTCACTAGGAAATAGTTTTTGAACAGTGGTCACCACACGCGGTATACGCTAGAAACATCCGCGTAGTATAGGTAGCGCTCAGGCGAATGACCAGGGTACTGGATTGTCCCGGCCGAAATCGACGGCCGAGAGTGTAAATCGAAGCCTTCATTGAAAGGGCGCCAAGATATGGCTCACGCCCCCATTTTCCTCGCCGTCGGTTTTGCTCCTGGTCAAGGACGCAAATTGCATGCCGAGGTCGTAATGAAAGCCCCTAGCGAAAGCAAAGCGGCTGCGCTCGCAGCAGATCTGGCGCGGGAAACGGGGGCGGCAATCGCGCTCTCGCAAACAGCGTCCGCCTCGCCCGACAGAGCTCCGACCATCAGGATACTCGCGAATTGTGGCGGTGTATCCGAAGACTCCGAGCTTTGGGGCCTAGAGGGTGTACCGTCGAGCGATGGGAAGCCCTTTGCTCACTCCACCGCCGGACGAATCATTGGAGGCATGCCGACGAGGTTGATATCCTCCCATATTGCGTCTTTCGGAATGGCGCGAGGGCGAAGGTTGCGGGAGCACTCACGAATTTCCCGCCTCGCTCCATATATTTCGGCCGCCGTTCTCGCACTTGCGATCTCTGCGGTCGCGTTCAGGGCTAGCGCGGCTCAGCGGGAGGCCCGCTTGGTCGAGATGGCTCGCCCCTCCTGTGATCATGAGCGGGTTACAAACCAGGAGCTCCACCGTTTTGTCAGATATGTGACCAAGACGAGAGCCACCAAACAGGAAGCCCTCGCTGTCGTTCTGACCTTATGTCAGGCCAAGTCTGGCCGAGATGTAAGTAAGCGTAGCGTCGAGCGGACGGGGGCATAGATCCTTATCGCCGCTTCCGGATCGAATGCGTAAGTCGACGCATTCACTTCACCCTAGGCGCGCAGTTGAGGGCGGCTTCGTCTGTGGACAGGTGAATGCCAGGGGAGCGCCAATAGGCAATGAAGATTGAGGCGCCGCCGCGGAGTGCCCCGTGAGGGCCTCCGCCGCGCCATGGCCCCAAGCCGTCTTCATGACAATCCTCAAGCCCAGGAAGAACGGCGCCGGAGCCAACACCGCTCAACAAGGCCCGTGATGGTTTCAAGCGCTATGGTTGGGGGCCTCATCAAAATGAGTCGGTCGACATCGGCGGAATTCAATCGCCTCAGAGAGATCTATCCCTTTCCCCAGCTGCTTCCGATCCCCAGTTTCAATGATCCTGCCCTGCGGAACCGGCGCCGGGCTCGGGGTGGCATGCAGGCTGCATCAACCCCGAGATGCAACAATCTTCGTGCCATCATGGTACTTGCAAGGGGAAAAATGCCAAAATGGGACGGGCTAAGAGCAAGGCGCTGACCTCCAAAAAATTTGCGGCCATCTTCGTCGAGATACAGGAAGATATTCACGAGAGCTTGGCTAACACCCTTAAGACAGGAGGACTCGAGCTCATCGGAGTAGTTTCCAGCATCGAAGAGATGGCAGCTATCTCGATCAGAGATGACGCTCGCCTCATGATTATTATCGACTCTAGCGAAAAGGCAGCGACCACCGTCGAGCGAATCGAGATCGCCAAGGAGCTTCATCCCGACTCTCGAATTGCTGTATTAGTCGGAGAGGTTCACCTCTGCCGGCTAGGTCCGCTGTTTCAAGCGGGCGCGCATGCTTGTCTCGACAGAGAAGCTAATCCAAAGACTATTCGCAAATCACTTGAACTGATGATGCAGGGTTGAGGTAGGTAAGCCCAATTCAGATTTTTACAATATAGCGCGACGATGATGGCCTTGGCGCTGATTAGCAGAGAAATGCACGCGTGCTCCTTTGGAAGCGTGGCGCCCTTAAGCAGGCTCGATGCATTCACGCAGTGCATAATCGCTCGGCACATTACCAAATCGGGCGAGGATCTCAGCGTCCTTCCACCCGCCGATTGATGGGTCACCGGTTATGGAGAAGGCGACCGCTCCTCGTCCGCATCCCGCCAGCTGCGCCGCACCGAGGCGAGCACCTTGCGCGCTGGGAACCCTAATTGCCGCGTCCACCCGATATTGACAATTCCCAGTCTGACGGAACGCCAGCACTAAGAAAAACATCGAATTCGCCATTTTGGCCCCGGCATTGGAGGACGGAGCCCTGTCCTTGGTGAGCGCCAGGGCCTATTCGCAACCGACAGGGAGCAAGGGTCGCGGTCGCGGCAACTTCTCTATCACCAATAGTTAAATAACTTTAGAATTCGTTTACCGCTCATGAGTGGTAGCCAAACTTGGCACAACCATAGATAAGGGGATCGCTCGATATCATGCGCGCGAGGCCACGGCCGGCGGCGGGGATGCATATTGCGGCCTCGACCGGCTGCGCCCGTCGGCAAAACTCCATCCTGCTGTGCTCGCACACTTCGAAGGGCAGCTCACCCGCTAGCGGGAAGCCTTGGCGGGAGGTGTTAGAGCTGGCGCCTCTGACTGCGCGGAGGCCATGCGCGATCTCGTCGAGACCGGGACGCGCGCGCACCTTGCCTAAGTTCGCTGTCGCCGGGCGCATCTCTTAAACGGTGCTCGCGAGCGCGCTATCAGCCGCGGTTTCTGCGTGTGGTGATGTTGGAACGAAGCTCATAAATTATTGATTGTATTAGCGCTTCCACCGAGTGGACGATGAACCCAAGCCCTCCTTCTGTTTCCGCTCGAGCCTCGCATTGACCGCGGCTGCGTAGCCTCGCCGCTGGATGCGCGCTTGCCCCTTCGCTGTCCATCTCGAGCCGCCGAGGTTCCTGACCGGCCCTCGCCGGCCCGCCGCATTCTCAAAGCCCTTGTGGACAACTGCGTTGCATTTGCCGGCTATGGGTGTAGGCTGCCGCTCCGGGCCTAGACGCCACGCACTCTGTGGCCGCGGAGAATAAGGCTCCCGCCGCCTGCTTTTACATATTTCGGCAGGCAGCAACCTGGACCCGGCGCGCGCTCAGCCCCCCAGCCACCCCACGCGCCGGGTCACTTTGCGAGCGGCCCCCTGCGCTACTTGGCGCAATCTGCGCTGCGTTCGCGCGCCCTTCGATCGATATCCCCCCCGCCACCCTCGACTCGCGCTCGGCGCGATGGGCCTGGCGTTGATGGTGTGCCGTCGCTACGAAAATACCATCGCCGAGCACGACATCGCAGTGGAGCTCAATCTGAATACCTCCTTCGGCCATTGGGCATTCGGATTTACTTTGGCGCAGGCCGAGCCCGCAAAGACCGTCGATCAGTCGGAAGTGAGACCGCCCTGATGATTCCGAGGATCGTGCTCCGTCAGCGCTTTTATCTTACGCTACTGCAGCGGTTGCAGCATTCGGTTGTGACAAACCTGGATGACGCGCGGGTGTGGGCGATGCGGCGGCATAAGGCTTGGCCGGGCCACTCAACGGATGACCGTTAACTAAAGACTCGCCAAGACTGAATTTTCGATGCAGGATGCTCGATCGGGAGGTGTTTGGACTTCGTGATGGGGCGCCCTTGGTGGGCGAATTCGAAGTCCAATAGTGGGAATGCGTAACACGGGGCGGACGAGCTTGCGAGCGCGGCTGTTGGCCGGGGTTGCGGCGTTATCCCTTCTGCATCCGATGGAATCCTGGGCCGACCCGGTCGGCACCGCGGGCGCAGCGAATATACGCTCCTCCGGAACGCCACCCGGAGGCGCTTCCCGCGTCATCGAGATCGGCGCGAAGCTCGTGCAGAACGAGAAAATCGAGACATCGGCGAGCGGCAGCGTTCAAGTCCTCTTCATCGACAAGACGACGCTCGACATCGGTCCGAATTCGACTCTCGTAATTGACAAATACGTCTTCGACGCGGAGGCGGGCAAGGGAGAATTGGCGGTCTCGCTCGGCAAGGGCGTGCTGCGCGTCGTCGGCGGCGCAGCCACCCATTCGGGCGGCGCCACGATCAAGACGCAGGTGTCCACGATCGGGATTCGCGGCGGCATCCTCATGGCGAAGCACTCGGCCGCCGAGGGAACTGAGGCAATCCTCGGTTTCGGCGTCCTGACCGTTACCTCAGGCGGAGTGACCCGGACGGTCAGCCAGCCGGGATTTTGGGTTCGGTCATTCGACGCCACATTGCCGCCGTCCGCGCCCACAAGAGCGAGCTTATCACAAATCGCCCTGTGGAACGCGGGGCTTAGCAGCAGGCCCGGCCAAGCCGGCGGATCCTCGGTCAGCCCGACAGAGGAGCAAGCCGACGAGCACAATATCGGATTGGATGAGCTTTCGACCACGACCTATGACCTCATCCGGGACGCCGAGGACGAGGCACGCCGGCTCGCGATGCAGGGGATACAGATCGCCGCCACGACAGGGCTGGTTCCGCTCACGTCACCTCCTCCCCCGCCGCCGCATCTCAAATTCCTCAGTAGAATGCCGCCACTCCCGTAATCCGCTCGCCGATCACCAGCTTATGGATGTCGTTCGTTCCTTCGTACGTATAAACCGATTCAAGATTGTTCATATGCCGCATGATCGGATAATCGTCCACAATCCCATTCGCGCCCAACACCTCGCGCGCCCGCCGCGCCGTCTCGAGAGCCATCCAAACATTATTCATCTTCAGCATAGAAATATGCGAAGGATGTACGCGCCCCAAATCCTTCAACCGCCCTACCTGCAGCGCCAAAAATTGCGCCTTGGTTATTTCCGTAATCATCCAAACCAATTTTTCCTGCACCAGCTGATGCGAAGCAATCGGCTTATTCTGAAATTGTTTCCGCTCCTTCGCATAACGCAGCGCCGTGTCGTAGCAGGACATCGCCGCCCCAATCGCCCCCCAACCAATCCCATAGCG
>Ga0206870_1266_pt1 | contig 10125 bp, 13 predicted proteins | sample Alteio_BWOrgCont_36_FD_152620 | JGI IMG/M metagenome (GOLD analysis project Ga0206870, IMG submission 152620) | Enriched cells from forest soil in Barre Woods Harvard Forest LTER site, Petersham, Massachusetts, United States -... | ecosystem: Environmental > Terrestrial > Soil > Temperate forest >... | reverse complement strand
CACCGCTACGGTCGTGGCCGCGCTGAGCCAGCACGTGCGCCAACTTCCCGCGACATTGCGGCGCTCGCTGACTTGGGACCGCGGGCTGGAGATGGCTCAGCACAAAAGCTTCACGATGGCGACCGATGTGCAGGTTTACTTCTGCGATCCGCAGAGTCCCTGGCAGCGCGGCTCGAATGAGAACACAAACGGGCTGCTACGCCAGTACCTGCCGAAGAATGCAGACCTATCTACCTTTTCGCAATCAGAACTCGACGCGATCGCTCTACGCCTCAATACCCGGCCGCGACAAACCTTGGGATTTCAAACTCCAGCGGATAGGCCGCCCAATGGACACCTTTTAGACACCCGAGGCGTTTCGAGGGGTGCGGCCATTCTCCCAACCTACTGAAAGGAATGGCGGGGACGACGGGACTCGAACCCGCGACCTCTGCCGTGACAGGGCAGCGTTCTAACCAACTGAACTACGTCCCCGCGGGTGTGTAGAGCGCGAATGGATGCTACTTTGCCGCCGCTCCTCGCGCGAGCGATTCCAAGGCAGTGTCGAGATTGATGGGCCCACATGAGCGACCCGAACCATCCGACCTGATAGCCTAGACTTCGTTGCAGCAGCCTGAACAGGTTATGCAACACTGCGGCTCCTGTCAAACACCTTCCATTGATGCGAAATCCCGCCTCCCAAGGTCCGGTCGCCCCTGTTTTGTAAATATCTTGTAAAGCGTGCTCCTACAGTGCTTCTGGAATTGAAACAGACATATGGGCTAGGGTATTCTGCGATCGATAAGGTTTATAACGTGACCCGGGCCCTTCCCATTGTCATTATCTTTCTCGCGCTGATCGTTGCGGGACGCGAGATTCCCGAAATCTCGAAGCTTGCCGATGACACGTCGAATGACGGTCAGATCGTCGTCTTGTGCGCTGAGGCCATACCGTCTCCGGTCTCGCAGCGAGCAAAGAAGGCGAGCGCGCCGAGCGCGTCAAATACCGCCGTCGCTTTTTCCGGGCGCGAAGATCGCTCGCCGCGCCCAGTTTTCGGTATGAACGGGCAAGACCTCCTGCTCTTCCTCACGATCCGCCGGACCTGATTAGCTCCTCTCGAACGCCCCATGGGCCGTACCGGCTGATCGCTGGCCCTCAAATCGAAAAGGAGCAGGTTTATGAAAATGATCGATATCTTTCCGGCGTGGCTGAAAATCCTGCAGGGCAGGCGCCCGTTTCTCTCCCTGGAAATTACTCGTGAATGTCCTCTTCGCTGTCCTGGCTGTTACGCCTATATGCCCGAGCATCTGGGATCAACGGGTCCGCTGCGAACGCTCGGGGACTTCAGCGGTCACGAGCTAGTTACTCGGGTTTTGGCCTTAGTGAAGTGTCTTCGCCCTCTCCACATCTCTATTGTCGGCGGGGACCCTCTGGTCCGCTGGCGTGAGCTGAACATGCTGCTTCCGGAGCTAGCCGCTCTGGGCATCGAGGTTCAGCTCGTCACCAGCGCCTTTCGGCCGATTCCGCTCGAGTGGGGCGCGCTGAACAATCTTCACCTGGTGGTCTCCATCGATGGCTTGCGCGCCGAACACGACAAGCGCCGCTCCCCGGCCACGTATGAACGCATCCTCAAGCACATTGCAGGGCACCGCATCACCGTGCACTGCACGATCACGAGGCATATGCTGCGAGGGGCCGATTACTTCAGGGAGTTTGCGCAGTTTTGGTCGGAACGGCGCGAAGTGACGAAGATCTGGTTCAGTCTTTTCACGCCGCAGCAGGATGAGATTCGGGAAGAACGATTAACCGCGGAGGATCGCCTCGCCGTTCTCGGGCAGCTCGAGCATTTGCGCGGCTCCTTTCCGAAAATTTATCTTCCGAACGCCGTTCTCGACGGTTATCGCCATCCTCCCGATAATCCCGAGAGCTGCATCTTTGCGCAGGCCACCAGCTGTGTTTCCTGCGATTTGACCACACGCATCACTCCCTGCCAGTTCGGGGGCCAGCCGGTCTGTTCGGAATGCGGATGCGTCGCCTCAGCGGGATTGGCTTCCATCGGAAAATACAAGCTCCTCTCCGTATTGCCGGTCTCGGATCTGTTCCGAGTGTCGAAACGCACCGGTGAGCGCCTTGACTCTTGGCGGAGCGCCAGGGAGGCGTCCCGTGTTTAAGGTTCACAAGCCGGTTCTCGTTTCCGATCCTGTTCAGGCGCTCGAGAATGAAGCTGGATTTTTTGAAGTTACCGCCCCCACCGGCGAAACCATAGAGATACGGCTCGAGAATGGGTACATTCGTATCCAGGGAACTTTTTGCTGCCCCGGAAAGATGAGGGCAGATCAGCTATGGCAAATCGTTAAGGTCGGCGAACTCGGTGCGGAGAACGCCGAACCGATCACTACCGAAGGAGAGCCAGGGATACAAATCCAGTAGGCGCAACTTCGTCCAGTAAGCGCACCTTCGGTTCGGAGGCCAGCCGAACCTTCACTGCTTCGCGATGCTCACGTTGCCGAGCAGTTTATGAAGCAGGCTATCCAGTCCGGATCGAGCCGCCGCCGGCAAGTCCGTGAACTCAACGCCCATCCCTTGGCCTTCGACTGATCGGCGTACCACGGCGTGGGCGCGAACCGCTCCGCCGGGAATGTCGAACTGCACCTGAAGCGTTTCGCCGATCGGAGCCGGATCGGCAGCCTCGATGAACAAGCCGCCGACGCTGAGTGAGGCAACGCGTGAGATGTCATGTTGAGCAGTGGCCTGCCAGGCAACCGTCATACCCTTTGGTAGATTCATCCGGGGAAAGCGGCGCTTCTCGGCTCCATCTTCCTTCTTCGCTTCTTTCGCTCCAGCATTTCCTTTTGCTCCTGCATGGCCGCGCAGTGGCTGCCAGAACTCGGGGTGCGGAGAGGAAAAGGCGACCTCAACCTCAAACATTTGAGCGCCCAGTGTGCGCGTGCGAACGATCAGCGCTTCCACTGCGTTCTGTCCCGGTCCGTTGAGCAACAGTAGCTTCTGCCCCCGGCTGACGGTCGTGCTCAGAAATAGCAAGCCGCCCTCCGGGCTCGCCATTACCGCACGAGCCTCTTCGTAGAAGGGATTCTTGGTCGGCCCATGGCCGTAAACGCAGATGACGGCGTTGAGTGGAACTCCGTGAGTTGGGTCGGCGGTCCCGAAATGTGCATTCGTTATTTCGGTCTGCTGTCCCTCAGGAACTTGTCCAATCATCGTCTTGCTCCTTTTTTCCGAATTCGCTTGCGATCCGCGGGCCCGCATGTGAGTAAGCATCACCCTTAGCGCTTGTAGTGCCCGCGAGTGTAGGCATATCCATAGACGTTCTGCTCAATGCTGTAAGTCTGCGGCAGCCACCAGAGCTTGCGTACGAGGCCATAACGCGATGTGCGCATCTTATGTCCCAGCCACGCTGCACCCACGGCATAGGCCGCGCCGTAGGCTTCCATGGCTACCGGGTGGCCCAGCAGGTGACGCACAACCGGGTTTTGCTCCTGAAATCCGCCAAGGTTGAAGTCGCGCTCGGTCTGGCGGTAGTCCATGGTCTTGGCCGTCAGATCCACGGCCAGCAGCGCCATCACCGGCTTATCTTTGAGCACCGCCACGATGGCATTCTGCTTCCGCGGGAAGTGTGCCTTGGCGGGCTTGTCTTTCACTACCGTCTGGCAGAGCGAAGAGCCGATCAGGATGCATTCGATTAGCATTTTGTCCTCGTCGTTTCTCGGATATATATAAAGCAGCCCAGTCGCCAATGAGTTTTTGTATCATTATGTAAACGCAGTAGATACGGGCGTTCTGCCGGTATCAAAACTACCCATCTGTACAAACCCAGCGGCGGTGTCCACACCGACTACACTTTTGGCGATAGGCCGGGGGGCCTCCGAGAGAGAGGGCAGGCGCGCGATCGGAATGCAGGGGGCGTTGACTTCTAGGACAGAGCGGCGCGCATAAGTACCTCCGTTTCATTGACTGAGGCGAAATAGGAGGCCATGCTTCGATTAGGCTGGGCAGAAACACCTATTCTCTGGTTCTCTGGCGAGTGGGAAAGGGAAGTAAACGCTTGATGCGCCGATATGAACAGGGGACGCGATGAGCACCGTCACTCACACGGCTGTGAGAGGACGCCAATGCGCGTATTGTGGCAAGCCCGTCGCAAAGCATCTGGCTCACTGCCCTCATTGCCGCGAGGGTGTCTCAGAAGTAAAGATAAAAGCCGCGCCTCCAGCAGCAAAGAAACGCCAGCTAAGCCGAGGGATCCTGTACATGCTGCTAGCGCTTGCGATTCACTACGCTGCCGCGCAGGCCAGCACGATGAATCTCCCGTTCACCATCCCTCCCGCTGTAACTAACTACCTCTCACCGATGCTGTTTCTGGGAGGCCTCGGTTTGGCGCTTTACGGCTTCCTTTCGCGCGCGACTACCTGAGTCGCGATCCACTCAACTACTCTCCGGGTTCGCAAAGCTTCCTCGATCGTCCAATCTCGATGGCGAAGTGTGGCTCGCGGGCGTAGAATTCACCCATGCGAAGAAGAGGCGTTGCGGCGACATCATTGGGGGTTCTGCTGCTCTCGATAGCCTCTTACGCTCCGGGTTGCGATGTCTCTTGTTCGTTCCAGCAGATTCATTCAGCGTGCCCATCCGGCGCGGGCAATTCGGTAGAAGCTCCACAACGAGATTCCATGCCGATGGATATGGCCATGGGTGATCAAGATGCTGTCCCTCAATCCGATCCAGCGAGCGCTACGCCGCAAATGCCTTTGCTGTCACGCTGCCCGCATCAATCCTGTGGCATGGCTGTGGCTCTCGCCTTTGTCCAGAGCAAAGCCGATCAAGCGCGACTCCACTCAAGGCATGACGTAGCAGCGGTGGCGACCGAAGTCCGCCAGGCGGGCGTCAGTGTCTTTTTCGCTAAAGGTGAAGCGCCACCTGCCCAAGTGCCTGTCTTCGATCCTCCAGTTTCCAAAGCTCTCCGACTCTAGAATCGTTTCGTTTCCCTAGGACTAGTCATTTCCTTTGACTGGCGTGCGTCTCCGATTGAGACGCATATCTTTCTATCTTTCTGAATGGGGAGAGCTGCGTGAAATTGTTTGCGACGGTAACGACAGCAGCATTTTTACTTCTTGTCTCCTCGGCGGCGCTCTTCGCTGAACAGCCAGATACGAATCCGGGAAGCCAGGATAAATCCGTGAACAGTCCTCAAATGCCTGAAATGCCGGGAATGAAGATGGGGAACGAGAAGGCAGCGACCGGCCCGCCCAATTTTATCGAGGAGATCGAGCATCACTCCTCCGCCGGTACGAGCGCCGAGCCCGACTCCACTCCCGCTCCCATGCTCATGGCTATAAGAAGGTCGTGGATGCTGATGTTCCACGCGAACGCTTTCGTCCTGGATCAGCAGCAATCGAGTTTGCGCGGCGGCGATAAGTTTTTTTCGACCAACTGGTTCATGGGAATGGCGCAGCATCCGCTTGGGACAGGGGTTCTTACGTTTCGCGCCATGCTGAGTCTTGAGCCCGCCACCATTACCGGGCGCCAATATCCGCTCCTTTTCCAGCAAGGCGAGACAGCTTTTGGAAGGCCGATCGCGGATGGCCAGCACCCGCACGACTTCTTCATGGAGCTTGCGGTACTCTACGACAAAACATTCGGCGAAAGGAGTTTGATCTCCTTCTACTTCGCTCCGGTGGGTGATCCCGCCATCGGCCCAACCGGATACTCGCATCGCGCCTCCGCTTCCGAAAATCCCCTTGCGCCGCTCGGCCATCACCAGCAGGATTCCACGCACATTTCGGATGACGTAGTCACGCTAGGCCTGACGCATGGCATTCTCAGGCTTGAAGGGTCAGGATTTCACGGCCGCGAACCGGACGAATTTCGCTGGAATCTCGATCAAGGCGCGATTGACTCGTGGGCAACCCGCCTGACGGTTCAGCCGGGGCAGAATTGGAGCGCACAGTACTCGTACGGCCGGCTCAAGAGTCCGGAGGATCTCTTTCCCGGCGAGAATCAGGAGCGTATGACTGCGTCGGTCATGTACGACCGTCCGTTGAGCCGCGGAAACTGGAGCAGCACGCTTTTGTGGGGACGCACGCGGTCCCTGCAGGACAACTCGATTTTCAATAGCTACCTGGCCGAATCAACGATCCATTTTCGCTCCAAGAATTACGCATGGACGCGGATCGAGAGCGCCAAACGTTCGAACGAACTGGTCCTCGGCGAGAATCCTTTGCCTCCGGCATTTCACGAGCAGCCGATCGGTCGAGTGCAAGCTTATACTTTTGGCTATGATCGTGATATTGATGTGCTTCCGCATTTGGCGTCGGCTATCGGAGCCCAAATGACAACGTACGGCGTGGCGGACAGTCTTAAACCCTTTTATGGATCGCACCCAGTTGGTGTAGCCATGTTTCTCCGGTTGCGACCAGTTTCGAAGCAGAGGAGCAAATGAAACGCTGGTTACTTGCCTTCCTCATTCTGGCTGCCGTAATAGCGGCCGGAGCGGCGTATGCCGCTCTATGGCTTCGCCAGGGTTTCAGCGCGCGCGATAATCCCTCCTGGATCGAAGGCTTCGCGGCTCAAGTGGCGCGCAGCATGGCCATTCCCGCAACCTACCGGATGAAGAACCCGTACCCGTCCACGCCCGAGAACCTTCGCGAAGCCGAAGAACATTTTGCCGATCATTGCTCCACTTGCCACGGAAACGACGGCAGCGGGGATACGCTGTTTGGCAGAGGGCTATATCCCAAGCCCCCCGATATGCGCGCCGGCGAAACGCAGACCAAAAGCGATGGCGAGCTTTATTACGTGATCGAGAACGGCGTCCGCCTGACCGGCATGCCCGCCTTTGGCCAGGACCATGGAACGAATGATGCGGAGACGTGGAAGCTGGTGCTATTCATCCGCCACCTGCCGCAGCTCTCTGCGGAGGAGTTGGAACAGATGAAAAAGATGAACCCGAAAACAGACGCGGACCGGGCCGAGGAACAGCAAGAGGAAGAGTTTCTGAACGGCGGGGAAGTCCCTAAAGCGCCGGAAGCGGAGCACCACCATTAGGCTAAGTTGGGGCAAATAGTTTTGCACCGATTTAACGCCCGTATGAGCACGTCTGGATCATTATCTCCCGGGCAAGATGCGGCACCGTAGGCGTGTCCCGATCGCCACAGGTCTTGTCGCGAGGGAGTCGCACAGATCGTTCCAGCCGCAGGAATCGTGTGGGCATAGAGGAGGCTGAAGAATGTGGGAGGCACTGGAACAGACGCCCTGGGTAAAAACATTGGGCAGTACGGGCTGGATGTACGCGGTTGTTGCGGTAACTCATTATTTGATGATGTTCTGGTTCATCGGATCGGTCGCCGTGGTGGATCTGCGCGTCATGGGCTTGGCGGCGCGGAAACGGGGCGTCGGAGAGCTGGCGCAAACGCTTTTTCCTTGGGCGTGGACGGGCTTTACGCTGGCAATGGTTTCAGGATTCCTGATGTTCGCAACAGACGCGGGCGATTGGGCTCCGTCGCGCGGATTCCATATCAAGTTGACGATGATCCTGCTGTCGGTGGTATTTGCCGTTATTGTTCAGCGTGGGGCGACGAGATGGGGGCAAACGCCAGAGATCCCCACATCCGCCAAGCTCATCGCGCTGATCTCCCTGTTGTTATGGATTGCCACGATCCTTTCCGCGTCGGAGATTCCGTCCTTGGAAGGGCTAGGCTAAAACGTTCCGTCTTGGCCCAGGCAGTGACTTCATTTCCTTGGACACTCCGATGAACGCCTACGACGGAGGAATTCACTACCATATCCGCTGGAGCGAGAAGGCCGCATTGGATTGGGCATGCTTCGATACACGGGCAGAAGCGGAGAAAAGCGCAAGACAACTTGTACTCCCCGACGAGACCTACACGATTGAAGAATACGGCGCGACGTGCCCTCAGTGCATGAAACTAAGGAAGCACATGCCCGCGTCTGATACTTCAGGCGAAATGAGCCGGTAGTCTTGTTCCATTGAGGCGGGAATCTAGATGCTGGGGGAGCTTACGGAACTTTGTATCCTGAACTCTAATTCGGGAACATACGTCCGAAGAAGATCGATTCGGCTGTTCGGCCTGCTCTTGAACCCTCCCCAATCCCTATGGCCAGACTCAGAGCAAACACGACATGGTGGCAGTAAAGCCACGATTTCATCTCCACCAGTGCGATTCCAACTCTGAAAAGCTCACAGGATAGAATCAGCCTCAGCGGACACAAGCCCGTCGTCAATCGTGAAATGGGTAGCACTTGCTGCAAGAAGATTTAACTGCCTCTCTGTCTAGCTCCGCATTAAGCGCTTGGCGCATGCGTGGACGCATCCACTACGCGGCGCTGCTTGTTGATAGCCGGACGAACGGCGGCGCGCTGCGTATCGCTTAGACCAACTCCTCCGACTCGCGTATGATTAGGGTTGGGATCCAGTTCAGTCCACACGAGGAGATACCGTGAGCCCCAAACATGATAAGCGCAGTGCCAGCTACAATGAGCTTGAAGCAGGAACGAAACAGGCCCGTCCCATCCAGCATCAACGCGCCCCCGAAATTCAACCTTATGGCAAGATCGCCAAGCTGCCGATCGCTTTGGACGAAAAGACCTGCGCAGCCGCCTGCGACAATCTCAATCAGATTCTCGCCGACACCATAACCCTCCGTGATATGTACAAGAAACATCACTGGCAGGTCGCCGGCCATACTTTTTACCAGCTCCATCTGCTCTTTGATAAGCATCACGGCGAACAGGATGAGCTGGTAGACCAAATCGCAGAGCGGATTCAGCTCCTGGGCGGCATCAGCCTGGCTATGGCGGCGGACGTGGCGGAGACGACCATGATTCCCCGGCTTCCGCGCGGCCGTGAGCCCGTGCCCGTGCAGATCTCCCGTCTTCTCGAAGCTCACGAGCTGATTCTGAAAGAGGCTCACACCATGGCTAAGCAAGCCACCGAAGCGGGCGACGACGGAACCAATGACTTGCTCGTCTCCAATGTGATCCGCACCAACGAGCTTCAAGTATGGTTTCTCGCGGAACACCTGGTGGATGTGCCGGTCGTTCGCGAAAAATCGGCCTCCGCGGGAAGCTAGCATCGGTCGCGCGGCATCCGCAATTCCTGCGCTTTCTGGAAGCGAGCGGCTTCGTGCGGAGTTAGCTCTTCGGGCAACTCTTGAATTGGTACGGAGCTGCTCGTTTCCGAACCGAATCGTCGCGAGGACAGACAGTACAACGAAAAGCAGCAAGACAGTTACGTGCGCCGCGACGAATGGCGGCTCGGACTGCGTAGGGGCCAGTGCCCGGAGCGCCGGCACTTTCATGAAGAGTTGCGCGACCAGCACGAACACGTTCAGGTAAAGCGCCACCATCGCAGTGATCACGTAAGTGCGGCGCCAGCCCCCGGCCATCTTGCGGCCATATCGTGCGTAGGCGGCAATCGCCAGCACGATCAGGGAGATAGTGCCCACCGCGTGGGACGGCAAAAACTTATGGAACGGGAAGAAAAATCCCGTAACGCTGGTCAACACAGTGGTGGCCAGAAAAACGCCGGTCCAGCCGTCGAATCGTTTTGCCGCCAGAAAACCGTAAGCGACCACCAGCCCCGACAGTATTCCAATCAGGCTCAACACAACATGCACGAATGTATCTATCCCCAGGATCATGGCGCGTTCCTCCCTGCGGCGGGCTGGTCTTTAATAGAGCGACTCGATGGCCGTAGATTTTTCGCTTGAGAGCCCGTCGGTCAAAAACACCGAACTCTTATTGTGATTCATAAAAGGGAAAATCTTGACGAAGCAATGCGCCTGGATAAGCGGAACTTTCTGGAAGACAAAAGCCCGATCTGTCTCGCGGGTGGCCGCCATCCCAGCCGCCCGCGGGCAGCCGCAGCCCGCCTCAATGGAACAAGACTACCGGCTCATTTCGCTGGCGCTTGTTTTGCGGGAGCAGCCTTACTTTGCGCCGCCTTGGCCGTTGGCGTGGCGAATTCCACCGTGTCGGCCACCAGCTTTCCTTCGGTTGGCTCCTTGGCATGAATCACAACGCGATCGCCAACGCTCAGGTCAGCAAGCCTGGCCGCGGACTTACTCTTCGAAAAAGTCGTCTGCGCCACGACGGCCACAGTTACCAGGCCATTTG
>Ga0206870_1265_pt1 | contig 10144 bp, 6 predicted proteins | sample Alteio_BWOrgCont_36_FD_152620 | JGI IMG/M metagenome (GOLD analysis project Ga0206870, IMG submission 152620) | Enriched cells from forest soil in Barre Woods Harvard Forest LTER site, Petersham, Massachusetts, United States -... | ecosystem: Environmental > Terrestrial > Soil > Temperate forest > O... | reverse complement strand
GAGTGAGGCCAAGGGTGGTTGGGACCGTGGGGAGTGCGGGTGGCACGTATCCCGAGACATCGCCATAGACATAACCGAAACGGATTTCGTCGATGGTGGCATTGTGAGCCCCTTCGATATTAACTCCAAATGCCGAGAGAGTTCCAACATCGACATTACTGATTACCTCGGTGGGTGCCACGCCGGGATTGGTCACGCCTGCCGGCGGGTCAATCCAGAGGCTGACGGTATCGTTCGCGCCGGAGGTATTGAAATTAATTTCTATAACGATGAAATGCGCGCCGGTATTGTTGATAGGGGTAGTGGTCCCGAGGGCCGTGGCTCCACCCAGAGCAGTGCTATTGACCTCACCCAAGCCAAAACCCGTTTGGGAAGATGAATAACCTGAATAAAATCCAGCAAAAAGGCTGTTGGCGTTATTTCCCTTCAAGAAAACACCCACGGTATCGCCACCTGAATCACCCGCATCTGCGATCAGGAAACTCGTGTAAATTGTCCCGCTCGACAACGGAGCGGCCAGGTTTTCTGTGGTTTGGCCGGCGGTAGGGGCAGCCTGGAAAGCGTTATTGGTGGACGGAAGGCTGGCATAGGTCAGGCCGGCAACGATTGATGGCGTGCCTGAAACGTTCCAATTGTTGGTGAATCCGAGCGCCGTTGTGGGCGTGTTGTTTGCTAAAGTGCCGAGCGGATAATTAAACGGCTCATAGCGAAAGGCCCATATGACCCAAGCACTGTGGCACTGACTTCGCTGGAACTGGCGCTCGGACCATCACCGCTTATTGCAGTAACTGTATAGTAATACGTGTTAAATTTAATCGCCGACGAGTCCGTAAAGCTGGTCGTCGTCACGTTGGCGAGGAAGGTTTCCGTGCCGCTCGTGGTTGAGCGATTGATGTTATAGCTGGTGGCTCCCGCTGAAGCTGTCCAAGACAGGGCCACTTGATTGGTCCCGGCAGTGGCAGTCAAGCCTATGGGCGGAGAAGGAGGAAGATTGGGCGTCGCGCTGACTTCGGAGGAATTGGCGCTCTCGCCAGCACTATTGGTGGATGATACCACATAGAAATACGTAGTCCCATCGGATACGTTAGAATCGTAAAAGCTGGTGGTGGTGATGTTGGTGTAGAGGGTTTCATGACCGCTAGTGGTCGAACGCTTGACATTATAGCTGGCAGCGCCAGTACCGACACCCCAGCTCAAGCTGATAGCCCCATTGGTGCCGGTAGCGGTCAATCCAGGCGGCACACCCGGCAACGCCAGCGGCGCGGTGATGAAGACTTCGTTGGAATTGGTGCTGGGCCCGGACGAATTGAAGGCCTCGACTACATAATAATAGGTATCTCCAGCTACCGCCGAATTGTCTGTGTAGGTGGTTGACGTCGTGCTGTTAGTGGTCGTGTAAACTCCCGAGCTCGTGCCGCGCAAAATGTAATAGCCAGTGGCCCCGCTCACGGCATTCCAGTTTAGGGTGATGAGATTGCTAACCAGTGATGCTGTCAGACCGGCCGGAGCTGATGGTGGCGCGACGTAACCTGACACATCGGCATAGTTGACGCCGACACGGATTTCATCGACGGTGATATTAGCGCCACCCTGGACATTTAAGCCAACCCCGGTAACGGTACCCACGACAGATGAGCTGACAGAATAGGTCGAGGACACGCCGGGATTTTTGGCGCCCGCTACTGGATTGAGATAGACCTTGATCGTGTCGGTGCTGCCGGAAGCGGGGTAGATAACTTCAATGGCCACCATATAAGTGACCCCGTAAGTGCCCAGGAAAGAACTGGCTATATTGGCGCCGCCCGCGACGGTGGTGCCGGTGGTCGACATGGAAGCGAGGCCAAATCCTCCTTGCGTGCCTGAGTTCGGAGCCATACCAAAACCGAAGAACAGGCCAGTGCCGCCATTGAGGAAATAAAGGCCGTCATAATTGCCGCCCATATTTCCTGAAGCGGTATAAAGAAAGCTGTACCAGTTTGTCCCACTGGCAACGGGGGTGATTGGGGTGGCGAAGCTGATATATTGCCTGCCGGTACCGGAACTCAAAGCGTTGTTGGCCGTTGGAAGACCCGAGTAAGTCAGACCGGAAACAATCGTGCCCGATACACCGCACGTCCAATTGCCGGTTTCACCCGTGCCCGTGCCTGCCGTGCCGCTGGCGAGCGTCCCAACAGGGTAATTGAACGGCTCATAATCGAGCAGTTGCGCCCGGGCTGCCACAGTCCCGATGAAAAGGGCGCAGATAACGCCCAAAAATGCCATTAATTTTCCCCCGATGTTTGGCCACGAACGGCCTGAATGATTTAAGTTGGATGAGTTCATTTTCGGTATGGGTTTACGATATATTTCTAAGCTAGGGTTGTACTGACGTGTGACTTCTTTTGCTGCTTTTGCTGCTGCATGGGTGTTTTGGATATTAACATTAAACTTTGACTCGCCTAGCCCCCCAAGTGGGTAGTTTTTACCTGCGATAATCAGCATATTTATCGAAATCATCAGTGGGAAACCGGGTATCTGTTTTGACCAGTAAAAGTCGTCCGGCACTTGAAAGAGTCTGACAGGAATCTCGTATAGAAGCTCAAATGGCCGGACACCAGCCATCCTTTTGGTCGGCCGGTTTAAATTCCCGGTGTAATCACTTCATGCGACTGTTACGGCAGGTTTCTGAGGTTTAATTAAGGCTGGTATTGTATGGTGGCGGCGACATTTTCCGATCATGGCTGTAAGAGACGTTGTGACTAATGCGTTTTCAATGGTCATCAGAAGAGACGGTCGTTTATATGGTTTGGTTTCGTTAATTTTATTTATTTGTCAAAATTTTCGGCATAAAATGCCTTCATCAAGCACTATTTAATCTCAGTCGGGATGGGTGGCGGCTTTGCTGCCGCTGAAAAAAATGGTGTTTAACATGGTCGAAATGATTCGCCGATACATGAAGTGGCTGTTGATGCTGGCGATGTTGGCCTGCGCCAATACCATACAGGCGGTGGTATTATGGAGTGATTTAGGCACGACGCTGGTTCATAATACGGGCGAAGGATACGATATTCTGGGCGGGGCGGTAAAAGAGGACGAATCGTCCACCAACACACTCTATTTTAAATTCCGCGTGGACCCGCTCTCGGACGCAAGCACGGAAGAATACTATGCGGCGTTTGAATTATATGAAGGAGAAAAGGAACGCCTGGGCATGGGCAACGCTTTGAAGGCGTGGGCGTATAGCGCTTTTCGAGCCGATGCCACGGGTCAATCTTACGAGGGTTCTGATTATATTGATTTAAATTCTTCCCGCCCGGAACCTTCCGCACCGGGAACTTCGATTGTTTATGAAAATCCGCACCGGGGAATTGCCTGCACCCTGGTTTTTAAGGTGCAGTACGTTCCGGGAGGGGATGACATAGTCACGGTATGGTTGAACCCGGATTTGGGCCCCGGGGCCACTGAAGGAGCGCAACCGGACAGTTTGATCACTCGATTTAAAGCCAACGCCTGTTTTAATGAAATCCATCTGCGCCATGGCGGCGGCGGAGATGGCTGGATATTCAGCGACATGGCCATTGCCACATCTTTCGGCGATTTTGTAGCTGTAAATGAAAGCAAATCCGTGACCGCGAGCAAGGAGGTGGGAAGTGGAGAGCCGGTCTTTACGTTTCGTTGCTGGCAAAGTGAACAAGGTTTGCCGCAGGACCGCGTCCGGGCACTGACACAAACAAGCGATGGCTATATTTGGGTGGGCACGGATGATGGGGTGGCGCGGTTCGATGGCGCGCGATTTGTCCCTTTCGGTTTACCGGAAGGATTGCCCAGCGGCCCAGTACGCACCCTGTTTGGGGACAGTCACGGATCACTTTGGATTGGTACGGTGGGTAACGGCTTGATGCGCCGGCAGGCGGGACATCTGAGCATGTTTACCATGGCAAACGGATTGCCTTCCGATTCAATCGGGGCGCTGGCCGAAGATAACCAGGGAAGGCTTTGGATTGGAACGGATGCCGGGCTGGCGCTATTGCAGGATGGAAAAGTAACGAAATTTTATGGAGCGGAACAATTTCAGGGCAAAGCCATCACCGCTTTGTTCAAGGATCGCGATGGGAATATATGGCTGGGAGCCACGGACGCCGGTGTGTTTGAGTTTCATGACGGCAAGTTCATACCGCTCGAAGAGTCGGCGCTAAAGGAATTATTGCAGGATCCTCATTGCCTGCTGGTAAACAAGGCGGGTCAAATCTGGATTGGCGCGGGAGACGATTTTGTATTATGCCGTGACGGTAACGAGTGGCGCCCCTACCAGATCCCACGGCATCTTGCCCGATCTTACGTCAGTTCTTTGGTTGAAGAACCCGATGGGACGGTCTGGGCGGGTTCCACGAGTGAAGGGTTGTTTGAATTTGCGGATCGCAAGATGACTGCCGTTAACGCAAGCAGTGGCCTTTCGGACAATTCTGTCGAGTCTTTATTGACCGACCGGGACGGCAATTTGTGGGCGGGAACAGATGCCGGGCTGAACCTGTTGCGTCAAAAGGATCTTTTTGCTTTTGATCAAAGACAAGGATTGGGATACGGGGCAGTCAATGGCCTGGCTGAAATCGCGCCCGGACGAGTTTGGGCCGGCAAGCCTAACGATGGTTTGTATCAATGGGATGGACAAAGTTTCAGCCGCCTTATGTCCGCCAATCTATCCATTATCGGTGAGCAGATAAATGTCATGCTTACTTCCAAAGATGGCGGTTGCTGGGTGGCTGGCAAATATGGGCTGCTCCATTTCGAAACCCCCGCCAGAACGGTAGATAAAGCGCAATTATTTACGTTGCCCGGCTCCAGCATTATTTCTTTATGTGAAGGCCCGAATCATGTTTTGTGGGTGGGAACACAAGAAGGCGAACTCTATCAACTGGAAAATGATAAGTGGCGCGAACAGGCCAGTCTCGTGCGTCCGATTACAGCCATTGTCTCGGGCACCAACGATACGATGTGGGCAGGCACCGAAGGCGACGGCGTATACGAATTCAAGGGCGGAACCCGCACACATTGGGACACGGGAAATGGATTGCTGAGTGGATTGGTCCGCGCGCTCTATTTGGATTCCGATAACACGCTTTGGATTGGCACTGCCGGTGGTGGTTTAAGCTGTTGGCGCCAGGGTCACATGTCCACCTTTACCGCCCGGGAAGGATTGCCAGATAATACAATCTCAGAAATTCTGGAGGATGATAAAGGCAGACTTTGGCTGGGAAGCAATCGCGGCATCGCTTGTTTGAATAAGGATGACCTGGAAGAGCTCGCGAGCGGCAAGATTACCGCCGTTTATCCGCAGGTCTTTGGCCGCGCTGAAGGAATGTTGTCAGAAGAATGCGCGGGAGGATTTTGTCCGGCTGGTCTGAAAACGGCATCGGGCCAGCTATGGTTTCCTACTTTAAAAGGAGCAGTCATGGTGGATCCAAGCGTCCATCTATCAAAATTGCCGGCGCCTACCGTGATACTTGAGCAAATTTCGGTGGACGGTGTGCCGAGCGCCATGTTTCCAGCCGCGAGTGGTGCGGCGGAAACAAAAGATTCCATTCCGAATTCCGATGAATCAAAGGTGAAAACGCTGAACCTGGGGCCGGGCCGGCATCGCATCGAATTCACCTATACAGCGTTCGGCTTTGATGCGCCAGAACGAATACGTTTCCGGTACCGGCTGGAGGGCCTGGACTCAGACTGGGTAGACGCGGGAAACCGGAGGGTCGCTTTTTATAGTTATGTGCCGCCAGGAAGCTATGGATTTCAAGTTATCGCCTGCAACGCCGACGGTCTTTGGAATGAAACCGGGGCAACCGTGGGTTTAACAGTCTCGAAATTTTTCTGGCAAACGTGGTGGTTTGCCGGGTTGTCTTCCCTGGGGTTGCTGGTTCTGGTGGGCAATGGTGTGCGTGTCATGGTAAAGCAAAAACTGCAACAGCGTCTGAAATATCTTGAACAGGAGCGGGCGCTGGAACGGGAGCGGACGCGAATCGCGCAGGACCTGCATGATGAGATGGGCGCCAAACTGTGCCGGATTTCGTTTTTAAGCGAGCATGTGCGAAGAAATAATAACGGGATGACTTCCGAGTTAAGCAATCAGATTGTTTCTATTTCGGATGCTTCCCGCGAAATGCTTCATTCCCTGGATGAAATAGTTTGGGCGGTCAATCCTCAAAACGACACGTTGGAACACGTCGTATCTTATATTGGGCATTATGCGCAGGAGTTTTTTCAGGAAACGGGGATCGAATGTAAATTGAATATCTCGGGAACAGTGCCTCCCTATCCGCTCTCTTCGCAATTGCGCCACAACTTGCTGCTGGCCGTGCACGAAGCATTTACCAATGTGCTTAAACACTCCAAAGCCGCCCAGGTGGATGTGTTTATTGTCCATACAGCCTCTGCGTTTGAAATCGCAGTTTCTGATAATGGCAACGGTTTCAGTCCCTCTGCCGTGTTGCCGCAATCACGGGGTTCCTCAGGCGTTGCAGGAGATGGTCTGCGCAATATGAAACAACGCCTGGCCGATATCGGGGGACAATGTTCAATTAGTTCCGAATCAGGCCGCGGGGTAACTGTTCAATTTCTACTTCCCCTGGGTACCTTAAAAGAAAAATAGCTATTATGATAACTGTTTCGATAGTGGATGATGAGAAGGAACTGTGCGAGTCGATAGCGACGTATGTGAACGGCGCGGCGGACTTCCGATGCCTGAGCATGTATCACAGTGGCGAAGCCGCCCTGGAACACCTGCCCCAGGAACGGCCCGATGTGGTGCTGATGGACATTCACATGACGGGCATGAACGGGATTGAATGTGTCAAGCGCCTCAAGGCCAAAATGCCCAAGATGCAAATCATGATGCTGACCGTTTATGAGGACACCGACCAGATTTTCAGGGCGCTGGAGGCAGGAGCCAGCGGGTATATGTTGAAACGGCTGACGCCGGACAAATTGCTGGAAGCGATTTGTGAAGTGCATGAGGGTGGTTCACCCATGTCCAGTTCGATCGCGCGCAAAGTGGTGGCTTCCTTTCAGAGAGCGAAGCAGCCGAACGAAGAACAGGCCCATTTTACTTCTCGCGAACAAATGGTCCTGGACTGCCTCGCGAACGGACTCACCTACAAGCAAACCGCCGACAAATTGAACATTAGCATTCCTACCATCCGTAGTTACCTTCGTCGGATTTACGAAAAACTGCATGTCCAATCGCGTACTGAAGCGGTGGCCAAATATGTCGGAACGCCCGGAAAATCAGGCTTTTGATGCCGTGGTCACTTCATGTGACTGTCATTTGGCCACATAGCTATTACAGTATAACCATCATCGATTGAGAAATATTGATTAAACGCCTTACACACGGTTCGGTTGGTAGTGTGTCATAATTCGCCGCATGAAAAGCAAATGCAAAAATAGAGTCAGGATGGAGTATCAGAAAACAGCTTTCACTCTCATCGAACTTCTGGTCGTCATTGCCATTATTGCCATCCTTGCGGCCATGCTGTTGCCTGTGTTACGAGCGGCCAAAGAAAGAGCGCTGGCAGCCAATTGCCTGAACGATATGAGGCAATTACAGATTGCTTGCATAATGTATTCAACCGATAACAGTGATTTTTTGCCATTCAACCCCGATCAATCGGTGACAACGGCGGGGACCCTGCCATGGATCGCGGGAGTCATGGATTGGACGACCAGTTCGGATAACACGAACATCGCTTATTTGACTGACTCGCATTACTCCGGCCTAGCCGGTTTCACGACCACACAGCCATTGATTTATCACTGCCCCTCCGACAATTATTTGACCACTGCTCAAAAAACTCTAGGTTGGAGCTATCGTGTCCGAAGCGTCGCGATGGATGCGGCAATCGGAGGCGGCAATCCTATAAGTGGTCAACCTGGCTACAAGCCGGCACCCAGTCTGGCCGGTGATTATCCACCTAGCTTATTTCCAAACGGCATGTTTTATGCGACGAAATCGACCCAACTGCGTAATCCCGGGCCGGCTGACAGTTGGGTATTTACTGACGAAAATCCTGACAGCATTGACGACGGTATCCTATATATCAGTCCTTACTGGGCAACCACGGGCGGCGCGGGCGTTTTTACCGAGCTCCCCTCGTCCCTGCATATGAAAGGGGACGCACTTTCATTCGCTGATGGCCATGCTGAAATTCATAAATGGCTGGACGGGAGAACCTGTCATCAAGTTGACTATCAATCCACCTCCGGTTCATCCGTCCTGGTTATGATTCCAAATCCCAATGTGGACTTGGACTGGATGGCCCTGCACACCCCAAATTGGTAATCCTTCCAAATCCGCAATTTTACTTGTCCGACAGGCATTCCTTGATAAAGTAGAAAAACCATTTTCTTTACCACAGGCTTGGACCAATTTACTGCACTAAGAAGATTCTGAAGTATATCTGGAGGCCATTGCTTTTGGGCGGGATCGTGTGAGCAAAAAACCGGACCATGATAACTGTTTCGATAGTGGATGATGAGAAAGAGTTGTGCCAGTCCATAGCCACCTTTGTGAATGGCGCGCCAGACTTCCGATGCCTGAGTATCTATCATAGCGGCGAGGCCGCTTTGGAACATTTGCCCGAGGACCGGCCTGATGTGGTGCTGATGGACATTCACATGACAGGCATGAACGGGATCGAATGCGTCGAGCGCCTCAAGGCGAAGATACCGCAGATGCAGATCATGATGCTGACGGTGTATGAAGATACCGACCAGATTTTCAAGGCCCTGTCGGCGGGAGCGAGCGGGTACATGTTGAAGCGGCTGACGCCGGGTAAATTGCTGGAAGCGATTCGTGATGTGCATGGAGGCGGCTCGCCGATGTCCAGTTCGATTGCGCGCAAAGTGGTGGCGTCCTTTCAAAGGGCCAAGCGACCGGACGAGGAGCAGGCTCACTTCACCTCTCGCGAACAAATGGTTCTGGATTGTTTTGCCAAGGGATTGACCTACAAGCAAACCGCCGAACAATTGAGCATCAGTATTGATACGATTCGCACCTACGTCCGCCGTATTTATGAAAAATTGCACGTCCAGTCTGCCACGGAAGCGGTAGCAAAATACATGCGGAGCAGGGAAAGTTGATACTTCGACGGATAATTTCGGGTTATTTGACCCGCCAAAACCTCGGAAAAGCGCCAAAAAAGGTCAAAAAACCATATTTTTCATGATTTTTTGGGAGTTGTAGGCCACAGGGTCACTTTATGTGACTACCGCAAAATTAACATAATGTTAAAATTCCTTTAATAATACATGAAATCACCAACGGTTTCTGTGTTAAAACAGCTTAAAAACCTATGAAAATCAAATTCACATCTGAAGGAAAAGCAGCCCTTATACGGCAATCAAAATGGATGATGACTGCGCTCGTGGCAGCAGGCAGCATGGCAATGGGTGGATCGGCACTGGCCCAGGATTATGTCACCGGCCAACAGTATTTGTCCAACGTCACCTCGAACGCCCTTGAGACAGCGCCCAGCGCGCTTTATGCCGGCTGGAATCCGACGACGGGATTCCCTCCAACCACGATTAATGATGTCACCAGTGGATCGAATCAAGGTTTGCAAATCTTTTCGTATGGTTATGGGAGCCTTTTTTATTCAGTTCCAGCAAACCAACAGGTGACCCTGAATGCGGCGGACGTTCAAGTTGCGTTGACGTTTACGATTAGCGCACCGACGGGGACATTTTATGTGGGCGTGCCATTCTTGCTGGACGATAACAATGGCAGTGCAGGTGTTTCATATGGAGGATATTCAACCTTCGGGAGTGGCACATGGACCGAAACCGTTCCTTTATCGGCTGCAATGTTAACGGCTACCGAAGGCGGGAACGAAATCATAAACGGTTTCAACCTCGAGTTTGATCCCGCAGGCAACCTTCCGAATGGTGCCGGTCCCTATACCATTACCTTTAATAGCATGGTGTTCGAACCAGTTCCCGAACCGGCTTCACTGGCGCTGCTTGGCCTCGGGTTCGGCGGACTTATGGCCTTCCGTCGGCGCAAATAAAAATGTTTGATTACGCAAAACCAAGCCGCCCGTTTGGGCGGCTTGGTTTGCTTTAGCCTAGAATGGTCTCTGTTTCTTTTGCCGGCAGCCTGGTCACTTTATGCGGC
>Ga0206870_1262_pt1 | contig 10215 bp, 9 predicted proteins | sample Alteio_BWOrgCont_36_FD_152620 | JGI IMG/M metagenome (GOLD analysis project Ga0206870, IMG submission 152620) | Enriched cells from forest soil in Barre Woods Harvard Forest LTER site, Petersham, Massachusetts, United States -... | ecosystem: Environmental > Terrestrial > Soil > Temperate forest > O... | reverse complement strand
GTCTACGGCAATCGCAGGGCAAGGTCCGAACAAAGGACTGGAGAAGGGGCCGGTGGCGGGGGTGCACGAAAAACCGGTGTAAGTGACGCCGTTAATGGTCGCGACGGCATTACTGGGGAAGATCGGAATCCCGCTCCAATTAAAGAGACCGCACGTGGTCGTCGTATTTGAACAACTGGCGCCAGGCTGCACGGAGGTTAGTGCGCTGATCGGCGTGCCGCTCGTGTTGACGCCGATGCTAGGGAAATTCGCCCCGAGAGGATTCGACGGAGAGAACGCCGTTACGGGAGTGGGGTTTCTCAGGATGGCCGCGGCGGCGCGGACCACCGTCTTCCCATTCCCCGTGACGTCCCAGGCCACTCCTAGGCGAGGAGCGAAATTCCGGTAATCGCCGTTGTACATGCGAGAAAGCGGAAGGCCCGGACCGACCTGCTCTATCGCTGGGGTGCTTCCCGTGGCATTGGGATTGAATGTAGAGAGATTGTTGTTTAGCTCGTGAGGAGGCCCGGCGTACTCGTATCTCAGGCCCAGGGTCAAGCTTACTCTGGGTTTGATACGCCAATCATCCTGAATAAACCCTCCGTACCAGTGAGCCCGCTCGTTCTGTGAATTCGCCTGTGAGGAACCCAACAGAATCGTCCAATTATTCGGGAAGCCCTGTAGGTAGTTCTGCAAGGTCGAAAAGACAACGTTGCCTTGGGACAGGCTGAATGAAGTCCCGTCAAAAACGATGTCGAGATACTCGAAGCCAAACTTGAAGGTGTGTTTGCCGTGCAAATAGGAGACGCTCTCCACAAGATCCACGTCGCCTTCCGGCCCTCGAGTACCCGTCCGATTGCCAATCCCCAGCTGCATATTGAAGCCGTTAATAGTGAGAAGTGGGAACCCGCCATAGTCCGGATTTGTGACGCCTGTAGGCATAGCGTAGCCGCCCGGCCACGGAGCCCCTGCGACCAGATTGATGTCGCCAGGGAAAGTCGTATTCTTGACGTAGACGTACCCCAACCTGAAATCGTTCACCCAGTTGGAACCCGGAGTCCAAGTCCAATCTCCGTCGTACTGATACGCGTTCTGGGGGACCGTAGCCAGCCATTGAGGTGCTGATTGCTGTGCGATGGTATTGACCGTTTGGGTTGCACTGGATCTGTAATACATGCCGTTCAGATGGTGGTGCGAGCTGATGTTGTAGTCGATCTTGAGAAGCCCATTGTTGAGTGGTCCGCTACTGGTCAAACCAGGGGCAAAACCGGTCGACGTGGGATTGGGGTTGCTCGGAAAGACGTTCTCAAACGACGATGAAGCAGGTGATACCGTACACGTCGCCGGGTTCAGGCCCGCCAACTGCGCGCTCAGAGGGTTGATGGGATTCCCTGGAGCGCCTAGAGCGAGGTGGTTAGGATTCAATGAATTACACGTGTCCACAAAACTGTTACCCACTCCGGCGCCCGCAACGGACGTCGGCATCGCGAGCACGTTTACGTCGCCAGTCTTGAGACGAAGGCCCTCAAAGCTCGCAAACCAGAACAGCTTGTCCTTGATGATGCGTCCGCCCGCCGTCCCCCCAAACTGCTCCATGGTCGCGGGCGTCACCCCGCCAGGATTGTTCCCCGGAAAGAAGTTGGCCGCGTCCGTGGCGCTAGCATCGCGCCCAAATGCGTAGGCTGTGCCGTGAATACTGTTAGTTCCCGATTTCACGCCGACGTTGACGTTGGAGCCATCCCTGAACCCATATTCTGCCTTGGGATTTTGCTGCGTGCTGAATTCCTGGATGGCATCAATGGGCACAAGGCTTGATGTATCTCCCGCGCGGTACGAGGTATTCAAAACATTCGCGCCGGTGCTCTCGGCTATCCCGGCGATCCCCTCCAGCCGCAGCATATCGTTTTGCGTGCGCCGTCCGTTCGTGCTCTGCCCGGCCCCCGTGCCGCTTCCGACCGGAGTAACCACTCCTGGCCGCAGTTGCACCAGACGCTGGAAGTTACGGCCATTCAAGGGCAGCGCATTGATGGACTCATTGCTGACCGTGCCGCCCAAGGTGGCGTCGGTCGTGTCGATCGCCGGAACTTCTCCAGTAACGGTGACCGTCTGAGTTTGTTCGCCGGGCTGCACTTCCATGTCGACACGAATATTTTGTCCCACCTCAACCAGCACCCCGGTGTGCTCGACCGTTCGGAACCCCTTAGCCTCGGCTCGCACGGTATAAGTGCCCGGAGTCAGGTTGGTAGCCACATACTCTCCGGCACCATCCGTGATCAAGGCTCGCGTCACGCCTCTGGCCACGTCGATAACGCTTACGGTCGCGCCGGCAATAACGCCACCGCTCTGGTCCGTAATCGCTCCTTGAATCGTGCCTTGAGTCGTCTGTGAAAAAAGAGGAAGACAGGCCAGAAATAACGCTGCTGTCGCCAGCAACAGCTGCACAGCTTTCTTCCCTCTGCTATACACACGTCCACTAGCTGCGGATTTTAAAGTGAACATACCCCATCCTTTCGAGCTTAATGCGCTACCTGATGCGCCAAATGTAGACGTGCATATAGCACGTGTGTAGCTTAAGGCAAGCTTAACTTCAATTCGCAAATCTGAAGCCACTGAAAGGGGCTAAGCCCCGCTATTCGATTAGCAAACTGCAATCTGTTTAGTGAAGAGACATGAAAAACCCCAGAGGCGAGTTATCCATTCGTTCCACCTTGGGTGTTACCACTGCTCGCACTACTGCGCTGCTCGTGGTTTGGCCGGCGCGGCTGGCATCGCGAACTTCGCCCTGTCAATCGGGGCGTCGGGTTGCACTTCGCTTAGTTGGGTGGTTGACTGTCCGTCGACCCATGTCACGGTCCACTTGAACGGCAACATCACACCCGCTACCGCGCGATAATCGCTGTAATCTACTTGAGTGGTAACCTGGCCGACAACTGTATCGGCATAGCGCACCATTCGCACCAGCAGACCCGAATTCTTGTCGAAGTACAACTTTAATGGAGACTGTCCGGTACCGAATCCCTCAACAACTTCGACCGCGCGATCGTCGATAGCTGTCGTGCCGCTCCTCCACTGGCTGCGGCTCTGTTTGACCCGAACCGGCAGGCTCAGTATTGCATCAACTCTCGCCCCGTCAAGATCTTGCCCGGTTAGCGCCATCAATGGAACCGGCGTGTCTGGCTCCGCGACCCACCCTTCGCGGCCGTCGTAGGTCGTGATCTTGTCTCCGCTCGGCACATGGATGATCATGGCGCGCTGATCCGGAGCCTTGGCAAACACCTCGACGGGGACCTTGTCACGATCGGTGTCGTACCCTTCGTAAGTACCCTTCCCGACAAAGCTGGTCAGCTTGGCGATTTGCTCAGCGCCGCCGAGTGCTTGAATATATTTCTCAAGCACTTGATCGGCCGAAAGTCGTTGGTTTGTATCTTCGGAAATTTCGAATCGATCCGGATCATCCGGGGCCGGTACACCATACTGCTCCGCTAGACTCGGCGTGACCTCGGGCCGCTCGCCGCCACGATGACAGGTATAACAAGTCACCCTGCGCATTCCTGCGAAATTGCCCTGATTGATGGCCTTCACCATCAGAATCATCTTTCGCGCAGTTTGCTTCAGCGGCTTATCGTCCGCGAATCTGGCAACATCGCCGGCACTTTCCACCCCGTGGCAACTGGTGCAATTCAAGCTCAGGGAAGCGGCAAAGAATCCCATTGTGTTCATGAATTCGTCAACCGGAATTCCCTTGAGCACCTGAATGTTCTTGAATACCTCTTCTGACATTGGAGGCTTGGTCTGGCCGCTCGCCGACACAATACCCAGCACGCACGCGGCCGCGATCTGCAGCGCAGCAAGAATGATCGGTTTTTTGGCGTGATACCCCTGCATCATACCCCCTCTTCTCGTGGCGATGGACAATGGAGGTTCGCAGCTGATATCAGATTGGCGGCGAACGGAATCGCGAATGCAGGTAGTACTGAGAATCACAGTCAAGGGAAGAGCCTGAAAATTGCTCCGGGAACTTCTCGTTTTTCGCCAGGTTACTTGCCGGCGGGGGTCGCAGCAGGCACCCTCATTTCTTCCTTGTATTTCGCTTCGTCTGAAGGAACGCAAACATCCTCTCGGAGTTCCATTTTTGGATCGAGCTTCCAGGTTTTTGTCTCGCCTACCCACGGTTTCGTATATGCCTTTGGGTCTATGATCGTCATATTGAGCTCGATCGTGTCATGATCTACGCGGCGGTAGCGTTCTTCAACACGCATATCCTCGCTGTGCGGGTGACCGTCGTCGTCGATCCATGTTCTATCGTTGAAACCGACCGTCTCAACGACAAGGGTGTCTCCCTCCCATTTGCCGACGGAAACTCCGTACCAGGTAGGGTCAGGGTCTTTAGGAAGCTCTCGGCCATCGGTCCAGATGGTGCGATGGGCGTAAAAGTAGTCGAAAAATACAAGCACTCTGCTGGGGACTTGAATAATCTCGCTGGGATAGGCATCGTAAAACGAGATGCGTGGAAAGCCCACCGGATCACAAGCCATCATGGGATCGTTGCCGAGCGGTACAACCCTGTCGGCACGCCCAATTCCGGGTTTGTTTGCGGAGTACTTTGCCTGCGCCCAAGGGGTCATGGGAGGAACATCGTTGCGACTCAGCGTCGAGCCGGACTTCCCGCGGCGCCACCAAACTCCGGACAGGTCGTGCGGGTCAAAGGGTTGCGTTTTTGCCGCAGCTGCTTTCGCCGCTGCGGTTTGCTGACCCGTCTGAGCGCTCGCGGTCGGCATAAAAAATAGAGTTGCAACAAGCGCAAGCACCAAACCAAACAAGCCACTCCGCATTTTCAGGCCCCTTTCGTCTGAGGACGACTCGCCGAGAGCGTAATTCACCGACAGCCCTGCGAACTAATTCTAATTTTCTGGCCTGCCTAATTCTGTTACTTTGCCGTCGGCGGTCACGAGCTTGGCAAGGTACCCGCGAGCGGCCCCGACCTTGGCAGGATTCACCGTCACCGTGATCTCATCTCCGGGCTTGAGAGTGTGTCTGTCCCAGCCAAAGCGTGCTTGAACGACTGGAGAGTTCGTCTCAGCGCCCCAGTGGACGACGTTGCCACTTTCATCCTTCACGTCATACATGATGTAAATGTGGGGATTCTGATATTGATATTCGGTTACAACGCCCTTCATGGTGAGTTGCTTGCTTAGATCGTATGATACCCGCGATCCATGGTGCGCGAGTATCGGCGCGCTAAACGCGAAAAGGCTTGCAACCGTCATTAAAGACCTTATTAGACTGCCTTTCATCGTCTTTACCCTCCAATTGGCCTAATCAGCTCTTATTATCTTTATCGCGACACACCGAATCAGAATGCTCCGCGAAAACTCGTATGGCAGCCCCCTCGTCCGTGCATATTAATTGACGCGGTCCCATACCATGCTTGGACCGGGGTTTGGGTTCGGCGGCGCCTTGGGATTGGGGGTCGCATTCCAAACGTACCACATGAGAGTTTTCCCGTCGTCGGAGACTATATACAGCACGCGTTCATCGTCCATCCCCTTGGTTTGCCTCTGCCTGTAGATCATGTTTCGACTCACAAGCCATGTCGATATGGTTTGTTCCTCGCCGTTAGGGCCCTCGGGATCCTTATAGTCTTGCTTGCCGTCCAGCTTGTAAAAGAAAGTGTGATCTTTCGGTGCAACCCCGGCTGTTGGGAGGCCGGCGTAAGGGGCAGGGTAAACGTCATACATTGTCTGTCGGATTCCGCCGTTTTCTATGGAGTACACGGCCGTCCACGTAGCCGCGCGGTTTCGCACACCGGGACCCGATTTTGCGATATTGATTTTCCACGTTCCTATAATCGGGAGTCCTGTCGGATCTACCTGCGCTGAAGCAGTCCCGCAGAAAAGCAAAGCCAAGAATGGCAGCACCAAAACCAACCCACTTCGCCCCAGATTCCTGGACATCCGGTCCTCCATTTCCGTCGCCGATCTTTACAATGGAGCCACTAAACTAAAGTAAGGCAGCGACCAACAAAAAGTTCTAACACACGCACGACCGTCGCGGACCTAGACTACAACTTTCGACCTGAGGGCGTGATGCTCCACGCCCACCAACGTAAACCTACTTCTTATCCTTATCGCCGACTGCGATAACGCCGATTGGGGCCGCGATCAGCGATTCATAATCGCGTGCCGTATCGCACACATTTTCTTCAAGAGAGTCGGTTTTCGAATCCAGCTTGTACTCCTTCTTCCATCCCGTCCAGGGCTTATCGCCCCACGCCTTCGTGTCATAATACGTCATTTCTAAGGTCAGGTGTGTAGCATCGGCGAGGTGGTACCGCTCGACCAGATGAAACGCGTCGCTCGAATAGTGCCCGACGTTCTCGCTGATCCAGCGGTGGCCTGTTTCCCCGTTATAGCCGGTCGTGTCGACCACCAGCGTATTTCCATCCCACTTCCCAACAGAATCTCCAAAATAGCTGGGCAACAAGTCCTTAGGATGGTCGCGATTGAGCCAGATCGTTCGCCATTCGCGATGGTATTCGAACATTTGATAAATCCGATCGGGCAGCATGATAAATAGCATTGGGTACTCATTTGTGTAATTAAACGCCACTGGTGTACCCTGCAACTCGCACTTCTCGCCGGGGTAATGACCGCCAGGAACGTTTGATGGCACTCCATTTTCATCTACAGAGGCGGCGCCCCTTGGGAGCGATCCGGCAGACGAGGCCCCTTTCGCGGTTGCGTTCAATCCAGCATGCGAAATATTTTTCAGCATTAAGTGTTCCTTGGCCCAGGGTGTTAAAAGCGGCTCAGGGACAGGGTTGTCATCACCGTAGATCCGCCCGGTGCCAATCCACGATCCACTCAGGTTATGTGCATCGAAATTGGTGTCCTCTTTTGCTGTGGGTGCAGAACTAGGGGCGCCGCCACCCCGTTGTGCAAATAGCGCAGGCGAGCACGCCACAACAGCAAGCAAAACCGCTGCTGTCGTCCAATTTTTCATTCCAGTCTCCCTTCCCTTTTGGGGGCCGCGGTTCTTCAGTAAGCTCTAGTCACGTCGATCTTATCAATTCAGGTGCACATAACTTCGGTTTCAAATTCACGGTGACACGCACCTTGTAAGACCCAGGAAATTGATCTGACGTAGGAGGGAACGTTAGCTTTCTCTGCCCAGCGACCAGATCCCTATTTGCGCTCCGTAATTGGATTCAGGATCACGGTATCATATTTCTGCCAACTTGCTGGATCGCATATATTTTCCTGCAGAGAGTCACCTTTCGAATCCAACTTGAATTCCTTCTTCCAACCGGGCCAGGCCTTGTCGCCCCATGCCTTCGGGTCGTAATACGTCATTTCTAGGCTCAGGTGTGTGGCATCGGTGAGACGGTACCGCTCGACCAGATGAAACGCATCGCTTGAGTAGTGCCCGACATTCTCGCTGATCCACAAGCGGCCATTGAAACCGATCGTGTCGACCACAAATGTGTTTCCCTCCCACTTGCCAACCGAATCTCCGAAATAACTGGTTTTTCAAACATCTGGTAGATCCGATCGTGCAGAATAATAAACTGAAATGGGTAATAATGCGTGCCGTTAAACTGCACGGGCACTCCCAGTGGTTCGCAGTGTTCGCCCGGGTAGTGGCCCTCCGGAACATTTGCCGGCACTCCATTGGCATCGGTAATCCCTGACAGACTTGAACTCGTCGACGACTCGCCCTTCGAGGTCAGATTCAATCCCGTATGCGAAATGCTTTTCATGAGTAGGTGCTCCCTCGCCCACGATGTTAGAGGAGGTTCAGGGACGGGATTATCGTCACCGAAAAATTGTTGGGTGCCGATCCAAGATCCATTCAGGTCATGAGGATCAAATTTGGTACCCTCTTTTGCTGCTGGTCCGTTACCGGAGCCGCGACCTTGCTGTGCAAATAGCGCCGGCGAACACGCTAGAAGCGCGACGGCAACGACAGCCATAGCCCGATTTTTCATTCCCATCCTCCTATCGCTTGTGGACGGCCATCGCCCATTCAGCCCCTCATTTTCCCCGCGATTCTTTGTCCCTTATTTTCTGTAGTTCCTCTATCTCATAGTTTTCGGTGCAATAGTATTCTTGCAAGATGTCGTGGGAGAGCGACCATCTACGAGGTGCTGACGTCCAGGGCTTCGTCAGCACTTTGGGATCGTCAATCGTGATTTGATACACCAGGTAGTTCTTCGACGGACGGCTGATGCGCTCGGTCACATGCTCCTGATCGCTATGAAACCATCCGTTGAGGTCATTCCACGTCCTCTCGTCAAGAGAGATCGTGTCGATGACCAACGTATTGGCCTCCCAGTGAGCAATCGCGTCGCCATTGAATAGCGGATCGGGATTTTTTGTGTGCGCACCTCCACCGATGCGCACAACCCGAAAGTTGTTGTTTAGTTCGACCAGCTCTACCAATTGTCCCGGTGTTGAAACAAGCTGGATTGGATAGGCGGTTGCGAGCATGCCGGGAACACCTCGCGGCAAGCAATTCACAGACGGCCTTTCCAGCTGGCTTTCTGTTGAGGTCATTGCCTTGATCTTGGCGGCCGCCCAAGGTTGAAAAGAAGGTTTCCCCTCCGGGGTTACTTTGGGATCGAATTGCCTTCGAGCGTCTTCATCGGCCGGATCGTCACCAACGAGTCGGGCGGCATTTAGAGCCTGTCCCGCGCTGTTTGGAAACCAAACTCCAGATAGGTCCGGATGCCCGTCCGTGGTGCGGGGCGCAGATCCACCTGGAGCCAATTTATGGATCCGCTCGATGGTGTTTCCATGTTGCGCAAGAGCGGGCGTGACAATCATACAGATAGCTGCCGCCACGGCCCCAATACACCTTACGGAAAAGCTGAGACGCCAGTTCATTACTACCCGTCCCATTCCTAGGTCCTCTTTCAGGCTCAGGGGCAAAATTCCGCGCTTTTTCCGCCACAGAAAATCCCCGGACTTCAGGCAGTCATGAGATCGCAGAATGCGTTGAAGCAAAGTTCGTCCGGCTAAGTATCAATCGAATTTGAGATTGCCTGGGCCGACTTCTCTAGCCCAAACCAAAACCTTTTAGTTCTCGGCCCCGGCGCCGCCCCTCCTGCCTTCTACATACTGCCCCACGACAAAGACACGGCCATCCGGCAGTTTGAGCGTTTCGGCGGCGGCTCTGTAAAGAGTGCCACTCTTAGCTGGACACGCTCTCGCGGTGATCGTCTTACCCATGTTATCCAGAAAGTCCTGTCTATCTATTCCGCCTCTCTTCATCGACACTACCGAGAGAGTCTCCAAACGCCATGACTCCACTTTCCCGTCGGCATCTTTCACATCCATGTGGAAATATGCATGCGGGTTCTGCCAATCGATGCCTGTCAGGGTGCCTGTCATGTCCGTGCATTTCGATCCGTCGAACTCAACAGCGAAGCCATGATGAGCAAATGCGGGAGCTCCTCCCAAGAGCAGAGCAAAAACTGCCGCCAGAACGCTCACAACCTTGGGTCGCATCGGGGTATCTCCTCGGATGATCGATTTTTGCAGGTATGTCGGATTTAGCAGACGATCACACGTCCACTTCTGACATGCTCTCTAATACGTCAGCCATCCTCTACATGTCAAGGTCAACGTTCGCTTGAAAACCCTTGCCGTAGCCCGATTTCGAAGTCCCGAAGTTGAATCTGTTGTCCTCGAAAATTGCTGAAATACGGCCAGCTAACGAGATGCCTTCCGAGCCACAAGGACTCAAAACATCCGGCACCGCACGCTCTCGAATTACCAATCACGCCCGTCCAGAGCAATAGCATCGGCTTGACCGTCAGTCGGGAGCTTGATAAGTTCGCTTTCCCTCGCATTCCGTGTGTTCCAGCCGTGCGAAGTAGAGCCGGAACAATTTTGAGGAAGAGATCTAATGGGCACTAGACTAAAGGGGGCAATATGAGGCTAGGGTCAAGGCGAACGATGCTCCGTGCAGCGGGCACGATCTGGTTGTGCGTGCTGAGCGCTGGATTCGCAAGCAGCCAGACACCAGCCCAGAGAGGCACGGACCAGAAACCGATCTTGGCTGACCAAGTCTTCAAGAATATCCAGCTACTGAAGGGGATCCCCGTCGACGAGTTCATGGAGACGATGGGATTCTTCGCCGCTTCTACCAGCATGAACTGTACGGACTGCCATAGCGAGGAGAGTGGAGGCGACTGGGCAAAATATGCTGACGATACGCCGCTTAAGCAAACTG
>Ga0206870_1260_pt1 | contig 10305 bp, 12 predicted proteins | sample Alteio_BWOrgCont_36_FD_152620 | JGI IMG/M metagenome (GOLD analysis project Ga0206870, IMG submission 152620) | Enriched cells from forest soil in Barre Woods Harvard Forest LTER site, Petersham, Massachusetts, United States -... | ecosystem: Environmental > Terrestrial > Soil > Temperate forest >... | reverse complement strand
GGCAAAGAACCGTTGTTTACCCCCGCGCCGCCAGAACCCCGCGCAAAACAGCTCCAAAATCACCGGCGCCGTATCGTGTTCACCGAAGAAGAAACCAAACGGATTGGTGAGCAGTGCAGTAAAATTACCGGCGGTTTTCGCCGCAGCCACTTTTATCTCGCGGCCTCCGTTAAAGCACTGCATAGCGTTGGCGTAAAGCGGGGAAATAAAGACGGCGCCTATCTGATCCCGGTTCCACACGACATGCGGAAATACGGCGCAAAAGGCCCGATTTTTTCCAACCACCTTTCCGTCCTTTTTTATCGCATTGAAGCAAAGCAGGCCGGACAGCTTAAAGACATTACTGGCGAATTGGGCCGTCAAATGACCAATATGATTCGCGAAAAATTCCCGGAAGCCTGCATGGCGGCGCTGAATATGTTCAAGATCCTGCCGCCGGGTTTCTATCATAAACAACTCGGAAAACCGACACGTGACAAGCTTGCCTCGTTAAGCTTTTCCGATTCGGGCGAAGCCTGCCCCGGCATGAAGGATTTTTGCGGCGCAAAGATGCTCGATGTGACCCACCTGATCCCTTGCTGGAAATGCCCGGGTGTCACCACGCTCTTTTTACAATTTGCCGGACGGCTTTCCATCATGCTCTCGTGGGTGGACGACAGCCTTACTTTGGCCGAGGCAGATGCTTTGGAAGCCGGCCTGCGCCGGACCTTGCTCGAAGGAGAAGTCTAAGCAAAGCGACGGAGGCCAATTAACCGGCCCGCTGGTTTAAAATTACCAATTCTTTTGCCCGATCCTGGAGAAAGTTTTTCCGCCATTCCGCGCGCGAAAGTCTTCCGTGTCCGTTATTTTCCAGTGATTCCACGAACCACCATTCACGCGGCACCTGCCAGCCTGGAAGTTTTTGGAGAAGGAACTGTTTCAACTCGTCCCTAACGCCGCCGCGGCTCGCGGCGACGCAAGCGACAATCAGGTCGACCCGGTCGGCATTCTCACTGGGAACCCCAAACACCAGGCAATCCGAAACCGCCTCGTGTTCGCGCAGCGCCTGCTCAATGACCGCCGGCGCGACTTTTCGGCCGGCCACATTGATATGATCGTCCAAACGTCCGCGTAAAAGAACTTCTCCGTCCCTGAGTTCAGCAAAATCAGCCGTCCGGAAAACTCCGTTGCCAAGCGTATCTTCTTTCACCGGCCAATAAGTCTCGCCGGCCGCACCGCTCTGCACGCGGAGAAATCCATTAGTGTCAATCTCCGCTCTTATGTTCTTCAACAGTTTGCCAACGGAAGATTCCTCGGCACGCGGCGTATCGGTGGCATCGTAAGTGATGCCACCGCATTCCGTACAGCCGTAGAAATTATGGATTTTGACTCCGTGTTCCTGGAAGACATCGCGCTCCACGGACAACGGCAGCGGTGCACCCGCTGAGATAGCCAGGCGGACGTTGCTAAGAATGGCGCCCGCTTTGTGCCATGCGTGCCACAAGGCGGGCACGCCCGCCACGGTCAGGTTCAAGTGCGCGTGCGCCGCGCACCTCAAAGCCACCGGCAAAGGCGACGGTGCCAGAAAGAGCGGAATGCCATGGAGCAAAAGCGGCAGTACCAGGTTGGAAAACCCGTAAGAATAGGCCAAAGAAATCACGCCAAGATTTGGCCAGTCAGGGCGCAAGCCCATGGTCGTCACGATGTTTTCAGCATCTGCCGCGAGCTGCTCCGCAGTAAAAGCCACCGTGCGCCCTGCGCCGGTGCCCGCCGGGGTGATTTTTAAGTGACAACATGGCTCGGGCGGAGGCAAAACGGTGGGCGCCTGCTGCTGCATTTCGAGCGGGCACACCACGACCCCCGAACGCCATGCCCGCAAAACAGTGATGATAAACTCAGGAGTATTGCCCTGGGGAAAAACCATTGCCGGTTTTCCCGGTAATGGCGTTTCACTTTCCCGGTTTAACTGGGAAAAAGTCCATGTTCGGTCGGATGCCAAATCGCGCAAGGCGATTTCATTGCGTCTGTCCTCGACTACCTTCTGCCAATGTTCGTACAACATCGAAATCTTCACTCTAGGTAAAATTATAATCGCTCAGGTTGCAAGCCTGTATTTCGTAATAAAACAGCAAACCGGACGCCAATCGGTTTGAAAAACGTCAAATTTTTTGGTTTTAAGTTTTCTCGAAAACATGCTTAATACCCGAAGCTTAAAATTAAATATGGTTATTGCGCCTTCGTTGCTCGCCGGAAACCACGCCGCCTTTGGCAAGGATGCCGTTCGCGCCTCAAAATCCGGGGCGGACTGGCTGCACCTGGACGTCATGGACGGCCATTTTGTGCCGAACATTACCTTTGGTCCGCAGGTCGTCAAATCGGTTCGCCCGCTCAGCCGCCTTTTCTTTGATGTCCACCTCATGTGCAGCAAACCGGAAATCCTGCTCGAACCTTTCGCCAAAGCCGGGGCGGATGAAATGATTATCCATGTGGAACTCGGTGACCAGGTAGAATCTCTTCTTTGGAAAATAAAAAATCTCGGCAAGAAAGCCGCTTTGGCGGTCAACCCTCCCACGCCGATTGCCCTCGCCGAGCCTTTCCTGGATAAAATTGACTTGCTGCTGGTCATGACCGTCAATCCCGGTTTCGGTGGCCAGGAATTTATCCACGAATGCCTTCCTAAAATCCAGCAGGCCGATGCCTGGCGCCGCGAAAAACAACTCCGCTATCGCATCAGCGTGGACGGCGGCATCAATTACGAGACTTCCGCCGAATGCGCCCGTGCCGGCGCGGACACTTTTGTGGCCGGAACCAGCTTATTCGGCGCGCGGAGCTTAAAAGCCGCCGTCACCAAAATGCGCAAGATCGTAAACGCAAACGACCCGGCGCTGGCGGATTTGAAGGTTTGAATCACCGCCTATGCCTCAAATCAAATTCGGAACGGACGGCTGGCGTGCAGTCATCGCCGAGGATTTTACTTTTGCCAACGTTGCCCGCGTCGCCCAGGCCACGGCGGACTACTGGAAATCTGAAACCCAAAATCCAAAATCGGAAATCTTTCGGCGCGAATTAAAGGTCATCATCGGATTCGACCGCCGCTTTCTTTCCGATAAGTTCGCTGAAATCAGCGCCGAAGTTTTTGCCGGCAACGGGTTCCATGTCGTTCTCACACCCGAACCCTCCCCCACTCCGTCCATTTCTTTTGCCGTCAAAAAACTGAATGCCATTGGCGGGGTGATGATTACCGCCAGCCACAATCCTCCCAATTTCAATGGCTTTAAACTGAAGTCCCATTACGGCGGTTCAAGCAACTCTGACGAATGCAAAGCCGTCGAAAGTTTCCTTGATAAAAATCCCGTCCAAACAATCCAGTTCAAAGACGCCGTCAGCGCCCGAAAAATTTCCATCCAGGACCTTCGCCCCCCCCATTATGCCGCGCTGAAAAAGCTGGTGGATTTTAAACTTATCGCCAAGTCCAAATTACGCTTCGCTCACGACGCGTTGTTCGGAGTCGGCGCGGGCTGTTTTGAAACGATTCTTGCCGGAACGACCTGCCGGGTCACCACCCTCAATGGAAACCATGACGTTTTGTTTGGCGGCATCAATCCCGAGCCCATCTTGCAAAACTACGGCCCGACCCAGAAATATCTGGCCAAACATCCCCACGACATTTGCCTCGTGACGGATGGCGATGCCGACCGCGTTGGCGGCATGGACGGTCATGGCGGGTATTTGACCACTCATCAAATTATTTGCCTGCTGCTGCACCATTTAGTTGTAAACCGAAAGCTGACCGGCCGCGTTGTCAAGGCGCTCACCACAACCTCCATGGTTGATAAAATGTGCGTGGCTTATGGTTTGCCCCTCGTCGAAACCGGCGTGGGCTTTAAATACGTTTGCGCCGAAATGCTTAAAGGCGGCGTCCTGCTCGGCGCCGAAGAGAGCGGCGGCATCGGTTTTCCCGGCCATATTCCCGAGCGCGACGGCATCGCCGCCGGGCTGATGCTCCTCGAATTGTTGGCGATGGAAAAAACTTCCGTAAACAAAATTTGGGCGAAGCTAGAGAAACAATTCGGCCCGCACCATTATGGCAGGATCGACACGCATTTTCCGTTAGAGAAACGCGCCGCGCTCATGGAATTGCTCCAGAAGAACCCGCCGGACAAACTCCTGCGCTCTCCCCTGGCGGAAGTGAGCGCCTACGACGGCGTCAAATATATCGCCCGCGATTCTTCCTGGCTCATGCTGCGCGGCTCGGGTACTGAACCCATTTTACGAATCTACGCCGAGGCAAAAACAAACGCCGACGCTCAAAAACTCTTGCGCATCGGCGTTAAGCTGGCCCGCGCCGCAGCCTAACGGCTGCTCATATACTTACTTACACCTTCAAAACTTCCCCGTCACTTTACGGGGCGTTCGTGCCCGTTGTCGCCGGGCTATTGGTATTCATTCCGGCGCTCGGCGCGGCATTTGTGTCGGCTCCCGACGGCGTCGAATTCTGCGAGGGAGTATTCCCCGCTCCACTTGAATCGGAACTTTGCGAGCACCCGGCAAAACCGGCCACTGCCGTTAACAAACCCACGCCGACTGCCAAACTCATAACCCTGCTTTTATTTTTCATAACAACCTTCCCTTTTACTCCTTGTTATTTCTCTGTTAAAAGCTAAGACGCACGCCCGCACGCGCTAGACCGAAGTCCGCCGTTTTCACCGCGGCCAGATACCGGGCATCCGCAAAGATACCGAAATGCGGTACGAGGCGAATTTCCACTCCGACGCCACCGCCGCCAACAAGCTGGTCAATGCGCTCAAATTGGTAGCCTGCACCGCCAAAGATATAGGGTGCTACCGGCCCGATGGGAAACCGCACAATCAGATTTCCCGTGGCTGTATCCACGAAACTCGGGCTGTGCTGGTCCAGCGCATAGGCATCAGCGCCTACTCCGATATATTTGGTGAAGAAAAAGTTGGCCCCGGCATCCCCGCCAAACCGGTAATTTTTCCGGTGAAGGCCATTGCCGTTAAAGTCATATTCATGGAGTATCCCCACCACCGAACCGTCTACGGAAAATTCACACGGATGATATAAGCCATTTCCATAGTCAGCCGGCTCAGAGGCTTGGGCTTGTTCAGGCGCAGTGTAATTCTGATTCTGGGTCTGATCCTGGGCGTGAAGTGAATAGGTAATTCCACTAACAATTATCAACGGTAAGAGTCCCTTTATTATTTTCATAATTTCTCCTTTGCCCCGTTTTAGCTCGTCTCATGCCATGCATGAAAAAGCCAAAAAAACCTGATTTTTAAAACTATTGAGGCAGAAAGACGACTCTTAATCTTCCGAATTGTGCATTTCGCACAGGCTAGCTTGCAAGACTTCCTTAACGTTTTGCGGTCTTTTTCCGCTTCGCAATCGCTTTTAAAATCCCTTCAAGCTTTTCCTGGTTGAGCATCTGTTCAGGCAGAGCATCGCGGTTGAGGGTCAAGACGCTTCTGACTGCGGGCGGCATCTTGGCGCCATCAAATCGCGCGGCAATTTGAAAGAGCGCCGGCAAAAGAGACTCCTCCGAAATACTCGACGGTTTGTTCATGGAATAGGCTGATCGAATTTTTATCGGAACCCATTGCGACGCTTCGGCAGTAAACTCTATGGGAATGCCCCTGCCACTAGAGGTAAGCCTTGATACTTCCGTCCCGCCGTTTTTGATTTGGTGCTCGTTCATAAGATTTTTTGTTCCCCGCGGCACTCCCATAAGCATTTCATATGCCGCTTTTGCCGAAAAAATCTCCCTTCTCTCCCATGAAAGACAATAACTTTACCGAATGGTGAAGTTCTCTTTTGCAAACTGCAACTGGAACCATTACTGCAAATTGCAAGTTGCATCACCAAATCCCCCGCCAACGGCAATTAGCAAAGAAATAAGAATTTTTGGATACGGCATAAAGAAAGCTGAAACAAATTAGTTGAAATTTAAAAACGCAGAGGGACATTACACATAGGGAGATTATATTATTATGAAAAAAAATCATGAAATTCAGCAAAGTGCCGCCGATCTGGCGGAAGACGCTCAGGCCTTGCTTGCCGCAACTGCCAATGTGGCCGAAACAAAAGTAATCGAAGCCCGCAAACGGCTTACCGCTGCGCTTGAACGCGGCAAAGAGGCCTGGGGCCAGGCCAAGGATTACGCCGTCGACCAGGCCAAAGCGGCCGACGAAGTTATTCGCGATCATCCTTATCAATCTATTGGCATTGCCTTCGCTGTCGGCGCCTTGGTAGGATTGCTTGTGAGCCGACGCAGCAGTTAATCATGGAAACACCGCCCGAAACCGATCCAGATTTGGCGGGAGCGAGCAAGCGGGTTGCGTGGCGGTTGCTGGCCATTGGCCATAATCGCGCCGAGCTCCTCATGGTAGAAATGCAGGAGGAGCGCGAGCGGGCCAGGGCCATGATTATTGTGGCTTCCGCCATTGCGGTTCTGGGCTTGCTTGCTGGAATCACCATCACCGCGCTCATCGTTTGTGCCGCCGGCCCTCATATGCTGGCGGCGCTTATCATCCTCGCCATCATCTATACCTGCGGCGCTACATTCTTTTATCTTAAACTGTCACAGATGCAGCGGGACTGGGAGCCGCTGGCAGCCACCCGCGAACAATTACAGAAGGACCGCGAATGCCTGGAAAAAACACTCCTTTAAACTCGTTACAAATACGGAAAAGGCTGCTGATCACCGAAAGCGAAGTCAACCGCGCCGAACTGGTCAGTGAATTGAAGCAGGTGAAGGGCGAAATCGCGCACCTTAAAAAGCAGCTCCGCACCTTCGGTTCCATCGCCTCTTCCGCCGCGCTGGCCGCCACGGCATTTTCCCTGTTCCGAAAACGCAAGGCAGCGGCGGAAAGTTTCAACGGCGGCGGAAAAGTCGCCTCGTGGATTTCCAGCGCCCTGGCCGGGGCGCGCATCGGCGCGTCATTATTTCAGAAGATTAAGTCCATTCTTCACGAGCGCGAAGGTGAGTAAAATCATTTCCGGACATCCAATTCCGCAAATACTTGCAGTCCATTCACCGCGGTAGACTTTTGATGGGGCAGGTCCGTAACCACCACCGTGCGGCCTGATGGGTCAAACGCCATGCAGCTATCAATGCGGAAATTTTGTGTGACATAACTTTGCGTCCAGTGCGTAAAAAGCTGCTCCGCATCCGGCGCAAAAAAAAGGCCGTTGGGCATAAATAAAACTACGGCCGGCGCGTTGTGGACAATCTCATTGGCCACGGCGATCTGTTTTTCTTTGGCGTCGGAATACGGCCCGTAAAGTGGGAACAGGAAGATATAGCGCGTGGCGGAGACGCGCTGCGCGTAAAACAAAATTTCCGTGTCCGCCCCAAAGATAAAGACCTTGTCCTCCGGTTTCGAGATTTGGGCCAGCCGTTCGGCCAGGACCTGTTTTTCCGCGAAATGACTTCCCGGATAGATTTTGTCCGACGCTTCCGCCGGGGAATAAGAGAATAGATACGGACACCGCACCACCGCCACCGGCACAATCAGCACCGCGGCAAAAACCATCCGGCGCAACCAAACCCGAACCGCGGCGGCATATCCGGCGCCATCCAGCACCTCGGCGCCCAGCGCTGCCGCGAGGCAAAGCACCGGCAGCATTTGCTGAAAATAGTGCGGAAAATAATATCCGCTGGCGCTCACCCCGGCAAAGCTCACCGCCATCCATCCCACAATAAACAACGGCTCTTTGAATCGTCCGCGCCGGAGCAGGCACACCAGGCCGATGGCCGAAAAAATCCACACCGGCCATTCGTCCGTTATCAGGCTCTTAATCGTATTACTGAAATAAGTCACGCGCCGGGGCCAGGAAATACTTTGGATATATTGGAAGTTGTGGGTGAAAACATTGTACATGAAATCGCCCAGCGCATGGTGCAACTCGAAGAAAAGCACAATCGCCGCCCAGACGACACCGATGCCCACCGCCGACGCTATGGCAAAGAGAAATGTCCGGCCAAATAATTTTTTCCCTTCGATGAACAAAGGATACATCAGAATAAGAAACGGCCATTGTACGACGGCGACCTGCTTAAAGGCCGTGGCGATTCCAATAAAAATCCCCACCAGCACCGCAAACCCCATTTCTCTCCCCCGCCCCGCCGATGCTGATGCCGATCCCGGGCGAAAAAATGCCAGCACGGACAGTATCAGCGGCAGCAGCATGAACATTTCCGTGTTCGCCTCCGTTCCATACAACAATGGATCGGCCGATAGCAGCACGAACAGGATTGCGGCCAGAAAGGCCCAACCCCGGCTCATAAATCGCAGCGCCAAAAAAAAGAGCGCACAGGCAGACGCCGCCGCAAACAGCAATGCTATGAAATGCACCGCGCGAATGGGATCCATGGGAAGCATGAATGCCAAACGATAGGCCCAAAAGATGGCCGGAGGTTTTTGGTCAATCCAATCGCGATACGGCAATTCATTATGCTCCAGCCGCCACCCGATGTACGCGTATTCGCCCTCATCGCGCTCAAAAGGAATGCCCAGAAGCGGCAGCCGAATCGCCAAAGTCAGAAGGACCAGGACGAGACATGGCCAAAGTGACCGTTGATATGGAGCAGCGGAAGCGGACGTCGGCATCCAATTCAGCGTGTTATGGATTCCGTGTGGCGTCAAGCGTTGAGCATGGCTGAAACGTCTGATAAAGATAAATAGACTCTTTCCGAAAACCCTTGCATAAGATTGCGACCAAAAAATAAAAAGCCGCCTCCATTTCGGGAGGCGGCAAAGTAATGAAAGTCCGAACTATTTGCGACGGCGCCACACGCAGAGGACCAAGGAACCCACGCCGCCCAGCGCCACAACGGATGGCTCTGGCGCCGGAGCTATAGCGATGCCGGTGGGGTCGTTCAACCCGGAAATCAAATCGGCATTAACCAATCCTCCGGTAGTTGTGTATTCGCCGATAGTCCCGTTACCTGAATTACTGACGAAGATGTCATTCCCTGAAATTGCGATGCCCCAGTGGCCATTTAACCCGGAAATCAGCGACGTATTGACCGTCCCTCCAGCGGTCGTGTATTCGCCAATAGTGCCGTTACCTGAATTATTGACGAAAACGTCGCCCCCCGAAACCGCGACGCCCCAAGGGCGATTTAAACCGGAAATCAACGACGCACTGACCGCCACTCCGGCGTCCGTGTATTCGCCAATCGTACCGCCAAAATAATTTCCGACGAAAAGATCATTGCCCGAATTCCCGAGCGCGAGGCCAACGAAGCCATTGGACGCGGAAATCAGCGTTGCATTGGCCGTCCCTCCGGCGGTCGCGTATTCACCAACGGTGCCGCTACCGTTTACGGCGCCACCATCGTTCGCGACAAAAAGGTCGTTCCCTGAAATCACGACGCCATTGGGGTATTGCAACCCCGAGATCAAGTCAGAATTGACCGTTGCCCCGGCGGCTGTGTACTCGCCAATGGTGCCGTTATAATAACTGGCTATGTATAAGTTTTGCGCCCTGAGAGTGGCTGCCAGACCACACGTCAGCACCAGGACGATTCCATAGATTCTTTTAGTAGTTTTCATAATAATATTTACTTTTGGAAGGTTTGTTTTTTTTTGATAAAGGACAATATAAGCTCTATCTCAATCAACTTTTAAAACCAATATATTTATGGAACATTTTGACCCACAAACCTTTAAGAATCGTTTACCTCCATGAATGCTTTGGATAATGTTCGCGTCAGAATTTGTTACTTCACGGGATTTTATCTAAAAAACTCTCGATTATACAAAAACTCCCGCCCGCGGTGTCTATCTGTTTGGAACGCCAAACCATCGCTGTGAACCCGCATGAGGAAATTAACGACGATGAATATACCGCGGTCATCGCGGTTTATTCGAGCTTGCTGTCTTTGCCCATCATTTATGGAGCCACGCGGCCCGTCATTTGGATGCACCATTCTTCCTGGGCGCCCCGGCTGCTGGCACCGACATTTATCGTCATGCCTGCCGCTATGGCGTTTATTATCCTGTACTTCGGCTGCTGGCACCTCGAATGGCAAAGGCCCAAACGCATCCTTTGGGCCATCCTTTCCTCCTGCCTCATTTATGGGATTGATATTTCAATCATTGCCTATATCGCAATACTTTGCGCCTGCTTCTCAGATTTGGCTTGGATACATTGATAATCATCTCAAAAAATTTAGGGGTAGTGACGAACTAAGAGATTTCCTCATCCATGCTAAAATTTCGCGCAGTGGACATGTGTCCACCGGTCCCGAAAATGTTCGGGACGTTTGTTCTTTGACATATTAAGAGGGTGGCTGGGAAG
>Ga0206870_1259_pt1 | contig 10307 bp, 3 predicted proteins | sample Alteio_BWOrgCont_36_FD_152620 | JGI IMG/M metagenome (GOLD analysis project Ga0206870, IMG submission 152620) | Enriched cells from forest soil in Barre Woods Harvard Forest LTER site, Petersham, Massachusetts, United States -... | ecosystem: Environmental > Terrestrial > Soil > Temperate forest > O... | reverse complement strand
GAATCCCCACGGCCTCGGCTTCCCTCACGGCGAGAGGTATGATGCCATAGTCAAGATTGTTGGGCACATTCGTCTGGATGGGATACGGATCGAGTCCAAACAGGTCGATATGCGTGTTGGCCGGCGAGAACGCGTACACCGGGCTCGTATTGCTGGACAAGTTCTGTTCGACCATGAAGGTCTTCGCGCCCGGGAGCGTCGCGTGGATGTAGTCGGACTCTGCCATAAGGTTGGCTGCAGGCACCGATCCGGACGGTTCGTCCGCAAGGTAGAACCCAAAGAGGTTCGGCGCTCCCTTGAAGCTGTCGATGGTGGCTTTGAACGAAGCCGTCGCTCCTCCGGTTGCTCCGAGCCACACGAGGCCCTGAACGCCTGACGGCAGCGCACTCAACTGGCTGGGCGAGCTCACATCCGCGAGGTTGAAGCCATCGGCGCCCGGCAAGTAAGTGCTGCCGATAAAGTTGCCATTCGCCGTATAATGTAGTTTGGTAATCGGATCGGACATTGACATTCCCTTACCGCAATCGCCCAGTTGGGCCCAGATGAAGACGTGTGCCGAGCGCTACACCCGACGAAAACCTACGAACCTCTCGATTGTACAGTTGGTCAATTGATCCCGGCCGGCAGCTCCGCTCGAGTGCCGTTGCAAGCATCTGACATGATTTTGGCCGCCGGAAACTCACCGTATTGCAGCTACATCGAACCCTCCCTTCGTGATTTGGTCGAGTGGTGATCACCAACACCTAACCCGACCGTTTAATACCTAATTTGGATTAGCCTTCGGTGGACGGTAGACGTAATTTTGGCGAGATTGTGGTATTTTGCGTCAAATTGGTGACTTGGGGTGGGCAAATTGCGAGGCGGTCGGGAGCCTCGCCGTCATCGCGCCGAAATCGGACGAGGGTCGTCTCCGAGCTTAGAAAGCAGTGCAACTTATGTGCAGAACGAAAAACCAGGGTAGACGATGGCCGCCGCTTCGCGATACATGATGATGTTCGCTCGGGCAAAATGTTTAAAGCAGTGTTTTGTCTCACGGGAATGAATGCAACCGCGAATGACTCCGATTGCAAAAATCTTGAACCCCGCATCGGATGATCCTGTGTCACAGGCGCTGCGTGCAAGCGCCAAACGGTTGGGGGGTGTTGCGATCTTCAGCGGCGTCGTCAATTTGCTGATGCTCGCCGGCCCGCTTTACATGCTGCAGGTCTACGACCGCGTAATTCCCAGTCGCAGCGTCGCGACGTTGCTGGGGCTCTCGGCGATCATTCTCGCAGTCTATCTGTTTCAGGGTTTCTTTGATGCTCTGCGCATGCGCATGCTGGCTCGAATCGGCTCGCTCTTCGATGCGGCGCTTCAGGAGCCGATCCATTTCGCGCTCGCCACTCTGCCCCTGAGAGGCGTGGGGACCGCGCTGCTGCAACAACCCCTGCGCGATCTCGACCAGATCCGGATATTTCTATCCGGCCTCGGACCCACCGCGCTCCTCGACACGCCATGGATCCCAATCTTTGTGGTCATGCTCTTCTTGTTTCACCCGGTGATTGGAATCACCGGGGTGGTCGGCGCGACCGCTATCATCGCAGTCGCATTGCTGGCCGAGCGCCTTTCCGCGGATGCCTCGAGGAACCTCATGGAATCCAGCGCTCGGCGGCAAGTCTCCGCAGACGCCACACGCCGAAACGCAGACGCGATCCGAGCGCTCGGAATGAGCGAGCGTTTCGCAGCGAGATGGCTGCGGGCCAATGAAGGGTTTCTGCGAGAGAATCTGCGAGTCATGGACCTCTACGCCAATCTCGGTGCCTGGGCGAAGGTCATGCGCTACGCACTGCAGTCCGCAATGCTGGGCGTGGGCGCCTATCTCGTCGTGAACGAACAAGCCTCCGGGGGGATCATCATTGCCTCTTCGATCATGCTCGGGCGGGCCTTAGCTCCGATTGAGGTGGCGCTCGGGACGTGGAAGCAATTCGTCGCCGCTCGCCAAAGCATCCGCCGGCTCGGGGAGGTACTTAAGGCGGTTCGGCCCCAGGCGGCTCCGGCAATCACCCTTGCCCCTCCCGAGCGCGAACTGAGCGCCACGAGCCTTGCTGTCGCGGCGCCCGGGTCGGAGAGATTGATCCTTGCGAATGTCTCTTTTTCGCTTCGAGCCGGGACGGGACTGGCGATTCTCGGACCGAGCGCATCGGGGAAATCTTCGTTGGCCAAAGCCCTGGTCGGTGTATGGCCGGCGTTCACGGGCATTGTGCGCCTTGACGGCGCGGCCATCGACCAATGGCATCCTGACGAACTCGGACGCCATATCGGTTATCTTCCTCAGGAGGTCTCGCTCTTCGAGGGGAGTGTGGCTGAGAACATAGCGAGGCTCGACGAATCGGCGAGACCCGAGGCTGTGCTCCAGGCCGCGCGGATCGCGGGGGCGCACGAAATGATCGTGCGGCTACCTGAGGGCTATTCGACGCGAGTCGGCGAGGGCGGAATGTTGCTGTCTGCCGGCCAGCGGCAGCGGATCGGTCTCGCCAGGGCCCTGTTCGGAGATCCGTTTCTGATTGTCCTCGATGAGCCAAACGCCAATCTGGACGCCGAAGGAGAAAATGCTCTGATGAGGGCCATAGAGACCCTCAGAGACGCCGGCCGGATTGTCGTCGTCGTATCGCACCGACCGAACGTTCTCGCGGTGCTGAACATGACCTTGGTGCTCTATGATGGCGGGGTCGTCGCCTTCGGCCCGCGCGACGAGATCCTGGCGCGAGCGGGCCACTCCGGCGGCACCCAGCCGCTTCTTGCCAAGGTAGCGGCCGACGCCCCAGTTTCCCGCGCAGCACGGGGTGGAAGGCCATGAAGAGCGACGATGGACAGTTGCGAGACCGTGCTGTCTCACCGAATCGCGCTTTAGCGGGGCAGGACCACGAGCCGAACGATAATCCTGCGCCGATTGCTGCCGGCGACTCCCCGCCCGACGAGGCTGTAGCAGCGCGGCAAAGTGAACAGGCGTCGCACTCCGATTCGGGCTCTCGGCGAGCAGGAGCGGCGCGCCCGGAGTGGGCAATACGTGCCTTGCTATCGGGAGCCAGGAAAGGCTGGGATTTCCTGATGCGTCGAGACGTGTCGAGTGAGGAAATGCAGGACGCCAATCTGACGGATCGGATCAGGCTCGGGCTCGAGAAGGAACTAAGGACCGGCCTCAGAATGCTCGGCGTGGCCACCGGCATCGTGGGAATATGGGCGATTGCCGCTCCTCTGTCCGCGGCCGTCGTCATCGCAGGCACATTGGTAGCCGCCTCGAGTGTCAAGAAGGTGCAGCATCCGACCGGTGGCATCGTCGCGCAGATCCTGGTGCAAGATGGCAGGCTCGTGAACGAAGGTGATCTCCTTGTTCGGCTGGACGATACTCAGGCCCGCACAAGTCTTGCGGTGCTTAGGAAGCAGCTCCGCGAGACTCGAGCGCACCTCGCCCGCCTGATTGCTGAACGCGACGGCAGCAGCGAGATGAAGCCGACCGACGAGCCGAAGGGCGAAGATGACGCCAGCAACCTGCAACAGGCCTTTTTATCCGAAAGGCTACTTTTCCGGGCCCGTGCGACGTCGCGCGAAAGCCAGAAGGAATTGTTGCGAAGAGAGATCGTGCAATTCAAAGAGCAGATCGCCGGGCTTGAGGCGCAGGTCAGGTCCAAGGAGGTTCAGCACGACCTCGCAGCCAGCGAACTTCAGGGATTGCAGGACCTCTACAACAAACATTTGGTGCCGCTCACGCGGCTTACCGCTTTGCAGCGTGAGTCGGCGGGGCTTGACGGGCAGCTCGGACAGCTGATTTCCCAGATCGCGGAAACCCAGTCGAAGATCAGCGGAGCGGAACTCCAGATCGTGCGCATCGATCAGGATTTCCTCACCGAAGTGGCCAAGGACCTCGCCGAATCGCAGACCAAGGAAGGTGAATTCGCCGAGCGGAGCGTCGCGGCGCAGGATCAATTGAGTAGGACCGATATTCGCGCCCCAACATCGGGAGTGATCCATCAGCTCAGTGTACATACGATCGGAGGCGTGATCGGGCCCGGAGAGGTCATCATGGAAATCGTGCCCGACGCGGATAATCTCCAAATCGAGGGCCGATTGATGCCGAACGATATCGATCAAGTGCATGTGGGTCAGACCGCGATCATCCGCTTCTCTGCCTTGAATCAACGCACGACACCGCAGCTTAGCGGCATCGTATCTTATGTGGCGGCCGACCTCACTCACGATCGGCAGACCAATGCCGGTTACTATACGGTGAGGGCTACGCTCCCTCTGGATGAGCTCCATCGCCTCGGCGATGTACAGCTCGTCTCCGGAATGCCGGCCGAGCTCTTCATGCGAACGGGGAGCCGCACCATGATGAGCTACTTGCTGAAACCCGTTGCCGATCAGCTGACGCGCAGCTTCAAGCAGCGCTGACGAGGCTGGCCTAAACCCAGTTCGTGCCGCTTCGCCGGAGCTTTGACGAGATTAGGTACTCCTATCAGAGCTACGGCAACCCTCCCTGGGCCAACGGCGACGGTCTCTTGACCTCCCGGCGGCTAGGGCCCTGCGGCCGGCCGATATCGAGGTGCTGCTCAAGCGAACAGCCGTGCAGCGACCTGAGTGCCCGGCAGCACGGTCGAACCCGCGAGGCTGATCGATTCGAGCTGCGAGCTCGTAAGCGCGGTGCCATTGAACCCCAGATAGTCCAGCTGTCCTGAAGTCGGATCTTGGCTCAGCAGCGAGGATTGGCCCGGAATGCCCGTATTGGTCGCGTCGTGAACGGACCAGAATGATTCAGAAGTCTGAAAGCTACCCGCGAGAGCCGTGTTGCTGAAGAACAGGAAGTCGAGCGGGCCGCCACCCTGGCTTTGCGTCACCAGGTCTGTCTTGCCATCGCCATTGAAGTCGGCAGCCCCGACAACCGGTTGATAGCTTCCATCCAGCAATACGCTCTCCGTGAGCTGGGTGCCGCTAAACCACAGCAAATCGACCTGTCCAGTCGCGGTGTTCTGCGTGGCAATCCCTGTTCTGCCGCTGCCGTCAAAATCTCCGGCTCCCACCACTTTCCAGTAATCGCCTTGTTCGAGCAGGCTGCCCTGCAGCCCGCCATTTTGGATGGAGAGCAAGTCGATGGCGCCGCTGTTCGGATCCTGGGCAATGAGCTCCGTGCGGCCGTCATGGTTGAAGTCGCCTTCCGCCACGATGTTCCAATCCGTGTATTGAGAAACCTCCTCACTCGCGGCGAGATTTGCGCCGGCAAACTCGAGATAATCCAATGCACCATTGCTTTCTTTAATAAGAGCGACGCTGGTCGGCAGCGGATGCAGCGTGAACACAACCGCGCTACTGGTGCCGGTATTGCCGACGGCGTCCGTATCCCCGGCCACAATGCTATTCGTGCCATCGCCCGAAAGCGTGATGCTCGTGCTCCAGGTCCCTCCCGCTTCCAGCGTCGCCGTCCCGATCTGGGCGCCGTTGTCGAACAACGACACCGTCGCGCCGGCCGCGGCCTCGGCCGTCGTCACCTTGCCGCTGATCGTTTGGTTCGCCTGATTCGTGACCCCGCCGGCATTGGCAATCGACACCGTTGGTGCAACGGTATCGAGCGTGAACACCGCCGCACTACTGGCGCCGATATTGCCGGCGGCATCCATATCCTTGGCCATGATGCTATGTGTGCCATCGCCCGAAAGCGTGATGTTCGTGCTCCAGGTCCCTCCGGGTCCCAGCGTCGCCGTTCCGATCTGGACGCCGTTGTCGAACAACGACACCGCCGCGCCGGCCGCGGCCTCGGCCGTCATCACTTTGCCGCTGATCGTTTGGTTCGCCTGATTCGTGACACCGCCGGCATCGCTGATCGACACCGTCGGTGCCACGGTATCGAGCGTGATCTGGGCCAGCGAGGTTTGCCAGTTTCCGTTAGCGACGTATTCGCCCGACAGCCAAAACGTCTGCGGAATGTTGGGGTCGGCGACCGCGGAGGAACGGCCGCCCCATGGTTGGACGGTGGCTCCGTTGCCGGAGTTGTAGAAGCCGGTGCCCGCTTGATACAGGATGGGAGCACTGAAGTTATAGGTCGGGTCGCCGCCGGGATCGTCGACGTAGTAGTCGGCAGGATCCATATTGGGGCCGCTGGCGGTGAAGTTGATGACGATATCGCCGGCCGAGTCGACCGCGATCGAGCCGTCGAAGGTCGCCACATTGGGACCGATCGCAGCGCCCGTAATGTCGCCCTCCGCCACCACCGTAGGGTTGTAGGGATCGGTGACGTTCATCTTGAACCAATGCGCATCCGGCACGGTCGCATCGTTTGGCATCACCTCGGACACGCCGTAGAGAAAGCCGTTAGCGTAAGCGAGGCCCTGGATCGGGGAACTGCCCGCGTCCAGCAATAGGTTCGTCCCCTGCTGTTGCGCCGTAAAGTCGCTGCCACCGCCGCCCTGATCGGTATCGCCAAGCGAAATCGTACTTGCCGGCCCAAACGTGTTCGCGGCAGCGTTATAGCCCTGCACTGTCGTTACGGTATGAGTCCCGTTTGAAAAGGCGGAAACGTAATAGCTCTCGCCGTTATTGCCGGACACGACCTCGACGTCGCCCTCGCTCGCCGGAGCGACCGCGTTGGCGACGAGTGTCGGCGCGCCGCCATTGTAGATGCCGCCATCGGTGCCGGCCGTATCGCCGACGACCCATTGTTCTGTGCCTTGGAAGCCCGAACCGGTCGTGCCGGATTGGAGCGTATTGATGTAAATATTGTTTCCGTCAACCGACAATGTCGGTTGGCTCGAAACGGTCGATTGTCCGTTGATCGTCACCGTCGTGTTTAGAGTCGTGAAATACCAGCCGTCATCGGGGTTCGCATCCTTGGAAACCGCGATGTCGACATTGCTGCTCGTGCCTCCGGGCCCGAAATTCTGAGCTGTGACGATGAAACGGCCATTGATGCTGTCATAAGCCGCACTGGCGTAACTTAGGGAGTTGTCCGATGCGGCGCCCAGCGAATTGAAGAATTGATAAATTGATTGAGTTGTCGCCGCGCCACCTGAAAGGTTCGTCCATTCGATCTTCGAGCCCTCGGCCGCAACGATGCTGCTTCGCCCGACAGCCATTGCGTTACCAGGCGCGGGGACGGAAGGATCAGAGATCCCAGAGAGAGAGGCTAGCATTTTCGACGGAAGGGCCACCGGAGGGTCGAAGCTCATCAACGGAGCGTTGGCGCTATTCGCAAGGGCGGGCAGGCCATAGAAGTTCTCGATCGTCGCCAGCAGGGAGTAGTCGTTGACTTGTTGGTAATTAAGCCCAGCGGATACCCCAGCGCCAACGGCAATCGTGGCGATGTGGTTGTTGTCGTTACTTTGGCCCTCATCAAAAGTGAACAGACATATACTGTTATTGGACATCGCCCATTGTATGTAGGGCCCGAGATTGGTGCTGAGCCACTGGTCGCCCTCGGCGACCGTTTGCGCCTCGGGAACGCTGAGGTCGTCCGTCATGTCGTCGTTCAGATTGGGGATGACGAAGGACACCGTCGGCAATTGATTGAAATCGTTGGTAGGAAACTGACTCAAATTTTCTGTGTCGTTGGCGGAATCCCCAAAGCTCAGCCACGGCTCGTGATACGACGCGGTTGTACCACTTTCGGCATAGCCGACGAAGCTATAGCCGGCCTTCTGCAACTCGCCACCCAATGAAGAGGTCGTCGGGAAAAAGTAGGTATTATCGTCGGTGACCCCCTGGGTAGAACCGGAGAACATCGCGAGATAATTTGGTTGGCTCGGATGGGCGATTGCATTGTAACTCGCGAAGACCGTGCCCTCCGCTGCCAGGGAATTCACGAAGAGTGCGTCGGGATTGCCAATAATGTCCGAAAAGCTCTGATTTTCATCGATGACAACGACGACATGCGCCGGCGCGGGCGGCGGAGGTGGCGGTGGGTTCGTAAGAGTGTCAGTCACGGGCGGCCGAAGCGGACGAAGCGATGCAGAGGGCAATGCGCAATGGCGAAAATGTTGGTGGAATTGGAGCCGATAGGAGAGCGCCTTCGCGCGAAGAGCGAAGCCGAGTTTCCTCTTTGGAACACAATTCGACCCGCATTGGATCGATGTCCATCATAGTCCGGAGGAAGCCTCATAGCCCTGCCTGCGATTAGGGGTCGAAAGCGCCGAACGACCTCGGCCTCGGCGACATATCTATAATTGGATGTGACACGGCGACGCGCGATATGAAGGCCTACTCCGGGGCGATCGCAGATATGTCCATGATAGACATAAGGGGTACTCCGTTTCATTTGACGATCGGTGATCCTCTCGAACAATTGCGGGTGTCGCTGACGTCGGCACGACGGGCGCGGCATTGGGCCCCCAAATCCTATGTCGACGCGACGATTCGAGCGGCTTTTGGACCGCCTGGACCGAGGGAGCGGCGCAGGCGAATTAGCTGCTTGTGAGTACTACCATTGGGTCGGTGTTAGTTCTTTCCGTTCTCTTCAAGGCAGGTCAGACTGTCGTCCATTCAGCGCGGCAGTTTGGCTCACGTAACCGCAAACAGAGGCGGGTGCGACCAATCGGCGATTCGAAGCGACTTGTTCGACGGATGAGATGAAATGCCGTATACCTCCCAAATTAAGACGCAGTTCGCCGGAATCTCTCAGCCCGCCCCCCCGACTTTTGTCGACCCGCCGCACAATGCTCTCGGCGTGGGGCCGAACAACATCGTCATGGTGGAGGGTTCGTCCATCGAATGGACGGATCTTGCTGGGGGCAATGCGACGACCACCTCGGTCTATAGTTTCTTCAACTCGTTAGGCCTGGGCGCCGCGGACAATGCCCTTTTTGACCCCCGAGTAGTGTTCGATAGTGTAAGCAGGCGTTTCATCGTTACGATGGACAATCTCACCCCCGGTCAAGCCAGCAGTAATGTCGATATCGCTGTTTCCAACGACACAAACCCGAACGACGGTTGGTCTTTCGCGTCGTTAAATACGACCGTTACGATCAATAACCAGGTAACCCTTTCTGACCAACCGATTCTGGCTGTGGACGGAACCAATATTTACATCACAACGCCTCAGTTTGACGCCACAGGCGGAACTTTCGCAGGCACAGAACAATGGGTCATTTCGGACGCGGCCGGCAATGGGACTTCCAGCTATCCGCTGACCGTTGAAGCCAGTCCGGTCGCTCCGCCCAGCGAAGGTGTCATGCGGGTGGCCGCAGGGACCGGTGGAACGACCTACTATGCTGGCGCCGCGAATATCGGCGGCCAGACGGTCGTAACGCTGCAGACTTATGGTGTGGCATCGGGGATTTTTGGTTCCCCGATCAGCATTCCCCTCGGCAATAGCGATCAAGGCAGCGGCGCTTCAAACTACACAGCCCAGCAATCGGGGACAAATGTCTTGCTCGATGCGGGCGACGGAAAGATCCAAAACCTCGCCTATGCAAACGGATTTCTTTACGGCGTGTCCGAGGTATTGCCCGTTGGCGCTAGTGCGCCTGAGATCCACTGGTTCAAGATCGATGTCAGCAATCCAAATAGCCCAACGCTCGCGGCACAAGGTGATATTTCGGGTGCCGCCATCGGCTCGGGGGTCGCGGTCTTTGATGCCTCGATCGCGGTTGATGCGGCAAATGACGTCATCATCAACTTCACCGCCAGCGGCCCGAATATGTTTCCGGGGGACTATTACGTATTCCACGGGGGGACTGACCCGGCCTCCTCCTTCAGCGCTCCCGTTTTGTATCAGGCGAGCGACAGCTTTCTCGCCAATGGCGACGGCCCAACAGTGCAGCGTTGGGGCATAAATTCATCTGCCATCGCCGATCCCAACAATCCCTCATCCTTCTGGCTCTCGAGCGAGTATGTATCGAACGGCCTGTGGCAGACATCTGTGGCCCAGGTCCAGATCGGGGCATCGCCGACCGTCACGGCCGGGGCGACCGCGACGTTCACGGGTGGGGGCACCGCGGTGGCGCTCGACGGCGGGCTCACCCTCAGCGATCCGGAGAGCTCGACCATCGCGAGCGCGACTGTGTCGATCGGCACGGGCTTCCTCGCGGGCGACACACTGAGCTTCACAAACCAGAACGGCATCAGCGGCAGCTACAACGCGGCGACCGGCGTGCTGACGCTCACGGGGACGTCGAGCGTCGCGAACTACCAGGCAGCGCTCGCCTCGATCACCTACAGCTTCAGCGCCAATGGCGACCCGACGGGCGGGGGCACGCACACGACGCGCACCATCGATTGGGTCGTCAATGACGGGGTGGCGAACTCCAACACGGCCACCAGCACGCTCGATACGACGCATGTGGCGC
>Ga0206870_1257_pt1 | contig 10378 bp, 17 predicted proteins | sample Alteio_BWOrgCont_36_FD_152620 | JGI IMG/M metagenome (GOLD analysis project Ga0206870, IMG submission 152620) | Enriched cells from forest soil in Barre Woods Harvard Forest LTER site, Petersham, Massachusetts, United States -... | ecosystem: Environmental > Terrestrial > Soil > Temperate forest >... | reverse complement strand
GGCAGCGAGGATAAAGAATGGATTCCGGTAGCGGTCATGAAGGAAGCGGAGATAGCGAACCCCGCCGCGGACATTGTCCGCCGCATCGCAGAGATCGACCTTGAAGCGCTCAGCAGTCTCGGGGCTCAGTTGCATCAATCCATAGGCGCCCTTGTTCGACTGAGCCGTCGAAACGTAGCGGCTCTCGATCTTGGCAACCGAGAGCACGAAATCCGGATAGAAACGCTCCTCGCTCGCAATGCGACTGACAAGAGCGCGGGCCTGCTCCGTCGGCAGGGCGACGGCACCCACACATAGAGCAGTCTTCCCGCGTGGCGCGTCGACGACCTCGACGTCAGCTGGCGCCGACGCCAGCGGCACGACCTTGCCGGAGCCATCGACCGCGGCGGTCGCCGGCGGGCGGCGGTCGGTCGCGTTAATCGACTGCGCGCCGGCCATTCCAGCCGCAACAAGCGCCGTCATCCCGATGATCAACCCCAAGCCTCGCAGCATGTGTCCTCGTTTCCTAATAGACATTATATTGATTATTGATATGATGGCAACGAGGCAAGTGAAATTTCCGGAACCGGCCCGTGGAGGACGCATGAAGCGTGTTGGATGGAGCTTTGCCGCCGCTCTCGCAGGTCTAGCGGTGCTTTCCGCTCCCGAGGCGCGGGGGCAGGACGCATCCTTCGGGTGCAAGGTGCTTCTATGCGCGGCAGCGAGCGCGCCTAGCTGGTCCGGCATCCCCTACTGCGTTCCCGTGATGCAGACCCTCTTCAGCCAGCTTGCCCACGGAGTGGCCTGGCCGACCTGCGCTCAGGGCAACGCCGGCAGCCTGGGATACGAGCCATACATGCCGTGCCCTGTGGGCATGACCGCCATGCAGAGCGGGACGGGCGACAGCCAGAATCTGGTGCCCTCCGCGAATGGCGGCCTGTGCGCCGATACCTCGAAGCCGCAGGAGAGCTGCACTGGATCGGGGGGCGACGCGTCATGTCAGACGACTTATCCGACGGTCCTGCGCCAGGTCCGAAGCGAGCCGAACTACGTCGACATTTCGACGGCGAACGGCACCCAGCGATTCTATTTCTCGCTCGGGGGTTATTGAGATGCGAGCCGGTCTCGCAGTCGCCGCCGCTAGCCTGCTCTCGGCCTCTTCGCCCGCGAACGCCCAACAGGCGGCGGCGCCGAGTTGGTTTCCGGTTCCGCTGACCACAGTCTATCAGACCGGCGACAGCTGGACGGACCACGGCATTACCTATCGTCTCTACGGCGTCCAGTCGTGCATTCGGGGCACAACCTTCACCAATGCGCACGGCGTGAAGCGCGACTGCGGCGAAGCCTCGCTCGCGATGCTGATCGCGCTGACGCGAGATTTGCACCCGCAGTGCTACCAGGCAGCCGCTATCGCCGAGACGAGGACCGTCTTCGTGTTTTGCGTGGCAATGCCCACCGCCGGAGCAGCGGCCGGCTCTCGGATCGACCTCGGCACCGCTCTGATTTCGACAGGTTACGCCTTCGCGTCGCTCGCGCCTGACGGGAAGCCGGTTCATGCGCCGTATTTCGTGGCGCAGCTTGTCGCACAAAGAAGCCATGCCGGGCTCTGGGCTTTCCCCGATATGCCGGAGCCGAATGGCCTCATCCTCAAGGCGCTGAACGCGCAGCGGCAGGTGGCTGCGCCCGTTATCGAAGGGCACCCGACATCAACCGGCACGGGGCCGGCGAATTGATGTCGGCGCGCATTCTCAGGCGAACCCAGGAGGAATTCGCAATGTATGCGAACACTAGGCATGAAGCGGTCTTGGTGCGCATGCTCGTACTGTTGGCTGTCAGCGGCATCGCTGTCGAGGGTGCACAAGCTCAGACTGCGGCTGGCGATCGTCCGGGCCTTTACAAGCCGGATGGTGCGTTGCAGTCGCCGCCGCTGCGCGTCGAGGTTCTTAACGGTACGAGCTTCCGCGATATCGAAACCCGGACGACCTACCGGCTGTATGGCATCGATACCTGCGCGCCCGGCCAGCTCGCCAGTCTTGGCCGACAGCCCTGGCCCTGCGGGACGATGGCGACGGCTTGGCTAGTGGCCGCGACTTTGAACAAATGGGTGGCCTGCAACACACTTCGGCAGGCAGACGCCGTCAATCTCGCGCGCTGTTCCTCGGCAGATCACGCGGATATCGCCGCCGACATGATCAAGGAAGGCATCGCCGTCACCCTGCCACCGACGAGCGAGGATCCGGCGATTCGCGCCTATGCGTCGTTCGAGCAGGAGGCTCGCAAAGCCTATCGTGGTTTGTGGGCCTCGAGCTTCCAGATGCCCTGGAACTACCGCGCGATCCTGTCCCCATCCCCGCCTGTTGCTCCGACCGCGAGCGCCCGCCCGTGAGCCGGCGCGCCCTTCCCGTCTCAATCGCATTCGTCCTTGTGGTCGGCGGCTGTGCTGCACCGCCCGCGACGCCAACCGGCTACGAGGCCGGATTGCCCGCGACGGATCCCCTCTATTGGCCGGATAGGGTTCAGCCAGGTCGACTCGAATACGCGCCGGACCGAACCACCTTCGCTCCGATTCTCACGGAACGGTTCCCCTACCCCACACAACAGGAAGCGAATGACGCCTATCTCAGGCTCCTGGCAATGGCGCCAGCGACCAATCGTCCTTATCCCGCCTCCCTGTGGTTGTTCGGCTGCAAGCCAGGCGCAATCGATAGTCAGACCGCGCGCGTGACGCGCTATCGCGCTCCGATCGCCCACTGCGCCACCGACTTCCTCGACGCCGGCGGCCGGCGCGTTACGCGCGAGACCGTGAACTTCTATTACGACCGCTCCGCCTGGAGCATGCAGGTTACCGATCCACCCCGAACCCTCGTGCCCTGGCGCGGCCAGGAGCACTCCCCCAGGGACTTCTGGTGGTGGGTGCCAGGACGGAGCCGTTACGAATGACTGAGAACCGCGGGCAAGACGGTGGCCCGCCCAATCTGCGGCACCGGCAAGCCTTTAGCCCGACAGATCAATGATCAATATGTTAGATATTGGCAAGTCAATCACAGCGCTGACTGGATTGCTACGACTCGGCCAAGTGCGAGCGCGAGTGGCGCTTGGAGGGATCATCGCCATGTCGCAAGCCGCGCATGCGCAGACGCCAACGCCAGACCCAGGAGCGTGGCGCCCCGTTTCCTACGCCGACCTTCAGACTGCGGCGCCGTCGACGGCAACCTATGCCGATATCTGGAAAGACGCGATCGAGGAGAACAACCGCGCCTACCTCACTCGCGGCGACAAACGGTTTGCAAGCGGCAACGCTCCGGTCACAGAGGCACATTTCGTGATCTGGAGCCCGACAAAGTCCGTCGTCCTCAGCATCCTCGACACAGCGATCGGGTGCACGGTCCATTATCTCGATCGATCGGTCGGAGCGATCGTCAAGAAATGCCCCATGCGCCTTGCGCAATACGAGGGCATGGCGGTGCGCACATTGGGTGGCGGTAAGGCGTGCTTCCTCGAAATCCAGTCACCACCAAAAGCCGGCTTCGACATGATAGGATCGGCGTCCTACGCGTCGTACGACATACGCACGAAGACGGTCAGAACCGGCATGATCGTCAACCACAAGGCGGTCGACGGATGCTCGAGCTCTATCCCTCTTTACCCACAATGAGCTCGCCGCAGCCCGCCCTCCGCGAGCGGCGGTGCGCTTCGAGCCGCCTCGCCAGCCCTATCCTCGGACGGCGCTTCTTCCCTCGAATTCGTGAGGTGTGACACATGAGCGGACTTCGATTGCTCGCCGGCGTTCTGGCGGTGGTTACGAGCGTGATGCTCGTCGACACCGGAAGCGCCGCCGAGACGTCTTTCTCTTACAAGATATCCTACCGAAACGTGACGAGTGACCCTGACGGCATCTGGTCTGGCAAGGACCTTTCAACGTTGAGCAACGGCACTGTCACGATTCACGAATATCGGCTGAGCACGCCACAGAGCGAATGGCTGATCTCCCAGATTTGGAACGCTGACTGCTCCGGTGCGACCTGCCCGACCCGCCTCGTTCGGATCGAGGGCGGTCGGCGAACCGTCGTCGTCGACGACATGATGCGCCAGGTGATCCCGCCCGACGATCCGCGATTTGCAGCCATGTCTCGATCGCGGGAGCTAGCCGCCTTCGCACAGCACCCGTTTTCCCTCAGCCAAGATAGGAAGACCCTGATCAATGGAGACTATCGGTTCGAGCTTGGCGGAGCGAAGCCATGACGGCTCGTCCGCGCGTTCGTAGCGCTTTCCGCAAGGCAGGCCTGTTCCTGTCACTCACCGCGACCGCCGCTTTCGCTGGCGAATCGGCCACAAGCCTCGTTGGTGCCGGCATGCCGGCAAATTGCGCGGACTTCGCCGCCAAAGTGTCAAGCAGCGAAGGGAATTTCGGCACGACAAACCAATATGGATGTCTCGGCGCCTTTCAGTTCTGTCCCGGCACCTTCAATCGCTATTACAACGGAAGCGCTCAGAGCTTTCTCAATGACCCATCGGCCCAGGTCGCATCGTGGACGAAATACGAGCAGGATTCGTGGGCGCAGGCCCAGAATAATGGCCTCACATCACTCGTCGGCCAGCAGGTTTGCTCCGGCGGCCAATGCGCTACGATCGACCAATCGGCAATCCTGATGGCCTGCCAATTCGGATGCGGCGCCAAGGGTAAGCTCGCAAACTACGCGGCGAGCGGTGACTGTAATTCCGGAAATGTGAAGGACGGCAATGGGGTCAGCGTCTGCAGCTATCTTGTTCGAGGCGCGGGCTATGATGCGTCCTGCTTCACCGGTCAAGCGGCTTGCCTTCAGGGCCCGACGGGTCCCGGAGATTTCCCCACATCGACTGGCACTGCCGCCAATCCGCCGACCTCGAGCGCAGCATCCATCATCGTGAGGCCGACCGATATCTGAGCGAGCGCAGCCACCGACCTACATCAGTTCCGGTCGGAACGATCGCGGACGATGAACCGGGAAAACGCCCACAGCTGCTCCTCCGTGGCGTCGCGGAGATTGCCCCCATGATAATGTGCATAGACCAGGGCCCAGAAGAGGACCTCGTCGGGCCGCGCGGCGAACAGGTTGCGTTGAAGCAAACGCCAAATGAGCATCACGGCTCGATCAGGATCATAGCGAGTGTGGAGTTCCCCAGCGACGGCCTTGGTGTCAGACGTTCTAATCATGATTGAGCTGCCTCTCAGTCCGAGCGTCCATGCACGCGGCCCCAATTGGCACCCGCCGATGCTAGACAGAATCATCCCTCTACAACTTACGCTATGATACATTATGGATATCCGCGCGGCAACACCCACGCACCCCCGCTGGTGTCGCAGCGGCGATGAGCCATCGGTGCTGATCCTTCGCCAGACCCGGCGAGCTCGGCGAACGGTGTGGCATGGCAGGGATGCGCTTATCGGCGACCCACGTACTACACATTCGCGGATCAAATTTCAGCCGCCTCGTTGGATCGCGGCTGGCATCCGCGGACTTCGTCAGAGCGGCATTGCTGAACGTGCGGTCCGATGCTGCTAGCCAAAAGCGATCGAATCCGAGTATAGCTTTGGGGGGATAGGCTTCGTGGTTCGAATAGGTTTAGAGGCTGGGGTTGCACTGCCATGCAGGAGGATATGCGGGTTCTTCGACTTCTCCTGCCCAGTGCCGTTGCCCGCATTATGAAGATGCTGCCACAAGATATGAGCGGCAGCATGAAAGCGCAGTATATTGGCGTGTACGGCGTAATTCTCGCGATGCACCTCAACGGTGTCCTTGTCACTCGCCGGTCCATCTGCGACACTTTGGGGATGGCCGACACTCATGTCGGCCCAAAAGTCAAGAAATTACTTGAGCTGAGCCTGATAACGGAACGGAAAGCTCCGTCGCCTTATGGGAACAAGCCACGATCGATTTACGAGCCCGTGTTGAATCCGGGACAATTTACAGAGATTGCTCGGCCGAAAAAACAGCGCTTGCCCGGTCGGGCCAGTACGGCTCCGGAGCGCCGAACCTAAGAGGACCATTGTGCCCTCTCGGTCATTTTGCGTTCGACCTCCGGTGCGTGTCCGCAATGCGCAGGTTCGGTTCCCTCGAAACTCGGGGTTCGTCTGAGGCTGCGGATCAACCTCGCGATGCGGACAGAGTCCGAGCACCGCGTGCTGGATCGTCAGCGAACCGGTAGCCTCGTATGAAAGTCTTCGCGGCGCTCGGATGCGCCAATATGGGCTGGCTGAACAGCCTCCAAATCTGAGCCTCGTCCTCGAATGTCGGCTCGACAAATTTCGCCGATTCAATCAACATAAGCCCGGCTTGCTTGAGTTCCTCGTCTGTCACTACGACACCTCGCTGCGTCCGTTGGCAGACCGATTCGGCCGCTTGCTCGATGACTATAATGCATCATAGGGTTGATTGTAAATCGACCATGCGGTAATTTCTGGGTGTATCTTTGAAGGAGAGTTCTCATGGAAAGCGTGGAGCGCCGCACGCTTGACGTCTTCGACGCCAATCTCGATGACACCGAGGCGGTCCTCGAGGGTCACATCCTCGATCTCTATGCCCAAAGGCTGGGCTACCACTCCTTTGGAGCCTATGCGGCGAGCATGTTTCGTCGCGGCCAATGGCTCTTCTTTAAGATCGCGCCACCCAGGGACGGCTATGTCGTCAGTGGCACCTTCCATTCTACCCGCGAGGAAGCGATGGCGGCGTGCGAGGATTTGGACGACGCGGAATCTCGGCAGGCCTCCATTGTCACTTGCGAAACAGGCTTGCACGAAACGAGCCGCCCAATTCGCGAGATGACCAAATATGTGAAGCGTTTCGGAGGTGAAGCGCCGCCCATTGACATCTTGCTGCCGCGGCGGCGGCGCCGTGGCTGACAGCTAGAGATTCTTCGACGGGCCTGTGACTTTGGTCACCTCGAATTCCAAAAGGGAGATGAGGATTCGGGCACGAGTATTGAGATCAGGAGCCTCGAGCAGCGCCTGCTTCTCCGCGCGAGAGAAGGGCCCCTGGATTGCCAAGCCATTGACCAGGATCTCGTCGCTCGCCTCGTGGATTGCGTCCCAGTCGATTCGCTGAGGATACGCCGCGATGAAGCGATCCAACGTGTTTACGACTGCCTCACGGTTGACGGCGATCTCCTCCCGATGCGCTGGCAGATCGCTGATGAAGCGGTCAAAGTCGACTCGACACAGCCGATAGCCGGTGCCGGCTCGTAGCTCCTCCGTAATGGCGAAGCGGAGCAGTCCCCTTAGCTTGATCGCGTAGCTGCCATCCTCCCCATCCGTGAACTGCTTGACGTACCCGAGACACCCGGTCCGGTAGAAGGCTGGCTCTGAGACCGAGGGATCAATCTCTTTGGATTGCACTACTCCGACGAGCCGGTCACTCCTCATCGTATCATCGACCAGCTCCAGGTCCTGCGGCTTGTGAATAGTGACCTCTAATATACTAAATGGAAAAAGCACTCCCTCGCTGACCGGCAAAACGCGCAACGCCTTCGGCAAACACGTAGGGGCGCTTTCAAATCCAAGTTGCATCGGCTCGCTATTCCTAACGCCGCCCATCCCCTTTTTGCACAACCGTCACATTCCTCTCCCCCTCTCGAAAAAGGCACCCGCGACCTACGGCCGGTGGAGGGAATGTCGAGCGCGAAACTGGAACGTTTCTCCGCTGCGGAACTAAGGCGGGGATAGAAACCTCAGCCGCGAGCGAGAAGCCCGATTGCCTAACGTTGGCGAGCCAACGGCTCGCCGCCGGAGCTACCGGGCTCCATCACAGCAACTTGAAATAGCCCAACGATTGCGGCGGTCAACCGCATTGCAGCTATGCCGCCAGCCGGACAGCCCGATCCAATGTTACGCGGCGGCCGGGGATTGCGATTGTCCCGGCCGTCAGCCGGCAGGCAGCGGCCGCTCAGTTGTCGGCCTTCGATCGCTGACCGGCATCGGCGGGGACCTTCAGGTCCCCGCCAAATCACGCCGGCAGTTAGTGCCCCGATTTCCTTGGGTGCCCGTGGCCGCTTTTTACTACTCACCTTCCCGATCCCATGATCGCGGAATTGTGCGCGGCATTCCTGTACGCTGATCTCCATATCAAAGGGGAGCTGAGGCACGCCGGCTACATCGCGGACTAGGACTCGTTCTTGAAGGAGGTCGCCGCGCGATCTTCGCCGCCGCCAGCAAAGCGAGCGAGGCTGCCAATTATTTGCGCAACTCTTCCCAAGAAATTGACCGCGATCCGTCGTATACACCCATCGGGAGGGTTTAGTCTCGTACCATCCATAAACATATACGTGGAATAACGGCGCCATCGCCGCGGTATCATGGGCCATAGGCACCTTTACGGAGAAAGGAGAGTGCCATGCGCCAATGGTTTCATGCAACCGCTGCCCTACTATTCGTTGCCCCGCTGATCTGGGCAGTATCCTTTCTGGGTACTGGTCAGGCTTATGCGTCTCCTCTTGGAGATCCTGCGATCGCAGAAGGACCGGTCTGCAACACCGCGGAACAGGTCAAGTTCCTCGTTACCGAAACGGAGCACCACGGCAAATTGAATGCCGTTGCTGCGAGCGCCGAATTCTACGGAGACAAAGCGTGCATGTATGCGACCTCCGCATTCGTGCGGGAGGCCGACGATTTCATGTATCTCATCACCGACAAGGCGGTGACGATATCGGCTATCACGGTCTACGGCTTCCAGATCGACAACCACTGGATCAAAGTCCGGCCGCCGATGGAGCTATACACCGCCTTCGTGGAAAAGGCAGTGGGCGTCAGCTCAGACGGCGCAAAGCCCATCCTGCGCATCCCCGACGAGTGGAGTAACGGGATACCGGTTCCTGCGTGGGTGAAAAGCTCGTGCTGCGGACCGGAGGATGTCCACCACCTTACCGCCAAGCAAGTCCACGCGATGGCCGATGGCTGGCACGTGGAGGGCTACAACCAGACGATCGCCTACGGGCGAGAGCTTCCTTCCCAGGATGGTGACTACTGGGTTTTCTATCGGGACTTCTTCGACGGAGGCCAGACGCCGGTCTACTGCTTCTTCGCCCCTGCTCAGTCGTTCTGAGGAGGTGGCGATGGACAGCGCTCTGCGACCGAGACGATTCGCTACAAACGAGGACTGGGAGGCATGGAAGCGTGCCTACCAGCATGAATACTGGCTTCGGAATAAAGAGAGGCTGTTGTTGGTTAAGCAATGCGAGATCAAGCCGCATCGCCGCTCTCATGCAAAGAAGAGGGTCACATGACGATAACCACGACACTCCCCGTGTGTTCTGAATGCACCAAGTATGTGACCCAGAGTTTCCACGCGATCATGGGCGGAAGGATTTATCGTCTATGTAGCGAGACATGCAGGAGGATGTGTTGCGCCAAGCACGTTCAGCCGCGACCCGACGCTGCAACTGCGGCTTGCCGGGATCTCGTCGATTACACCTGTGATCTGCCCGAATTGTCGCCAAACGTTCAAGGGCAAGAACGGAATCGGCTTCCCTTGCCATTATAAAAGGGGGAACGAGTCCTTATACGGCCCTCTCCTCTTTTGCGGAGAATTGTGTGCGCTCGAATTTCTAGATCCTTGCGAACTCGACAGGTGCTGAACCTTTCCATCGCGGTCGCGCCGGCTCGCACAGTACGCTTCCGCCATTCTCGAGGGCGCCAAATCTGCAACCCTGCCGCTGGAGCCCGTGGATCGTCTGGAACAGGAACCGCCGGGCCAGTTCCCGGAACCAGCCATAGACCGTCTGCCAGGGACCGAAATGGATCGGCAGCATTCGCCAGCCGCCGCCCGAGCGCACCAGGTAGCGCACCGCGTTGATCACCTCGCGGAAATCCACCTCCCGCGGGCGGCCCCGACGCCCAGGCATGGGCATCAGAGGCGCGATCTCGTCCCACTCCTCATCCGTTAGAACAGACGGGTAGCGCTTCGTCTTCTTGGCGATCTTGGCCATCCGGCCACGGCTCTGCTTTGTCCACATCCAGAGCTTGAATCAGAAACTCGACCCCGGGGGAATCCCCCCTCGCCATTTTCCAAACGGCCTCTTAGTCGTGACCCGCGTTTGGGGTCGGCCGCCAGTTCGCGGACGCTCAGGTGAAGGCTCTCGGCGATGCGTGCGATCGTTCGCAGCGTGCGGTCTGGGCTCTCTCTGGCTACCGGATATTCCGTGGCACACACGGGGCTCGGGGAGGCCATTTTGCCTTCCAGCTGCTCGTTCTCTTTGTCCAGCTCGAGAAGGCGATTCGCCACTTCATCAACCATAGCTGTCCTGTCCTTCACTTGCTTCGCGCGCATCAGAATCCAAACCGCAAACAGGCCGATCCGGGCGCTCGTAGCGGGCATAAAGGGACATGGTCGATTGCGCTGTTCCGCAATGACGGCTCACAGGCAGCCGC
>Ga0206870_1254_pt1 | contig 10455 bp, 10 predicted proteins | sample Alteio_BWOrgCont_36_FD_152620 | JGI IMG/M metagenome (GOLD analysis project Ga0206870, IMG submission 152620) | Enriched cells from forest soil in Barre Woods Harvard Forest LTER site, Petersham, Massachusetts, United States -... | ecosystem: Environmental > Terrestrial > Soil > Temperate forest >... | reverse complement strand
ATCAGATCGGCCTCAGATCGGATCGTGCCGTCGTACAGATGCACCGCAATAATCAAGGCCGCGGGGAGCACGAGCGCCAGCACCACGGCGCCTGCTATGAGCGGAAGGCGTTTCGGCTGGAACGGCTTCTCAGGCGTCCTTGCCGGATCCAGCACCGTAAACCGTTCGGACTGCTGTCGGCGTTCCAAGTCTTCCGACATTCCGGCTGAAAGCCGCTTGTCCAATAACGATTGATAATTCTGCCTCGAGGTTTCGTAGTTTCTGGTGAGTTCCGCAAGCTGAGTTTCCAGAACTGGTACTGCCTGAACCTTTTCCTGGTACCCGGCGATCTCCGCCTGAAGGGTGACGACCTGTTCCTTGTGCCTTTCAATATCCTTATTGATGAGATTCAGCCGTAATCCGTTTGCTGAGCCTGAATCATCAGGCGATGCAGGATCTGGGACGGTTTGGCTCAGCTGTGCGTTCAAGCTATCCAATTGGGCTTTGAGATTGACAACGTCCGGGTAGGAATCGGTGTACTGGCGACGCAGCGTGCGCAAATCGTTTTCCAGCCGGTTACGCTCCTGAAGCAATCGCGCTCTTACTCCCAGAGCCGATGGATCGCGGATATCGGCCATCGGTTGTTGGCTGATCAGAAGTCTCTCCTCATCCAGCCGGCTGATCGCGTCCATATGTGACTGCACTGCTGCCTGGAGGCGCGACAGCGTCTGTAAATTGGCATCCAGCTGATCAGGCGTAGCGCCTGCATGTTGCATCCGGAATCCTTCGAGCGCGGATTCCTGCTCCTGAAGACCCTGCTGTGCCTGTTTCAGTTCATTGGAGAGGAATTGGGTAGTCACAACTGCCTGCTGTTGCCGCGATCTCAAGTTCCATTCAATGAAGTTCGCCGCGAGCTTGTTGGCGACCGGCGCAACCAGCCACCGATTCCGGTCGATGTAAGAAATGCTGAAACTGCTTAACGTTTGATCCGCTCCCGGCTTGAGCTCGATCTTGATTTTGGAGCGGATAAAGTCAAGGAGTTCCTCCCGCGACTTTTTCTTTTTCAAGTCGGGATAAGGACTCAACTGATCGACGATTTCCTGTAACCGAGAGGCGCTAAGGACCTGCTGCGTGAGCGTATTAAGGTGTGCGTTCGGGTCAGATGTGATGGTCGATGCAACATACCTTTCTGGAATCTTCTGCGGATCCACAAGAATTGTCGTACTCGCCTCGTACTTATCGGGAATCAAGGAAATGACCATAATGCCCGTAATCGCCGTCAACAATGAAGCCAGGAAAACAGACCTACAGTGCGTCTTCAGAACATATATGCTCTGTTTCAACTTTTCCGACTGATCTGGAGAGTCCTGCTCTGGTTCCATGTGTCCCCGGGAGGAATGTCACTCGGATAACAAGGGTGATTCTGGAGTTAAGACAATCGAAAACAACAGTATGTTCCGAGTAAAGTTAATGGTCCCCTGTCTACCCACAAAAGCCTGGTATCTGCAGGACAGGCTGAAGAGACCTGTCATCTGGCGGGTATACGACACCTCGGCGAAGAGCCCTTTGTAGTCTCCCGTGTTAACGAGTGTGCTGCTGTGAGCGTATCCAAGATCCGCGGCAATTAGATTGCGGATGGAAAACCTGCGTTGGTACCCACCGGAGAAGTCGTCCTGCCAGAGACCAGGTCCAAGAAAGCCGACGACAGGCTGCCGATCGCCGCGAACGTAGAACTGCGACTCTCTCCTGACATTGCTGGACAAATAAGCGTGATACGAGAATCCCTGCTGATCCTTGCATCCAGATGAATTCAACTGCGGGCCGCCCTGCAGAGACAGTTCTGCGTGCGACCGGGGTTGCCAAGTAACGCCAACGCCTCCGCCAACCGCGGTACAGTGCAAATCCAGGTAATACTGGGAGGTTTGTTGGTAAACAAGAACTCCCAGACTAGGCCGAACCAGATGGGTGTAGTTCACGGTCTCGGTCATCACGCCGCTGTTTTCATGCAACTGGGGATAGGAGTTAAACGAATTGGCGATCCGCACCCCAAGCGCGTCTCTGGACGAAACATCGTACAGCAGGTCGAACGCTCCGTTGATATCCGTAACTATGCCGGCATTTGGGAGATAGGAAGCCACGCTTGACCCGGAGCCAGGCACATTGCCGACAACTATGGTGTGGCTCGGGGTCAGGGGACGCACCGAGTCATTTCCATGCAGCCCATTCATCCCGATCGTCCAACTCCAGCGCGGGCTGGAGCGATTCGTAAACGTTGCCGAGACCTGATGTATCGAGTTCCCTGTATAAGCCGTGTATTGCGTGAATATGGGGAGATATTGAAGCAGCAACTGCCTACGCGCGTTCCCCGCCGCAACGCCCATATACGGAGCGAAAGAGTACATGGCTGACGCTTTTCCGTCGGGGCTATTATTCGGGTTAGTGTCCACGCCCCCCCGAAACTGCTCCGCCGGCCCAGATACGAAAGCTCTGAATCTTCTCGAGCGAAAAAAGCCCCGCCCCATTCAATGCAGGCACGTACTGCGTCTGCTCCCGGGAGACGTTTGGCTCAGCCTGTGCCGTGTCGTTTGAGTCGGCGCTGCCCCGGGTCTCCGCTGCCCGTGCGTTGGCTCCCGCGGCTGGTTCTGATCCCGACTGCGCGAACACCGTCACGGCGCAGAGCCCCAACGCAAGCACGAATCCCGTCCGTATTGGCCCGCTTCTCTTCATCTCAACCCAACTCTGTCCAGGTCAGGGAACATAAACCGTATCGCCCGGCTGAAGCACAATGTTCTGCTTCCCCTCCCCCCGGACCACGTTGTTGTAGTTGAACGGTATCTTCCTTATACTTCCCTGTTCCGAACGAAGAACGACGATACCTTTTCGATTTGCGTAAGTTGTCAGCCCTCCTGCCTGAGCGATCAATTGCAGGACGTGAATCGGGGCGATTAACGGGAAGCCTCCCGGCTTGCTGACTTGGCCGAGGACATACACCTGTCGGCTGCGAATTTCAACAATGCTGACAGTGACTTGCGGGCTCACGACATACGTCGTCAAGCGCGATGCGATCATCTGTCCCAGTTGGTCAGAAGTAAGGCCAGCCACCTCCACATTCCCCACCAGCGGCAGGGATACAAACCCGTCCGGCCCTACAGTTACCGTCTGCGAAAGGTCGGAGTTCTTCCACACGCTAATATGAATGACGTCGGACGGGCCAAGAACCATCTGGGAAGAACTCGTCGCGTGCAACTGAGTTGCTGTAGGGAGATCCGAAGCCGGATTGATGGCCGGCCCCTGCCCGACATTCGCGACGTTCTGTCCCCAGCTCGCTGCGGAGAGACAGAGCGTTACCGCGAAACCCAATTGGATTGGACCAAGAATCCGCATTTAGTCAGAGCTCAATAGATCGAAAGCAACTGGATAGCCAAATCCATCCGCGTTCCTCCCCTTCGCTCGCTGGATATCAAAATCGTTGTCGCCTGACCTTTGGAGGTTTTTCCTTTTAGACCAGCACTCCCCGGCAGGCGTTGCCGACCCGACCGGTGCCGATTCGCGCAGCCCGCGACCAATGTCTGCAAGTTTCTGCGGACTATGAACCAGGATGCATCTCGACCCTGCAATTACTTGTTTGGCAGCGTTCCGGCAGCGACATCGCACTCGGATTTATCGGCTTTGCGAATACAGAACGCGCGTTTTGTTCTGGATAATATTTGGAACTTCGCGTGCACCTGGCCGAATTAGTCGAAGGCGGCTCGGAGTAGCGGGAACAATTCGTTGAGTCATCTCAAGTCGTAGCACTGAAGATCTTGCGGCTGGGGGAAGCGTGATCAAGATCGGCGTCATCGGTTATGGTTACTGGGGTCCTAATCTCGTCCGGAATATGTTTGAGGTGCCTGGAGCTTCGGTTGTTGCCGTCAGCGATATGCGGCAAGATCGGCTCAGGCTGGTCAACTGCCGTTATCCGTCCCTGTTTGTCTCAACGGACTATCGCAGCCTTATAGACGACCCGGATATCGATGCGATTGCTATCGCCACCCCGGTTCATGCTCATTACGAGCTCGCCCTGGAAGCCTTGCGAGCGGGGAAACATGTCTTTGTGGAAAAGCCGATGATCTCCACTTCTGAACAGGCCCTTCGCCTGATCGATGAGGCGGACCGGCGAGACCTCGTTCTGATGGTCGATCATACATTCGTCTATACCGGCGCAGTTCGGAAGATCAAGCAGGTTGTCGCTTCCGGAATGTTGGGAGACATCTACTACTACGATTCGACCCGTATCAATCTCGGACTCTTCCAGCGGGATGTGGATGTTATCTGGGATCTGGCCGTTCACGACCTGGCAATCATGGAGTACATTCTCCCGTCTGTGCCCTGCGCTGTCGCGGCAACCGGAATCAACCATGTGATGGGTGGAACCGAAAACCTCGCATACCTGACCGTATTCTTCGAGCAGAACCTGATCGCGCATGTCAATGTCAACTGGTTATCCCCAGTCAAGATCAGGCGAACTCTGATTGGGGGAAGCAAGCAAATGATTGTCTACGACGACATGGAACCCAGCGAGAAGGTGAAAATCTACGACAAAGGCATCACTATCACCAATGGGTCCGATTCTCTCTACCAGGCCATGGTTAATTATCGTTCCGGAGATATGTTTGCGCCGCAGCTCGATGTCTCCGAGGCGTTGAAGATGGAACTGCAGCACTTTGTCGACTGCGTGGAAAACGGTGCAATCCCGATTACCGGGGGACTTTCAGGGCTGCAGGTAGTACGCGTTCTCGAGATCGCATCGCAATCGATGCGGCAACGAGGCAAGCTGATCGAGTGTGATTTGGACTGTCTCAGGATCGCTTCAGGAGCCGCTTAGTATGAAAACCTGGCTCGAGACGAGCCGCAACTCGAATGGCGTGACGTCAGCAGACATTGTCGTCAGTGCGGATTACGCTCGCGTCGCCCCTGACGTGAAGCTGGGAACCAATGTGCGCGTTCTCGGCTTCGTCAACCTCTATGGCTGCTCGATCGGGGACAACTCGAAGATCGGTACTTTCGTGGAGATACAGAAGAACGCCACCGTTGGCGCGAATGTAAAGGTCTCCAGCCATACGTTCATTTGCGAAGGAGTAACTATCGAGGACGATGTGTTCATCGGGCACAACGTTTCCTTCATCAATGACAAGTATCCTCGCTCCACCACGGCTAATGGCCAGCTGCAGACCGAGTCCGATTGGCAGGTGGTAAAGACAGTCGTAAGACGAGGCGCATCGATCGGCACAAGTTCCACGATTTTATGTGGAGTCACTATCGGCGAAGACGCTACCGTGGGGGCCGGCAGCGTAGTCACGCGCGACGTTGCCCCGCGGACAGTCGTTGCAGGGAATCCCGCAAAGCTAATTCGCAAATTGGGGGCCAAGTGAAGGTTCCCTTCGTTGACTTGAAGCGATTGCACCATGAAATCGAGGGCGAGCTCCGTCTCGCATTTTCCAGGGTCCTCCAAGACTCTTCGTTCATCCTGGGGCCGGAGGTCGAGAGGTTTGAAGCTGAGTTCGCTCGATATTGCGGAACGGGGCACTGCGTCGCACTGAATAACGGAACCTCCGCGATTCACGCGGTTCTGGCTTGCCTGGGCATCGGCCCAGGCGATGAGGTCATCACAGTGCCGCACACATTCATTGCCACAGCCGAGGCTATAACCGCGGTCGGGGCTACTCCGGTCTTCATCGATATCGATCCGGTTTCGTATTGCATGAATCCGGAACTCATCGAGACCGCGATCACGAAAAAAACCCGGGCCATTCTCCCTGTGCACCTCTATGGGCAAATGGCCAACATGGGTGCGATCCTGGAGGTTACGAATGCACACAACCTGCCGGTGATCGAAGATTCCTGTCAGGCTCATGGGGCCGAATATGACTTGCAGAGAGCCGGCTCGTTGGGAATTGCCGGCTGCTTCAGCTTCTATCCCGGGAAGAACCTGGGAGCCTGTGGAGAGGGGGGCGCCGTCACCACCAATGATGCAGATCTCGCCCAGAGACTCCGACTGTGGCGCAATCACGGGTCCCTTCACAAGTATGAGCACCAGTTCCCCGGCCACAACATGCGGATGGAAGGCATCCAGGGAGCAATTCTCAGCGTAAAGCTCAAGTATCTGGATCAATGGAACGACTTGCGCCGTAAGGCCGCACGGCATTATGCCCGGGCACTGAACGGATCCCAGTTGATCCTGCCACAGGAGATGCCGTGCTGCAAACACGTCTACCATCTGTATGTCGTATGTGTGGACGATCGTGATGCTCTTCGCGACCAGCTCGGCAAGCTCGGGGTGGAATCGGGTCTGCACTACCCCACGCCATTACACCTGCAGCCGGCGTACAGCCATCTGGACTACCAGCGCGGAGACTTCCCCGTGACAGAGTTCGTTGCCAGTCGTGTACTCTCACTTCCTATGTATCCCGGAATCTCTACGGAGGCGATTGACCATGTAGCGGCCGCGATGCTGGAGATTTGCAATGTCGCTTGATCAGGTATCTCGAATCGTACCGGCTGTCTTCGGGCGGACTCATCTCGAGCAGGATCCGGTATGGGAGCGGCAGTTTGCTGAGCACCTCAAAGAAACCTGCTCCGCATCTGAGCTTACATCCCTGTACTCCCGTTACCGTGGCGACGAGGGAAAGATCGAGTCGGAGCTCCGCCGCATCATCTTTACGGCCATGTGTAAACACGCCGGCCACGGACTGCGTCTCGAACCGGAAGTTATTGTCAAGCACCCGGAAACGATGGAGATCGGTGACTCCGTGTTTATCGGCTCTCATGCGATGATTCAGGGCCGTTATGATGGCTATTGTTCGATCGGCAGCCATGTGTGGATAGGGCCGCACTCATACTTCGATGCGCGTGATCTGATTTTGGAGGATTATGTTGGCTGGGGTCCTGGCGCAAAGGTCCTTGGCTCATCGCATAGCGGTGTTCCGCTCGACTATCCCATCATTGCCACTGACCTACAGATTCAACGCGTGATCGTGCGTTATGGAGCTGATATTGGAATGAACGCCACGATCCTTCCCGGCGTTGAAATAGGCGCACAGGCGATTGTGGGTGCGGGAGCAGTCGTGACCAGCAATGTGCCAGAATTCGCTGTCGTAGCGGGAGTCCCGGCGAGGATTCTCCGCTTCAGAAAATGAGCGCTTTGAGCCCCCTGCTCCTTGGCATCGCGGAGCACCCATCGGAGTAGGAAGGACGAGGTTTGGGATAGGAGAGTTTGCAGGAGAACATCATGTACCGAATCGACGGCAGCACGGTTCTGATCACGGGTGGCGCCGGTTTCATCGGCAGTACGACCGCTGACCAATTGCTCGCGGCTGGCGCAGCTGAAGTTCGTATCCTGGACGATTTTTCGCGTGGCAACAGACGTAACCTTGCACATGCTTCATCGATCGGGAATCTGGTCATTATCGAGGGGGACATACGCGATCCCCAAATTGTTGATAGTGCAGTCCAGGGTGTCGATTACATCTTTCACGAAGCTGCCCTCCGTATTACCCGTTGTGCGGAGGATCCTCGAGCTGGAATTGAGGTGCTCGTCAACGGTACGCTGAACGTCCTCGAGAGTGCCGTAAGACACCATATAAAGAAGGTGGTTGCTGCCTCGTCAGCCTCCGTCTACGGTAACCCTGTCTATCTGCCGATGGACGAAACGCATCCGTTCAATAATCGGACGCTTTATGGCGCGGCGAAGATAGCCAATGAACAGATGTACCGCGCATATTACGAAATGCACGGGCTTCCCTATGTCTCGTTGCGGTATTTCAATGTCTACGGGCCGAGAATGGACCTCGACGGCGTCTACACTGAAGTCATGGTCCGCTGGATGGATGCTATACAGTCGGGTCAGCCTCTAAAGATATTCGGTGAGGGATCGCAGTCAATGGATTTTGTGTACGTCGAAGATGTGGCCCGAGCAAATCTCTCCGCGTTGGAATCGCAGCAAGTGGACGACGTGTTCAATGTCGGCACCGGGCACCAGACAAACCTTAAAGAACTGAGTCAAATGTTATTAAGAATCTACGGATCCAGTCTCACTCCAGAATATCTTCCTGCCCGTGCGGTAAATAACGTTCAGGTGCGTCGAGCCGATGTCGCCAAGGCGGAGCGGCTTCTTGGATTTAAAGCCCAAGTGGATCTCGAAACTGGCTTGCGTACGCTGGTCCAGTGGCGAGAAGAGGCAAAATTGGAGTCTGCGCTGCTGACGGGAGGCACCCGATGAGCCACGCACCGACAACTGTTGCCGCATTTGTCCCGGTAGCTCGGCCCTACATCGGAATGGAGGAGGAGCTCGGAGTACTTGAGGTTCTTCGTTCAGGCTGGATTACGCAGGGACCGCGAGTGGCCGAATTTGAAGCCCGGTTTGCAGCATACGTCGGTTGTGACGATGCCATTGCCGTATCCTCCTGCACCACCGCGCTGCAACTTTCGCTTCTTGCTTGCGGTATCAGACCTGGTGACGAGGTGGTCTGCCCCAGTCTGTCCTTTATCGCTACCGCCAATTCAATTGCCTGTCTTGGAGCGACGCCTGTCTTTGCTGATATTGACCTTGACACCTACAATATCGACCCTGCCCATGTGGACCGCCTCATTTCCCGCCGGACGAAGGCGATCCTAGTTGTTCACCAGATCGGCCTGCCGGCGAACTTGACGGAATTGAGACAGTTGTCGTCCCGCCGCAATTTAGTCCTGATTGAAGATGCGGCCTGCGCCATCGGCGCAGAGTACGACGGCGCGCGCATTGGGAAGCCGATCGGCGAGTGTGCCTGCTTCAGCTTTCACCCACGAAAAATCATAACCACCGGAGAGGGTGGCATGATTACAACCCAGAATTCCGAGCTTGCTGAGCGGCTCAGGCGGCTCCGCCAACATGCGATGAGCGTCTCCGATGTAACCAGGCACAGCGCCAAACAGATTGTCATGGAAACGTACGATGAAGTCGGGTTCAATTTCCGAATGACAGATATGCAAGCTGCCATCGGAATAGCACAGCTCCAGAGGCTGCCCGATTTGTTAGAGCGCAGGCGATTTCTCGCACAACGTTATTCGAAGGCTCTCGACGAAGTCTCCTGGCTCATTACTCCTAAAGTGCCCGCGAATTGCCGCCACAATTATCAGTCCTACATGGTGCGACTGGTCGACGAAATCGCCGAAGAACGTGACACGATTATGCAGCGGCTGCTGGAGCGGAACATCTCTACCAGGCGCGCGATCATGGCGATTCACCGCGAACTCCCGTACAAAAGCGCCCAAGGCGACGAGATCTTGCCACGGACGAGCCTGGCCAGTGACTCCGGAATCATTCTCCCTCTTTATCATCAGATGACCGAGGAGACGCAGGATTCAGTGATCGAAGCGCTCTGGGATATACGCATCTAATTCACCGCGATCTCCCTTGCGCAATACACGCGTTTGCCAGCCTCCGCTGAATCGTCAGAGGGGCTTGAGATAAAACTGTGCCGTATCGCCCTGGTGCTGCAGATTCAAGGCCTCGGCGATTCGACGCATCCTGACGCGCTGGGATCGGCTCGGCACCGGCATTTTGCTTAAGGGCACATTCCGCTGCAATGCGTCGCTGGCCCAGATCTGGAATTCCGTCGAATCAAACACCACGCGGTCGATTCGGAAGCCGCTTTTGCCCGCAAGCAGCGAAAAGCTCTTACTGCTGTGTATGAGCCTATGGCGCGGCGCATTCAATTGAGCCCAGTCCGTTCCGTAGGTACGCCAAGCCCAGCCCAGGAGCACAACGCAAGCGATACAGCACCCGTCCTTTCGAATGTGTTCGCGGGCGAGCGCTAGCAACTCAACCGGAAGGCATTCGAGCGAGTGTCGCAGAAGAATAACGTCGAACGTGTTCGGAATATCATTGAGCCACTTTCGCTCAGCGAGCGTACGACAAAGATGTTCGAAGTCGTGGATATTGGCGGTATCGATGCCGTGAGCATCGTAGCCTAGCTCGCGCAACGAGCCGGTCCGAGCGGCTGCGCCGGGGCCAACGTCAAGCAGAGTGGTGCTTCTTTTCAATCGTACGCGACGAAAGATTGCCAGATGAGAGTTGCTGAGACACTTGGCTTTGATATAAGACGGCCATAACTGAAATGCAGCTTCCATCTTCCTTAGGAACGATAGTCCACTCTCGACCAGGCATTCCTCCGGGGTGTGCGCCTCGGAACTGCGATGATCTTCGGCAAGAAAGAGGCATCCGCAATCCAAACACTCAAAATACAAAAACGCTTCGAGCGCGCCCAGCGACCTCTCGCGCACAATATGCGCGGATGCTACTTCTGATTGGCAAATAGGACAAGGATGAACGTGCATATGTCCAGTTCGCTCCCTCAGACGATACGGCCAAAGCGACTTATACGCAGTCGACATATGACTATTCACTGGTCTGAGGTAATCAATACTTGAAGCTTATTTGTGCGATCTCGCGACAAGCCG
>Ga0206870_1252_pt1 | contig 10567 bp, 7 predicted proteins | sample Alteio_BWOrgCont_36_FD_152620 | JGI IMG/M metagenome (GOLD analysis project Ga0206870, IMG submission 152620) | Enriched cells from forest soil in Barre Woods Harvard Forest LTER site, Petersham, Massachusetts, United States -... | ecosystem: Environmental > Terrestrial > Soil > Temperate forest > O... | reverse complement strand
GCGGCCGCGCTCGGAATCCTTTTCTCGCGAGAGATCATTGGGATCTATACGTTATTCGGTCACGGCCAAGTACAATGGGATCTTGCGGTTACTCTGAACAGGATCATTTTCCCGTCAATTCTATTCCTTGGCTTGGCGGCGCTGGCCTCGGCCATCCTGAACAGCTTTCATGTGTTTGCAATTCCAGCGGCAACGCCTATTTTCTTCATTTTGTCCGTGAGTTTACCGAGCCATTCGAACTGGAACGGAAGACATTCCTGAGCCGCCCCAAGCTGGACGGGCTCTGGGTCCGCCTGCGCTTTCGCGACGAGGACGTGATGGAAGGTATTGTCGGCAACAATCTCCTCGACCTGCTCGATTCCGGCGTCCAGATCACTCCTCCGGACCTTCATGGCAACACGTTGAGAATGTTCGTTCCGCGCTCGGCGCTTTTGGAAATGAAGGTTCTCGGCGTCGTGGGCGGCGCCCGCAGGCTGCCGCCAGCGCGGCCCGGAACCCGCGTTCCCGCAGAACAGTCGAAGCTTTTCAACGAATAGCCGGGGGCCCAACTTGTGCCAATTCTGGCTCGATTGTGGCCCTTCCGAGCCTGTTGTAGCAACGTAAAAATGTCACCCTAACGGCCCGATGAAAATGTCACCCCCGGTTGAGTTAGCCACCGGCGTGGTGGAGTTTGGTTTCAGCGTGATAGATGGAGATCTTTCCTTCGAGCGATTCGTAGATTTGGACTTTGGCCCCGGCGAAACTGAAGCGTTTCGGCTGGGGCGGGATTTGGAAAGAGCGGCCTTCCCACTGCACGACGTTGTCGTTGCTGACGCAGCGTTGGTGCATGAAGCAGCAGATGCGATCCAGGTTCTCTGGGGCCGGACGCCAAGCGGTTTCCGGTGTGCGCGGAGCGCGTGCGAAGCGGCGGTTGTAGTCCGGCAGGAAGCGGCGCAGGACAGCATGGGCACTCTCCGGATCGGCGGCGCCGGCCAAGCGGAGTTCGCTGGTGAGGCGGTCCTGAAAAGTACCCCATAGGCGTTCGATACGCCCCTTGGCTTGTGGAGAGTGAGCGGCGATGTAGGTGACACCGAGCTGCTCCAGGGCCCGGCCGAACTGAGTGGGCTGACGTTTGCCGGCGAGTTGTTCTTCCAGCGACCAGTGATCGTCGTTGCGGACAAAGACGCTGTGCTGATCGCCGTAAAGACTGAGAGGAATGCCGTAGCGGCGCAACAAGCGGCGGAGCAGGCGGAAATAGCCGCGCGCGTCTTCGGTGGGGAAAAATTCGGCGGCCAAGACCTTGCGGGTGGCGTCGTCGAGAAAGCCGAGCAGGGTGAGTTGGGGGCCGCGATCTTCCAGCCAGGGGTGCAGACTGGCGTCGAGCAGGAGCATTTCGCCTTCGCGGGCACGCGCGAGACGGCGCAGGCGATGAGCAGGAGCGCGCCGTTTACGCGGTGAGCCAAGACCCGCGGAACGCAAGAGGCGACGAAGGGTTTCACGGCCCAGGGATAGGCCTTCGACTTCCACCAGCTTCTCGCAGAGATGATGATCGTTGAAACCGGCGTAGCGCGTGCGGGCCAACAGGAGGATGCGCTGGCGCAAGGGTTCGGACAAGCGGCGGTGGCTGGGCCGGCCGCGGCTGACGTGAGCCAGAGCCGCTGCGCTGCCTTGCCGATAGCGCGATTTGAGACGTTTGACCTGCCGAGGCGATAGATCGAGCAGCTCCGCGGCTCTGGCACACGTCAGTGTTCCTTGCACGCACGATGAGATCACGGCCACTCGTTGCAACTCTCTTTGACTCAAGCGAAATGTTTCCCCGTTCATGGGGTGACATTTTCACTGGGCCATTAAGGGGTGACAGAATTATTGGGCCAAGACAAGCCCGAGGCTTTCTCTTTACACCATGGGCCGTGCAGAGGTATAACTCCAGGCAAAGGAGGGGTGATGAAGCGCACACTTCCTGTACTGCTGCTTTGCCTGGCTTTCGCCCTATTTGTCCCGCGACCCGGCAACGCCCAGAAAGCATCCGACAATCTGACGGACCAACAGCGGATGGGCCGGCAGGTCCTGGCCCAATCCTGCGCAGTGTGTCATCTGCCTTCGGGGCCCGGCGCAAAAACCTGGGGACCGGCCCTCAACAAGTCGACGCTGCCGGATGACGACGAGGTAATTCGCCAGAACATCCTCGACGGCAACTCGCGCATGCCCGGCTTCAAATATTTCCTGCAATCCAACCAAGTCGACGCAATTATCGCGTACCTGCGAACAGTTCCCGCACCGGCGCGGACGGCCCCTGCAACCGCTCAGCGAAAAAGCGACGTAGATTAAAGCTGAGATTGTCGAAAGGACAAGTCGATGAGAAAGCTGCGAAGCGTTCTATTCAATTGCGGGCTGGTGGGCGCGGCGATTCTGACAATTTTGACGATTATGGCGGCGGCTCAGCCTACGCAGGCGGCCGACCAGGTGTTGACGGGCGTGATCTCGTCGGGCGCGGGACAGAAGCTCGATGGAGTGACGGTCTCCGCGAAAATGGAAGGCTCGACCATCACCACCAGCGTCTACACCGACGAGAAGGGCGCGTATTTCTTCCCGCCGCTGCCCGCCGGCAAGTATCGCGTGTGGGCGCAAGCCCTCGGCTTTGAAACCTCCAAAGGCGAAGTGGACCTCTCTGCCGGACGCCACCAGGATTTCACCCTGCAGGCGATCACGGATGCCGAGCGCCGCTACCGGCAGTTGCCGAGCGAGATGGTAGCCGCAGCGCTGCCGGATTCAACGCCCCAAGATGCGCTGATGAAGAAGATTTTCATGAACGACTGCAACTCGTGCCACCCGACGGGCTACGCGCTGCAGTTCCGCTTCAATGAAGAGGGCTGGAGCAAGGTGATCGACCTGATGAAGGTGATCGGCAATACGGGCGTTCCGGGCACACAGGTGAACCACATCATCGAGCACAACCAGAAGCAGCTTGCCGCGTACCTGGCGCGGGCGCGAGGACCAGAGCCGACTTCGATGACGTTCAAGCCACGGCCGCGGCCCACCGGCGAAGCCGCACAGGTGGTTTGGAGGCTGTATGACCTACCGCTCAATCCGGACGCCAGCGTTGGAACGCAATACAACACGAACGACGGCACGGATTGGACGATGGGGATCACGTCGAAGAACGGCGAGATGCCGCACGACGGCGGGATCGGATTCGACGGCACGCTCTACTTCACGGTGAACAATGCCAATCGACTGGCGACCGTCGGAAGAGTGGACGGCAAGACGGGCGTGGTGACGTACCTCAAGGTAGATGGCCCCAACGGGCTGGCAGCTCCGGCTCACGGGATGACGCGCGACCTGGACGGAAATTTCTGGTTCGACGTAAACCCCGGTCGACGCAGCCTTGGGAAGCTCGATGCCAAGACGCAAAAAATCACCGTATACGAGACACCGAAAGATATGTCCCCTCTGGGCGGCGCGGTGACGATGGACGTGGACGGAAAGGGCAAGATCTGGGCGTCGGCGCCAGATGGCGCGTTGCGCTTCGATCCTGTAACCGAGAAGTTCATGGCGTTCAAATCGGTGACGCCATACAACAACCCGAAGGGCGTCAACATGACGTATGGCGCAGCGGGCGATCGCGACGGCAATGGCTGGTGGGCGGAGATGCCAATGGACGCAATTGGCCACGGCGACGCACAGACTGGCGAGGTTTCCGAAGTGAAACTCACCCCGGTGAAGGCATGGATGGATCGCCTGTCGCCGGAAGACCGCACGTTCTATGACAATTTCAACGAAATGTCGTTCAATACCGCGGTGCCCTGGTCCGAAGGGCCACGGCGCATGGGGACGGACAAGAACGGCGACGTGCTGTGGGTGGGCAACTCGTGGGGAGCCAGTCTCGACAGAGTGAACACGAAGACCCGCGAAGTCGCGATGGTGCCGATGCCCGATCCCACGATGCAGCCGTATCACGTAGCGGTCGATAGCCACCACAACGTGTGGGGCGATTTGTGGACCAACGACCGCATCTACCGGTTCGATCCAAGCACGAACACGTGGACGCTCTTCGAGCTGCCCGTGCATGGAACGGAAATCCGCCACATTTCACTGCTCGAGCGCGATGGGAAGCTGCAGGTGGTGATGCCGGTGTACCGGTCGAGCCAAATGGGCGTGATGACCATCCGGACGCAAACCGAAATGGCGGCGTTGAGAGCGGAAGCGAAGTAAGCGGGAGCCGCGAGCAGATTCGCCGAGAAGGGGTTCGCGATGATAGGAATCGCGAACCCTACTTCGGAGCTTTTGTGTAACCGGGCGCTTCTCTGGCGCGCCTACTTCCCTGCCGCGAATCTCTTCTCGATCTGCTGAATCTCCGGTAGACCGATCGAATCCGTAAATTCCCTGAACGTCATGAACTGTTGGGCCGCGCGGATGGGCGTGCCGTCGTTGTGTATCTGCTCCATCACGGCGCGAATTGCTTTTGTGGCCACCAATAGCGCGCTGATCGGGAAAATGATGATGCGGTAACCCAGCTCTTTCAGCCGGTCGAGGCTCATCGGAGGAGTTTTCCCGCCTTCCGCCCAGTTGAACAGCAGCGGGACGCGGCTGAATTCGCGAGCCACCCGCGCGACCTCCTCTTCGCTTTGCGGCGCTTCGAAGAAAAGCACATCGGCGCCGGCCTCCATGTAGAGACGCCCGCGCTGCAGTGCGCTTGCAAAGCTTTCCGCCGCCCGGGCATCGGTGCGCGCCACGATCAGAAAATCCTTGCTGCTTCGCGCTTCGGTGGCCGCGCGGATTTTCTCCACCATTTCTTCGGCGGCGATCACCTGCTTGTTCTCCATGTGGCCGCACTTTTTCGGCATCACTTGATCTTCGATATGAATCGCCGACACGCCCGCCGATTCGTATTCGCGCACGGTGCGAATCACGTTGAGCGGATTTCCGTAGCCGGTGTCCGCGTCTGCGATCACCGGCACGTCGACGGCCTGTGCGATGCGCCGCGCGTTTCCCACCATTTCCGCCATGCCGAGCAGGCCCACGTCCGGCCTGCCAAGCAGCGAAGCGGACGAGCCGAATCCGGTCATGTACACGGCGGGAAATCCCGCCTGTTCGATAATTCGTGCCGAAAGCGCGTCGTAGGCGCCAGGCGCGAGAACGGGGTCCTTGACCGGCCCCTTGGCCGCCAGCAGTTCGCGCAGTTTGCTGGGACTCTTGCCGCGCTTTGCGCGTAGAAAATCGTTCATGCATGTCTCCTTTTCTTTTGTCGGAGCTTAGCGGCAATTCAGGATGGTTACAACGAGCCGGGGCTAAAAACTGAAAACAGCCTGGAAGTCGATGCGGCGATTCGTGCCCGCAAAGGAATATGGCCCGCCCGCAAGCGCGTTCGAGCGGCCGAAAAGCGGCGATGTAAGATTTCCAACCGGAGGCGCCAGGTTCACGTCGTTGAAAATGTTGCGCCCCGAAGCGCTGAGAGTGAGGCTGTAGCGGCGATTTGCGGTGCCGCTCGAGCCGCCGGAGCCGCTCGTGTTGCTGAGCCCGCGGCTGTCCAAGCCCCCGGAGCCGGGCCCTCCACCAGCGGCAGCGCCGGGCCGTCCTCCTCCTGCTCCTCCTGGCTGCCCCACTCCTTGCGTGCCGTAACTCATGTCGCCGGCCGCGTGCTCGCCCGTGCGGGTGCCAAAGGTAAATGTCTTGCTGATACGCAGGTTCATCACGAAATTGTTCGGACCGATTCCGTAGTTGATGGGAATCAGCGGCTGGCCTACCGCCGGTGCGATATTGAAATTTCCGTAGCGCGTTACGACCACATCCGCAGCGGGGGTTGAGCCTGTGGCGAAGGCTGGCCGCTGATTGAAGATCGTGCTCCCGTTCAGGTCCTGGCCAACTGTGACGTTGAATGGCGTGCCGGATTGAAAATTGATGAGCGGACTCAGCAGGAATCCGTGCTTGAGCGCGATGGACCCGCCGACAACCACCTTGTCGCGAATTCCGAAGGCGGCGCGGCCGTAGTCCTGCTCGATATTGTAGGGGTTATCCGGGAACGACGAAGGGCCGGCCGTATCGCTATTCGCATAGTTCAGCGAGTAAAACCCAAACAGGGTGACGTTCTTCGCGGCCCGAGCGTTGAAATTCGCAATCATCTGGTTCTGCTCGAAAATCCCCACCGACTCGTAGTCGTAGATATTTCCAAGCGCCGGGAACGGGCGCGTGCCGCTGGTGGGAATTGACGGATTGTAGGTGCCCGGAAGCGGCGCGTTGACGTTGTTCGTGAGGAATTGGTGTACGCCACGCGAGTTCAGATAGGTGAGCGAAACAGAAACAACCTTCGTCACCTGTCTTTCCAGGCTGGCGGCCGACTGCAGCGTGTAGGGCGTGCGCAAGCTGGAAGCTACGCCGTACTCCGTCGTCGCCGCGCCCGACGCGAGCAGTTGGCTCACCGTGGGAAAATTTGGATAGGAGAGCGGATTCCTCAGAATGTATTCGGTCTGATTCATGCCGTTCAGCGTTTGCGCCTGTAGTTGCAGTGCCTGGCCAAACCGGTCGTAGAAAATTCCGTATCCGGCGCGCAGCACCGTCTTCGGCACGTGGTTGGCTCCGCCGCCAAGTCCCCACGCGATTCCGATTCGCGGCGCCCAGTCCGCGTGATCGTTGATGTAATTCTGCGTTTCAAAGCGAAGCCCGGTGCTGAGCGTGACGTTCGGCCGCACGCGCCAATCGTCTGCAACGTAAACCCCGGTGTCTTCCGAAAATATCCGCACGAAAGGCTGGCCGGCGGTTTCTGTGAACTGAATCGGGCCGCCCCCTTGCGCGGCAATTTGTGCCGGCGTGAGCCCCTGCGCCAGACCTCGTTCGGTGACCTGGTAGGCGTTCAGGGACGAGAACGTGTAGGTGCCGTTGAAGTCGCCCGTGCTGACGTAAGGCTCGGCCACCGTGCGCAGCCGCCCTCCGAATTTCACGAAGTGCTTGCCCAGCGAGATCGACGTGTCGTTATCCAGCTCGTAGTGGTGATGGTGGTAGTCGAGAACTCCCAGGCTGCTCCCTCCACCGATAAACGAGCCGAGCACGTATGTTTCCGGCTGCGAGCTGAGCGGGGTCTGGACGTAGCTCTGCTGCATGGTCTGGAAACGCGTCTCGTTCACGATCCGCGTGCCGATAACCTGCGTGTCGTTCACGCGCACGATGTTCTGCGTACTTCCCACGTGGTATCCCTGAGATTCCAGCGAGAATTGCCCAATTCCCTGGTTGCTCTGGCGCTCGCGCCAGTATTGATAGCTCACCGAAAGCGTATTGTTCGGCGTGAGCTGGTAGTCGATGCGGGGACCCAGCACGGTGCGCGAGCTCGGGGCGGATATGGCTTGGGCGAGCGTCACCTGATTGAAGTTCGGATCGAGCACCACGGCGTTGACCACCGCGTTGTTTTCCACGTTGCGGTTCTGAAAGTCGAAAAAGAACGAAGCCTTCTTAGTCAGGGGACCGCTCACATCTCCGGTCACGAGAATCGAGTGATAGCCGGGCTCGCCCTGCGCGAACGGATCGCGCGTGTCGAACACGAAATCGTTTCCATCTGCCGTGAACTTCCCGTGGAACTGATTGGTGCCGGGCTTGGTGAAGATTTCGATTCGCCCGTAGCCGAGGCGGTCGTACTCCGAGGAAAAAGGATTCTGATTGACGCGAATTTCCCGGATCGAATTTTTGGGTGGCAGTTGATCTTCTACCGTGAAGCCGTCCACGTAGAACTGGCCGCCGTTCGGCCCGGCCGCCGGGCCCGCTAGCGCGGTGAGTTCCGATTCGAGCTCGTCCGGATCGTCCGAGAAGGCATCGAGATCCTTTTCGCTGATGGTGACGCTGCTCGCGTTATTCGCCGGGTTCACGTCTACTCTGGCGCTATCGTCCGATACCTGCACTTCCTGCTTTTCCGCCTCGATGGCCAGCGCGATATCGATTCTCTGGGCTTGTCCCGCGCGGATCGCGATGTTTTCTCGTGTGACGGCCGCAAAACCCGCCGCGGCAACCGAAAGCGTATAGGCTCCAGGTGCCACTCCGCGAAATTCGTACCCGCCTTGTGCGCTGGTGGTGGCGATTTCGCTGCCGGCCTGGGCGCAGGAGTTTCGCGCCGATTTGAGCGGGCAGGTGGTTGACGAGGACGGGCATCCCGTAGCGCGGGTGGAAGTCGATGCAAAGTGGGGTGCGAGCTCTGGGGCAACCGCCGTCGTCTATACAGACGCGGCGGGCCATTTTCAGATTGCGGCGATTGGCGAGGGCCGCATTTCGCTGGGCTTGTCGAAGCCGGGCTACTTCAAGATCGATAACCGGGTGATCGAGCTGAAGCCCGGCGCGAACGAAACCACCCTCACTTTGAACCATGAAAACGAGTTGCAGCAGCAGGTGCAGGTCGTCTCCAAGCCGACGCAAATCGACCCCGACACGAGCAGCCACCAGGAAACGCTGGTCCAGCACGAGATTCTGAACACGCCGACGCCTTCCAGCCACAATTTGCAGTCGAGCCTGATTACGATGCCCGCCGTGTTGCAGGACGCGAGCGGAAACATCCACGTGGCGGGGGCGCGGCAGTCGCAAACCGAGATTCTGCTCGATGGCTTCGAGATCAACGATCCGGCGAGCGGGGCGTTCACGTCACGACTCAATATTGATTCGGTGCAGGCTGCCACTGTCGAGACGGGCGCCTACAGCGCGGCGTATGCGCATGCCGGGGCGGCCGTGCTTTCGCTCGATACCATCAATGGCGATGACAAATGGAGATTCGGCACCACGAACTTTTTCCCGGGCGTGAGCTTCAAGCAGGGCACGCATTTCGGGAACTGGTTCCCACGAGTGACTTTTTCGGGGCCGATCAAAAAGCGCCGCGCGTGGTTTTCCGAGGCGATCAGCTTGCAGCACAGCTTCGGCGTAGTGGGCGGGCTGCCGAAGGGGCAGGATTTTGTGACGCAGTGGATGGGCGACAGTCTGCTGCGGGCGCAGTTCATGATTGCCCCGCGGCACATCGTTCAGGCGAGCTTTCTCTATAACCGCGCGAGCAGCCCCCAGTTTGGGCTTGGTCCTTTTACTCCGCTTTCGACGACCAGCGACCAGGAGTCGCACCGATATTTTGTTTCCTTGAAGGACCAGATCTGGGTGGGTCGCACGCTCTTCGAGGTGGGCGGCGCCGTTGACACGGACACGATAAACAACACGCCCCAGGGAAGCGCGCCCTACGTGGCGAATCCTTCCACGGCGAGCGGCGACTATTTCCAGAGCGTTGCCGATCAATCGCGGCGGTTGCAACTGCTCGGAAACGTGACGAACGATTCTCTGCACCTGCTCGGATCTCACACGCTTTCCGCGGGCTGGAACTGGGATGGACTGGACCTTTCGCAGCAGGCGGCGCGCAGTTCTATCGAATTCTTGCGCGCGGATGGAACACTTGCGGACCAAGCCACATTCGCGGGGCCTTCGGCGTTTCACATTTCCAATACGCAATGGGGCGGATACGTGCAGGACCTGTGGCACCCGGTGCGAACCGTCGCTGTGTCTGCGGGCGCGCGCTTCGACTGGGATCACCTGGTTCAGCAAACGCTGGCGCAGCCGAGGGTGGCGATCAACTGGGTGCCTGGAAGCAGCGGACACACGAAATTCACGGTTTCCCGGAGTGAGCACTATCAGCCGCTGAACCTTTCTCTTGCCGGCCAGGCTTTCGATCAGCAGCGCATCGATGCGTTTTATAGCAGCAACGGGCTCACGCCGATGGGCAATCCCGTCGTGACCACGTTTCTGCTGCCGCACTCCGGTCTTCTGCAGGCGCGCTCCTACAACACCACTGTGGAATGGAATCAGGAGGCTTTCCGCGGAACGTTCATCGGCGCCGCGTACATTCTGCGCGAGGGGCGCGACGGTCCGGCCTGGGAGAATCAGCCCTCTGGCGCATATCTGCTCGAAAGCATCCGCGACGACCGCTTCGTTTCCGGCGAAGTGTGGGCGCATCACACATTCGGCGAGCGCGCCGACATCCTGGTGGACTACACGCGCTCGCGAGCCAACACGAATGCGGCGCTCGATCCCTCCATTTCGTCGCTGATTTTCGCGGCGCAGCAACCGGGGCCGGTGGTTTGGGACGCTCCCAACCGATTTCTTTCGCGCGGCTGGACGGCGCTGCCCTGGTGGGACCTTCTCTTCAGCTACTTTCTGGAATATCGCACGGGCTTTCCATTCAGCGCGATCAACGATCAGCAGCAGCTCGTGGGCGCGGCGAACAGCCTGCGCTATCCGGCTTACGTGAGCCTCAACGTGGGCCTCGAAAAGCGCTTCCACTTCCACAATCACGATTGGGCTTTCCGCATTTCGAGCATCAACATCACCGATCACAGCAACCCCATCGCGGTGGTCAATAACGTCGATGCGCCGGACTACGGGTTCTTTTCCGGCGGGGAAGGTCGCGGCTTCACGGCACGTTTGCGTCTTGTAACGCAACACTGATTTCCGGAGAATAGCGCGCAGCGTTGGCCGAAAGGGTTTGCCTCACGGGGATACTGGGGCGCTACCGGCAGCCCCAAAAAAACGGTGGAGTTTACAACATATTTACAGGAAGATTCAGGCATCGCGGCATAAGCTGCCC
>Ga0206870_1248_pt1 | contig 10597 bp, 9 predicted proteins | sample Alteio_BWOrgCont_36_FD_152620 | JGI IMG/M metagenome (GOLD analysis project Ga0206870, IMG submission 152620) | Enriched cells from forest soil in Barre Woods Harvard Forest LTER site, Petersham, Massachusetts, United States -... | ecosystem: Environmental > Terrestrial > Soil > Temperate forest > O... | reverse complement strand
GGTTTTGCTGACGGAGCGGGTGAATGCCATTGTCGCGCGCTTCCAGAAAAGCCCGCAGATGATGCTGGAAAGTTATCCGGATGATGCTGCGACGTTTGATCATTGTGTGGCGTTGGACGCCATCAAGACCGCTGATTATCTCGATGGCACGGATCATTCGGACTTGATCCGCGACTGGATTGCCATGGCGAAACAGAAGCTCGTAGATCCGAAATCGGGGCTGCTGATTTCCAGTTTCACCACGCGCGGGGCGCCTCTGATCGGCCCGGAGGGCTCGAGTATTTGGATGGTAGCGCACAGTCTGCAATTGCTGGATGAAGATTTTGCGCGCGACCAATACCAGCGTGCCCGGAAGGAGCTTGGCGCTGTCACGCTTGGCTTTGGTTACGCGCATGAATGGCCGGGGTCCTGGCAGGGTGAAGCCGATGTTGATTCCGGCCCAATTATTCCGGTGTTTGACGTCAGCGCGGGTTCGAGTGGCATAGCATTTATCGGCGCCAGTTCGTTCGGGGATGATAAATTTCTGGCATCGCTCGCGACGACGCTGGACTTTGCGGGATTTCCCTCGCGAACGGGCGGACGGTTGAAATACTGCGCGAGCAATCAAGTCGGTGATGCCGCGCTGCTTTATGCCGCGACGCTCGGGCCGCTTTGGGAAAAAGTGAAAGGAGGAACCAAGCCATGAAAATATTTTCTGTGAAGGAAACTGGCATTTTTCAGCGAGCCGAATTTTTATCGCCCAAAGATATGATCCAGCGCGCCGTTGCGATCTGCGGATTGTTTCTGGTGGTTCATCTGGCCGGCTTTCAAGAATACACCGGCATACTGAATGGAACGATTGGTTCGCTCGACCTGGGATGGAAGCTTTCAACATTTTTGGCAATCATTTATATCATGGTGTATCTGGCGTTTGTTCTCCTGGTTCCCGTGCTGGTTTTGGCTGCGGCGATTTTGGTGGTTCGGCAACGGCTCCGTCAAAAATAGTTCTGATGAATCACCAGAGCAACTTGTGGTTGCAAAGGCTCTCGGCTAAAGCGAATTTAATTCGCAATATAGGGATTGTATTATTTTTGTTATCTTTCATTGTTCCATCAGGCGACAGGAGTCGTTTTGATATATTAAGTGGGGCCTTTTTGTTAATTTATACACCAGTCATACCTTTCTGTTGGTTTACGCCTTTATGGGATGGGCCGCCAATAAATGATGACACTGGTCCACCATTGCGTTGGTATATCGGTTGTAGCGCTTTGGTGGTATCATGGATTGCCAATTTTACCGTCTTCTTCAAATTGCCACCGTGGATGGCACTGATTGTTATTGCTTTACCTTGGGTTGCTTACATTTTTTGGTTTTTCATCGCGGCTGGATTTCTCCCATTCTATTTTTGGGTGTTGGGCATTACATTCATTCATATATCTAGAATTTTGAGGTCGTGGGGACGAACCGCTAAAGGTTAGGCAAAACTTTTCCGGCGATGCTTTCGCCAATGGCCAACGAGGCCGTGGCAGCGGGGGAGGGCGCATTGATGACGTGCAGGATTCCCGAGCCCTCTTCGAAATGAAAATCTTCGATGAGGCTGCCGTCAGGCGTCATGGCCTGGGCGCGCACGGCTGAACCGCCGGGTGCCAAATCGTCGCGGCGGATTTCCGGCACGAGTTTTTGGAGCGAGCGGGTAAATTCCGTTTTGGAGAGTGAACGATAAATTTCATAGCTGCACAGGCTCGGGTAGCGCGCGAGAAATTTCCAGAGTCCCCGATAACCAAGCGATTCGGCCAGGTCGCGGGGATTGATGTTCGACCAGCGATAGCCTTCGCGGGCGAAGGCCAGGACGGCGTTGGGTCCGGCTTCAACGCCGCCGCGAACCATGCGCGTAAAATGAACTCCCAAAAAGGGAAATTTGGGATCGGGCACCGGATAAATCAGATGGCGAACCAGGAACTGCCGCTCTTTTTTAATCTCAAAATATTCACCGCGAAAGGGAATGATTTTGGCCGAGGGCTTTTGTCCCGAGGCTTTTACGAGCCGGTCCGAATGAAGTCCGCCGCAGGCAATGATATGTTTTGCACGATAATCTCCGGCGGAAGTCTCGATGATTTTTTCACCCTGCCCGGAAACCACTTTTTGGGCGTGCGCATTCATGACGATTTCGCCGCCGAGCTTGCGGATAAGCTCGCCCAGTTTTTCGCAGACGCCGGGATAATCCACGATGCCTTCCTGTGGCACATGAATGGCCGCGAGGCCGGCGGCGTGAGGTTCGATCTCTTTAATTTGCTGCGGATTCAATTTCCGCAAGCCCGAGAGGCCGTTGGCGTTGCCACGTTCCCAAAGGGTTTCAAGCCGGGGCAATTCGCTTTCGTCGGTGGCGACGACAATTTTGCCGCATTGTTCATACGCGATGCCATGTTCGCGGCAAAACTCGATCATCTGTTTGAGGCCGCCGACGCTGAGCCGGGCTTTTTCCGAGCCGGGTTTGTAGTAAAGACCAGAATGCAGGACGCCGCTGTTTCGGCCGCTTTGGTGAAAGCCCAGTTTGGCTTCCTTCTCGAGCAACAACAGTTTCAACCGCGGACGGGCTTCGAGCAGGCGGTATCCGGTCGCGAGGCCGACAATGCCGCCACCAATGATGGCGACGTCGTAGTTTGCTTTTGCTTCCGGAACAGGCCTCATGATTCAACGGATTTCGCCGTCATTGGAATTGTGAATAAATACAGGGGAATTTTCAATTGTTGAAAGCAAGTGTGCCTTTTATTTTGCGCCAAAAACGCTGTCGAGGATGACTTCCTTGGTTTTCCAAATCAGTCCCATGGTGATGGCGAGAGGGGAAAGGCCCAGGAGAAGCAAAGCAACCGCGTTGGATTGCCGCACCCACATCAAGCTGTCCAGGTTCAGGCGAACGGAGGAAAAGCCCACTTGTGAAACAGCAAGGGCGATGAGCACGAACACGAGCCAGGCAGTGAGCAGCCAGCGGTTCAATTGGGTGAACTGGTTGACGTCGTGCCGCAGGGTTTCATCCGGCAGCATGGCGGCGAGCCGCTGGAGTACGACGTTGAGGTTGAATAAGAACAATAGCGAGGAAATAACCAGAAGGCAAATGGCGGCCTGGAAATAATTCTGTCCGGGCATGCGATTGGACCAGAACAGGAAGGGGGAAAGGCCAAGATTGACCAAGCCTGCGAATTTGGCGCGGTCGAGGGCAGTGCGCCAAGGGCGTTCCTGTTTTTGAAAGCTTTCCATGCGCCAGAGGCCGAAAACGAGCAGGAGGTTGGCGATAAGCGCCGGCACAATCTCAATGGGTTCGAGAAATTCCGCGCGCAAGGTTTCCGCCGAGATGAGCAACGCGGCCGGCAATCCCCAGAAAAGCATGGACAGGCCACGCGCGAGTTTTCCGAGCGAACGGAGCAATTCAGGATCAGGCGACGACGTTTCCATTAACCCAAGGATGGAAGATACTGAATTCAAAATTAAAAAGGAAAAAATAAAAATGGCTGGCATGTCGAAACATCCAAACCCCAACATCCAAGCCCCAGAGAACCTAAAAATTCCAAGATTCCGATCGGGGGCAGTTTTTGAGGATGGCGATAATTTTATACCTTGCATAGGCTTGAAACGGTCGGTTTTGGTCGGTTTTTGGCCGGTAAGGTTTGGAACTGTGGGTCACGCCTGGCGCGACGGGGAGGCGAAATCACCGAGGCACTAAGACCATGAAGCGAAACAAAAAATAATCTTTTTATTCTCATAACTGGCTTAAAGAGTCTTAAAAAGTCTAAAAAAACTTTAAACGATTGTGGAGGAACCTTGAACAGGTTTGAATTGCCTTGATTAGCTTTGATGGGAAGGTTGGTGAAATGCATATCTATTTGATTAGTAGTGGCTTGCGTAGGAATTTGGGTTCGTTTTGCAAAAACGTGTTTTTCAATCAAGGAATCCTTACGCAAAGGGACGCGTCCCAGACGCAAAGGCGCAGAGGAAGATTTCAGATTTGAAATTGGAGATTTCAAAATATGACGGATGGGACGTATGAGTCCGATGGCGGATTTACATTCGCCGTCGGCGTTTTTTGTATGGCTCAACATGCAGGCAGCTTAGCATGGATGACGTAATCTCTTAGTTCGTTACTACCCCTAAAAATCAATGATGAATTTTGAATGTTGAATTATGAATTGCAGAAACAATGGTTCAATCAAAACATAGGTAACACTTTAGGTTCAATACATGGGTAACACCCTGTTGGTTGAAGGTTAGGCCGTGTAAAAAGCTAGACAAATTATCTTCGGCGGCGCGTCATTAAGGCAAATGCAGCACGAAATCGAACGGCTCTACGACGGGCATGCGCCGTCGCTTTTTGCCTTTCTGCTGAATTTTACGCGCGATGAAAACGACACGCGCGATTTGCTCCAAAAAATCTTTGTCAAAATCGCCCGCGAACCCCGCTTGCTCGAAAATGTCCGCAATGAACGCGCTTTTTTAATCCGGCTGGCGCATCCGGTGATTCTCCAACTTGCATTTTTTGGCAAATGGCTCAAAATCGTAAAACAACGTATTTCATAATCCGGGTTTTAATATTATATGGAGAAGGAAACACATCATTTTCAGGCAGAGATCCAGCAACTGCTGGACATCGTTATTCATTCACTTTACACCGACAAAGAAATTTTCATTCGGGAACTGATTTCCAATGCCGCTGATGCCTGCGAAAAGTTGCGCTTCCAACAGTCGTCCGGCCAGCCGGTTTATCAACCGGACATCGCTCCCGGCATCAGCCTGACTACAGATGATAAGGCTGCCACCATCACTATCACTGATACCGGTTGCGGCATGACGCGCAGTGAACTGGTTGAAAACCTGGGGACGATCGCGCATTCCGGCACCAAGGCATTTCTCAAACAATTGGCCGATAATAAAAAGCCGGACCTAAATCTCATCGGGCAATTTGGAGTGGGCTTTTATTCCGCATTCATGGTGGCGAAAAAAGTGACGGTGCAAACGCGCTCGCTGGGCCCGGCAGAAGAGGGCTGGCAGTGGACGAGCGAGGGCATGGGGGGCTACGAAATTGCGCCGGCAACTGATTTGCCGCGCGGCACCAAAATTATTCTCGAACTTAAAGAGGACGCCAAAGACTTTGCCCAGGCAAATACGATCGAGCGCGTCATCCAGCGTTATTCCAGTTTTGTTCCCTTCCCGATTGAGCTTAACGGCAAGCGGCTCAACACGGTCCAAGCCATCTGGGCGCGTAACAAAAACGAAATCAAAGAGGAGGAGTACAATGAGTTTTATACATTCGTTGGCCATGACCCTGAAAAGCCATTGTTCCGGCTGCATTTTTCGGCAGACGCGCCGTTGACCATCCAAGCGTTGCTGTTCGTCCCGCAACGGAATCTCGAAACTCTTGGCATGGGGCGAATGGATTCGGAAGTCAATTTGTATTGCCGCAAAGTGCTCATCCAGGCAAAGGCGAAGGGGCTTTTTCCGGACTGGCTGCGTTTTCTCAAAGGAGTAGTTGATAGCGAAGATCTGCCATTGAACATCTCGCGCGAGACGATGCAGGACACTTCGTTAATGCAGAAGCTGAACAAAGTGCTGACGAGCCGGTTTTTGAAATTTTTGGAGGAACAGTCGCAAAAAGAACCGGCGGCGTATGAGAAATTTTATACCGAATACCAGCGCTTTCTCAAAGAGGGCATCATTACTGACTTCACCCATAAGGAGGCGCTCGGGAAATTAATTCGCTATGAGTCATCGACACTGGATGCGGGCAAGCTGACCTCGCTGGAGGACTACGTGAAGCGCATGCCCTCCGACCAAAAGGAGATCTATTGTCTGCTGGCGACGAATCGCGCGGCGGCCGAGGCCAGCCCGTATTTTGAAGTGTTCAAAGAACGCAAATGGGAAGTGCTGTTCCTATTCGATCCGTGGGATGAATTTGTGGTGGAACATCTTCACGCTTTTGAAAGCAAGCCGCTTCGCCTGGCGGAAAAAGCGGATTTGAATTTAAGCGCAAAGCGCAGCGGCGGACTGTCTGAAGATGCGGCCAAGGAATTGGCGAAATGGCTCAAGGAGACGTTCGGTGACAAGGTCAACGAAGTGCGCATTTCGCAACGCCTGGTGGACAGTCCGGCGGTGGTCGTGGAGGCCGATAAACAAATGACGTCCAGCATGAGGCGAATCATGAAAGCGATGAAGCAGGACGGACCGGATTTGCCGGTGGCCGGGCAGGATTTTGAAATCAACCCGACACATCCGTTGATAGCGCGTCTCGATGTCATGAGGCAAAAAGACGCAGCGCTGGCCGGGAGCGTGGCCGAGCAACTGCTGGATAATGCCCGGGTGGCGGCGGGATTGCTCGAAGACCCGCGCGCAATGCTAACGCGTTTGAATTCGTTATTGGAAAAGGTGCTGACGAAAGAATGACCGACGTTGCGTGAACCTGGATAACCCGGATAAGCCGCTAAACTATCGCGGCATTCCGTTTTTGATGAAAATGTTAAGTGCGTTTTCCTTTCGTGCGGCCGCCAGGGCGTTCTCCAGCGATTCAACGCGAATCGGTTTCGTCAAATGGGCGGTAAAACCTGATGATTGGCTGTGGGCGATGTCCTCTTCTGCGTCATGACCGGTCACAGCAATCCCTTTTGCGGCGAATTTTTTCCGAAATTCGTTCATCAGGTCGTAGCCGCTGCCATCGGGCAAATCGATGTCAGAAATGAGCAACTCAAAGTCTTTATTTTTCTTCATCAATAAACGCGCTTGAGCCAGTGAATCGGCGGTGGCGACTTTATAGCGCCGGTGAATAAGCAATTGTGCCAGCACCAGGCGCGTCGGTTCGTGGTCTTCCACCAGCAAAACATGACAGCCTTGACCGGACTTCTTTCGGGAACCATCCATCGGCGAATTTACCTTCTTTGGTTTTTTGGCTGGTTCAAGCCGATTTTTTTGCAGGTGGTTTGATTCAATTTCTTTCATGCGTGTCATCATTTTTCACAACATGAATTATGCCATCGCTCATTGTTTCGGTTCGCAAATTCAACGCACGGAAAAAGTTAACGCGGAAAATTCAACCCTAAGTGGCCAGAAGTCAAAAGGAAGTTCGCAGCTTCAATTTAAATTGTGGAACCGCTCTGCACGCCGTTGGAACTGTAATTCAAAGGCTTTATTGGCCATGACGAGCGGAAAATAAGAAAAAAATGAGCCGGAATACAGGCAATCCCGGCCCTTTTGGGGTAATGGGCGCACTTTAATTGCGCCGGCAAGATTCTTTGATCGCAATGATCACTGAACAATCTTTAGCACCCTTCATACCTCCCTGAGGTAGTTCATGAAAACCAAGGTTATTACGCAATTGAAGAACATCGCTTTTTACGAAAGCTTGCCGAACGCAATATCGTGAAATCGGTAGATTGCAGAGCGCAACGGATACGCAATACGCTCATGATTAAAAAGCAAGGAGGAGGGCGAGAACGACCCGCCTTCGCTATGCTTCGGCGCGGCAAGGGACGAGGAGGTTAAATCTAGAAACTCAAATACGTGTAGGCTTTCAGACCGCGTTCGTATTCATCGAGCAGGCGCATGGCTTCGGAGGGTTTCATGCGGTCAGATTTTATGGCCTCGTCCATTTGCGCTTTCATCTGGCGTTTCAACTCGTTCTCGTCGTATTGCACGGCCGTGAGCGATTGGATGATGGTGTTGCCCTCGATGATTTCCTCGATGTAATAGCCGCTGGGCTCGTCGGGCTCGAGGAAGACGTGGACTTCGTTCACACGGCCAAAGAGATTGTGCAGGTCGCCCATGATGTCCTGGTAGGCACCCATCAGGAAAAATCCGATGTAGTACGGCTCGGGCATGCCGTTGCCATTGGGGATGAGTTTGTGCAGCGGCAGGGTGTCGCGCACATCGCGAAAATCAATGAACTTGTTGACGGCGCCGTCGGAGTCGCAGGTGATGTCCACGAGCGTGCCTTCGCGCGTGGGGCGCTCGGTCAGGCGCGAGATGGGCATGATGGGAAAAAGCTGGCCGAGCGCCCAATGGTCGAGCAGCGATTGAAAGACGGAGAAATTGCAAAGGTACTGGTCGGCGAGGGTATCCTCGAGCTTGCGGAGTTCCTCGGACACAAACGCCTGGCCTTTGAAACTTTCCACGACTTCGCGGCTGATTTGCCAGTAGAGATCCTCGATCTTGGCCTTCTCGGGCAGGTCCAACATGCCGAGGGTGAACATGTGCTGCGCATCTTCGCGGCGCTCCAGCGCATCGTGATAGGCTTCAGCTTTATTTAGCTTCGAAAGATTTTTTTTGATGTCGAGGAGCTCGCGGACGAGGGCGCTCTCGTTATCACCGTATTTCAAAAATTCACCGGGCCGGGTTTTTTCGATTGAGCCGAACACTTCTACGATGAGTACGCTATGATGTGCGACGATGGCGCGACCGCTCTCGCTGACGATGTTGGGATGCGGCACGTTTTCCGTGTTGCAGACGTCCGCGATGTAATAAACGATGTCGTTGGTATATTCCTGCAACGTATAGTTGGTGGAGGAATCAAACGCGCTGCGCGAACCATCGTAATCCACGCCCAGGCCGCCGCCGACATCGAGAAACTCGATGTTGAAATTCATTTTGCGCAGCTTGGCGTAAAAGCGCGCCGCTTCCTGCACAGCCTTTTTCACTGTAAGAATATCCGGCACCTGCGAGCCGATATGGAAGTGCAGGAGCTTGAGGCAATGCGAAAGATTTTCGGCCTTGAGCATTTCCGTGGCGGCAAGGATTTCTGCGGTGCTCAAGCCGAACTTGGCGTTCTCGCCGCCGCTCTCGGCCCATTTGCCCGCGCCCTTGCTCAGCAGCCGCGCGCGGATGCCAATCATCGGCTCGACATTGTGCTGTTTGGAAATTGAAATGATATGGCGCAGTTCTTCCAATTTTTCCACGACCATGATGACTCGCTTACCCAGCTTGATGCCGAGCAGCGCCATTTTGATGAACTCGGGGTCCTTGTAGCCGTTGCAAATGATCAAACAGCCCATCTGGTTTTGGAGGGCCAGGCCGGCGAACAATTCCGGCTTGCTCCCGACCTCCAGCCCGAAATCGAACGGTTTGCCTGCATCCAGGATTTCTTCGACGACTTCGCGGAGCTGGTTTACTTTGATGGGAAATACGCCGCGATATTTTCCCTGGTAATTAAATTCAGCGATCGAATTCAGGAAGGCCTTGTTGATGGCTTCGACGCGATGGCGCAAAATATCCTGGAAACGAATGAGGAGGGGAAATTTCAGCCCACGCGCCTTCGCTTCCTCGATCACGTCGGTCAAATCTACAGGCACACCTGCATCCTGCTGTGGGCGGGCGACGACATGGCCAGCGTCGTTGATGTCGAAATATTTCGCACCCCAGCGATGGATATTGTAAAGCGCGCGCGCCGACTCGATGTCCCACGGCTGCGTGGCGTCATTTGAATTGCTCATCTATATGGAATCAAAACGAAGCGAACTATAAAACTTCGCTGGCGAAAAGCAACTGGCGGAATGAACTTTTTTGCATTGTTTACGTGAATTTAACATTCAGCGGTTGACAAAGCAATCGTGGACTCCTACCGTCGAACTTCAGGCAAACCTAATCCCAAAAATGACTGCAAAAATCGCAGCGCTCATCGTGCTTGGCTGGATGATGCTAGTTTTCAGCGCCGCAGCCCAGGATAACCAGCTGACTGTCGCACAAATCCAGCAGCTCGCGAAAAATCTGAAGTACCAGCAGGGTGAAATCAAGATTCAGGATGGCCTGGCGACGCTGAACGTCCCGACTAATTTTTATTATCTCAATGCAGAAGACGCCAAAACGGTGCTGGTTAAGTTTTGGGGAAACCCGCCGACCCAGGTTGATCACACACTGGGCCTTTTGATGCCGTCAGACATGAGTCCGCTCGAGCCGGGTTGCTGGGTGGTGACGATTTCCTATTCGGACGACGGTTATGTGAAGGACGGTGATGCTGACAAAATCAATTATGATGATTTGTTGAAACAAATGCAGAAGGCCGTCCAGGAAGAAGATAAAGCGCGAAAGGACAAAGGATATCCAACGATGCAACTGGTCGGCTGGGCCGCGCCGCCCCATTATGACGCCGCGACACATAAATTATATTGGGCCAAAGATGTGAAGTTTGACGGCGAAGACGAAGATACGTTGAATTACGACATCCGTATTTTGGGCCGTCACGGTGTACTGGTGCTGACCGCCGTGTCAGAAATGGGCCAATTTCCGGAAATCCAAAAGCAAACGCCGCAAATCCTGAGCATGGTGGATTTTAATCAGGGCAACCGATATGCGGATTTTGATCCGAAGGTTGATAAGGTGGCAGCGTACGGTATTGCGGCACTGGTGGCGGGTGGCATCGCGGCCAAGCTCGGATTGTTCAAAATGCTCCTGGTATTTCTCGTGGCTGCGAAGAAATTTATCGTCATCGCCCTGGTTGCGGTGGCGGCCTGGTTCCGGAAGATTTTCGGAGGAAAGAACAAAGGCACGCCCCCGCCGTCATAATTTGCCCCCAAACATCGAACCCAAAAAAGTTATGATAAAAATAATCATTGGAATCATATTCATCGTCGGTCCTGATGCGGAATTC
>Ga0206870_1247_pt1 | contig 10653 bp, 6 predicted proteins | sample Alteio_BWOrgCont_36_FD_152620 | JGI IMG/M metagenome (GOLD analysis project Ga0206870, IMG submission 152620) | Enriched cells from forest soil in Barre Woods Harvard Forest LTER site, Petersham, Massachusetts, United States -... | ecosystem: Environmental > Terrestrial > Soil > Temperate forest > O... | reverse complement strand
GTCGGTGTAGACGCGATAAACGACGAGCGGAATGACCTGGAAGGCCTGGGGCGCGTTGCGCGTGGTGACGGCGAAGCCCGAGGAGATGTCTTCGAAGTAGAGGCCGTAAGGCTTATTCTGCTTCTTCGCTTCATCGATGAGCATCTGGCGCAGCCGGCTCTCCGGCACGGTCCTGGTGGATGTAACGATGAGATTGCCCTGGCGGCCGGTGGGCATTTGTCCGGGCTGGGATCGGCCATGACCGTTGGAGCTGGAGACGCTGGCGATGGGCTGGCGCGACATGAGGAATGTCTTGAGGACGCCGTCCTGGATGAGCTCGACTTTGCGGGCGCGCTGGCTTTCGTCGTCGTAGGTGTAGTAGCCGCTGAGATATGTGCCGTCGAAGGTGGCGAGGGTGGGGTCGTCGGCGACGGAGAGGAAGCTGGGCAGGATGGGCGTGCCGATGTCCTTGGTGAAGGTCTGGCCCTCTTCGTCTCCGCGCTGGCGCTGGCCTTCGAGGCGATGGCCGAGCACCTCATGAAAGAAGACGGCAGAGGCGCGGCCAGACAGCAGAGCGGGTCCATCGAAGGGTTCGGTGTTGGGCGCGGTGCGCAGTTGCTCGAGGCTGACGCTGAGTGCGCGTACGGCGGCTTCCAGATCTTTTTGTGATGGGAGGCCGTCGGCGGTTTTTGCTTCGAAGGTTTGGGCGCGGAAGAGGTCCATGCCGTCGGCGGCGCGGGTGGTGGCGAGGATGACAAGGCGGGCGAGCTGGTGTGGGGTGACGATGCGCGCGCCTTCGGAGGAGACGAAGTAGCCGGTGTCGTCCTGCACGGAGAAGATGGTGAGGTTGGAGTAGACGTGGGGATAGTCGCGGAAGATGACGGAGAGCGCGCGGACGCGGGCGTTCCACTGATCGCGATCGATGTGGATGGGGTCGAGACGGCCTGGGTCAACGTTGGATGGAGCAGTGGGGCCGGATGGAGCAACGGACAGGGAGGTGGTGGTCGAATCGGGTGAGTCTTTGGAGAAGTTGGGGGAGAAGTCGGGCGAGGTGTCTTCCTCTTTGGCGCGCACCTGGCTTTCGGTCTTTACCTGCAGCCAGGTCTGGAGGGCGTTGCCGTATTCGCTGTTGGTGCCGCGCCAGAGGGCGTGCGCGATGGCGTTAGGGTCGTCCTCGAGGGGCAGCGGGACGCTGCGAATGGCGGAGGTGCGGTGCGTGCCGTGGGTGTTGTCGAGGATGGGATCTCCAACGCGTACGACAATGTCGGCAGTACGGGCGTGGTCGGCGTTGGAGCTGAGGATGGCTCCCTGTTCGGCGCCGGTAAGGACGGCCCAGGTATCGTGCGCGGCGTAGCTGATGTAATAGGGCGGCCGGGCGTCGTTGTTGTCTTTTGCGGGGCTGTCTTTTCCGGGCGCGTTTTTGCCGAGGCTGGCGGCGGCGCGGTTGAGCTCGGCGGTCATGGTGTCCAAGAGGACCGATGACTGAGCGTGGAGAGGACTTGCGAGGAAAGCGGCAGCAAGAACAGACACTGCAGAGAACGGCAGGGCGTTACGGACGATCATCTGAGAGGCCGATGTATGAGCTGAGTGTAGTGGCGGGGAGGGGTTGAGACAAGGCGGGAATTCTCCTGGGTCCAATTCTTCGGGTTCGAGGTTGAGTTTAAGCGAAACGACAGAATATTCTTTTCCTCAACCAGAAGCAGGAGAGGGTCCAATGACATTTTTTGAAAGCCTGCTTGCGCTCCTGCTCGTTGCGATCGCGTTGTTACAACTGGCTCGCCGTCTGTCATTGCCTTATCCCACGATGCTGGCCGGGGCAGGGGTCATCGTCGCGATGATCCCTAACGCGCCGTCGTTTTCTATCGATCCCGCAACGTGCCTCGCCCTCTTTATTGCGCCGGCTGTTGTTGACGCGGCATTTGATTTTCCACCGGGCGCGACCCGGCGTTTTGTGGCTCCGCTGGTCACTTACGCGGTGATCGCTGTTTTGTTGACCACGGCTGTCGTGGCCTGGATTGCCTCGGCCATTCTTGGCCTGCCTCTCGCGGCGGGCATCGCCCTGGGTGCGGTTGTCTCTCCTCCGGATGCGGCTGCGGCAACCGCCGTCCTGAGAAAATTCTCTCTTCCCCGCCAAACCGACGCCGTGCTGAAAGGCGAGAGCCTGTTCAATGACGCGACCGCGTTGCTCCTCTTCAGCGGCGCTTTAACGGTCCTTGGGCGCGGAGGGCTCTCTTTACCCATAGGTCTGCGTCTGGGATTCGCAGCACCGGGCGGCCTGCTGTTGGGAGTCCTCTGCGCCTATCTGTACGTCCCGCTGAGCCGCATGGTGAAAGATACCCTGGGGGGCGTTCTGCTCCAGTTCGTGAGCGCTTATTGCTTATGGATCATAGCGGAGCACCTGGGTCTGTCTGCCGTGCTTTGTGTGATCGGGTTCGCCATGACCCTGGCAAGCAAGCTGAGCCCAAGCGATTTCGATGCGCGTATGCGCGTTCAATCATACGCGGTGTGGAGTGCAGTCGTCTTCACACTCAATGTTCTGGCGTTTCTTTTGATGGGCATGCAGGCCAGATCGATCCTGGCGCGAATGCAAGGACCGCACCTGCGAGATGCTCTTGGATTCGCAGGGCTGGTGGTCCTCGCCGTTGTAGCGGTGCGCATGATAGTTGTTCTGGGCTATAGCTACCTCGCATCGCGAAGAGACAACTCCGACGGAACATTCCGGCAGGGAATCTTTATGGGATGGTGCGGTATGCGCGGCTTCGTGACCATTGCAACTGCCTTCGCTCTTCCTGATTCCTTCCCGCACCGGGATACGGTGGTTCTCACAGCGTTTTCAGTGGTTCTGGCAACGCTCGTTCTTCAGGGTCTTACGCTGGGACCGATGGTAAGACTTCTCAGGCTGGATCGTTCTGAGGAAGCACAGAGTGAGCTTGCATCCGCCCGTGTTTCTCTGGCCCGTGCTGCTCTAGCCAGCGTCGCAGGCGAGCATGGCCCGGAAGCAGAGAATCTGCGGTATCGACTTTCCCTCAAATTGCAGAGATGCGTTGACAGCGAGAAGTGCGAACCGTTGGATCGACTGCACAGTCTCGGGTTGACAGCGATTGAAGCAGAACGCACGGAACTCGAAGACCTTCGCAGCGAGGATAAGATCGGGTCGGCCGCCTACCTGGGTTTACAGGAACAACTCGACTGGAACGAACTCACGCTGCTCCGCGATTCGGAACGCCAGATTGAAGAAATTTGAGACGGGGATTGCATGATGCTGCTCGATGCGGCGAAGGCGGTGTACACGCTGCCTCCGGACAAACTCGAAAAGGCGATCCATATCTACCATGCGCGGACGCTGGCGCATTTTGGCGACACGGCGTGGATGGTGCTGGCGCTGTGGCTGCTGGTGCGGTGGGGCGTGGGGGCGAGGATCCGCGACTGGGCGGAGAGTTGGAACTCACGGAAGTGGGTGCAGGGATTTCTGGTGGCCCCGGCGTGGCTGGTGATGCTGTCGCTGCTGGGGCTGCCGGCGTCGTTTCTCATGCACCGGGTGTATCGGGCGTACCAGATTTCAGTTGAGGGCTGGGGGATGTGGCTGGGCGACTTTGCCAAGTCGACGGCGCTGACGGTGGTCTTCGGGACGCTGGCGCTGGCCGGGCTGTATGCGCTGATGCGGCATTCGCCGAAGCGCTGGTGGTTGTGGTTCTGGCTGCTGGCGCTACCGGTGGAAGTGGCGATGATCTATGTAGTGCCGATCTTTGTCGACCCCCTCTTCAATCACTTCTCGCCGCTGGCGCAGGCCGATCCGGCGCTGGTTCCTCAGTTGGAGCGGGTGGCGGAGCGGGGCGGGATGACGATGCCGCCGTCGCGGATGTTTGTGATGGATGCGAGCCAGAGGTACACGTCTCCGAATGCGTACGTGACGGGGTTCGGGGCGTCGAAGCGGATCGTGGTGTGGGACACGACGATTCAACGGGTGCCGCAGGATGAGATCGTTGCCGTGTATGGGCATGAGCAGGGGCATTACGTGCTGGAGCATATCCAGAAGGGGCTGTTGTTTTTTGCTGCGGTGCTGCTGGCGGGATTGTGGCTGGCGTACTGCGCGATGCGCTGGCTGGTGCGGTGGCATGGGGCGACGTGGGGGATTGGGGCGGTCGAGGACTGGGCGTCGGTGGGGCTGCTGCTGCTGGTGGTGACGGTGCTGAGTTTTCTAGGGGAGCCGGTGGGGAATGCGTTCAGCCGCTGGGAGGAGCACCAGGCAGATGTGTACGGGCAGGAAGTGATCCACGGGCTGGTTCCGGATGCACAGGCGACGATGGTGCGGTCGTTTCAGCGGCTGGGGGAGATGTGGCTGGATGTGCCCGATCCTAATCCGCTGGTGGTGTCGTGGACCTACAGCCATCCGACGACGGCGCAGCGGGAGGCTTTTGCGGCGGGGTACGATCCATGGGCCAAGGGGGAGCGGCCGAAGTACGTGAGACAGGCCACAGGGAACAGGGATCAGGGCACAGATCAATGAAAAGCAGGTCCTTCGACTTCACTACCTTCGGGAGCTTTGCTCAGGATCACATCGTTAGGGGGTAGGCAAGGGGCTCAGGTTACGCAACTCCTAGTTCCTCGGCTTCGTCGGCGCGAGCGCCCGACTACGTTCGGAAAGACAACCTAGTTGTTGCCGAGCTTGTGGCATGCTGGAGGGTATGGACTGCCTCTTCTGCAAGATTGCTGACGGTGCGATTCCCGCAAAGAAGGTTTTTGAGGATGAGCATGCCTTTGCCATTCAGGACATCAGGCCACAGGCTCCGGTGCATGTGCTGGTGATTCCGAAGAAGCATGTGGGATCGCTGGCTGCGGCGGATGACAAGGCGCTGCTGGGGCATCTGCTGCATGCGGCGCGGAGTGTCGCCGAGGAGCAGAAACTGGGCAATGGCTACCGTGTCGTCATCAACACGGGGCCGAACGGCGGCCAGACGGTCGATCATCTACATCTACACGTGCTGGGCGGACGGGCGATGCACTGGCCTCCGGGTTAGGACAGAGCGCTTCAAACTCTATCCCACTCAAGCCAAAACCGGGCGTGAATGGGGCACCCGGTTTGCTGTTAAAGGCTCAGCGCAGCAGCTGGTTGTCGAGATCGGACAGGCGCTGGAGCAGATCGGTCTGTTCGGCGAAGGTGCGGCTGAAGTTGGGGTTGTCCGGCGTGGCGCAGCGCGCATGAGCCATCAATTCGTGCGCTGGGAAATCTCTCTCAAGCGGTCATGAATGCGGCGGCACTCGGCGATGTAGTCGTCATGTCTCTTGCTGTTCATATCAAACCTGTCGCTGGTCATTTTCACCCCCCGAAGAATGGATCGTAAGGCGGGGGCCGGTAGGGTTTCGGTGACCGGCGTCACAGGTGTGAGGGGTTGGCTTGCGTAAATGTTATTTCTTCGCTATTTTGAACAAATGAGAGAGCACAGCTATCTCGGAGAGTTCGAGCTAATGATTCTCCTGACGATTCTTCGCCTGGGGGATGACGTCTATGGGGTTCCACTGTCCAAGGAATTATCGCTGCTGCGCGGACGGGACGTGGCGCTGGGCAGCGTTTATGCGGCGCTGGACCGGCTGGAGTTGAAGGGGCTGATTGCGTCGAGCCTGGGCGAGTCGACTCCGGAGCGGGGCGGACGGGCGAAGCGGTATTTTCGGGTGACCAAACAGGGGTTGCGCGCGGTGCGGGAAACGCGTCGCATGCTGAGCAAGCTGTGGAAGACATTGCCGGGAGAGGATCCTGCATGAAACCGTTCAAGTCTGTTGTGTTGGCGACGTGGCTGGTGGAGCGGTTGACGTTCGGGCCGATCAAGGATGCGATGGTGGGCGACCTGCTGGAGGAGTTCGAGCGGGGCGGCTCGGTGCGGTGGTACTGGCGACAGGTGCTGGCGGCGATCGCTGTCGGCGCGGGCAGGGCGGCGAAAGAATGCGTGCCGCCGCTGATGTTTGCGGCGGGGTGGAGCATGCTCTATCCGGCGTGGAGGTTTCTGTTCAGGGGAGGATGGGCGCATGCCGTACCTCATACATGGCCAGGGGCGGCGTGGCCGTGGTCAGCGATGCTGGAGCTGAGCTATGGCATGGCACCGGCGGTCACTTTCGTGTGGGTGGGGCTTCTGGCGTACATGCTGGCGCGGGGTGACGTGCTTTATCAGTTGTCGGGGCATCGGGTGGTGCGGAGCCTGTCGGCGAGTCTTACGGTGCTGCTCACGGCTACGGTGTGGACACTGGAGCATCTGAAACATCACAACGTGGACCTGGCCTGGGTGAGGCGCGAAGAGTTCTACTCGGTGTTTCGTGTGCCGGTGGTTGGCGCAGTGATCAGCGTTCCGCTGGCGGTGAGTTTGCTGGCGGCGCTTTTGTCGACGCTGCCGGGTGCGCCGCCGAGGGTTGGCCGCAGGTGGCAGCTGGGACGCGGGCGGGCCCTACCGAGAACGATGCGGGCGGGGCAAACGCTGTGCCTGATGCTGAGTGTGGGGATGCCTGCGGCAGCGCACGCGGTCCAGACCGCCAGCCCGGCGGCCTCCCCGGCGCGGCTGGAGTTCGAGCAGTGGCTGGCGGCGTTCGATGGGAATGATCGCGAGGCTTACCGGCAGTTTATTGAGAAGAACTTTTCGTCGGGAGCGGGGCGGCCCGATCAGGATTGGCGTGTTCGTGAGAATACTGGTGGATTCGATGTAAAGAAAGTCACAGAGGAGAGCCCGACGAAGATCACGGTTCTGATGAAGGAGCGGAACTCGGATATGTTCGGGCAGGTGATCCTTGAGGTTGAGGCAGCGGAGCCCCATCACATTGTCCGCATGGATATGCGGCCGATGGGACATCCTCCGGAGTTCGCAATCGAGCACCTGAGCGAGGCCGAGCTGATCGCCGGGCTGCGCAAGCAGATGGATGAGAAGGCGGCTCAAGGCCAGTTCGCGGGCGCGGTGCTGGTCGCGAAGGATGGGAAGCCAGTATTTGAGCAGGGGTACGGGCTGGCGGATCGGGAGGATCACATTCCGAACACGCTGAAGACGCGCTTTCGCAATGGGTCGATGAACAAGATGTTCACGGCTGTGGCGACGCTGCAACTGGCGCAGGCGGGAAAGCTGAAGCTGGATGCTCCGGTGGGGAAATACCTGACCGACTATCCGAATAAAGATGTAGCGACCAAGGTGACGATCAACCAGCTGTTGACGCATACGGGAGGCACGGGGGATTTCTTTGGTCCGGAGTTCGATCAGCACCAGCTGGAACTGCGCACGCATGCCGACTATGTGAAGTTGTTCGGGAATCGTCCGCCGAAGTTTGAGCCGGGCAGTCGTTTCGAGTACAGCAACTACGGGTTTCTGCTGCTCGGCAACATTATCGAGAAGGTGACGGGCGAGAGTTACTACGACTATTTGCGCAAGCATGTGTACGAGCCGGCGGGGATGACTTCGACGGGATCGCAGCCGGAGGATGAGAAGGTTGCAGACAGGAGCGTCGGCTACACGAAGATAGGGACCGGCGAGTTGCATCCGAATACGGACACGCTGCCGTATCGCGGGACCTCAGCGGGTGGTGGATATACCACGGTCGGCGATCTGCTGGCGTTTGCGAATGCGCTTGAGACGCACAAGCTGCTGGACGCGCACTACACGGAACTGCTGACGACGGGAAAGGTGGATACGCCGGGTCCTGGCGGTGCGCGTTATGCGTATGGCTTTGAAGAGATGACCGTCAACGGCACGAAGTGCGTGGGGCACGGCGGCGGCGCGCCGGGGATGAATGGCGAGCTGGAGATGTGCGGCGACTATACGGTGGTTGCCCTGGCGAATCTCGATCCGCCGGCGGCGATGCGGGTGGTGGAGTGGGTGATGTTCCGGCTGCCGCAGGCGAAGTAGAACTCATCCCATATCTCTTCACTTGACATCCCAGTGAGGACGCGTTCATCCTGTTCTCCTGGAGAGTACTTGAATGTCTACTGAAGAAAAGGAATCGATCCAGCTCCTTCAAGGAACATTGGACCTAATTGTCTTGCGGACTCTAGCGAGCATGGGAGCACAGCATGCTTATCAGATTGCCACCCGGCTCCAGCAGGTCTCTGAACGCCTCCTGAATCTCAACCAGGGAACGCTCTATCCGGCGCTGGTTCGGCTCGAGCAGTACGGATGGATCAAAGGCACCTGGGGCAGGACGGAGAGTAATCGGGAAGCCAAATACTATGCCATCACCAAAGCCGGAGAAAAAGCCCTCAATCAAGAAACGATGCGCTGGCGCAGGATGGCGGGGCTGGTGGAGCGGTTGCTGGTTGAGGATTTCCAGTGATGAGGTATCTCAGACGTCTTCTGTCGAAGTGGCGTAGCTTTTTCCGCAACGATCAAGTGGAGGCAGAGCTGGAACGCGAGATCAGCGCTCACCTTCCACTGATAGAAGAAGATTTTCTACGCAGCGGTATGACCGCGGACGAGGCGCACCGCGCGGCCAGACGAGCCTATGGAGGCGTCGAACAAGCAAAACAGATGCACCGGGATGAACGCTCGATTCTCTGGCTTGAGCAACTCGCACGAGACACCCGATATGCCATTCGTCAGCTCAGGAAATCTCCAGGGTTTGCGATTACGGTAATTCTGACCATGGCGTTTGGCATTGGCGCGAACACGGCGATCTTCACGCTGGTGCACGCCATTCTTATGAAGTCGCTCCCGGTGAGCGATGCGAAGTCACTCTATCGCATCGGCGACAGGTACGACGACTGCTGCTTCACCAACGGACTGGAGCACGAGAACGGAGACTTCGATATTTTCTCCTATGAGAATTACCGGCATCTTCGCGAATCGACGCCGGAGTTCGAGCAGTTAGCGGCGATGCAGGCGGACCAGGCGTTGTTCAGCGTGCGGCGTGGCCAAAGCACGGCGCAGACAAAACCCGGCGAATATGTTTCCGGAAACTACTTCAGTACGTTCGGCGTGGGAGCATTTGCCGGCCGCGTGTTCACAGACGCAAACGATAGGGCGGGCGCGTCACCGGTAGTTGTGATGAGTTATCAAACATGGCAGGCAGACTATGCAGGCGACCCGTCTGTGATTGGCGCCACGCTCTATCTGCAGAGCCAGCCGGTCACCGTAGTTGGAGTTGCGCCGCCTGTATTCTACGGCGATCGGATCAGCGCAAATCCGCCCGCCCTCTGGATACCACTTTCGTCCGAGCCTCTGCTCAGCCAAGCGAATTCGATTTTGCATCAGCCCGTCGCGTGCTGGTTATACCTTATCGGGCGAATTCGGCCGGGTACAGCGATTGGGCCCTTGCAGCAGAAAATCTCTACAAACCTGCGCCAATGGCTCCTGACGCAGGACGAATATTTGAGCCACGGTTTTCCGGCGCTCATCCCGAAGGTGCACGTGGTTTTGACACCGGCCGGAGCGGGAATCCAGGGCCTTCAACAAAGGACGGACAAGAAACTTTATCTGTTGCTTTCGATCTCTGCGCTTGTCCTGCTGGTAGCGTGCGCGAACGTAGCGAATCTGATGCTGGCGCGCGGCGTGAAGCGAAAGATTGAGATTTCGGTGCGGTTGGCGCTGGGCTCCGCACGGTCAGGGCTGATTCGGCAGATGCTTACGGAGAGCGTGCTCCTAGGGTGCCTGGGCGGCCTGGCCGGGTTGGCGGTTGCCTATGCGGGAACACGGATGATCCTGGCCCTGGCATTTCCCGACTCCCTGCATAGTGCCATCGATGCGACGCCTTCGCTGAGTGTGCTGGGATTCGCTTTCCTGCTGTCGCTGGTTACGGGCATTGTGTTCGGCATTATGCCGGCGTGGGTTACGTCTCATGCTGATCCGGCGGAAGCCTTGCGTGGCGTGAACCGGTCGACCGGAGAGCGCGCTTCGCTGCCACAGAAATCCATGATTGCCTTCCAGGCGGCCTTCTCACTGGTGCTGCTGGTGGGAGCGGGGTTGCTGACGAAGAGCCTTAACAACATGGAGCATCAGGACTTCGGCCTGCAGACGGCAAACCGGTACGTGCTGCATCTGGATCCATTGGGTGCCGGGTACAGGCCGGAGCGATTGGCGGCATTGCATCAGGCGCTGGAAGTGCAGTTTGCGGCCATTCCGGGAATGCAGAATGTCGGGCTTGCAATGTACAGTCCTCTGGATGGAAATTCGTGGACCGATGGTGTGTTCATCCCGGGAAGGCCTGAACCCGGTCCGAACGATGACAATGATGGGCTGCTCGATCGGGTCAGCCCGAACTTCTTTGCTGCCGTGGGCGAGCCAGTGATCCGGGGACGCGGCTTTAATCAGGGTGACACCGCCGACTCACCCTTCGTTGCCGTAGTGAACCAGGCCTTCGCGAAGAAGTTTTTTCCCAATGAGGATCCGATCGGCCGTCATTTTGGTATCTACGAGCGTGAAGATATCGGGGCTTATGAGATTGTGGGCGTCGCGGCGAATGCAAAGTACACCGAGCCGCGAGCAGAAGCGAAGGCAATGTTCTTTGAGCCGCTGTCGCAGTGGCAACACAATTTGAAGGATCCGATCTTTGTGAATCTGGAAACGCAGACGCATTACATTACTTCGATTGTGATGGAATTCCATGGAACACAGCAGAATCTGGAAGTGGCTGTGCGTCGCGCTCTGGCCAATGTCGATCCGAACTTTGCCGTCATCAACCTGCGTTCTCTCGATTTCCAGCTTGCAGGCAACT
>Ga0206870_1245_pt1 | contig 10741 bp, 8 predicted proteins | sample Alteio_BWOrgCont_36_FD_152620 | JGI IMG/M metagenome (GOLD analysis project Ga0206870, IMG submission 152620) | Enriched cells from forest soil in Barre Woods Harvard Forest LTER site, Petersham, Massachusetts, United States -... | ecosystem: Environmental > Terrestrial > Soil > Temperate forest > O... | reverse complement strand
CCTGTTCGACCGGCCGCTTTCGACCGGCTTCACGATTTTCGTCAATCGGTTCGACTACAACACGGCGCGGCAGGAAGGGCTGCTGCTGGGGCAGCAAGTCGCGATCAATCCCGCGCTGCAGGAAAACTACAACACGGATTCGAAGGGGTTCACGATTTTCGCGAGCTATCCGTTGCGGAAGCTCTCGTTCACGCGCTTGGGGCTGACCTACGGATGGAGCACGACGAACATCAAGCCGTTCAGCCAGTCTGCAACGCTGCTGTTCGAGCAGACAAAATTCACCAGCCTGGCCGGGCCTTCGGCGCTCAATGGCATTCGTTCGAGCAAGATTACGCCGACGATTACTTACAACACGGTGGATAGCCCGCTCAACCCGACGCACGGAAAGAGCTTTTATTACGGCGCGAGCCTGGAAGGCGGCCCGCTGCAGGGGAACGTCAACACGATTGCAAACACGTTCTCGACGACTTACTACCACCCGAACTACCACAATCGGAACACCATCGCGGTGAAGTTCCAGACGGCGATGATCACCGGTTACGGCGGCAAGGATGTGCCTCCCTACAGCCGGTTCTATCTGGGCGGCGAGCAGGACGTGCGCGGGTACGACTTCTACACGATTTCACCGTTTGTGGTGATCCCGTTTTCGACGACGACCAACATTTCCTTCGTGAATCCGAAGCTGCTGGGGCCCACAGGAGTGCCGACGACGCAAACTTTGCCTGTGAACGTGCTGGAGTACATCCCCACGCGGCCGGGCGGCGACTTGCAGGGAGTGCTGAACCTGGAATACCGTATACCGCTCTTTTCGCGGGTGACTTTCGACATATTTAACGACGCGGCGATGAACGGCGTGCTGCGGCAGTCGCAACTCGCGCTCGATCCGACGGCGCTGGCATCGTTGCAACAGCAATTTCCGAATCCGGACTTTCCGAATTTGAAACCTTCGAGCAACTTGCCGATTCTGGGCGGGACAAATTTCCGGCCGCACACCTCAGCGGGCGCGGAATTCGTGGTGTTCCTGCCGATCGTGAACGCACCGTTCCGCTTCTACTACGCGTACAATTACCTGCGGCTTACGCGAACGCTGACGCCGCCGCTTGGCGCCTGGTATTTCACCCCTACCGAGGAGACCGCGCTGAAAGATTTGGGCGTGTACAATACGCAGATCGTTCCATCATTGCAGACGTTCCTCGAGCAGCTACAGTCGACCCAGACGATTCCGCCCACTCTGTTGGAGCCGAAGAGCACGTTCCGCTTTACAGTGAGCAGGACTTTCTGATTGCATAGCTAGCGCCAAAATTGGCGGCGGCCGGGCCATGCCCCGGAATTGAGGAGAAGAAACGAGGAGAGATGGCCGGTAGAGGCAAGATGAGAATCGGGACGCTGGGCGCGTTGCTGCTCCTCGCCGGAATGCTTGCGGCTTGCGGAGGGAATTCCACGGCCGTGGGCGTGGTGGTGAGTGCGCCCGGCGTTACAACGGGTTCAACGGCCACGATTATCGTCAACAGCAGCTTGCAATTGGCCGCCACGGTAACGGGAGCCTCCGCCACGACGGTATACTGGCGAATCTGCCTGCCGGCCGCAACAGCCACAACGCAGCCGGTGAATTGCACGGCAATCCCCAATGTGACGCCAACCTCGGTAACCCCGCTCACCGGATATGGAACGATCACGCAGACCGGCTTGTATACCGCCCCTCCGACCCCTCCCAACCCGAACAAGTTCGTGATCATGGCGGTCAGCACAGTGAGCCCCGACATCAACGAAACGGCCGGGACCGTGAACACGGAATTCGGAATTCTCAACGCGGAAATCGATACCGGCGTGCGGGTGCAGCTAACGCCCACGACAGCGACGATCGGTCCGGGGCAGAACATTCAGTTCAGCGCGACAGTGACCGGCACCACCAATCAGGCAGTAGCGTGGCAAGTGAACGGAATCGCAAATGGGAACATCAGCACGGGCTTCATATCTTCGACGGGGAATTATGTGGCGCCAGCCTCTGGGCTGAGCTCCGCCACGATTACGGCCGTTTCTGCGGCGGATACGTCGAAAAGCGCGACGGCAAACGTTACGATTTCCACCAGCAGTGTGGCCACGGTGAACAGCATCGATCCCATTGTGGCGTATCAGGGTTCCGCGCAGCAGGACGTCTACCTTTTCGGATCGAATTTCTTTTCGAACGACACGGTGTATGTCGCAGCCCCTGGCCAGAACGCCGCGGCGGTGACCACGACGTTTATCAGCGCCACGCTGCTTCGGGCGACGATACCTGCGTCGCTACTGACAGCGACCGGACAGGACCAGATCACCGTAGTGAGGCAAAACGGCAGCTTGAATATTCCCGGCCCGGCGGCGCTGACGATCAATCCAATGAGGCCGGCGATTGTGGCCTCCTCGCCCGATAGCGTGACGCAGAATCCGGGTTCGGCCGCGACTTTGAACCTCACCGGTGGATTTTTCTCGCCAGCCACGAGCACGACGTTCAACGGAAGCACGGCTGGACTCACGACGAGTTTGACGAGCAGCCGTCAATTGTCGCTGGCAATTGGCGCAGGCAGCCTGGCTAACCCCGGGCTTTATCCCGTGGTGGTGCAAAATTCCGGAATCGCGGCGGGATCGCCTTCTCTATCCGCGGTGAACCTCGCAGTGCAGCCCGCCCCCGGCAATATTCCGGCAGGGGCTGCAGGGAGTGTTGGAGTAGGAGCCGGGCCGTCGGCGATAGCCATCGACGAAGTTACCGGAATCGCGGTGGTGGCCAATACGACGGCAAACACGGTTTCGCTGGTCAACCTGCGTGCGACTCCTCCCGCTGTGACCGCGACAATCGCGGTGGGAAAGGGCCCCACGGGTGTTGCGATCGATGACGCCTTAGCGCATCACCTCGCAGTGGTGGTGAACAGCACCGACCAGACCGTCTCAGCAGTCGATCTCACCACGGATGCGGTTACATCCACGGTTTCTGTGGCGATTGGTCCAACGGCAGGATCGCCGGTGGGAATTGCGCCGGTGCCGTTTTCGATCGGCATTAACCCGCTGAGCCATCATGCCGTGGTTGCGTACGAGTCGTTCAATGAAGCTTCGATTCTGGATCTTTCCACCGGCACTCCAGTGGTGCTGCAGCAGATTGGCGGCGATGCGACGGCTCCGATCGGCACGGGCACGAGCCCTGGCGTTGCCGTGGATGAGCGCCTGAACTGGGCGATCGTGACACCCGGTGGCGGAGGCGCGCTGACAACGAGCATTGTTGACCTGGGACGAAACTCGAGCGACCCCTTGGGAGTGCGGACGCCGGAAGTGGTTGCCAGCCTTGCGCTATCGACAACGGGAGTGGGGATCGATGGCGAGACGCATGAGACGCTTTTCACCACGCCGAACGCCGGGAACCTCACCTCATTCAGCTTACTCAACCAGACGGTGAATACGATTACGTTCACGAGCAATGGCATTACGTTGAATGAGCCGGGCTTCAGCGCGGCGGCAGTGAACCCGCTCGAGAACCTCGGAATCGCCGTCAATACGCTCAGCGGGACGGCAGTGATCGTCGATATGGAAAGCGGAAACGTGCTGCAAACGGTAACGGGTCTCGGCACGTCGCCCGCAGCAGTGGCTGTAGATCCGGTGAGCAACCTGGCGGTTGTCGCGAACCAGGGTAGCAATTCGGTCTCACTGGTTTCACTAGGACCTGCGTTGCTATCGACTCAGAGGCAGATTGTTGAGACGAATCCCGCGCTTGCCTTCACCAGCGGATCCCCGTTGACGCTTACCGTGACCGGCACCGGATTCACGACGGCTGCGACGGTCCGCCTGGACCAGGTGGCCGTGCCGACAGCTACGGTGGCGGCCAGTTGCGCCGGAACGCCAGCAGTGTGCCGGCAATTGACGGCGACGATTCCGGCAAGCATGTTGACGGGCGCACGCAATTACGCGGTAGATGTACTGGATACGGGAGTCGTATCCAACGTGGAAGCTCTCACGGTGGTGCAACGCGTCGTCGTAGGAAATTCGCCGGTCGGGGTGGCTGTGGACACGGACCGCGACCTTGCGGTCGTCACGAACTCCGGGGATGGAACCGTTTCGCTTGTGGCGCTAAGCCCGACAACGCCGGTGGGTATCAGCCAGACGGCTGCCGGATCGGTGGGAACGGTCGGATCGGCGCTGAGGGTGGGAACGACCCCGCTGGGGGTGGCGCTGATTCCGCGGCTCGGCTATGCGCTGGTAACCAACAATGGGAGTAACAACGCTTCGCTGGTGGACGAGACAGAGACGTTTATTCCGGCGACTGTGTCCCCTTGCGGCAGCACCAGCGGCGAGTGCACCGGCCCGACAGCCGTAGCCATCAATCAGGACACGGCACAGGCGGTGGTCACCAACGCCGGGATCCTGAACGACATAGCGGCGCCCTCGAGCATCAGCTTTGGGACCATCACCGCCGGGACGTCATCGGGTCAACCGGGCTTGACGGGCGCGACTACGGACGGCAACGTGGACCAAAATCCCGTTTCCGCGGCGATCGATCCGCAGCCGATTCCTCTTACGCCAGGAATCAGCTATTTGGGGATCGGGACGGCGTCGCAGTCGAGCACGGTGGAAGTGATTGACACCTCGACCTTGATACCGCAACGCGTCTCCGGTTTTGAAAATCCGACCGGGCTGATCTTCGATTCGCTAAACCAGGTATTCGTGATTGCAAACAGCCTGGGCAACGACCTGGTGATTCTCGATCCGGTTACGCTGGTGCAGACGCAGATACGAGTCGGAATCAACCCGACAGCGCTCGACTACGACATTCAGACCAGCACACTGGTGACTTCGAACCTGGCAAGCCACACGTTGTCGATACTCAATTATGTTTGCCCGCCATCGAGCGGCAACAACGCATGCTTGGGGCCGCAAGTGCGTGACGTGATTGGACTGGGAGGCTCGCAGCAATTTTCAGTGGCGATCGACCCGAATTTGAACCTGGCGGTGGTCGTCGACCAGGCAAACAATCAAGTACTGCTCGTGCCTTTACTCCATTAAAAAAGATGGATTGGAGGCGAATGCGGGCCAACCCATTTGCGACAGATGGCATCGGAAGTTTGTTAACTGGGTGGATGTGTTGAAGTTATGGCGGTGGGATTCCGATTGACCGCTTTCTTTGTGAACAGCTATAATCCACGATTTCGTTCAGCCAAAGTGACCGAAAATAAGGAGCCAGAATGAAGATCCGATTGGCGGTTTTTGCCCTAGCGGCGCTCGTGACGATGCCTGCCGCATGGGCACAATCGAGCGGCGCGACCGGGGCGCCATTGAAGATTGGGGTTATTAACGTACAGATCGCGATTACCAGCACGGCGGAAGGCAAGCAGGCGGCGGCAGAACTGCAATCGAAGTTCGCGCCGCGCCAGACCGAGCTGGACGATATGCGCAAGAGGCTCGATGACCTTCAGGCCAGGCTGCGCACCGGCCAAACCACGCTCAGCGACGACGAAAAAGCCCGGCTGGCGCGGGAAGGCGACGTGCTGACGCGCACCTACCAGCGCAAGCAGCAGGAAGCGCAAGACGACTTCAACGATGAGCAGCAAGACGTGGTAAACCGCATCGGCCGGAAGATGATGGCCGTCCTGGATAAATATTCGAAGGACAACGGATATGCGGTGATCCTGGATACTTCCGCGCAACAGACGCCGGTAGTCTACGCCGCGAACCAGGTGGACGTGACGCAGGACATTATCCGGCTCTATGACGGGGGCAATCCGGTGAAGGCCGGAGGGGCAGCGCCATCCAGCTCTGCGCCGCCGAGGGCCGCAGCCCCCAAGCCTGCGACACCAGCACCTACCACGCCAAAGCCCTGATTGGGCTTCGGCCGGTAGCAGTGGATTTGAAGAGGCCTCGTTCGGAACAGCCGAGCGAGGCCTTTTTTATTGGGCGCTATTTTTAACGATCTGGCCGACTAAAGATTGTCTGCGCTGGTGCGTTCCTCTATGATGAAACGCGGCATTTGAGACGTGCGGGCAATCCTTGCGATAAATATTTTTCGCGACGACGAACGGAGGAGGTTCTGAGAATGGCAATTTCCGTGGGAACGGCGGCTCCCGACTTCACGCTGAAGGACCAAAATCAGAAAGAAGTGAAGCTTTCCGATTTCAAGGGCAAGAAGAATGTCGTGCTGGTGTTTTATCCGCTGGACTGGAGCCCGGTGTGCACCAACGAGCACGCCTGCTTTGTGAACGACATGAAGAGATTCGAGCAACTCGATGCGCAGGTGCTGGGAGTGAGCGTGGACAGCGCGTGGTCGCACAAAGCGTTTGCCGAGAAGATGGGGATCCACTATCCGCTGCTCGCCGATTTTCAGCCTCGCGGAGCGGTGGGCGATAAATTCGGCGTTTATCTCGCGGACAAGGGCATTACCGGGCGAGCGATCGCGATTGTCGATAAGGCCGGCAACGTTGCGTGGTTCAAGAACTACGATATTCCCACTGTGCCGGATATCGCGGAAGTTTCCAGCGCGCTGGCGAGCGTGAAGTAAGGTAAGCGCCGAAACGCCTATTTGGAATTCGGGGGCTGCTGTGCCTGCTGCGGCGGTGGGTTTTGCGCCGGAGCGTTTCGCTGCGGCACGGTCGCGTTTGGCGGCCCTGCGAAGGTTCGAATGTAGTCCACCGATTGCCATCGCTGCGTGTCGTTCAGCTTGTCGGCGAAACCGGGCATCGGGTTGCGCCCTTTGGTGGTCTGCCACCAAAGCTCGCCATCGGTAAGTGCCTGCATCTTCCGTGCGTCCGTAAAATTGCCGGGCTCAACGGAAAGCTCCGCCGATTTCTGACCCTTGCCGTCGCCTTTGTCGCCGTGGCACTGCACGCAGTGATCGGTGTAGATCTTTTTTCCCGCTTCGATGTTTTCCTGAGTGGGCGGAACAGGATTGGGAAGTTTCTTCGCCCGCTGCTCGGCAGCCCAGTTGGTAATGCCATACGCCAGCGCAATACTCCCCGCCACGATGATCGCGAACAGGGCTACAAGATATGGGGCTCGGGATTTCTTTTCAGGTCTCTTTTCAGGTGTCTTTTCAGGTCCGGGCGTGGGCATTATTCGAGCTGGCGAAATTCACCTTCGGAAATTTTCGCACAGCGGGTCAGGATTTCCCAGTCGCGATGGCGAAGAGCAGCCAGATGTTCATGGTGAGGATTACGACGGTGGCGGTGACTGCGAGGAAATTGGTGATGGGGCGGTTGGCGTGGGCGCCCATGAGATCTTTGCGGCGAGTGAGCATCAGCAGGGGAATCATCGCAAAGGGCAGGCAGAAGCTGAGGACGGCCTGGCTGAGCACGAGCGTCTTCAGCGGGTCGAGGCCATAGGCGATGACGGCGATGGCCGGAATCATGGTGACCAGCCGGCGCAAAAAAATGCTGATGCGAAACTGCATGAATCCCTGGAGGATCACCTGTCCCGCCATGGTGCCGACCGTGGATGACGAGAGGCCCGAGCAAAGCAGCGCGACGGCGAAGGCTAAGCCAGCGAATCGCCCGAGCAGCGGAACGAGCGTGTCGTGGGCGGCTTCGATCGAGTAGACGTGGATGCTGCCGCCAAAAAACACGGCCGCCGCCATCACCACCATGGCGGAGTTGATCAGCCAGGCTCCGTTCATGGCGAGGAGGACGTCGAGCAGCTCCATTTTGCGATGGTGATGCTCCTCGCGATCGTGAACCTCGCGCCGCGGCAGCACGAGCGCCGAGTGCAGGTAGATCACGTGCGGCATCACTGTGGCGCCGAGCATGGAAACCGCCAGATAGATTGAGCCGGAATGGAGCTCGGGCACGACGGTGTGCTGGAGGATGGGAGGCCAGGAAGGCTTCGTGAAAAACATCTCCAGCGCATAGGAGATGCCGATCACTCCGACGAAAAACATGATGACGCGCTCGAGCCACTGAAACCCGAATTGTTCGACGGCGAGGATGAGCATCACGCAAACGCCGGTCAGTACGGCGGCGGGCAGCATGGGAATTCCAAAGAGCAAATAGAAGCCGAGAGCGGCGCCGAGAAATTCGGCGAGGTCGGTAGCCATGGCGGCGATTTCCGCCACGATCCAGAGCGAGACGGTGACCGGATGCGAGAATTCAGCGCGGCAATTTTCCGGCAGTGTGCGGCCGGTGGCGATTCCAAGCTTCGCCGCGAGATATTGCACCAGAATGGCCATGGCGTTCGACCACAGCAGCACCCAAAGCAGCTCGTATCCGAAGCGGGCGCCGGCCTCGAGGTTCGTGGCGAAGTTGCCGGGGTCCATGTAAGCCACCGAAGCGACAAAGGCCGGGCCGAGATACCACCATTTTTCGCGCAGAATGCGGCTTGGCGCGATTACCGCGCTGGGTACGCTGCTTGCCTGGGAATTTGTGGAAGAGACCAAAAGCTCCGGCATCGGTTAGCCCGCATTAACCTGCATAAACCTACCTTCTAAACTACGCTTAAGCAGAAAGGCGGTCAACGATTCTGATGGCGGATTGTGCCTGGAATCGGCGAGGAACGGAGGCTCTGTTATAGTGGGAGCGAACCATGGACAATTCATCTTTGGGGAGAACCAGGCATGGCTGAGCCCGCAAAACCGCAGCAACAGCAGGTGCAAATCAAGGCCGACGAGAAAGAGCTGCTCGGCCAGTACTGCAATCTCGCGGTGGTGCACCACAATGCCGAAGAGTTCACGCTGAATTTCGTATACCTCTTCCCCACGGTGCCCCAGGGAAAACTCGTGGCCAGCATGATTCTGAGCCCTGCCCACGCGAAGCGGTTCATGCTCGCGCTGCAGGAAAATGTGGCCCGCTACGAAGCGCAATTCGGCAAGCTACCGGAAGGTTCCGGGCCTGGCCCCGAGCCGAATGTGGGATTCATTCAATAGCGCGAAGAGTGAATCGGGCGAAGAAGGCGATTTACAGACAGGCAGCGACGTTGCCCAGACGGAATTGTTTCTCGTCGCGGCCTTTCATTGCGTAAAGAGCGCGATCCGCGGTGCTGAAGAGTTTTTCGATGGTTGTTCCGTCCTGCGGATAAACGGCGACACCCACGCTAACGGTGACTGCGGGAGCTTGGCCATCGTTGGCGAGCTTATCGCACATACGAGTTGCCACGCGGCTGGCCTCTTCCTCGCCAATTTCGGGTAAAACCACGGCGAATTCGTCGCCGCCGTAACGCGCGGGCGTGTCAATCGCGCGGCTATCGGCCCGCAGGGCGTTGCCGAGGCGCTTGATGGCGCGGCTGCCGGTCAAGTGCCCGTACCTGTCGTTGATCTTCTTCAGGTCGTCGAGATCGAACAGCAGCAATGCAAAGCTGCGTCGCGTCCGGCGCGAACGTTCAAGCTCGGTCTCCAGCACCTCGATCAAGCGGCGGTGGTTCGCCAAGCCGGTGAGTGAATCCGAGGCGGCCATTCGGCTCACCTGCTCGAAGAGTTGAGCGTTATCGAGCAGCGTGCCGCCGAGAACGACGACGTAGCTGAGCACCATCAGTACGTGTGCCAGCGTGAAAGGAGCATCGAGCGGCCGCTGCGATTCGCTGATGGTCAGGTGGCAGATCACGTTAAGCCCGGAAGCGATGAAAAGAGCGCGGTCGAGCGAGGCATTCGCGCGACGCAATCGCCATCGATAACCGACTGTGGCCAAGACATAAATTCCGGCCGGGAGCAGGTCCCACGGTCGCGGCAGCAATGCGCCAGGATGAATTTTGGGCGCTTCCGGAATTACGAAATAGAAAACGCTGGTGAGATAAGCCACGGCGCCCACGATCAAAGTAACGCCCGCGATTTCCTTCCCGGGCTCGCGTGAGACGGGAATGCGGCGCTCGACCAGGAGCGCGGCGAGAAGCAAAATGCCGAGGAGCGTCCTGCCGGCCAGCCAGGCCAGCGAAATCTGGCTGGTGTCGTGCATTGTGACCAGCATGCCCCGGTAGAAGGTCATGCTCGTGCCGGCTTCGATCAGGCCCGCCAGGATGAATCCGAACGCGAGGATCAGGGAGATGCGGTCACGCGTTCCCCGGAAGCGGATCATGGCGTTTGCTGCGAAGGTGAATGCGATCAGGCTGCCGGCCATTTCCAGGAAGGTGTTGAGCAGCGGGTCAGCCTGGTAAGAGGAGTTCCGCAAGTCCCAGAGGAGAATGGAATATGCCGCCAAGCAAATCGCCGTCAGGAGAACGAGGCGAAAGCGGTGGACGACCTCCCAAAAATATTTGGCGGAATTCCCCAAGCGTGCCCCCGGCAAGAAATACACCTGCCCGCAGGTTAAGAGGCAAGTCAAATGCCGTCTGGCAGGGGAGCTCAAGGAGAGTTGATGCTACTGAAAACAATATAGTTAATGGCTATCCAAGAACGCAGGGGCACGCTTAGGGTTTTCTAATCAAATCTTGGGTGAGAGTGGAAAAGTAACAATTTCCCACTGTCAGGTAACTACTACATAGCTAGGTTTTCGGGGGTGCAGGCGGCAGGTCGCGGGCCTGGATTGCGCTCTGGAAGTTATGCTTTTTATGTGCGCCGTCGCAGAAAGGTTTGGTTTCCGAATAGCCGCAGCGACAGAGGCCGATTGAGGTTCGTCCACCCAGGCCAAACGCCTTGCCCTCCTGATCGAGAATCTCGAAATCGCCTTCTACACGAATGGACCCATCGTTGCGAACGGTAATGTTCGTACCTGCCATCCAAACCCTCCCGGGAACTTCGATTCTTATCGATCGTGTCGCAGGTGCATCGGCACCGGCGAGACTTTAATACTTCGGCACGTTCGGATCGACT
>Ga0206870_1224_pt2 | contig 10871 bp, 9 predicted proteins | sample Alteio_BWOrgCont_36_FD_152620 | JGI IMG/M metagenome (GOLD analysis project Ga0206870, IMG submission 152620) | Enriched cells from forest soil in Barre Woods Harvard Forest LTER site, Petersham, Massachusetts, United States -... | ecosystem: Environmental > Terrestrial > Soil > Temperate forest > O... | reverse complement strand
CTACCGCCAAGCCCGAGGGTATTGTCGAATGCATTCCGGCGACTCATCACTGGACTCGCGACATTCTGTTTACCCCTGACGGTAAACGCCTTCTGCTGACGATCGCCTCGGGCTCTAACGCCGCCCTTGATATGTTTCCCTGGCCTCTTGTCCCTGGTGGGATTGACGGGTGGAATAAGACTCATCCGCTCGGTTCCGCCTGGGACAGCGAAGAAGGCCGCGCTAATATTCTGTCCTTTAATCCCGACGGTACGGACGAGAAAGTCTATGCCACGGGAATTCGAAATCCCGCAGGTATTACCATACAGCCTGCGACAGGCCAACTATGGGCAGTCGTCAATGAGCGAGATGGCCTCGGAAATAACACTCCCTTTGATTACGCGACTTATGTCCAGGAAGGCACCTTCTATGGCTGGCCATGGTTTTACATCGGCGGCCACGAAGATCCGCGCCATAAAGGCGAGCACACCGACCTGCAAGACCGCGTAACCGTTCCTGATGTGCTTATCCAAGCCCACTCGGCTCCCCTCCAGATCGTGTTCTATAAAGGCGAGGATTTCCCTGCCGAATATGACGGGAGCGCCTTCGTCACTCTGCATGGTTCATGGGACCGATCGATCCGGACTGGATATAAAGTTGTCCGCCTGCTCTTCGATAAGAGTGGCAAGCCCACGGGGGAATATGAGGATTTTATGACAGGATTCGTCGTATCCGATAAACAGGTGTGGGGCCGACCCGTGGGAGTTGCAGTCGCAAAGGACGGCTCGCTCTTCGTCACGGAAGATGGGAATGGAACGATTTGGCGCATTTCTCGCACGAAGTCAGTTGTCCACTAAGTGAGATCATTCCAAAGTGTGTAGCTGGCCGCAATCTCAACTATTGGTGTCTATGGACCGGCTACGAGTTTTATTAGGGAGAGAAGGGATCAGGAGCTGAAAGGAACGACATGGTTGGGCCGGTCGACGCAAAGAGTGAGAACTCTCTCTCTTCATTATCTGCAGAAAAGAGAGAACAATTTCGATCAGCGTTCTTTCATGTCGCACCGTCGATGTTTCTGGGAGCGCTCGATCAAACGATCATCGCCACAGCCTTACCAGCAATTACGGGTTCGCTCGGCGGACTATCCTACCTCGCCTGGGTGGTTACCGCGTACCTCATTGCCGCAACTGTCGCTGCTCCGCTCTACGGACGCATGGGAGACGCATTCGGGCGAAGGCGCATGCTATTGTGGGCACTCTGCCTATTTGTCGCCGGCTCGGTAGCGTGTGCGCTTGCCCCCACCCTTTTCATTCTGATTTGTGCTCGCGCCCTGCAAGGTTTTGGCGGTGGCGGCCTGAAGACCCTGGCGCAAGCACTCCTCGGCGAAGTAGTTTCTCCAAAAGAGAGGGGCAAATTCAGGGATGGCTGGGAGCCAATTTTGCCCTTGCCAGCACACTCGGTCCGGTAATCGGCGGCGTTCTCTCGCAACACCTCGGCTGGCGCAGCATCTTTTGGCTCAATATCCCCCTCGGGTTAGGCGCCGCTTGCGCAGCCTTGCGCGTTAAAACATCCCCGGGGACAGGGATCTGTCGATTGGATTACGCCGGAACAAGCGTCTTCGTCGCTTCGACTGTAGCAGTTCTTTTCAGTTTGAGCATAGGCGGTCATGAAATCGCCTGGACCTCCCCGGTCCCGCTTACGATCGCGAGCCTGGGAGTAGCAGGGCTTGTCCTACTTCGCCCAATCGAAGAGAAGACGCAGCAACCGCTCATTTCTCCGCAACTAATTGGAGAGCCCGTCATCTGGCGCGCATCGTTGACGGTTCTTCTTTTCGCGGCGGTTCTTTTCGGCTTGATCGTTCAATTGCCGGTCTTCTTTCAAACAGTGTTCCGAACAAGCGCGACTACCTCCGGACTGCTTCTGATCCCGCTCACTCTGGCCCAGGTGGTAGTGTCCACCGCAACAGGTCTGCGAATTTCAACAACCGGGCATCCTCGGACGCCGATGGCTGCCGGTTTGTCGATCGTAGCGGGCGCTTTTTTGTCCTCGCAGCTGGAGTCAAATTGGGAGCCATGTTCATCGCACTGCTAACCCTTCTGATCGGGGCCGGCCTTGGATCGACGATGCCCGCCGCGCAAACCATGGTGCAATGGGCGGCAGGGAAAGATCGTCTAGGCGTTGGTACGGCGACTGTGTCGTTCAGCCGCTCCCTTGGGGGCGCAATGGGAGCGGCGATCGCTTCCGCGGTTTTGCTTGGAGCTTTGCAAGTTGTCGATCCGGTCGCACGGACCATTCTTAGCCAGGAACTTTCCTCGATTGCTTCGAGCCGCGTCGAGCCTTCTCAGATAGCTCCGCCATTGATGGCGGCATACCGTTGGGTATTCGTCGCGTTAGGAGGAATTTCCGGGTGCGCCGCTGTAGTTGCTTGGTCTATTCCGAATCTGGATTGGCGGGCACTCCGGCCAGTGCGTTAGCAACATCCTCATTGGATCGTAATTAAACGTTTTATTGCGTTATTGCGGTCGACTACATTACACCGGCCAATGATGCGTAAGCCAGAGGATGATCGGGACTGTGATTGCTAAAGAAAGTTTCGACAAGCATTCACTTGTCCGAGAAGTCGGCTACGCGTCCAGTTGCGGACTCACCCAGGTTCGATACCAAGCTTGTCGTTCACCGCGACTCTCAAACGCTGCTTGCAGCCAATGTAGCGCTCCGTTGTTTGTACCGAGACATGCCCGAGAAGGAATTGGATCTGCTCGAGCTCGCCGCCGGCGTCATGGCAGAATCGCGCACAGGAGCGTCGAAGATCGTGTGGCGCAAGACGTGGAATATTCATACTCGCGGCCGTCTTCTTGACAGCAAGAGAGATCCGCCGGTCAGCAATTGCGATAGGGCCTGGTCGATCGTCGCCTCCGGTGCCTCCAACAGCTTCACAGCTGCCAGCTTCAGCTTTTCCAGCGGCAGGCTTAGAACCTAAACGATTTTCATGGGATGTCGCGGGCCGAAGGCCCTGCTCAACTTACATAGATGGCGATTTAGACCTGCGCAGCGGTTTCTTCAGTTTTTGTTAACTGAAAGACAAGCGCCCAGATTTCCTGGGTGCTCGGGTTTTGAGGCTTCCTCTATTTTTTAGAACTGATATTTAAGTGCGAATTGGAAAAGTCGCGGGTTGTAGTTGGCGCTGGTAGAAGTGATCTGACCGAAGGTGCTGTTTTGTACCGAGTAAGTGTTATCGGCGTTTGGCGTGACTTGTAGAGTGTTGTTGGGGTTGGCGAAGTTTGTCGTGTTGGCGATGTTGAAGGCCTCGGCGCGAAATTCCAGCGTGGATTCACGATAAACGGGGAATGTCTTGAAGACAGAGAGATCCACGTGACGGAAATGAGGTCCGTAGAGTGGATTCTTGCCGGCGGTTCCGACTTGACCCGAGAGTTGCGGAGCGAAGGCGCTGGTGTCGAAGAACTCCTGAATGCTCGAACCGCCCAGGGAAGCCTTATGAAGCTGATTGGGCCTGTCCGAAAATCCGGCATTCGTGGTGAGGGCAATATCCTGCGAGTTGATGACTGTAAATGGTTCGCCGGATTCCCAGACCATAAGAGTATTCGCTTGCCAGCCTGCGGCAAGTACTCCCTCAACGCCGTGAAGACTTTTGCCGAAAGGTAGAGCGTAGTTGGCGGTCAGGACTCCGCGGTTGCGGATGTCCACGTCACTGTTGCCGTAGTCAAGCGTGTGGATCCGCGATGGAACGACGCCGTAGCCATCGTTGATCTCATTGCTGAGTCCGAGCACATCATCAAGTCCATGTGCCAGCGTGTAGTTTGCACCCAGGGTGAGACCTGCTTGTGTGCGACGGGTAAACGATAGTTGCAGCGAGTGGTAGCTCGAAGCTCCCGTGCTGAAGTAGCCGCCGATCTGAGTCACATTTGGCAAAGAGTTGTAATAAGGACGAAGCGTGTTGAAGGCAGTGGCAGAGTTGGTACCATGTGCTGTCGCCAGTGCGTTCAATGCAGTATTTGAAATAGGTGCCGGCACATTCTGGTCGTTGAAAATTGAGGCGAGGTGACGGCCCAATATGCCGACATAGGTCGCCTGAATCACATTGCCGTCGATTTGCTTTTCCACTGTGAGGTTGAATTGCTCCAGGTAGCTGGGGCGAAAATTGACATCCAGCGTATCTGCAATCTGGCCACTCGGATTGGTAGCGCTTGATGGTGTGGGCAGTGGCGGGCCCTGCTGGAACTGGGTGATGTTGTTTGGGCAGCCTCCGTTCTGGCATAGAACCGATGAAACGAAGGGCTGGTTCTTGAGAGAGGCGTTTGATGTGTAGTTTTCCGGCACGAAGGACAATCCGAAACCACCACGGACTACCCAGCCGGGAAGGAAGGTATACGCGAATCCGACGCGCGGAGCCACATTCGTCCAGGTGGTATGCAGCCCGGCGTAGTCGTTCACCCCGTTCTCGCCAGCGACGATGATGGTTCCAGTGGCAGGATCGAAGTTGGATAGAGCATTGTTCACTTCGGTAAAGGGTGTGAAGACGTCGTAACGAACTCCGAGATTGAGTGTCAGCTTGCTCGAAGCATGCCAATCATCCTGGATGTATACGCTCGGTTCCCATGACCGGTAATGTGGAGGTATCAGGCTGTTGGATCTCTGAAGCTGCTGAAAGTTACCCTGCAGAAGTGCGGCGAGACCCGTCGGATCGGTTGTGCCGGTCGCCGGATTGACGATGGGATTGAAGCTCCATGATCCGATACCGTAGTTGTTTTGCTGATTGAATGCCTGCCGACGGATCAACGCAGCGCCAATCTTGATATTGTGGGCTCCGCGATTGATGGTGACGGCACCCTGGTATTGAAAGGTGTTGTCGACATCGAGGATCGGCAGGAAGTTACCATCCCCCAGGTCGGCGAGTCCGCTGACGCTTGCCGGGGAAAGACCAGAGGTTATTTGATTGAGATTGACATTAGGCTGCCCGAAGGCCAGATTCACCGCCTCTCCATAGTTCAGCGGGAAGGACTGGTTGTTAATGCGTGTGTAGCCGAAGGCCAACTGCAGAAGAAGATTCGAAGTGAAAGTGTGAATGTAGTTGATCTGCGCACTCTGTGCATCGTCCTTGGCATTCCCGTAGTACTGATAGATGCTGCCGCCGGGCGCAATGCTCAGACCGGCTTCGTTCACCAGCGGCAACTGCCCGGAGAATGTCGACGGAACGCGATTGTAGGTATAGCGCCCATACAACAGATTCTTCTGGTTGATCTGTTCATCGACGCGAGCATCTACGGTATCCGAGGTCAGCGTCTTTACAGGGGAGCTGACAAAAGACTGCGAAGCGCCGTTGGTTGTCGACGGGCCATTCGGTTGCGGATAAAGCAGAGCGTACTGCAACCCGATTGGATCGACGGGGCCATGCGCCAGTGCGGCAGGATCGCTTCGCAGCAGATTGTACTGCGCCAGTGTCGGCACCTGGCTGGTGACGGGGTTTTGTCCCTGGACCAGACGCAGCCCTTCGTAGTCGGCAAAGAAAAAGGTCTTGTCGCGGATAATGGGACCGCCGATCGATCCGCCAAACTGATTCTGGCGCAGTTCCGGCTTGGGGTTGTTCGCGCCAAACTGGAAGGGGTTAGCATCGAGCACATCATTGCTGAAGAACTCGTATGCCGAACCATGAAATTGATTCGAGCCCGACTTGGTGATGATGTTAATGATGCCGCCTGCAGTGCGGCCTACCTCGGCAGTATAGGTATTCGTCTGGACGTTGATCTCTTTGATTGCTTCGACGGAGGGCCGTACGCCGATGGTGCCGATGATGCGTTCGTTGTTATCCAGGCCGTCGACGAGCTCATCGTTAATGACGTCGGACTGTCCATTGACCGAGATGGCTGATGTTTGTCTGCGGTCGTCGGGACGCGCTCCACTGTTCAGGCCATTCGGCGGTCCTTCATTGGCCCCCGGGGTAATCTGTGCCAAGTTAATATAATTGCGGCCGTTCAGTGGCAGGTCCTGCACAGCCTTTTCTGTCACGGTTGAGGTCAACACCGAACTATCTGCTTGCAGCGCCGAGGCCTGCGCTGTGACCTGCACCGTTTCTGTATTCGCACCCACGTCCAACCTGGCGTCTTCGCGCGCGCGATCGCTGGCAGCCAGGGTCACTGAGGAAATTATGACCGTCTTGAAGCCGGGGCTTTCCATCTTGATGGAATAGGAACCTGGATTCAGAAGTGTGAAGGTGTAGTCTCCGGCGGCGGTTGTGTTGGCAATCCGTGTTTCTCTGGTGGCAAGATTAGTAAGCGTCACGGTGGCATTTGGGAGAATCGCGCCCGTGTTGTCCTTAACGGTGCCTGTGATATCGGCGGTTGTGCTCTGCGCTATTGCGAGCGGTGCCGCGAACAGGCAGGCGATCAGCACGCAAACGCCAAGCCCTCTCCCCAGAAGATACACGGCAATCTGTCGCAAAGGGGAATACCTTACGACGCATTTCGTTATATGCATGATAATGACGGCTCTCCTCAATACATCGTGGATAAACAGTCGTGCGATCGCTGCGGCGAGCCTCAGCGGTCGTATAGGAGGACACTTTATGATTGGTGAATCAGGACAAATGCCTACCCAATCTGGGGGAAGCAAATCTCAATGAGACTTGCCCGCTCGAACTTGCTAGATGGGCACGTTTTGATAAGAGAATTTTAGACGCATTCGTTGACAGCTCCTTAACCAACTCGCTATTAACTCATACTTAAATAGCAGTTGCCAAGATCCCATTTTGATCCTGATGAAAACAAACTACTTATTAAGTGCTAAAACGTTTATTTACAGCAAAAGAGGGGGTCAAGGTGCGCGAGGCGCCGAATGGCGGGACTGTTCGGGTAAAGGACGTGGCCCGGGTCGAGTTCGGCACGCAGGACTACAGCATCATTTCCTGCTTGAATGGCAAGCGCGCTGCGGTCATTGCCGTCTACCAGTTGCCGGGAACCAATGCTGTTCAAACGGTGGAGAGCGTTCGGAAGCTCATGGCTCAGATGAAGCAACGCCTCCCGCAGGATATAGACTATGTCGTATCGCTCGACCAGACAGCGCCGGTCACGGAAGGTATAAAGGAGATCCTCGAGATCCTTTTGATCGCTATCGTGCTGGTGATCCTGGTTGTCTATCTCTTCCTGCAGGATTGGCGCGCCACATTGATTCCCTGTTGGCCGTACAGGTCTCCCTGGTCGGCACCTTTGTCCTGTTTCCCCTGTTCGGTTTTTCGATCAACACGCTTTCGCTATTCGGGCTTGGTGCTGGCCATTGGCCTGGTGGTGGACGACGCCATTGTCGTTGTGGAAGGTGTTCAACGCCCCATCGAGGAGGGTCTGAATCCCAAGGACGCGGCTCGAAAAGCCATGGATGAGCTTTCGGGCCCGATGATCGGCATCGCCCTGGTTCTTTCGTCGGTGTTTGTCCCAACGTCTTTCATTCCGGGTATCACGGGAAGGCTCTATCAGCAATTCGCGGTGACCATCGCTAGATGGAGACGTTGCAGGAGGAGCCGCCCGATGAAGAATAAAGCCTTCTTTATCAATGGGAACCGAGGGATCGCCCGGCCCGGGCAATTTTGCAACGGGCCGTTGCAAAATTGGATTTTGAACCCTCATCCTTATATTGGAACGTTTCTTACCTAGGGGCTGAAACCTACCGGCGTGCTTCTATGACCGAATCACTGGCCTTAATCTCTTTAGCGGCGGAATCGCAGCTCAATCGCGATGCTGCATTTCGGGAGCTGCGGGAGATGGTGCTGAACTCGGTTGCCTCCGACCATTCCAAACGAAGCTATGCCAAAGCGTTGGACGAGGTGTTCACCCTGTGCGCGAATCGCTCACAGGGTCTCTCTCGTGCTCTCCTCATGGAATATCGTGCAGCCATGCTGGAGCACAAATTGAGCGCGTCGACCGTGAACGTTCGCCTGTCCGCCGTTCGCAAGCTTATCAATGAGGCGCAGTGCAACGGAATCATCGGCGCTGAAGAGGCCGTAAACCTCGCCGGCGTCCCCAACCTCGCCCAGAAGGGAACTAGGGTGGGGAACTGGCTCACCCGGGACCAGGCCAAAGAGCTACTAACGGTCCCTGACCGCTCCACGATCAAAGGGAAGCGGGACTTCGTGATTTTGGCGTTGCTGCTGGGCTGCGCCCTTCGGCGGCAGGAGCTGGCCAGCTTGGATGTTGACGCCATCCAGATGCGCGAGGGGCGGTGGGTCTTGCCCGATCTTCGTGCCAAGGGTGGCCGAGTCCGGACTGTCGCGATCCCGGTCTGGGTCAAGCAGGGAATCAATGCCTGGATGGTAGCGGCGAAGATCGAGGACGGCCGCTTGCTGCGGCCGCTCTCCATCTCTTCTTGCAGGAACGGATTTCTAAGTACTGTCGACGATGGTGGCCGCAGAACAGGGTGCACTCCGCATTGTTACTTGTCTCCTGTCCACCCTTTGACACATGTGTAGGCCGAAACTCGATACGTATATCTACACTTTCACACGCTTCCCAACGGTCGGATAGAAGTCGTGGCGTATGACGGCCCGAATGTGTCTAGGATAGTTGGCCGAGAAATATGTCGTCAGGATGGGGAGGATGATCCTTTGTTCGAATACGTAAGTCGAAGTGATTATAAATGTGCGATTTGTCGCAACTGGGGCAACGGAATCGAAATGGACGTTGAATGGGCATACCCGTTTGGTTGAAACTACCGTAAACGCCAAGGTAGCAATAATCGTAAGGGGTTTTACAGCCGTGGCAGCGAATTTCCCAATATATGTGGCTTACGATCATGGCGGCATTCTACGCTGATCGCCTTTCGTCAAAGATCGTCCGAGAATTATGGACAAACCCAGAGCGAAGGCTTCGGCAATCTTCTGCTTGTCGGATCGGCGTTGGTAGCGATCGCGCATCGTCTAATACTTCGCGACCTTCTTCCGCTGCGCCCATCTTTTCTTCATGGCCTCGCTGATCCGCGCTCTCCCCTCGGCACTGATAACGTGCTTACGTCGCCCTGTGCTTGTGCTGCCAGCGAGCAGTGTGCGGGCTTGTTGTAGACGGGATATCTCGGCGTCAATAGCTGCGATCAGTTCAGATGTGTTCATAGGCGATCTGGAATGGCGTATCCTCGGGCTTAGGTGTGCGGGGGCTATATGTCATCTAATTATGAACTAGTCAGCGTGTCAGGACGTTTGCAGGGCATGGGGCGCGATGTCGCATGCACGGTATTCGCTGAAAAGGTATCGCTCCGCGGCACTGATGTCTATGAGTATGTTCGTCCGTTCATTACCGGTGCTCCGCGAGACTTGCAAAACGGCCTATACAAGCTGACGTTTGACGGGAGAGTGCTCTCTGCCCAGCGGCGTGGCGGAAGCTGGGTGTCTCCCATCGCGACATAGCCTGCGCGTATCCGCGATGCGCTCCTTGCCAGTCCAACGCTCTAAAGCAACGTCTCGTTTAAATCGAGCGTGATGGCCGCGCTGCCTACTTGGCTGAGCAATGCTGCAAAGTCACGAATGCCTATCGATATCTCTTCCGTCATAACTCTTACCGCTGACTGCATGCGGCTGATGCCGTCAGTCACCGTTGAGTACTCCCAGCTTACGACGCCGTTTTCTAGCATCATTGCTTTTCCGTACCGTTTGCCTTGATATGTCTGCATTCAGCCCTCGCCGTGCTAATCTCGACGCTCGATTTTCTCCGGCAATTTCCGAAACACTCGATTGAAAATCTCATGCGCGAGTTCGACTGACTCACCAATTGCCTTACTCTTGTGGACCGCTGGCGGGGAGAGGGGCCGTGAGCTTAGGTGTTCCCATTTTGGGAAGCAACGTTACGGTCTTACCGTTGACGATCAGAATTTCAAGCCACTAGGCCACGCTGGTTACGGGCTTTCCCAGAGCCAACAGCCATGCGCGGCAGTCGAGTGGGTAACTTGCATCCTCATGACGAGCGTGCCGTAGTTCGCATAGCTGACGAAGAACAGCGATGACCAGTCGCGCTCTTTTGGCGTTGTTGTGCCCTTCGCTGAGATCAAGAATCTTTTGCACAAATGGCCAGTCAGAATTTCCCATAACCTAGTTTTACGCCGTGCCTCTTCCTGCCATGTGGAAGGAAAATGAAAGCGGCAGAACAGCCCGAAGCGATCCTGCCGCTGTATACACATTTGAGAGAGCCGCCGATTAGATACAATCCTTGTCTTGTCACGTCGTGGTCAGCAGGCAAAGACACTAACGTGTACGGATTCACCTTCCGCACACCAATGCAGTGGCCTCGGGTATTGTCAGACGGTCATCTATCTGCCTACACAAGGCGTGAACGACTTTAGGCTGTACTATATTGGCTCACTCAGTTTTCGGTCTGAGCAATTTAGAACACCTTGATCGGAAACTTCAATTTACCCGGACGCGTCTGCGGTTCTCAGTCTTAAACTTCACAATCCGCAATAAGCGTAGCGGCTTCACTTCATCCGCTCCGGCACCTTCCGAAACACGCGATTGAATATCTCGTGCGCCAACTCCACCGACTCATCAATCGCGTGACTGGTCGGGATCACCCGCACGTTGACCTGTTTCTCACGAGCCAGCCTGATACCCGCGATCATGCAAGCACCCATGTAGATCAGGGTGCGATTCGGACGCGGTATGTGAGCGTTTGGATCAAACATGGCTTACCTCGCGCCACCCTGTGTGCTCCGCACGGGCTTCCTGTCTAGCTGATGGGACAGTCTACCTTGGAAGATTTCAGTGGGGAGGTATCGCCGCTTCTCGCCGCAAAGTGGACACTCCGCAACGACCCACGTGTCCGGCATCGTCAGCACGGGAGCGGGAAGTTCTGACGGCAACCTTTGCAGGGTGATGACGAAGGGGTGCAGGTGCGTGCGCGGTC
>Ga0206870_1156_pt2 | contig 10926 bp, 6 predicted proteins | sample Alteio_BWOrgCont_36_FD_152620 | JGI IMG/M metagenome (GOLD analysis project Ga0206870, IMG submission 152620) | Enriched cells from forest soil in Barre Woods Harvard Forest LTER site, Petersham, Massachusetts, United States -... | ecosystem: Environmental > Terrestrial > Soil > Temperate forest > O... | reverse complement strand
CTATATCACCGCGGCATGCGGCGGCCGGAACCCGCGCAGGCGCAAATTGAATGGGGGGCGGTCAGAACGTTTTGTGAACACGGAAATCGATGGCATAGCCGCCATATTGGTCGCGCAGCACGGTCACCGATGTTTGCTTGGTGGTTTTGTACTGAAGCTGCACCGCGGTGGCCTGCGTGGAGGTAACGTCTGTGCTGAAAGTGAGCAGGAGGTTGCCGGTTACGCGCTGCTGGATGGAGAGCTGAGCCCCCGGGTTGGTGGTGTTACTTGCCGCTAGAGGATCGATGGTGAGCTGCGAGATTCCAGCGAATTTTTGGAGCGCTCCGCTGAACTGGCTCGCGACTCCGTTCGCCACGACGGACTCCGCTCCAAGGCTCGCGGGCGTCGTGCTCGTTGCGGATTCTTCGGCGGTGGTGCCCAGGGCGAGCAGGCTGATGATGTCGGAAGGCGGGAGCGGAGGATCGGAAGTGTAGGTGGTGCGCAGACGATCGACGGGACCCGTGAAATTCAGGGTGAGATCGTATTGCTCGACGGTGGTCTTCACGTTGAGGTTGAGAACGGGCTGGGTGCGCACGGGATTGGCGAACTCAATTGTCCCGCTCTGCACATCGTAGCGCTTCCCCAAGAAGAAGACGTCGCCACCGGTCAAGGTGGCGCGGCCGAGCACCACCGGATTCGCCAGAGTGCCGGTGACATTCAGATTGGCCGAGCCCTGCATGCTTACCTGGCTGCTGGCGAGGTTCAAATCCTGGGCCGATTGCACGGCAACACTGAGGCGCATGTTCTGTTCGAAGGGGCTGCTCGAGCTTGACGAAGAGCCGGACGTGAACTGGCCTGCAAAATTGGCGAGATCGAATTGCTGCGTGAAGGAGAGCCGATCGATGAGCACGCGACCGGTGAGGTTCGAAGCGGCGGTGCTGCCCGTAAGCTGAAGATTGCAATTTAGGATCGAACGTAACCCCTGCGGATAGCGCAACCGAACCGAATTGGCCTGCAGGCTAAGATTGAATTCCGATTGCGAGCCGTAGAGCATGAACCCGGTAAGCGCGATGGTGCCTCCGCCTGCCTTGCCGCTGAACTGAGAGACATCCAGACGACGACCCGCGACGTTGATCTGCCCGTTGATGCCCTCGACGCCAAGAGGAGTCGATTCGCTCGAGAAGTATGCGTTCTCGACCTTGACCTGCCCTTTGATATCGGGATTCTTGAAGTCGCCGCTGCCGGTGATATTCAGGTCGACACGGCCGGAGCTTTGAATGCTTCGTGTGAATCCCTGAATGAGCGAGAGGTCCACGCCGCCATTCGCCGCGATATTGAACGAGGCCGTGGACGAACCTTTTACTGGGATGACACCCTGCAGCTTGAGGTCGGTGCCGTTGCCTTTGAATTCGGTTTCCTGAATGGTCGCAACGCCCTGGCGGTAGTCGAGCCGCAGAGGCTCAACCAGAGCGAGGTTCGCGCTCTGGTAGGCGAGAGTGAACGTAGGAATTTCGACGTGAGCCTGCACGCGCTCGGGATCCTTCAACGGGCCGCTCAGCGTGGCGTGGATTTCCGTTTGCCCCTGCAAATCCGGAGGAGCGCCAGGGATGTAGGTTGCGAGCACGGCGCCAATCGGCACCGAGCGGACGTCCAACGCAGCGTTTGTGTTGTAATCGCCGGCAAGGGCGACATCGCCCCTGGCGGAAACGTCTCCTTGCGCAACCACGGAGTGAAGTGTGAAGTTCGCATGTTGATTCGCGACGGCGAGTGTGGCGTCGGCGCTCGAAACCGACTGGCCGTGGAAGCGCAACTGCGAAACCTGAAAATTGCCGGAGAGCTGCGGGTCCTTGAGAGTGCCCTGCCCTTGCACCGAAGCGTTGAGAATCCCGGCGAGATCGAGCTTCTGAGCCTGGATTTCGTGAATCTGATCGAGCTTCAGGCCGGAAGTGGTGAGCTTCGCGTCGTAGCGCTCGGAAGCGGGATTGAAGGTGACATTTGCATTGGCGCTGCCGGCAGGAATCTGCAATGCCAAAGTGGATTGGATGGATGCGCCGCTCGCCTGGAAATTCAAGGAGAGATTGTTCACGGGCTCTTCCCAGGCCGTTGCCTTGGTTACCTGGATCGAGCCGCGGCCTGACGGATTCTGTTTGGTGCCGTCGATGGAGATGTTGGCGGAAAGAGTGCCGTCAACGGGGTAATGCTCTTTGCCGAGCCGCTCGAGAGCGGCAACGGAAAGGTTACTGCCGGTGGCGTGAATGGAAATGGGGCTCGACGGGGTCAGGGACCAATCGGCGAGCCCGACGCTGGCGCTGAACTCGAGGTCGCCGCGAGGCAAGCTTTGCAGGCTGCCGTTCTGCACGGCGACGCGCGAAGAGCCGGCATCAATATTGGCGCGTATCGTTCGCCAGCGGCTGCCTTCGACTTCTACGTCGTTGGCAAGGAGTTGTCCCTGGATATGAGGATCTTTCGCGGCGCCGGAAGCCTGCCCTGAGAAGCGGGCGGAGCCGTGGATATCGAGGGGCCTCGCAGGTTGGGGTTGCGTCGAAGCGGAGGGCTTCGCGGTTGCGGCGCCAATTTCAGTGATGAGAGCGCTCAGTTCGTGAAGGTCGGTGGTATTGGCTTGCACGCTGAGATTCGATTGCTTGCTCACCGTGCCCGAAAGCGCAAGCTGCGTGGCGCCTGTTTGTAGGTGAGACTGCCCAAACGCGATCGTGCTGCGAGCGCCATCGTAGCGGACGTCGAGCACGCCATTGAGAGGGATCACGCTGCCGGAAGGCTGCTTCGCCGCAGGCGAGACAATCGTGACGTGAGCTTGAGCCTGGATGTTATCGATGGTTCCGCTCCAGGAAGCCTGGGCCTGCGCGTTGACTTGCCCCGTGGCTCGCACGCGCTCATAGCTTCCGCGCGGGAGAGTGTCAGTCACCCGGTCGAGTGAAACATTTCTTACGGTGGCATTGATGCGGGTCGCGGCCTTGCCGGTCAGATCTGAGATCTGTGCGTTGGCATTGACGTGCCCCTGGAACAGATCGGCATCGAGATTCGGCACGCGGAGATTGCCATTCTCGAGCGTAAAGGCGCCGCGAACGGATTTGGCGCTGGTCGCAATTCCGCCCGAACGAACCAACAATTCGGGACTGGCGATGCGGCCGTCGGCATAAAGGGACGCAAGGAACGAACGCCCGGGTTGATTCTGATAGCGCAGCGAGCCGGTGGCAGCCACCTGACCACTGGGAATCGACGGCTCCTTGAGAATCGTCGCGAGCTCGGGCGTGAGAATGATCGCGTCATACGTGCCCTGCACGCGGGGATTGTTGTAATCGAAAAGGATCGCGTGAGCCGTGATGTGCGACTTCCCCGCGGAAATCGTTACAGGATTCAGATCCAGTTGGGAAGGCGTGGCGGCGAAATCCAGTTGGGCGGAATGCTCGATGGGGTTGAAGCTTCCGGCGACGATGCGGCCGCGCGAATAGGCGACCGAGCCGGTGTAGTTGCGCGAGAAAAAGCCGAATTTGATGTCGGCTCGAAAATAGCTGAGATCGGCGATGAGCGGAGTTTGCTGGTCGTTATAGTCGATTTGACCGTTCGTCACGAGCACGTGGCCGATGGCCATCTTAAAAAGAGTATCGACGGGATTCGCAGTGTTTTTCGACCCGTTCGACTGCGGAATGTTGGTTTGTCCCTTGGCGTCGACGCGAAGATTGAGAACAGGGCGGTCCAGGATGATTTCGGCGAGGTCCACATCTCTCTTCAAAAACGAAACGATCTTGAGTCCGACGCCGAGGTGATCCGCGCGAAGAAGCGGCGGCGCCGTTTCGCCCTGCCGCCCGTAGAGGATTACGTTATAGAAATCGACGCCCAGCTTTCGCCAGTGAATGTCCACTCGCCCAATGCGCATACGAGCGCCGGTGGCGGCCTGCGTTTCCTCGACAATCTTGTTCAGCGCGAAACGATTGAAGGCCGGGGTTTGGACATAGAAGTAGACAGCTCCAGCGAGCAGCACCAGAACAGCGAGGATAACCACTAGCGCTATGCCGACCTTCTTTTTCCAACTCATAAGAGCCAGCCCTGACCTACTAGAATGACTGCCCAAGCGTGACAAAATATTGCGTCGCCTTCACGCCTGGGACATCCGTGATCCGATACCCGAAATCGAAGCGCACCGGCCCAACCGGCGTTTTGTAGCGGATGCCCAAGCCGACGGTGTTCGTATAGTCGTCAACCAACTGCCTGAAGTTGATATTGGCGTAGACGTTGCCGCCGTCGTAGAAAAAAACCAAACCGACGTTTGGAATTTTTGTGGTGTAGCGCGCCTCGGAGTTCACGATGAACAGCATGTCGCCGCCGACCGGAACGCTGATGATCGTGCAGGTGGATGGGTCGCTCGGGTTGCTGCACACGCTTACCGGGCGCTGCGGGCCCGCGCCATTGATGGGAAAGCCGCGCAGCGAATCAGCGCCGCCGGTGAAGAAGCGCTCGCTCAGCGGTACCACGGTATCGGCGAAGGGCACCGCAAATCCCAGGCGAACGTTATTGGCCCAGGTGAGCCAAGGTCGCACCGGAATGTAAAACGCGCTTTGTCCGAGGAAACGCACGAAATTGGCGTTCGATCCGAATGCAGAAGGAGAAACGCCGAAATCGAAGGTCTGATAAACGCCGTGGTGGGCGTCGAGGGGGTTATCGCGACTGTCGCGAATGTAATTGGCGTCGACGGTGGAAAGGCGCACGTGCTGGTCCTGCGGAAGAACGAGATCGGGAATCAGGATATTCGTGAGGTCCGTGCGCTGGAAGGTGTAGCGAAGAATCAGAGTCTTGGTCTTGCGACGATCGAGAAAGCGCTGAATCTGGTACGAGGCCGTGCCAAGGCGCGCCGTGTATAGCGGATTTTCCGTAGTGCGTTCGCCGGAGAGATTGAATTGCGAATTCCAGTTCGTGCCATGCAGGCGCGGATCAAGAAAGGTGAGCGTGCCCTGCTGATCGAGGCGCGAAAGCTTGGTGGAAAAGCGAACGGTTTCCGCCCGCCCCCGGAGATTGAGCTTCGAAATATCGAAGGTGAAAAGAGGGCCCCAGTAGCTTTTCTGGCTGACTGTGAATTTCGATCCGAGCCCGATCGGAGGAATTCCGGGCAGAGCCACCGCGCCGACCGGAATGTTTCCGGTGCGAGGCAGCACTTCGAAGCCGCCGCCGATATCCATCGAGTAGCGTTTTGATTCGTGAACTTTGACCAGAACGTCCTCGCGGGTCTGATCGGTGATGGGCTTCCGCGGCTCGACGCTCACCCAATCGAAAATATTCTGGCCGTAGAGGTCGCTTTCCGCGGTGAACAGCTTTCCTTCGCTCAAGGGCTGCTCGGTGCGGAGGTTGGGGGCGGTGATCTCCTGGATGAAAGAGGGCCTGGTGACCTGCTCGCCGAGAATCAATACGTCGCCGATGTGGCCTTGCGGCCCCTCGCTGATTTTGTAAACGATGTTGTAGAGATGAGGATTCGAAGTATCCGGCGTGGCAGTGGACTCGAAGTTTGCGTTCAGATAGCCAAGATTCAAGTAAGACGCAAGAATGCGGTTGCGATCTAGATCGAGCAGGTGCTGGGAATAGGGCTTTCCGGGCTGCAGGTTGAGCGCGCCATTCGACGATAGAGATTGTCTGGGCTGCGTGGTGTTGCCTTCGATCAGCAGTGTCCCCACCTGATCCTGCTCGCCTTCGCAGATACGGAACGTAACATCCACATCCGGCTCGAAATCTTTCACGTCCGGCGTAACGGATACTTTCGCGAACCCGGCATCTTTGTAGAGCGCCTCGATCGAATTCACGCTGGTGCGAACGAATTGATCGCTGAACTTTCCGCGTGAAATCGTGATCTTTGCGATGACGCGGTCTTTTTTGACGGCGACGGCCGCCTCGATCTGCTTGTCGGTAAAATGGTGGTTGCCTTCAAAATTCACCGTTTCCACTTTGTGCTTCTTGCCGCGATCGATCTGGTAAATCACGGCGACTTTGTCGGCTTGCTGATCGTAGGTAGTCTGCACCTTCACGTCGAAGTAGCCCTTGGATTGAAAATAGCTCGCCAGGTTGCGCTGGCCTTCATCTACGAGGTCGCGGTCCACCGAATTTTCCTCGTAGATCGGCACTTGCTTGCGGAGCGTCCGCTTTAAGATATGCGCACCCTCGATTTTGACCGACACAATGGGCCCCGGATTCACCTCGACGTTCAGCGTTGCCCGGTTCGTTTTGGGATCGTATTCCGCCGACGCGAGCCGCACCTGCGGAGCAAGGTGATCTTCCCCGCGCAAGTGCGCGCGAACGTAGTCGAGCGCCTTGTTGATGCGAGCCTGGGAATATTGCTGCCCCGGCTTCAGCGAATCGCGCTTCACCCTGGCCCAGATCGAGTGTAGCGAGCGAACGATGCGCGCGGCTTCGTCCTGGGAAACTCCCTGGATATCGATGTCGCCGACTTTCGCGTGAGGGCCGGCCTGAACGCGAAAGTCGATATTCACAATCTTGTGAGCCTGGTCGCGATGCACTTCGGGATTTGCCGTCGCGGTGAAGAACCCCTGAACGTGCAGCGCTTGCTCCAGACCGGCTTTCGCCTGCGGCATCTGATTCTCGAAAAAGGGAGATTGCTCCGGGATGTTCACCGATTGCAGCAGCTGTGTGTAAGCGAGTGAGCCAGGCGCGCCGGGAAAAGCGATCAGGCCAATGTAATAAGAGGGGTCGACAATAAACTGCACGTCCAGGCCCGATGGCAGGGGCAGGACTTTCGCTTCCACTTTCGAAAATTGGTTCGTTTGCTCCAATGCCGTCACCGAGTCGCGCACTTCCTGCGCCGAAAAGGGGGTTCCTTCCTTTTGCCGGATCAACGGGAGAAACGCTTCCGTGTTTGCATTCGTGCCGGCAGAAATTTCAATTCGAGTGACCGGGCGGCCTTCGAAACCGGCGTAGGTGTCTGGCTGAGCCGCCTGTGCATGAGCGGTCCCCTGTGAGAGAACGAGCAGAACCAGGGCGCGGAAACTCGCTTGCGTGATCTTTTTCATTCGCTCCAATGAAGGCAAGCCAGCCGCATCAGCTTCTCACACAGCTTCACGATTGCGCCCGTGCCTTTTGATCTGCTCGATGGCGCTGTCCGTCTCCGCTCCGACGAGGAGTATCAGGCTGGCCAGATAAATCCAGGTCAATAAGATGATGAATCCAGCCATCGCGCCATAAAATCTCGGGTAATTTCCGAAATGGTGCAGATAGAAATTAAAACCCGCAGACGCTGCCACCATCATCAGCACGACGAAAACCGCTCCCGGTGTGATCCAATGCCAGCGCCGCTTCATGTTCGGGAGAAAGTAGTTCATAAGGTCAAGCCCGATCAGCATCAAGAGCGCGCTGGCAAGCCAGCGCCCCACCTCGAAGGGAACCTGACTTAGCCCCACTGTGACGTGCCCAGAGATCACCGAGCCGAGCCAGTGGCCGAAGGTCATGAGCCCAAAACTCGCCACGAAGAAAACGGCGCCAACAACCGTGGCGGCGACGGCAATCAGCCGCTTCATCCAGAAGCCGCGCGTTTCCTTCAAACCATAAGCAACCGTAATCGACTCCATCAAGCTCACGAACCCTGAAGATGCTGTCCAGATGGTGACCGCCAGGCCGAGCGAAAGGAAGCCGGTTGAACCCTGCGTGAGATCGAGGATTGCTGTGAAAACCATGCTTCTTGATCCGCGGGGCAAGTAGTCGGTAATCCACTGGGCGAGATTGTGCCAAAGAGTGGTCGAGGGCAGCCATCCAACGAACGCGGCAATCACAATCAAAAAGGGGAACAAGGAGAGAGAGAAATAAAAGGACATTTGCGCGGCCTGATCGATGCAATCGTCTTCGAGGATGCCGTCCCAAATGGCGTGCAACAGCTGCGGCAAGGTTTTTCCGGCATAGAGCCGCGGAGGGGCCCAAGGAAACGGCTGCGATGGAGTGCTGGATTCCTGGCTGGTCACGGCGTCACCGCTGCTTCCGCGAGCTGGGGTGGCGGCGGCTCTATAAGTCCAGAAGCAAATTAAGGTTCGCAGGAGCGGAGTGAGGGAACTATCCACGAAACTCTGTAGCCGTGAAAGGACATCGTTGTATCAAGGACAGGTGGGGAATCGGTCAGCCGAACTACCGGGAAGTGGTGGTAACGGCGGAAAGAGCGGGGATTTCGATTCGAATCTGCGTGCCCTCACCCTCGCGGCTGCGAATATCCATTCTGAACTGGTCGCCGTAGAGCAGCCGGAGACGCTCGTGCACGTTGCTGATGCCGATGCCGCCGCCATAAACCTCGCTCAGCCGCTCGGGCGAAATGCCCATGCCGTTGTCGTCGATTTCGATGGCGAGCCGCCCGTGGGTGTAGCGCGTGCGCAAATGAATTTCGCCGCCTTCCAGGCGAGGCGCCAGGCCGTGCTTGATGCAGTTTTCGACGATGGGCTGAAGCAGCATGCTCGGAACGAAGGCTTCCCGAGTCTCCTCGTCAATTTCCTTGAAGATCTGGAGTTTGTCGCGACCGAAGCGGATCACTTCGATATCGAGGTAATCGTCGATGAATTCGAGCTCTTCGCGCAGCGGCACGAATGTTTCGTGCTTGCGCAGCAGGCGGCGAAGAATATTGGAAAGCTTCAGCACCACGCCGCGAGCCATGTCCGGATCGAAGCGAATCAGCGAAGAAACGGTATTCAGCGTATTGAAGAGGAAATGAGGATTAATCTGGCTGGTGAGGGCGTCCATACGCGCTTTGAGCAGAAGCTGCTGGTTTTGCTCGAGGTTCATCTCGATGCGTGTGTTGTTCCATATCTTTATCGCCATAGCTACGCTCATCACCGAAGAAAGCACCACCAGCGCCATGTAGCCCCAGTTCGCGGGCTGGATCGGAAAGAGCCAGCGCCTAGGCACAAGATCCGCCAGCTCAATCCATGCCACTTCGAAAGCGGCGCAGGCGAATAGCGGCAACATGGCCCAGTTCCCCTTCTGGTGCCGCGCCAGCCTCCATAGCCATTGAGGGATGTTCAGGAACAGGAACGGCCCGAAATGCCACACGTCCTCTTTTTCGGGGATCACCTCGCGCACGATTCCCGCGAATAGGCCCACCAGAGCGGCCATTGGAGTCGAGAGCCACTCGTGATTGCCAAACGCCGGAAGGCTTACCAGCGAGCCGCCCAGAAGGCCCACGACTTGGCCGCCGATTAGCCCAAGCAGAAAAGAGCCTTCGAGCGTGAGGTCAAAGAACTGATAGCCGCCGAAGATCCGAAGCATGACGCCGATCGCCAAGGGCGGCACGAGGAAAAGAATCAACTTCACTTTTTGATCGGAATCGCGGTTTTCTGTAAACAAAAGCCGCCGGAACGAGCGAAACCGCACCAGCAGCGCGGCCAGCGCCGCCGCCCAGCCAACCTTCAGGACCAGCGTAAACAGCAGCTCGCGTCCGCCGGAAAGTGGTTCCATCGCTTCGTGGGGCTGCCGATTCGCAGCTTGGCGCTACGTTAGCCAATGAGCGCGGTGTTGTAAAGCAGGGTTGGTCCGGTTGGATACAGAAAGCCAAGGCCCGAGCGTAGCCCACTGTGACGAGCGTCACTAACTCCAGTGCCTGCTCTCACAAACTTCCTGGTAGCGGCCGATTACATTCGCTGTGTGGGATGTAATGCCAGCCAGGCGTGAAGGATGAAATATGGTCACTCTAAGTCAAAAGCCGATCTACTGGCACCGGGAGCTGCCTCCGCTCGACGCCGAACCCATTGGCGATTACAGCGTGGAAGTAACCAGCGCGCACGTTCCCGGAACGATTTCACATCGGGATGAGTTGTGGGACCGCTGCTATGAGGACCTGATGGCCAATGCCGCCAAGCGGCTCGAACAGGAAATCCGCCGGCTGGGAGGGGATTACGCGCACGTGTTCGCCGAATCGGTCGATAGCCGCCGCAATGACGCGCTCAATGAAGCGTGGCTGCATGGCACCATCGGTTTCGTGGTGTATCGCGCGGCGAAAAAGAGCAGGTGATTCGACACCCGCAAGCTGCCTGTGAAGACTGTTATAATTGTCAGTTCACATGGCAGAACAAAAAAAGAATGGAAGGGCCCGCGTCGTAGCACGCGCCGAGTTGCCTACTACTTTCGGGCGGTTTCAGATCTTCGGAATTGAAGGCAAAAAGGGCGAGGAAGCGGTCGCGATCCAGCACGGCCGCATTTCCAAGAAAGCGCCGCTGGTGCGGGTACACTCGCAATGCCTGACGGGGGACGTATTCACCTCGCAGCGTTGCGACTGCCGCGCCCAGCTCGAATTTTCCCTGCGCAAAATCGCCAAGGAACCAGCCGGAATCGTGCTTTATTTGCCGCAGGAGGGGCGAGGGATCGGCCTGATCAACAAGCTGAAGGCGTACGAACTGCAGGACGAGGGTTTGGATACCGTTGAAGCCAACCGCGAGTTGGGTTTTGAAGCCGACTCTCGGGATTACGAATTTGCCGCCGAGGCGCTGAAGGCGCTGGGCGTAGCGTCCGTGCGATTGCTTTCCAATAATCCGGACAAAGTGCAGCAGCTCGAGGAATCGGGGATTCGCGTCGTTCAGCGAGTTCCCTGCCGGCCGCGTACCAGCCGCCACTCGCGCGAATACCTGCGCACCAAGAAGGCCAAGCTTGGCCACATCCTCGCCGGGCTGTAATTCGCCTTTGGCGGATTTCAGTTTCAGCCGCCGCCAACGAAGTGCACGATCTCGAAGTTGTCGTTTGGCTGGACTCGTGTCTCGTTCCAGTGGGCGCGCGGGAGGATGTCACGATTACGCTCCAGAGCCACGCGGTTGAGCGGCATTCCCAAGTGCTCGATCATCGCAGTCACGTTCAAGCCTTCGGGAATTTCCCGCCGCTCGCCGTTGATCACCACAATCATGGAGCTGCGCCCGCTTTCGAAGTGGCATGGATTGAGCTGGCGGATCTTGTGCCTAGGCGCTGGCT
>Ga0206870_1241_pt1 | contig 10930 bp, 17 predicted proteins | sample Alteio_BWOrgCont_36_FD_152620 | JGI IMG/M metagenome (GOLD analysis project Ga0206870, IMG submission 152620) | Enriched cells from forest soil in Barre Woods Harvard Forest LTER site, Petersham, Massachusetts, United States -... | ecosystem: Environmental > Terrestrial > Soil > Temperate forest >... | reverse complement strand
CAGCCCGGTAGCTCGTTGGGCTCATAACCCAAAGGTCGCTGGTTCAAATCCAGCCCCCGCAACCAATTGATTCAATGGTTTACGCAGCAATCAAGCTTCCGACTTGGTTGCTGTGTGCGTTTAGATAGCAGTTTAGCTCCGCACCCACTGCGCGAGCCGCTTCGACGTTCCTGCTCCAATCTGGCTTTCCGCCGTACACGTCTAACGTGAACGAACCCGTTAGCGCGTGCCCGATGCGCTCCTGAATCGTCTTCAGTGGGACCCTCAGCGCGTCAAGCAACGACACGTTGAAATGCCGAAACGCATGGAAGCCAGCCTGCCGGATTCCCAGACGTTTGAGCAGTGGCGTTAGCTTGCGACGTCGGTGCACGTTCATGTCCCACGGTGAGCCGGTCTCGGCTGTGAACAGGTGGCCGTGCTCCTTGGAACGTTGCCGGGTGATCTGGTCACGTACCATAGCAGCGAGTTGAGGAGACAGCGCAATGGTTCTCACCGCGTTGTCAGTCTTCGGGGTCTGTTCCTTGCCGTGCCAAACAGACTGATTGACCGTCAACCTGTCGCCGTCGCCGGGGATGTCACAGAGCCGTAACCCTGCCACTTCGCCAGCACGCAAACCGGTCTCTGCCATGAGCCAATAGAACACGCGATGCTCACCATCTGAGGCAGTCAGGATGTTGACGACTTCGGACAGCGTGAAGAATCGCGCTTTCTTCTTCGGATTGCGTGGCAGCTTAGGTTTGGGTAGAACCGCGTCAACGTACTGCTGAGTGTGCGCCGCTTGCCAGATTTGGCTTATAGCGCCCCACATCAGGCGTAGGGTCTTTGGAGCCAGACCCTCAGCCGTCGAACGCGCTATGAGCCGCTGAACGTCACCAGCATTGATTGAGCGCATGTCCCGCGAACCGAATGCCGCTCTCAATCGCTTGAGGTAGCTCCGCATCGCTGACTGTGTCGCCGGTTTCTGGAGTGACAGGTAGTCACGTTCCCAGACTTCGGAGAACGTGTCGAACGTGATCACCTTGTGTGCAACCGTTGCGCCGCTGTTCGCTCGGTCCAAATGAGGTTGCAGCAGTCGCAGAGCCTCACGCTTGGTGATTTTGGTGTCGCCTGTCCTCACAGGTGACAGCGTTATCTGTTTACGAACGCGCTTTTCAACACCATCTGAATCGAGCACGTATTCCGAATACGCGCCCATCCATGTTGATCCAGTCACGCTCAAATAGACACTCCCTTTCTGGTATCGCTTCCGATGCACAGACAATTCCTTTCGGGGCTGTGCTTCAGAATGAGTCGCTGGAGAGTGTCTAGCAGGTTTGCTAGCGTTTGGGAAGAAATTCCGTTTGGAAGTGCTCACGCTGCGTACTCGCTTGCAGGGTGCGAATGGTATCCAGAGGTCACCCGAGGCTCTCCGACGCGAAATTTTCAGAAGTACCCCTCTCAAGTGCCATACAGTTGACAATTTTTTTCGGGGTCGTCGATTTCCTGCGACCGGGGAACCTGCATCCTGCAACCCGAATCGCCTGCTTTGCCTGCTTCTCGTTCTTGGGGTCGAAGGTCGCGGCAAACTCGGTGTCACCGTCTTGGTGAATTTCCATTCCTAGGGCTGCACACTGTTTGCGGTGTATCGAGTGATCTTTCCCAAGGCTGTCCATATACATCACACCGAAGTGTGTGTCGTCCTGCTGATAGATGTGGCTCTCGTCGATACCGGGGATGATCTTGACGCCGTCCTCATTGCGAGCCTTCAAGTCGTGCGCCGTTGCGAACTGCTGGATATTCAAAACTGTGTGCTCCTTTCGGTTCTGGTTCCGTAAATGAAAAGGGCCACCCGAAGGTGACCCCGCTGTCGTTTCTGAATGTGATCTATCAGCCAAGCAAGATCGCGTAAACAGCACAAGTCGCCAGAGCAGTGCTAGCGACGGTGAATGACGGCGAGCAAGTCACGTTGACCGTGACGCTAACCGTGCTCAAGTCTGTTCCGCTCGGTACGTCTGCGCTATAGGCCGTAATCTGCGACTGGGTATCGCGGATCGTCGCAAGCGTCGTGACCGTGCCCGCGATGCTTGCTGAAATTGTTACGGTAAAAGCGCTGTCTACTGGCACGGGTTTAGTGCACTGGACGTTAACCCAGAGGGTCATGTCGACGCTTGTCGTGATGTTCCGGAAACCTGACCAAACACAATTGCCGTATGTGCTCGTGCTTGCCGTGATGATAGGCGGATGGCCGCTTGAAACACTGGTTGCAGATGCACTCACTAGGGCAGGAGTAGAGGCGTTGGAGATCGATGCAGCGGGGAAGTACTGGGTGCTCAAGGTTCATTCCTTTTTGGGTTCATTTGTGTTTTGTCCTGCCATCTGCCGGTGAGTTTCAAGCGTCTGATGTAGCGGTCCCTGCGTCTGGCAGCGGGTGTCTTGCGAGGGTTGCTAGTTTTCTCATTTTTGAGGGAACTAAGGGCAGAACAGAGAGCACAGTAACCGTGATCACAGGGCGTCACGGTGTCACCCGTCGACACCACCAGCTTGTTTCCAAGTGATCGTGGAACGTTGCTCCGATCTCCATTGCCCTGTTGACGTGGCCAAGGTAGCGGAGAACGTGGACACGCTCCGGCAACGCTTTGTAGCGTTCACGGGCTTCGTCTGTTGACTCGTATTCTGCGATCTGTTCAAAGTTTTCAGCGGTAGCGTCGATACCATGCCAATGTTTCAGTAAGGTCACGGCGACGGCCTGCGGCGTCGTAGTAGCGGGATCGAAGTCAAGTTGCCAAAGGTGAGCATTCTGAAAATGATCTGCCTCGCGTTTACCGTTGACCCCAAGCGCGTAGACATGCACTCTGTCGGTCATACGGTCACCACCCTGTTCACGACAACCACGTCCGCAAAGCTGCTCAGACTCTTGGGTTCGACAACGCAGGGAATGAACTTCGTTCTTCGGTGTGAAGGGGGTCCGTTATCAGAAATCCCGTAGTGACGGGGCAGCGCGGTAACCATGGGCTTCGATGACTTACCGTTCCCAAATATGTAATTCAACGCGGACACCAGTACGCGAAGGCGATTCGCTATGCGTGTCTGTCCTTTGTCTGCGCGCGCCCGGCGTTCGACGCTCAAGGAAACGACGATGGCCTCGACGTGTTCCTTTTCAATGAAGCTGTTCCGCGCGAGTGTTGTCGGCGCGCATGACAAGATCAGAGTCAGTATTTTTGAGAGATAGCAGGCAGGACAGAGCCAGTAGACAACACCTTCACGTTGCAGGCCGATATAGGGCGTGCTGTTGTCGTCGAGGTGTGGGCAGAGAGAAACAGGAAGGTTCTCCATTAAATTGATCCTTTCGAGGATGGGTTTTCAAAACGAAAGGGCAGCGATTAGGCTGCCCTTGTATTCGCGCTAGTGATGGTTACGGTTTACGAAGCCGCAATCTTGACGGCGGCGACTGCCTTGCGGTCACAGATAGTCGAGCCCACGCGAGCACTGAAAGTCACCAGTGCTTCGAGGAACTCGACTCGCCTTTCGCGGCTGACGCGTACACGGATGTCGCCATCAGTGCGCACGGTCGCGTAGTTGCCGAAATCACCCACCAGAATGGGCAGGCTATTTGCGGTAAACGTCCCCGCACTTGGCGCGCTCAACGCATTGTTGACGACAATCGGGAGACCGAGAATCGAATCGAATGCCTGCTTGGGATCAGGATTCCAGACAGGGCGGCCCGTGGTATCAAGCTGACTGGCCAGAGTGAGGCGTGTGCTCTCGTGCATCATCACAGCAGCCTTGGGCGAGCGCAGGTAGGCCGCATCAATTAGCTGAAGTGTGCTAATGAAGTCGGTGTACTTGATTCCGCCTGCGACAGTGGCAGTCTGGAAAGTCAGACCCGACTGGATACCAGAGAGCAGACCCGGATTGTTGGGGGTCGTGGTTCCGTTGTTATCAGCGCCGACTGTGAGCAGTTTCTCGACGCCTTGCCCGTAACGCTGTGCACCAATGCGAGTCAACAGCGCGTCGAGGTTGTCTGCGTCTTGCAATTCCTGAAAGCTCACGTTGATCTGCCCCGACGAGAACAAATCAGTGAACACCACGCTTGACGACATGAGCGGGTCTTCTTCGGTGAAGGGGTTGCTGGTTGCCGCTTCCTGAATCAGAACGAGACCGGGGGTTGTGGTCGCGTCCAAGAAGCTGATCTTGTACGGCTGGCCGCTCTCGGTGCGAACCTCATTCAGAACGTCGAGCAAGGGCGCGTAGTACTTGCGAGCGAATGCGCCGAAACTGTAGCCATCGGGCACAACGGCAGCGCCACCAGCATCTGAAGTCGTGGCCAAATCGCGAGTTTGCAGGCTTCCTGTCTTCAGGTAGTTGCGGAATGCTATATGCTGCTTCGCGCGCTGCTCTGCTGACTTGTCACTGGTGATGATGTTCGCGACACCTTCGACAACCTGCGCAGTTACCTGCTGAGCAGTCGCGACGTTCTGAACGCTGCGCTCTTGGGCTTCCTGCTGTTCCTGCAACGCGGCATAGCCGGGCATCGAAGTCAATTTCTCGATGAGGGCGATGTCTCCGTTAATGGTGGCGAGGTTCGCTTCCAAGTCGCGCGCTTCCTGTGTTGCTTCCTTGCCAGCGAGTACCAGCGACGCTTTCACATTCAGGGCTTTGCTGCGTTCGGATTTGAGAGTTTCAAGGCGATGTTGAAGTTGCTTTGACACGGTGTTTTCCTATAAGTGAGGGGCTGCCTCACGGTGTTGGTTTTTGTACTGCGGTTGATGGTTGAAGGCACACGACGAGCGCAAGCACTAATGCGCGAACACATGGACGCGTGCCCTAGGGATGAGAAATTGTGAAGGTGGGGGTTAGGCGGCTAACTTGCGCGGTCGTTTGTTTCGCGCCTGCTCTGACCAAGTCGCCCATCGCACGTTACCCGGTTCGTAGTGTCCGTTTACGTCGATTCGGTCGACTGAATGGAAACGAGAGGGTCGTGGACCTAGTTCTGCATACCACTGCTCAAAGCTGGTAAACAGACACTTGATACCGCGTCCGCCGTAATCGTTCCAATGTGGGATGTTTGGGTCATTGCATCGCTGGCGAGCGTTAACGTACGCGATGTGTTCTGGTGTGCCGGTCATGCTGTGTTTAGTGAATTGTTTTGCTGCTCGTTGTGCTGAAAGTTCTGCATGTAAACATCCACAACTATTGGTCCTGCCATGACGTAGACTTGTGCCCTCAACTACACGCTCCGAACCGCACTCGCACCTGCAAAGCCAAGCCGCTCTCTTTCCTTGGTTCTCGGCTCTCTCGATAACCGTCAACTTGCCGAACTTCTGCCCTGTAAGGTCTATGAACTTAACCATTCGCAGCCATTCTGAGTAAGAGTGCCGCGAGAGTGCGCCTGCTGCTGCGAGCGTCCGCGTCGTCACCGTTGCCGATTGCGTCCTGATACGCATCGAAGCAGCGGTCACAGAGGGAACGAACGCAGCGCAAGCAAACGCCAGCGCGAATGGGCGCGTTGTTACTATCAACCGCTCCTCGTTTGCTGCGTAGTGATGCGCAACGGGTACACAAGCCAGCGCGACACGCGGAGCACAGTTCAAAATCGCTGGCGTCGTAATCGGGGTCGTAGCATGGCGATTCTGGATCACGTTTGTCGGCGTCGCTGCAACCATCATCATCGACATCGAACGGACTGCCAGCATCTCTTTTGAGCTTGGCGCGAATACCAGCGGGAACGTTTCGAAGTGACACTGTATTTTGGCTATAGGCAGCATCACCATTACCCAGAATCGAAATTTCGAAGACAGTCGCAGCCGTAACGGTCCTGATCACTTCGCCGTTGGCTTCAGACCACGAATCGTCATCTGCTACGAAGCCGAACGAGACCGAGTCCGTTCCGTCGAATCCGACGTCTCCTCTTTCGAGAAGCGTCTGAACATCTCTGCCCAAGGTGGTATTCGGAAGCGAAACGGAATAGTAGAGACCATCAGCCCTGTCATCGATAGTCATGGTCCCCGAACGAACGGTTCCCAGAATCTGGGAGCTATCGTGTGACCATAGACACTTCATCGAGGGATCAATTGTGAGCGAACCGGGCTGGAACTTTTCACGGAAGCCCATATTTTTGCTGAGAGCGTTATAAGTGATTCCGCGTCCAGACACTGTGCGTCCTGTGTCCGTCTTGCGGAGTGTGAGTGATGAAGAGAGAACGCGTCTCTCCTGCTTGTTAGTGCTCATGTGGTGGTTTCCTTGTGTTGGTTTTTGGAGTGCTACTGGTACTCAATCAAAGCAACGATGTCTTTCGATACCTGCTCATTCGAGATGGCGTAGACTGTGCTGCTGTAATTGCGCGGATTCGTTGCGATCTGCCCATCCGTCGACTGACAGGAGCAAAAGGCGTCAATGCATCCATCTTCCATACTTGGCAGATGCTTCACCCTGGACAGCGAGAACGGGTTCCTGTCGGGGTTGATTGGCAGGTTGGTTACTGGAAGGTTAGAGTCAGGAGCGCTATGTACGTGACCGTTGAAAGACTCGCGCCATGTGCGAATAGCTCGCGAGGATGCGCCACCTTTGCGGGGTCTGTTCTGAGTGGGGTTCATGCGTACACCTCAAGGCCGTCTTCAAAGAACGGGCACACTTCTAGACGCCACGCCTGACGCTCTGCGCTCATACGTGCTTTGCTCTCGGCGCGTGCGATATCGAACTCGCGTTGAATCCGCCTGCGTTCTTCTCGCTGGATGCGGTCTTGTTTACCGGCATCGCTTTCAAAGAAATCACGGCGCGCTACAGCCGCCTCTAGGGTCGGGTGATGGCTATTGTCGTAATCGCAGACATAGACATTGCTCGATATGCCGGTGAAGCGAACGAATCGCCACAGACTCTCTTTGTTATCGGTTTTGTGATCGTGCTTGTAGTTCATTGTCAAAAAGTCTCCTGTAGTTGAAAAGGAAGACGCGCATTCACCTGATGATTCGTGAATGCAGGACGGAGAAAAATCGGGAGCAAGATTTTTGGTTCCTGCTCCCAACCGCCAGCCGAGGGTGATGTTTAGGCTGGGCGAAACTTGATTAGTAGGTTGGCTTCAACGCGGGCAGCAGGGATGTGTTCACGCGCTGGCGTTGTTCACGCTGGTCACGCTGGCCGAATGTCAAACCGCAAGCGTGCGCGGCTGTGGTCAATTGGCGCGTGTCGTTCGGTTGGAAATTGATGTACTTACGGATCGACCCGAAGCGCCTGAAGGTAAATCGAGAATTACGCGCGTCGTAGAATATTGCGCCTAGACTGCCCTTGATGCATTTCGATGGTGATCGGCTGTCCTCGAATACCGTGTCGAAAGTCACGGATTCAAGGAAGCATTCAGCAAGTTGTTCCAGATTTGATATGGTCATTTACTTCTACTTCCTGCCTCTCGCTAATCTCGCTAACACACGCTCCGCAGATGCACGGAAGACCTGAGTAAAGCGGTCTGCTGTTCGGCCCTTGACTGCATCGAAGGTGCGGCGCAAAAACGAGTTCCCCGCGAATCCTTTGAAACCGAGTTCGATGAACATCCCGTAGATGCCGGGGTTCGTCGTCTTGTGCTTTCCAACGGGACCGCCGTCCAAAGTGGGGCCGATCTTCACGTAACCGCGTCCCTTCGACGGACTGACGCGCACCGCGTGTCCGATAGAGTCACGTAGTGCGCCGGGTCGTGCGCGCTTGTCCAGCTTTGCCCCGTTGCCGGGGTGCTTGGGTCTTTGCTTCGTCCTCGAAATCTTGCCCGACTGCGTTGAGTGCCTCGCGCATCGGCTTGGCGGCCAGCAGGGGCGCTATCGCCTGTAACTGCTTCTTGAGGTCGTCGATTCCTGTGATCTTTACATCAAACATTTTTATGCCGCTCCTTCAAAATTGAGTTTGGCGAACGTACCGAAATGTTCACGAGCAGCCGCGTCGTATAGCTTGGCAGCTTCGATTGGGCAGTCTCGATAACCGAGGTATTTGCGTTTGCCGTTCACGCCGATGTGCACTGTGTACTTCTTATTGCGCTTGTGCCAATAGACACCCTTGTAACCGCTTGTGTTGTTGCAGTGCTTGCGTCGGTTGCGCATGTTCTCCTCGTGAGTGCAGGTACGCAATTCACTCTTTCGGCAGTCCATGTAATTGTGGTTCGTGTGATCCACGAAAATCTTAGGATCGGTCACGTTCATGATGAAACGATGCAATCTCAGTACGGTATGCTTCCCGTCTGCGCGAACGTTAGTCTGGAAGTAGATGTGTCCGCGCTTGTTGTTCTTCTTCACACCCCACGTGTGCCTGCTAACCCTCTCATAGTCCTCCTGATCCACGTGGACGCGGAACACTCCATGCTTCTTACTTACAACCGTGAGCACTGCTGCTCCTGTTTCGATATCGATTTCCAATTTTCTGTTCTCCTGTCATCTTTGATTTCAAATAAAAAAGCCACCCGTTGAAGGTGGCTGGTGTAGTGTGTGTGAACCACTTTTCTCATTTTTGGGAAAAGTGGTTTAGTGCTAATGGTATGGCGTTTTCGCCAGACCTTTTTTGTCGGGTGATCTCCCGTTTGGATGAAATCGTCCACACTAAGGAACGTTTTTCCGTTTGGATGGTTTCATCCACACGGGAACCACTTTTGTCATTTTTGACAAAAGTGGTTTGGTGCTCGGGAATAGCTTGTGTCATTTTTGACAGAAGCTACTTTTGTCGGTGCTCTCCCGTTTTCTCATTTGTGAGAGAACGGGAACACAAGGTTTGTCACTTTTGACAAAGGTCGATGGATCGCCGAATTTGATACCGGGAAACGCTTATGTCATTTTTGACAGAAGTGTTCTAAAACTCGATCACGGCGGGCGCGACGGGTCTCTTGATCCCGAGTCGTCTTTCTTCTCGCATCATTTCTCGGGCCGCCGCTGCCCCGAAGGCTCTCGTGAGGAGTCGCAGGTTTTCAGCAGCAGTCAGTGTTTTTGCTGGTATCTGTTGCGATGTCTTCATAGGTTAGAACTCCGCACGAAGCATGGCGGCGGCGTCTTCAAAACTCACACTCGTTGTCGGCGCTGTTTTCCTGATCCTCGAAGCCACCGCCGTCTTCTTGTCTTCTGCCTTCTTCTTCCTTCGTGCTGCCGGGTTGCCTGTCCTGCGTTGCTCCAACAGGTCTTGCAGATAGCATTGCTGCTTGAATGTGATACGGCCGTTAAACAGCGCCCATCCGACGATCTTCCCTATCCTGCTGTCCGGGTACTTGAAAGTGTGCCCGGCATTGTAAATCTCTATGGCGTCGGACATACCTTTGGCAGCAAACTTTGCTGCTATGTTCTCGGTTGTAACGTTAATGTCGCTCATACTGCCTCGGTCTTCTTTGTCGGTTTGAATGGTGCTCGCGGGCGATACTGTGGCGGAACTTCAACCACGCTATACGGGTCTGGGTCTGGGTCTTCGTCAACGCCAGCGTCCACGTTTATGCCCGGTATGGGTGCCGGTATCCGATTCTTGCGTAGGTCGATAAAGAAATCGGTCACATTGCGGTGAGCCTGCTTCTCGTTGACCCCAGTCTTCTGCTGCTCAAACGCGAGAATCCTGCCACTCTGTTGCCCGTGACAGAAGCATGACCACGTTCCTATTCTGGAGTCGATGTCTTCCCTCAATTTCACGGTGAACTGTTTCTTTTTGCCGTGGAATGGACATGTGCTAACTAGGCGATCACCGCCGTCGACAGCATCGGAGACGTACTGCAAGTAGTAAGCCCTGATTTCATCGCTGGTGCAGGTCTCAAGATCGAGATAGCGATAGGTGACTGGGAGCGTAACCTTCCAGACCCCCTTGCCGCGTGCCTGCTCAATCTTCACAAGGCCGCTGTCGTTCAGTTGCTTTCTGGCGGTTGCCCACGTCTGCCGGTGGAGTCCCGTATCTTTCAGGATCGCCGCGGTCGTCCACGTGAACGAAGTCTTACTCAACCTCTGCGCGTTGCCAAGAGTTCGCAGCAGGACGACAATGGCTGCCCTATCGAGGTTATGTTCGATGATTGCGTCGGTCTGCTCATAAAGCCACTGATGGTACCTGTGGACTGAGCCGTTATAGATATTGCTCAAGTGTTTCCTCCGCTGGCCGTCCCTGAAAAGCAGGAATGCCGGGGTAATATGTAACGGTTAGTGTTGCGTTGGATGTGTCGAATGGTTCGACAGGAAAATAGCGATGTGTCGAATGGTTCGACAGTAAGTGTCGAATGGTTCGACAGGTGGGTCTCTGGGACCCGCATGGATACTCGCGGCCAGAGGGGTCTCGCCATTGTTATATGTGATTGTTAGAAGGAACAGGGATACACGTAAACAAGAAGAGTGTTTTATCGAAGTTGTTCCTGTCAGTCATGACCCTCTGTTTAGTCAGAGACACGCTCGGTCTATGGACCTCGCATGGCCTTACGGCTCCTCTGAAGAGTCAATGAGAACGTGACAGGATGACCCGTTAGGGCGAGCACGCGACAGCGTGCGAGTTTCTTTGATATGGGATCAAGACTGGCCGAAACTTCCATTGTCTAGAACAGCAGACCTGATCTCCGATTCTTGGGCGCAACTTAGGCGCGAATCTGCATAATGTCTCTCGAAGTGGCAGGACTTACGCGGCAACGCTGGCGACGAATCGCGCGATCTCAGCGTTCGAGACAAACTGCCTCTTACCGATTGTGATGGTCTGGACGACGCCTGCTTCGATGGAAGCTTTGAGGAAGTCATAGGTGACCCCGAGTTTGTGAGCCGTGGTTTTGAGGTCGTTCAGGTTCTTTTTCAGCATGATGGTATCCCTCCTGTGGGAACGGTTGATGGGTTGATTGGTGTGGAGACACGACGACCAAGACCCGCGTGAACGGGGATCGTCGATGTCAAGGATGTGCCTGGAATTGTGCCAGAGAGTGGCGCGTTACTGCGTGCCCTTATGATTGAAGCGAACCCGGTAACGTGTAACGCGGTAC
>Ga0206870_1240_pt1 | contig 10966 bp, 11 predicted proteins | sample Alteio_BWOrgCont_36_FD_152620 | JGI IMG/M metagenome (GOLD analysis project Ga0206870, IMG submission 152620) | Enriched cells from forest soil in Barre Woods Harvard Forest LTER site, Petersham, Massachusetts, United States -... | ecosystem: Environmental > Terrestrial > Soil > Temperate forest >... | reverse complement strand
CCAGGTGTTGGAAATCAAAACCGAGGCCAGGGACCCCCCGTATCGGCGCAAAATTCGGATGAAGCGGAGTTCCCACGCGCGAAGGACTCTGGCTCCTTGGCCTGGACGCAACCGCGCGGCCCGGCCGGGAAATTCCACGAACCGGCATGCCACCGCCGCGAACTTGCCCCGAGCCGCTTACGGCTGCACTAAGACTCAGCGCTACAAACAACAGGAACCTGTACATTCGCTTAACCATGGCCTTGCAACCCTGAGAAAGCCTCTACATAACAAGATGACTTCTGACGCCCTGTGGTTGCAACGGCCCGCATTTCTAACGCAACTCCCCATTCTGCCGCTTCTATGCTATACGTATCCCTCGTGCAATCCCGGCGAATTAGTTCTGAGTCCGTTGGCTCCGAGCCTTGCCCTGAACCAGGACAGATGGACAAAACCAACGAGAATCCGTCCAGCTTCTGCCCGGTGTGTTCGGCTCGCCTGGAAGCTCATAGGTGCAAGCTTCGTTGCCCCACGTGTGGCTATTATATGTCTTGCTCGGATTACTATTGAGCTGTCCGGCCCGATGGTGCCTCAATCAGCTCAAAGCGCCGGCAAGCCAACTACAACTAAACTAACTAAAGGAGCAAAAGATGGCACTCAAGATTAATGTGCGCGACGTCGACGGCATCGGTGTGGTTGGGCTTGACGGGCGGGTCGTTCTCGGCGATGAGAGCAACGCCTTGCGCGAGCAAGTAAAGAAAATGCTCGCCGCCGGTAAGAAAAAGATTGTGCTGAATATGGACAACGTGACCTATATCGATAGCGCTGGGCTCGGGGCCTTGGTTGCTGCGCACCATAGCGCGCGCACTCAAGGCGCTTCGCTAAAGCTTTCAAATCTCGGATCGAAATTTCAGGAGATTCTGCAGGTAACCAAGCTGCTCACGGTATTCGAGGTGTACGACTCCGAAGCGGCGGCCATCAGCAGCTTTGGTCACTAGCGTTTCAAATCGCCGTCGGTCTACATGCCAGCAGCTGAATCCATTCTGTAAAGCGTCAGGCCGCTGAGCAGTTTAGGAAAGAAGTCTGTCGATTTCTGCGGCAGGACCTCTCCGGCCAGGGCAATCTGCATCACCTGGTCGACGTCCACCGTATTGAGCAGGAAGCAGATCTGAGCCTGCTTGCGATCTACGGCAGCCAACGCTACCCCAATCTCCCGTTCGTAGGTGATATTTCGCTCGGCCGTCACAGCTGCGGCCGTTATACCCAGACCATCCTCGATCAAGACCCGGTGCAATAAAACCACATCGAGCTTGCGTTGCGCTGCCGATATGCCCGGCATGAGTTTCGCCAGGTCGGCGTCATGCCTTAGGCGCAACAACGTAAAAGCGCCGCCGGCATACATCCCAAAAGCCCTTCCGCCTTGCCCGCTCGCCAGCAGATCGCGATGGAATCGCTCGTAGGCCACAGCGCGAGCAGCCTCGCTTTCAAACAAATAGTCCTCCTGCTCAAAGGTCGGCGAAATCTTTCGGCGGAATGCGTCGAGGTTGAACGAAGGCAAATTCGCAACGAGCCGGTGTGTTGGCAGAATCAGCAGCCCTTCGCCTTGCGTATTAAAAAACGTCATCATGGCCTTTTCGTAGGGGGCGTTTCGTCCGGCGCCTTTGCTGTTCGCGCGGCACTCGTCCCGATAAGCGAGGGCCGTTTCGTAACGGTGGTGCCCATCGGCAATGACCAGTTTCTGCGCCGTCATGGCCTGCACCACGTTGGCAATTGTCCGCTCATCGAATACGGGCCAGATGCGGTGCACCACGCCGTATTCGTCCCTGGCCTCCGCCGGACGCGCGTGTGACGCCACCCCATCGAGAATGCCATCGATCTGCCGCTGCGGGTCGGTATAAAGCATAAAAAGCTGCCCGGTATGGGTGAGGGTATGGCGCAGGAGTTCGAGCCGATCGACTTTAGGCCCGGCCAGCGTTTGCTCATGCCGAAAGACGACCCCGGCGGCATAGTCCTCGACGCGCCCAAGAGCGATGAATCCCTTACGGGTCTGCCGTTCCGTAGTTCCGGGAACCGTATATTCCTGAAAATAAACATAAATGCCCGGGAGGGAGTCGCGTACCATTACGCCCTTGCCAATCCATTCACGCAGCGCCTTCTCCGCTCGTGTGTAGACGCTATCAGCGGGGGAGTCCTTTGGCGACGGTTTACCTTTTTCTACGCTGATCAGATTGTATGGATTTGTTCCCGCGTAGCGCTCCTGCATTGCTGAGGTGATCTTGTCGTAAGGCTGCGTAACCACCTCGCCAAGTTTCACCCGTTCGAGATTGTAGCGGTATGCGTGAAAGGGAAAGATCTCTGCCATAAGCTAGGACGGCCTCCCGTGCGTTAAGAAAAGTAGTCATCTTAACAGCCCGTCTATGATCATTCAAAGAAACTCGCCCTCTATTTTGACGGGCATCGGCCGTGCTTTTTCGACTAAAATAATTCTTCATTTCGATGCACGCCGACAAAAACCCCGAGCCCGCGCCTTTTGCTGATGTTCGTGCCCTCATTTTCGACCTGGATGGCACGCTGATCGACTCGGGCGTCGATCTCGCCCTTTCGGTGAACGCCACGCTCAAGGAGATGGGCCGTTCGCCTCTGCCGCATGACCAGATTTTCAGCTACGTGGGTCAGGGAGCGTCGCGCTTGATCGAGCAGGCCCTCGGGCCCGGCACGACCCGTGACGAATGTGAGCAGGGCCTCGCTTTTTTCCTCTCTTACTATCGCGAACATATGCTCGACAACACGGTTACCTACCCCGGCGTGCGCGAAGGCCTGGCTGCGCTCGACGGCATGCCTATGGCCGTGCTTACAAACAAGCCCGTGCGTTTCAGCCGGCAGATTCTCGAAGGCCTCGGATTGGCGCCCTACTTCCGTTACACCTACGGCGGCAATAGCTTCGACACAAAAAAACCCAACCCCGCGGGACTGGAAGTTTTGCTTCGAGATTTCGGCGCCGCTCCGAGGCAGGCTATGCTCGTTGGCGATTCCGAAATTGATGTGAAGACGGCTCGCAATGCCGGCACGTGGTGTTGCTGCGTCTCCTACGGCCTCGGGAGCACGAAGCTCGCGAATTACCCGCCCGATCTGCTGGTCGATAGCCTCACGGAACTGGCTGACCACCTCGACCGGCAAGCCGCCCAGCCGCGCCCGCGCTAAATCCCTTTGGCCTTACGCTCGCGATTTGCGGGCAGCCCGTGTTGGTTCGTTTATGACCTCGCGAAGCCGAAGAGGAGTGCTTAGATTCATCGCGGCGGCCCGCGGCGGAGGCGCCTTACCTATTTACGCGGGCTCAAGCGCTCGCGCGTCCAGCTCCATGCAGACTCAATGATCGAGTGCAAGTCCTGTTGGCGGGGCTCCCAGCCAAGTTCCTTCTGAATCTTCTCGGAGCTCGCAACCAATACGGCTGGATCGCCTGCCCGCCTAGGCGCCATGCGAACGGGAATCGCGTGCCCGGTCACCTTGCGCGCCGCTTCGACGACTTCCAGGACGGTGTACCCTCCGCCGCAGCCCAGATTGAAAATGGCACTTCTTTCAGATAGCAGCCGAAGCGCAAGCACGTGCGCACGCGCAAGATCGCTGACGTGAATGTAGTCCCGGACGCAAGTGCCGTCACGCGTTCGATAGTCGTTCCCATAAATCTCGAGATACGGTCGCTGGCCCGTTGCGACCTGCAGAAGAATGGGAATCAGGTGGGTCTCAGGATCGTGGAGCTCCCCGCACCGCTGCGTGGCGCCCGCGGCATTGAAGTAGCGCAGGCTGACGTAGCGCAGGCCATACGCCTGTTCGCACCAGTGCAAAGCTCTTTCGAGGGCCAGCTTCGTTTCCCCATAGGGATTGGTTGGGCAAGTCGCGTCGTCTTCCTGAATCGGCTGCTTTTCGGGCTCGCCATAGACGGCTGCAGTCGAGGAGAGCACGATGCGCTGAACGCGGGCTGCTCGCATGGCGTCGAGCAGCGCAAGGCTGGCGATCAGGTTGTTGGCGTAATATTTGGCCGGATTCTGAAACGACTCTCCGACCAGTGAGTCTGCCGCCATGTGGATGACGGCCTCGATCTTGTGCTCCACGAGCGCGTGCTGCAGGGTTCCTTTATCCAGCAGCTCGCCGCGAATGAATTCGGCGCCGGGCGCGACGCTTTCGCGGTGTCCCTTGCTCAGATTGTCATAGACGATTGCCGCGTTGCCAGTGGCGAGCAGTTCCTCCACCACGACGCTGCCGATGTAGCCAGCGCCTCCCGTTACTAGGACCCGCATTGGTGACGAGGTACCTCTCCGAACTCGGATCCTGGCGCTCCCGCGTGCGGCGCACCGAATTCAATATCGCCTGGAAATATCAAAACTTGAGTGTGCCTGATTCTTGAGGCCCATTCAAGTGAGACGGTGTATCTACAACGAGCCGCATGCGCGTCACGGCCGTGAGATTTCGTGGCACCAGCGCTATTTTTTAGATAGTCTTCATGTGCATGTTTTTCGACGAACCTGCGGGAAGCGTTCTCGTGGAACCCTTGCACGGCCCGCAGAGCGATATTAGGTAGAGCAACCATGGCTTGGGGTTCTTCGCAACGGAAGTCCATTGTCGCCGCAGCGCTTTTCGCCATCCTCTGCGTACTTTTTCTCGGTGCGTGCTTTGCTTCGTCAGGCCAGACGCGGCGCCCGGCACGACCCGCGCCTAAACCCGCGGATAAAAAGCCGGAGAACAATGCCGTCGTCCCTTTCGACACGGGCGAACGCCTCTCCTTTCGGGTCATCTGGTCAAAATTCTCCGTAAATGCGGCCACCATCGAGCTTTCCGTGGTGGAGCGGCGGGATTTCTTCGGGCGCCCGGCCTGGCACTTCCGCGCCCTGGCCCAGACCATCGACACCATGCGCGTAATCTTTCCGCTTGAGGATCAGTTGGACTCCTACACGGATGCGCAACGCCTCAGCTCGCTTCAATACGAAATGTATCTGCATGAGCAGGGCAAGCAGCAGACCAATACCTGGCGATTGATCAGTGACGGCTCTCCCGTCCCAGCCGGTTCCACCGCGGCCCGCGTGTCGCCCGGAACGTGCGATCCGATCGCGTTTCTCTATGTGCTTCGGGCCGCAGATTGGAAGGGTAAGCCTGAATTGCACACGCCCGTTTTCGACGGGCATAATCTGTACGACGTCGTGGCCAGGCTCGAATCATCCTCAGAGCACGCTACCGTGCCTGCCGGCCAGTTCACCGCCTCCAAAATCAGCGTACGAATTTTCGATCGCGGCCAGGAAGTCAACGCCACTCGCTTCAGCGTCTGGCTGGCGCAAGATGCGGCTCGCACCCCGGTGCTCATGGAAGCCGAGCTACCCATCGGTTCCGCGCGGTTGGAAATGACGGCGGCTACCGCTAAGCGTTGATCAACTCTTGGAGGTTTTTGCCGGAGGACGTTCGTTCTCGTCCGCCCCGGGTGGCGTCCAATTTTCGGGAGGGAAAGCGACGCGCCAGAAATGCGGGGCGGGCTTGATAAATTCAATGCCCACCTGCGTTTGTCCTTGCATAGTGGGACCGACGTAGACTACTTTGCACGACTGTTTGTCTTCAGACGTCGCGCTCTTCAGTTCCAATTGCTGCCCTTGCGAAACCTTGGCAGCAAGATTAATTAGCGCGCCATGCGCGTTAACCACCAGAGTCTTGGTCTCTTCTGTAAATTTGCCCTTCGGATTTTCGCCGGAGACCGTCACCGGCACGCTCAGAATGACCCGTTGGCTCCTGCGGCGGTTCGCTTCCGGACCTGAAGTAGCCCAAGTGTTCACAATCCAAACTAGGCGAGTGAGGGGCCTCCGCGCAAGAGTACGCACGCCTGTAATTTCCTATGACTAACTCCAGCGCCGTCTCCTGCGCGAAACAAATCCCTGCTAAATCCTTGCCTGTAAATGATCTAGCACAGAACGATCTTGCTGCGGTTGCGCACAATGCGCCGAGTGGCGTTGCGTGTGTCCACCACGAGCGGCGCCGATTCCACGATGGCTTGGTAGTCATAGGAGGAGTGATCGGTGGCGATCACCACGCAGTCGTAGGTGGCCAGAGTGGACGGCGTCAAATCGACCGAGCGCATATTCGCGTAGTCGTAATGGCGCATTTTGTGAAGTTTCGGAAAGTAAGGGTCGTTGTATTCGAGACGCGCGCCGCGTTCGATGAGCAGCTGCATGATCTTCAAGGTGGGCGATTCGCGCAAATCGTCCACGTCTTTCTTATACGCTACGCCGAGAACTAAGATCCGCGAACCCTTAAGCGACTTCTGCCGGTCGTTGAGCGCGGTTCCGATCGCGTCAACCACATGGTAGGGCATCGCCGTGTTGACCTCGCCTGCCAGCTCGATGAAGCGCGTGGAGAAATCGTATTCGCGCGCCTTCCACGAGAGATAATAGGGGTCCACGGGAATACAATGGCCGCCCAGTCCCGGGCCGGGATAAAAAGGCATGTAGCCAAACGGCTTGGTCGCTGCCGCGTCGATCACCTCCCAAATGTCCATTCCCATCCGCAGGGATAATTGCTTGAGCTCATTGACCAGCGCGATGTTTACGCACCGGAAGATATTCTCCAGCAGTTTGGCCATCTCCGCCGCTCGTGTAGAACTCACCGGCACCACACGGGCCACGATCTGGGCGTAAAGCGAGACCGCGGCGCGCCCGCTCGGCGGATTCACGCCGCCCACGACTTTGGGAATTTGCGCCAGTCCGTACTGCTTGTTGCCGGGATCCTCGCGCTCGGGAGAAAAAGCCAGGAAAAAATCGGTCGCTATATGTTCCGCATCGGGGCCTTGAGCAATCGGGCACTTCAGCCCAGACTGCTCCAGTATCGGAAGCACGAGCTCTTCGGTCGTTCCCGGATAAGTCGTCGATTCCAGCACGATGAGCTGCCCGCGCTGCATATGCGGCTGAATCGATCGAGCTGTTTCTTCCACGTAGGAGAGGTCCGGTTCACGCCGTTGATCGAGCGGCGTCGGTACGCAGATCACCACGGCGTCCATTTCCGCCAGCCGTGAGAAATCGTTGCTGGCCGAGAAATGCTTGGACCGAACATACTGTTGAATTTTGTTACTTGGAATATGCCCGATGTAGCTCTGGCCCTCGTTCAGTTTCGCAATCTTGTCAGCATCGGTGTCAAAACCGATGACGCGGTGGCCCGCTTCTGCAAACCGCAGGCTCAGTGGCAGTCCCACGTAACCGCATCCGATAACTCCAACCTTTAGTTGCGCTCCCTTGAAAAATTCCGGTTTGCGTTCCAGCGGCATGATAGAGGTAGTGCTCCTCCCCCAAATTTTACTGTCAGCGAATAAGCGTTTGACTATATCAGGAATGAAGGGCCGAACAGAAGCGTGCGGAGGCGTTCCGCAGAGGAAGCCGTTAGGGCGCGGTCTTGCGGCGTTGATAACACAGCAGAATCAAGTCGGCCCGGCGCCGTACGCCAAATTTGCTCAGCAGGTTGGAAACATGGAACTTAACGGTACGCTCCGAGATGTTCAGTTTGCTGGCGATCTCCTTGTTGGCCAGATTTTCGAGCAATGAATCGAGCACTTCCTGCTCCCGGCGGCTCAGCTCCGCCGAACTTTCCACTTTTAATCGCCGTCCGCGCGAATTGGTGATAATGGTGTCGACGAATTCTGAAAGCAGGGAACGCGGCACCCAAAAGCCGCCCGTCGCCACCAGCGGCAACGCCCGAGGTAATTGTTCGCGTGCTTCGCCGTACGTCAGCAGTCCTTTGGCCCCCAGCCGCAGAAGGTCATGGCTGTCGTTGCCGCTGAATTTTTCCGCCACGATCAGCACACGCGCGGAGGGAGATCGCTCCAGCAGATTCGCCATCAGCGCTGCCGTGGCCGACGGCGAGGCTTGTGCATCGACGACGTAGACGGGTGCTCGAGGAACCGCCAGGCTCCGCAGATCGGGTCCCAGCATGGAGTCCAGGTGGCGCGTCACGGTCTGGAAGCTAGGTGGCGCAAGGGCACGAGAAAACTCGGCCAGCACCAGCGGGTGCGGCGATAAAATGCACACGCGCAAGACCGATTTTCCTGACTTGCTTTTCACTTGGACAGGCACATGGGCAGACTATACGACCACGAAGCAAGCGGCAAGCCTTGACCGGAGGCGACGCTGCCCATAAGACAACGTGTGGAATCGGGCACAAAAACCACCCCCGGCGCGACTATCCTCAGCCTGTCCCCCTGTCTCGATGTGCTAGCCTATTCGAACGCCCGATGCCACCCTCTCCCAAGCCGCGCCGTTACGAGCGTATCGGATCGCCCCAGGGCATGTTCGTCGCCTGGCAGGTTGCGGGCAACCGCGTGGTCTCTCGCGTCGTCACGCTGGGGCTTGGCGGGCTGTTCATCGAGGCTCGTCATCCGGCCCCGGCTGGTGAAGTCATCAGGATCTTCTTTACGATCCCGGGCGGCGAGGTCCGCGCTCGAGGCACCGTGCGTAACTCGCATCCTGGCAAAGGTATGGGTGTTGAATTTACTTCTATGGGACTTGAAGACCGCGCCCGTCTAAGTCATCTGCTCAGGAAGTTGCTCGCAGCGATACCCGATCGATAGAATGCGCTCGATCCGCCGGTGTTGCCGGCCGCGTTATCTTTGCGGATAAAGAAACGACTCCAGCATGTCGGCGCGGGCTTTCTGGTCCGACGCGATAATTTCCAGCAGGTCGGTCACTGAAATCATTCCGCGATACACGCCTTGCGAATCAACCACCAGCAGGTGAAAAATGCCGTGTTTCTCCATTCGCCGCAGGCATTCATCCAGGGCCAGTTCCGGCGACACGGTCACCAGCTCACGCGTCATGATTTCGGCAACGCGTATCTCCGCGGACTTGTTTTCCGCGGCTACCTTATCCGAAATGTCGCTTTGTGAAAGAACACCCACAAGCTTTCCCGCGCTATCCAGAACGCCGGCGGCTCGCACTTGTCGTTCGCGAAAATAACGCGCCGCTTCGTGAGCGGTCATCTGTTCGGATATCGCATAGATCTGAACTCGCGTGCGGATAAGATCGGCAACGTTCATGGGGGCTCCTGTGCAGGCATTAATGGGATGTTAGGGCCGCAGGCGTGGGCAATGCAACTGCTACTGACGCGAAGGATCTGAGGAGAGGAGAGGAGTTTCAGTCGATCAGGCGTGGTTCATTATGATTTTCATGCGCTGGCCATTATCCGAACCCAGCATGCTGATCGCCGCCTTCAATTCGCCAAGCGGCATCACATGGCTCACCAGAGGCTCCAGGCGCACCATTCCGCGTTGCACCAAGGCGATGGAATTCGGATAGTCTTCGCTCTTGGCGACTCGCGCATTGATCAGAGCGAGCTCTTTGAAATAGAGGTCGTAAAAGGGCAGTTCGCCCTGCTTCGCCGTGATGATGCCAAAGAGCAACAGACGCCCGCCAGAGCGGGCCATGTGAATGCCATCGGCCAGCACCGGCAGCATGCCCGTGGACTCAATTACTACGTCGGCCCCGCGGCCTTCGGTAGCCTCGCGAACCTGGCGAATGGCTTCCTGGCCTCCAGGAAAAGCGAGGTCCGCGCCGAGCTTCAGCGCCAACTCGCGCTTCTCCGCGCTGCGCGTTATCCCGATCACCGTGGCTCCACGCGCCTTGGCCAGTTGCACATGTAACTGGCCGGTCACGCCGAGACCCAGGACGGCTACAGTCTCCCCCGGAAAAATATTGATCTGCCGTTGCGCGTGCAGGCAGGTCGTCAACACCTGGATCAGGGGCGCGGTTTGATTGTCGATCGACTCGGGCAGCGGAAATACGTGGCTTGCCGGCGCCGTCACGTACTCGGCGAAGCCCCCGTTCGCGTCGCGGCCCAGCAGCATGCCGTTAGGACACAGGTGGGTCTGCCCTACGCGGCAGTGGAAGCAGGAACCACAGTAAAGCTCCGGGTCGATGATCACGCGATCGCCGGGCCGAACGGTGGCGCTCTCCCCGGCTTCCACGACTTCCCCGATCATTTCGTGGCCCATGATGCGCGGATAACGCACCGGAATGGTGCCGCTGTAGATCTTGTAGTCCGTGCCGCAAATGCCGCTGTACGTCACGCGGACCAGCACTTGGCCTTCGCTGATCGCCGGACGTGCAACTTCGCCCACAGCCAGCTCATTGGGCGCGCTCAGGACCATTGCCTTCATAAAATCTTCTCCTACGCCCGGCCCCCTGCGCCTGGCTGCCCCGATTTCACTTTCAGCGCCTCGGGATTGACAGGATTCCGCGGGGCTTCGCCCTTGAGAACGCGGACCACTTCTTCCGCCGCCTTCGTGTGTGGCGTGATGATCACGTTGGGCCGCCCGAAAAGCGGCGAACCGGATGGCGGCTCCTTCGGCATCACGTCCAGAGCTGCGCCCGCCAGCTGTCCCGCGTCCAGCGCCTTCGCCAACGCAGCTTCGTCCACGATGGGGCCGCGCGCCGTGTTGATCAGATACGAGCCCGGCTTCATCTGCCGAAAAACATCGGCGTTGAACAAGCTTTGCGTCTCCGTCAGCAGCGGGCTATGGATGGAGACGTAGTCGGATATCTTCAGCAGTTCCGCGAACTCCACTCCTTGCACGCCCGCCCGCTCGAAAATGTCCTTCGGGATATACGGGTCGTAGCTCACCACCCGAATCCCAAAAGATTTGGCCTTGGGCGCAACCAATTGCGGAATTCTCCCAAAGCCCACCAATCCCAACACCGTTCCGCGCAAGCGGTGAATGGGCACCACCGCCGGCATCTCCCAGCGGCCCGCATGCACCATGGAATTTGCCAGCGGGATTTTGCGCACCACGGAGAGCAGCAGCGCCATGGTGTGGTCGGAGACTTCGTCGATGCAGTAATCCGGCACCTTCGTGACCACGATGCCTCGTTCGGTCGCCGCCGGAATGTCTACGTTATCCACCCCGATTCCAAACCTCGAGATGATCCGGCAGCGCGACATCTGCCGGATCATCTCTGCGGTAATTTTAGCG
>Ga0206870_1198_pt2 | contig 11035 bp, 10 predicted proteins | sample Alteio_BWOrgCont_36_FD_152620 | JGI IMG/M metagenome (GOLD analysis project Ga0206870, IMG submission 152620) | Enriched cells from forest soil in Barre Woods Harvard Forest LTER site, Petersham, Massachusetts, United States -... | ecosystem: Environmental > Terrestrial > Soil > Temperate forest >... | reverse complement strand
TCGCCGGAGACATTGTGGAGGTCGAGGACTGTGAACTCAGGCGCCTAGACGAAGTGGTGGCCACCTGTCAGATCAGGCTCGGCCGCATGAGGCAACGCCACGCGACAAACCCGCCGGACGGGTTCCTCGTGATTGACAGCGATGGGAAGGAGCTTCGCCGCTGGATCGGCAAAGCTTGAAGGGGTCTGTTTGCTCGATTACCTCGTCAGCTTGCGCGAGCAACATCTTGGGCACCTCGAGCGTCGGCAGTAGAAAACCATCATAGGTTGGAGCGGCCGACCGAGATCAGCAGCGCGTCTTGTCGATATCGGGTTTTTTGTCCGGCTTCGTTTCGGTGTAGCGTCGCGTCGATCGATCGAACCCTCAAACGAAAAACAAAAATGACTGGAGGCTCGACGCGGAAATACTGGCATTCGGCTATCTAGGAGTTGGGTCAGACAAGGTCGAAGATTGGAGCGCGTTCGCGCCTGCCTGGCTGCGGATGCAGGAGGTGGACCGCAGCGGCGGCACGCGCGCCTTCCGCATGGATGATCGCAAGCAGCGTCTGTTCGTCGATCGTGCCATCGCGCCGGGCGGCAAGGTGTTCGGTTAGGAGGTGGCGAATGCCGGGGCGCTAGATGGGTTAGCGACCCGCCTCGAAAGGTCAGGGATCGCGGTCAAGCGCGAGCCAGCCGCCTTGGCTGACCAGTGCTGTGTGACCGGTGTGGGCGGTTGCTTCCAGTAAGCATCCGCTAATAAGCATCGACTAACCTTCGAGTTGTATGCTGGCCCAGCGCGCAATTTGCACTGCGTTCGCGCTTCGAAGGATTTTCGCAACTTCCCCGTACCTCTCAGCGCGGGGCTGGGATTACGACTGAGTGCCCCACTTTGCAGGAGGAGCGGTGCTCGCCTGGCACAGATTGCCGCCGGAGCAGAGGCCTAGACGGTCACCGGAGAAAATATAAAAACTTGTCGCGAGCAAGTCTGCTCAGCCCTGTTATTGACCATAGAGACGAGGACGGCTGAATGCTAACCAGGGCGCAAATGAAATACGCGACCGAGAGGTTGGCTGAAATACCGGAGACCGACCGGGAGCCTGTGTTGGACGTTCTCCGCGCCGAGCTGCCCAGACACCGGCAGGTGTCTGACGAAGAATTTCGCTCGGCTCTGCAATGCGCCCTCGACTGTGAGACGAGTGGGAAATGTGACGATCAAGGCGTCGTCCCAAAGCTGAGGCCCGGCCTGCCGATGAGTGAGGTTGCGGACATCTCGCGCCGCTTAAGCCAATCATCCTCGGCACCACTGCCACCGGAACGTCAGGCTCGGCTGGACGAGAGGAAAGCTTTGCTTCGCGCGGAGTTCGACAAGCTTGCGCCGGAAGAAAAGCTGTGCTGGCAGCGGTCGGTTTTCTCGAAGGATGCCACCGAACTGTCCACCAACCCTATTGTGCAAACTGGCACCTACATCGCGTGGAAGACCTTCAAAGAGACTGGCCGACCGCTTGGCGTTAAGCGGAAAGGGCCGCCAGCCTGAAGCCGATAGCCTCGGCGATAGATTCTAGCCCAGCAGCTCCTCGATTCGAATGCCTTGCGGATGGTCGGGCGGACAGGGGAGCGCTGGTTTGCAGCCGAGCTTAATAGGCAAAGGGGCCGGCTGCTGCGGGGCCAAGGGCATTAAGCGCGACCTCACAACGGGTTTCCTTGTCGGGGCTCGGAGTCGCCTCGCGGGTCCAAATCGTCGATGGGAAATCCTGGTCGCCGTTACCTGAACCGGGTCGATAGCAGTCGTTCGCCGCACTCAGCTCCTCAAAGGCATTGCATGTCAAGCGAACGCTTTGGAGCGTTTTTGCAAGAATGCCCGAATATTGATGCCTTCAGCCGCCTCGATCCTTGCGATGTGGCGATCGTAAGTCCGCCAGCGCATCCATTTCGGCTTCGCGGGAATTGGCTCAAACAGGTTCATCGAGCCCCCGAGCTTACACAACAGGGCTTCATCAAGCGCACGCCGCGTGGGCGTATTCTCACCAGCCATGCTTTCAGGCATCTTGGGCTACCCGAGCTGCGGCGCGATGTGGCGCAGTTCGGTTTGTTCGGCGACGATCCCGAGGAGACAGGATCATGAGCAAGGTAGGGCATGGCCTGGCCGCTCTGGCGGCTCTCTCGCTTTTCGGTTCGGCATGCGCCTGGGCTGCGGGGGATGGCCCCGACGCCACCGTGCGCCGTGCCTACGCGGTGACAATCCGCGAGCTCGCCAGCCATGGGAAGGCGGAGCCGCCGTGGCGGCCGCCGTACCGCGACGAGTTGATGAGCAAGCGACTGGCCGGGCTGTTCGCGCGCGACGACCAGTACATGGAGGAGAGCGGCGATGAAGGGAATATCGACTCCGATCCCTTTATCGGCGGGCAGGACGGTGACGTGAAGAACCTCAAAGTCACCATCGGCTCGCAGGAAGGCGACAAGGCGACCGTCTTCGCCGATTTCCGCAGCCTCGGCAAATCGGTCCGCGTCGGTTTCGCCATGGTGCGCGAGAATGGGCCCTGGGTCATCGACGACATCACCAACACGGTCGACAAGCAGTCCTTCCGTGTCGGCGATCTCCTGTCGCAGCCCTACGACTGCGGATCCTTCATGAACAAGCCTTGCAAGCGTTGAAAATCCTGAGCAGCGGGTCATTTCAACCCGCGGCCGTTTGGGGCTTCGGGCATGCCGTGTCCGGCCGCGATGGTGTCCGGATGTCACCGCAACCCGGTGTCCCTGAAAGACAGCTCCCCACCCATTGCTGACGGACCTACGCTATCGGTGTTAAGTCTCAAGGCTCCTGCGGCTGCGGCACGACGAGGCCCAGCATGCGCGCCTGATCCAGGAGCGATTTCACGGAGAAGGCAGCCCATTGCCGCCCGCTCTTGCTCAGAGGTGACAGGAGTGACAGGAGTGACAGGAGTGACAGGAGTGACAGGAAGAAATATTATCAGTTCAAGAAAAAACGTACATAAAAAGAGAAATATACGAGCTGTCACTCCTGTCACTTGGGGAATCCTTGCTTTTGGCCTTTTCGCTTTTGGCCTTACCCTTTGGGGGGTGCGTGCGATTGGCTGGCCGGCCAATAATGCGTGGAACTCGGCGGCCAGTCGTTATGGACCGATCTTGACGTCTATTTTCTGGAGAAGACGGCTCATCGTCGATAGATGACTGAGCGGCCGACCGCGCCAAGATAGGCCTGGCAGATCACGACCCGCGGCGATCCCCTCTCACGCATATCATTGGCTGAGACAAAACCGCTCAGGGCGGGCTCGTTTCGCCCTGGGCTCCCTCCAGACACGCAGGCGAGATAGTTCGCCGAGAAATCTTCGCGGTTGGCAGGGCGGCCTCTACCCCACCTTCCGCTTGCGAGGCCGTCCTTTCTTCCCCACGGCTTTGGGGGCCTTTGCTCGCGATGGCCCAGCCTTCGCCTTCCGACGCAGATTACCGAGCCCCATGCTCGTGGCCAGTTCGGATCGCTTTGCCGCATATGTCGGTGCCACCATGGGGTAATCGTGCTTCAGACCCCATTTTGCTCGATACTCATCGGGTGTCAGATTGTACGAGGTTCGAAGATGGCGCTTCAGAGTCTTGAACTTTCTTCCGTCCTCCAAGCAGATGATGTAGTCACGCTTGACGGAATTCTTGATCGGGACGGCGGGGTTGAGTGCCCGCGGTTCCACCTCTGATTTGCCGTTGCCTGCCGAGGAAAGCGCAGCATGGACCTCGCTGATTAAGCCCGTAAGGTCCGAAACAGCCATCTTGTTGCCGGAAGCATAAGAGGAAACGATATCGGCAGTAAGTCCCATCATGTCAGGTTGAGGGGTATTCACGGTCAGCTCGTTCATGGTCTGATTCCATTGTGAAAGATACGGCACCTTCCGGCATTTAGTGTTTTCTAGATGGCGTGTAAAGATGTAGGTTATGCACTATTTTATCGTTCTGTTGCCCTGCCAAAGCAAATCCATCACGAATTTCGGGACCGAGAACCCTAATCGAGCCGATTGAAGGACCTTAACGCGATTCCATTCTCCAATTTGATCCAGTCGGCAGGGGCATCGTGTTTGTAAGCCCAGTTTCTTCAAAAGTGGATCGTTTGGCCCCTCAAAGCACCATGATTCTAGGTCCGTTTTCTACCAAAGAGCCAAATTTGGGCAGCTCGGCACGGCAACCAGTCGTTTCTGGGCCGTACTTCACCAACATTAAGCCCGGCAGCTTACACGCCTAGACACGAGCAAATCGTGTTCCTCCTGCAACCAAGCTAAGCAAAAAGAGCTTCAGCCGACATTTTATCGCGCATTTCGGGAATGATGTCTCTCCAGGTGGGAGTCTTGTTTCGAGGATTAGCAATGCGCCCGCTTCCCCTTCCCGCCTCCCCATTGGTTCCTTTGGGCGTAGGGCGTGGTCATTTGGCCTTTAATTTGAGGTTGTTACCCACGTTATTGGCTCCCGTTGGCATCATTTCTTGGCTTTAACGCGCCTGATTTTCTGCACCATTGTCGAGCCTTTTGCGATATCTCGGCGGTTAAGCAGCAAGGTCAGCTTCGAGGCCGACAATAGGGGAGGGCAAAGCCCCTCCCCCTCCCTATCCTGCCAGAGCAACCTCGGAGGGCCCGATCAGCGTGCCAAGTGAAGCGTCCGTTGAGCGAGAGGTGCGTGTTATCAGGTGTCATCGCTTGTTATCGACTAGGTTGGGAAAAATACGCCTTTAGGCCCTAGGCAAGCGAGTTGACCAATAGACACCGCTATTTGGGCCCTTTTGCCCTTCTACACTGCGTAATTCCCGTGTGACGCAGAGTAGCACACAGATTCTAGCACTCTGATAAGTGCGGCAAGACAAGACAACAAGACAAATCTCGCTCCACGTCTTCTCTCTCGGTCTCACAGCCTCGAAATTGATCGGAATGCGCCTATGTGTCCCGGGGCGCAGCAATTTCACGCGACCTAATTTCTGTTGCGTGCCCTTCAGAGCCTTTTCCTTCAGTGGAACCGCTCATTTGGGGGCAGGCACGATCAAACGATTGGCCTTGAGGAACCCCGCTATGCGTTCCAACGCGAGACGAGCAGAGGCGACATCGCAGGCGGTGCTGCGCTCGTTGCAGAAGGCGTGCGCGGCATTGTAGCGGTAGGGCGGGTCTTTGACGCTGGCGGTGTCGCAGGATCACCTGAAAGCTTTTGGCTCTGGTATCAAAACCGATAGCTGGGCGTCGCAAGCCTTCCGCCCAGGCGACACGTCACCGAGCCAGGCGACACGTCACCGAGAGGATTTGGCTTACGCAAACGCTCGACGCCAGCATGGGAGCACGTGGACGCTTACCGTTGAACCACGGCTGGTTCGCTACAACGACCGCGCGGCGGAAACTGCTGCACGAATTTTTCCGAGCGGCATCTCGGTCGGAAGGGTGCAATCCGCCCCGAGAATAAAGGAGGTTTTTCCGAACTCGGAGATCAGGCTTCGCACTTCCGCTGCGATCTCCCCTTCCCCTCCGTCGACCATAACTCCGCTGCGATCGTCGAGCCCGCCTAGAAGCGCGATCTCGAATAGCTTTCGACCTTCCTTCAAATCATATTTGCCTTCATGGATGGCCCAATTGACGACATCGGCCGAAAAATCTTTGTACAAAGGCAGTCTTGTTCTGTCCTTGCAGATATGCAGGCACAGCAAATCGGTTTTGTCGCGCAGCGCCTCGAGCACCTTGAGGTCATACGGCTTAACGTAGTTCAGGAATATATCCTCGCTGAACCGGTGCTCCTCGCCTCCCTGTGCACCGTAATAGATTCCGTCCGCGCCAGCTTCGAGACAGGCGAGCGACCATTCGATCAAGGTTTCCGTGACGGCGTTCAGTGCCGGCACGACTGATTCCGGGGAGTGCCGCAGATGCTCGGTCGCTAGATTATGGCCGAAGATTGTTTCCTCCGGCAGTTTGCTCCCATGGAAGGTCGAAATGAAAACACCGTGGATGGTCGCGATGATGGGAACCTCGCCGCCGAGCCTGTCCGTTACGGCTTTGACGATGTCGACCTGCTTCTGCAGATAGGAAGTCTTGACCTTGAGCGGCCGCCATCTGGCCCAATCTGCCGGAGTGCGCACCGGCGATTCCACCCGATAGAGATGCTCGTTCATGACCTTGAGCAGATCGACATCGGTTTCGCGATAGAAGTCGAGATGGGCGTCGACGGCAGCCTCCCCGAACGCCATCTCCTTCGGGAAATGGAGCCAGAAGCCTGCCGGCACGTGGTCGACCTCTTCGCCCCGGATTGCCGCTCGAACGCGCTCGTGCTTATTCACCCTTCACCTCCCTCCAACCCCGGCCACGGAGACAAGGTCCGCCAGCTCGATTGTTCCCGACATCAGGTCTTCCAGCTCGTCGCGCGTCTTTTCCTCCTTCTTGAAGGTGCCAAGCGAGCGCCCGCGGTTGAGCACCGTGAAGCGATCCCCTACAGCCCGGGCCTGGCGGACATTGTGCGTGATGAAGATGATCGCAACACCTTGGGCTCGAAGCTCGACGATATATCTGAGCACGGTTGCAGTTTGGCGCACCCCGAGCGCAGATGTCGGCTCGTCCAGGATCAGGACCTTCGCGCCGAAATAGACGGCTCGTGCGATGGCAAGCGTCTGACGCTCTCCACCCGACATCACACCGACATTTATGTTCGGGTCTGAGACCGAAATGCCGATTTTGCGCATCTGCTCGGCGGCGATTTCCTCCGCATATTTCCGTCGGAAATGCTTAATCGGACCGAACGCACGCACCGGTTCACGGCCCATGAAGAAATTACGCGTGACGGACATCAGCGGAACGAGCGCCAAATCCTGGTAGACCGTGGCGATCCCGAAGTTGAGGGCGTCCGAAGGCGAGTCGAAGCGCACATTGCGGCCCTCGAAGCGGATCGATCCCTCCGTCGGCTGGTGATATCCGCTGATGATGCGAATGAGCGTCGACTTCCCGGCGCCGTTATCGCCGAGGAGGCAGTGCACCTCGCCCGCGGCAAGATCGAAGGTGACCCCGTTCAGCGCGAGCACCGACCCGAATCTCTTCACAATGTTGTCGAGCTGTAGCACCGTCTTCAACTCAAATCCCCCCGGTCATCTTTTTGCGCGCATATGTATTGAACGCAACCGCGGCGAGAAGCACCACGCCCAGGAAGATCTGAAACCAGTCGCCATCCACGCCGGTGAAGAAAAAGCCTTGGCTGACGATGCCGAATATCAATGCGCCGAGCATCGCGCCGATCACCGACCCGTACCCTCCGCTAAGCAGTGCGCCGCCGATGACGACGGCAATGATGGCCTCGAATTCCTTGAGCAAGCCGCGGCTGGCATCGGCGGATCCGAACCCGAAGACCTGCGCGGTCGCGAAGATCGTCGCGCAGAATGCGGAGAACATGAACAGAAGCGTCCGCACGCGATTGACCGGGATACCTGCCGACCGCGCCGCATTCGCGTCGCCTCCCGTCGCGAAGATCCAGTTTCCGAATCTTGTGCGGTGGAGCACATAAGAGCCCGCGACCGTCAAGACAGCCGCCCAGACAACCACCATGGGGATACCCGAGACGACCGGCCTGCCGTTCGGCAGCTTGGCGAGTACACCGTGCTCGCTCATCCACCGGAACAGCCCGCCGAAGACCTCTCCTCCAAAGAGGAAGGCGACGGGATCGTGATCCTTGTAGTCCTGGAGGCCGCCGATCAGCGTCGTTTCGTTGAATAGCCTCGCCGCCACGATCGACGCGCCGCGGAGGATAAAGAGGAAGGCGAGCGACACGATAAAGGAAGGTAGGCCGCTGCGCACCCTGATGAGGCCGATCAGGAATCCTGTCCCAACCGCAACCGCGAACCCGATCAGGATGGCGAGCCATGCGGGCAGGCCTCCGAAGACGATGAGCAGTGCCATCGACATGCCGGAGAAGGCGATCATCGAGCCGATCGACAGATCGAATTCGCCGGCCACGACGAGGAGGCAGGCTCCAACCGCGACCACTGTCAGTTCGGCAGAGACCTCGACCCAATTGAGGACGCCGCGAGGGGAGAACATTGCCGGATTGGCGATGAACAGGAAGAGGAGGGAGACAATGATGACACCGGCAAGAGCGCCGGAGCTCGGGTAGCGCAACAGGCTTTGCATCAGCCGGCTCTGGCCGACGACTCGGTCGGGTTCCGCCGTGGCTGAGTGCGCCGCTTCAGCGGGTTCAATGAGATCCGTGCTCATCCTTGTCCGACTCTATTTGTCCAGGCCCTCCGCCTCGGACTACGAGGCTCGACATGCATGCGTGCGGCACAAGGAGGACCATGGCCGGATCAAGCATGGATCGACGACGTCCCCTCGCGTCACCAGCAAAGCTAACGGATGGTCCCCGCCAATTTCCTGACCTGATCGATATTATCCTTGGTCACAAAGCCTGGGCCGGTCAGGATGTTGTTTCCCACGACGAGTCCATATTTTCTGTAGAGGTAAAGGCCGATAACCGGATAAAAGCCCTGCAGATATTGCTGCTGGTCGATCGTGAAGGCGACCCGCCCGTCCTGGATCGCCTTGGCCACATCGGCGCTGTTGTCGAAGCAGCCGATCTGCACCTTGCCTGTCAATCCAATCTCGTCGATCGCGTTCAAGACGGCGATGCAGGCGACTGGATCAGTGACGATCACGCCGTTCACGTCCTTGCTCGAGAGGAAGGTGGCTGCCGCGCGGGCCTTGCCCTCGGTCGGGCTGCTCGTAATCTCCACGATGTTCGGGCTTTGACCGAGCGCCTCAGCATACCCCTGGCAACGTGCACGAAGCGCGATGTTCGAGGCAACATTGACGAAACATATGTGCTTGGTGACGCCGTGCGCCTTAGCGTAGCTGCCGGCGCCCTGCCCCGATGCATAATCGTCCTGCCCGACATGGTACATGCCGCCAAACTGCTTGGAGACCTTATCCCCCACATTCGCGGTGATGACCGGAATGCCGGCATTGACCGCCCGCTGAACCGCCGGACCGACGATATTGGGATCCAGGATCGTGACAATCAGGCCATCGACCTGCTGCGCCACCGCCGCATCGATAATCTGGGCTTCGCTTACGGCATCGGCCGACCTGTTCGGATGACGGAACTCGAGATCCACATCGACAAGCTTGGCCGCGTCGAAGGCACCCTTGGCGAGGACTTGCCAGAACACATTGGTTCCATCCGAGTGGCTCACCAGGACATACTTGTCCTTCGCCGATGCGGAGAGCGTCATGCCGAGAAGCATGAGGCCAAGCGCTAATATGCGATACATATGGTCGGCTCCCTTGGAAGAGGACATCGAGGCGGCTTCAGATACAAAGAGCCGCTACCTCTAGTTGATCGTATTCTTCACGAAGATCCCCTCTTTCATGATCGCCAAGAGGTGACGGCCCTGCTCGGTAAGCAGCGCCAGGTCCGCTAGCGGATCGCCGTCGACCACGATCAGATCGGCGAATGCGCCGGGGGCGATGCAACCCACTTGGCCTTCCATCCGCAGCAGCCGCGCTGCGATCGAGGTCGCCGACTTGATCACGGACATAGCCGGCAGCACCCGGCCGCGCAGCACGAACTCCTCCGATTGCTGGGGATGCAGCTGGCCCCCGCAATCCGTGCCATAGGCCATCGGAACGCCCGCCTCGTGCAGCACCTCGAGCGTCTGCGCGCCCTTCGAAGCCATGTCCCCGATCTTCGCGAGCGCATAATCAGGAAAGCCAAACTTGGCGCCGAATTTCACGAGCGCTTCATAGACAACAAGCGTGGGAACAGCGATGGCATCAGCCTCGACCATCCGCCTTGCCGTTTTGGGTGTGACCAGGCTCGCATGCTCAATCGATCTCACCCCGCATTCTACGGCACGAAGGATGGCTTCGTCCGTATAGACATGCGCCGCCACATAGGTCTGGGCGTTCTGCGCCTCCTCCACGATCGCGAGGAGTTCGCCGCGCGAGAATTGGAGGAATTGGATGGGGTCGGTGGGTGTGGAAATGCCCCCATTGGCCATGATTTTGATGAACTGCGCCCCTTGCCGAATTTCCTCACGCACCGCTTTGCGAACATCCGGCTCGCCGTCACAGACCCGCCCGATTGATCCGAGCCTCCGGGTGAGCCAGTCCGCGCTGCGGGGATCGTTGCGGCTGCGATAATCCGAATGGCCACCGCTCTGCGACAACGCCTGGCCGCAGATGACGAGACGAGGTCCGAGGAACAGCCCGTCCTCGACGGCTCGCTTCAATCCACCATCCGCACCTCCCGCGTCACGGATGGTAGTGAAGCCGCGCATAATCTGGCCGCGCATAATGGCGGAGGCCCGCGCCGCTATCAGCGAGTCGGGAAGTAACGCCTGGTCGGCCTGTGCAATCTGCGTCACCGTCACGTGGGTGTGGCAATCGATCAGTCCAGGCATGAGCGTCCTGCCCTTGAGATCGATGACGCGCGCGGTGCCCGGCTTGATCTCCCTTTCCGAGACCTCGCGAATGTACTTACCTTCGATAATTACGTTGGCGTTTTCGATCGCATGATCGAGAACTCCATCGATGAGGCGGGCATTTTTAAGAAGAATTGTGTCGTCGCTCATTGTCTCACGCTCTTAGGGGCTTTCCCCATTTGAATGCAGGGCCTTGAGGATACCCAAACCATCGCGCGCCCATTTGGGCGAGGCCGCGTCCACAGTCTGATCATGCCGCCCCCTTGTCACGCCGCTTCCGCCGCCGCTGCTCCACCCCGAGCCCGGCTTCGTCACGGAAATCGGATTGACCATCGCCTTCCGAGCCGAGCCTCGCGAGCTGTCGGCTCATGCTGAGATGCTTGGCCATGGCTTCGGCCGCGCGGTTCGGATCGTGGGCGGCAACCGCATCTATGACAGCCTGGTGTTCCGCAATTGACGTCGTAAGGTCGACGGTCATCCGGTTGGCCTGCGCGATATAGGTTCGAAGCGGCGCGACGAGCGCCTCCATGACGCTCAGCAGGAGCTGGTTCTGGCTCGCTTCTGCGAGACGCAAATGGAAGCGCGCATCAAGTTCGGCCTCGCGCGAGAGGTCGCGCCCGCGCAGAGC
>Ga0206870_1197_pt2 | contig 11104 bp, 12 predicted proteins | sample Alteio_BWOrgCont_36_FD_152620 | JGI IMG/M metagenome (GOLD analysis project Ga0206870, IMG submission 152620) | Enriched cells from forest soil in Barre Woods Harvard Forest LTER site, Petersham, Massachusetts, United States -... | ecosystem: Environmental > Terrestrial > Soil > Temperate forest >... | reverse complement strand
CTTGGGCAGGGAACCGTTGCTTCTAAGGAACACTGCAGTGAAGACTGTTGCCACAGCGAGGACTCGATCGGAACCAAGTTCGCTGCGCATTCCGTAATCTGGCGTAAATAAGGATAATCAGCAGAAATAAAGTCCGCTGCAAATGAATCCAAGTTATTGAAAATACCGTGGATGCGCACTGTACCTGAACTCGTACCTTAGTGCAGGAGCGACCGGAAAACATCCAAGACACAGAGCTCTAGCGAGCGCATCAAGTATATGAATCCACAGAGGATATTGGTATCTACGATGGTGCCGGGAGGGGGAATCGAACCCCCATGGAATTGCTTCCGACGGATTTTGAGTTTCCCGAGAACACCGTAAGTCTATGATAAATAAGCGTAATTTAGCGCAATTGGCGGACCAGCTAAACCCATTCCCACCTGTAATTTAGCGTAGCTTGCCGAAATTAGGGCGAATTGATGTCTGTACCCGAACCTGTACCCGAAATATTGCCTTAGGATTTGCTCGTCGAATGACTGCTGTTGGTTCGCAAAGTGGCGCGTAGCGATTCCCGCAACGGCACCTGGATTCCTTTAGAGCGTGACCACAACTCGTCCTGGATGCTGCGGGTGTTCGGCAAGCTCATGGGCCCGAACGATCTCCGATAGAGGAATCCGTTCGCCTATCGCGAAGCCCGACCAGCCGGCCTCAGGTGCACCATTTATGTCGCGCGCCGCAGCTGCCTTCGCTTCGGGCATGAAGTCATCGCTGCCTAGAAAAAAGAGCTGGATATTCTTGAACACCATCTGCCAGAAAGGAATCGTTGGAGTCGCAGCATTCGTGGCATAAGTCGCGATGGATCCACCCATTTTCAGCAGTTCAACATCACGCTCGATATTTGCCCCAAATGCGACTTCAACAATATGGTCGATCCCTTGAGGGGCGAGGGCCTTCACACGCGCTGGCAGCTCCGCATCGTTGGGCAGGACCTCGTGCGCTCCTGCCTGTCTCGCTGTTTGCTCCTCTACCGGTGTACGGATTGTGCCAATCACATGAGCCCCGCCGTGACGCGCCAACTGGACCGCACATAACCCCACGGATCCTGCAGCTCCTTGTACAAGCACGGTGCGTCCGCTGACGGGCCCGGCCACGAACACGGCGCGATGACCGGTGATGCCGGGAATGCCGAGGCATGCGCCTTGCTCCATGGTCACGTTTGCGGGTAGAGGAACGGCTTGCGCTGCGGGGACGACTGTAAATTCAGCGGCAGTGCCAAACGGGCGATAGGATTGGGCGCCATAGCACCATACTGATTTCCCGAACCAATCCCGTGAAACACCATCGCCCACCTGATCCACTTGTCCGGCGCCATCGCTGTGCGGGATGACGCGAGGATACGGCATACCAACTCCAAAGTCGTCCTGACGCTTCCTGATGTCCCCTGGGTTGATTCCCGAGGTGGCGATGCGAATGCGAAGTTCACCCGGGCCCGGAGCCGGATCCGGCATTTCGCCAACGGTGAGAACCTCGCGCGCGGGGCCCTGTTTTTCGTACCAGGCTGCTTTCATGAAGTCCTCCATCTCACAAAATTAACAACAGCACATGGTAATTCAACAGGCGGATGTGATTTCTTATGGTCTTCCCTTTCTCCAAGTCCTCTGACCGTTTAATGAGCGCGGAGGCTCCCCGACTATCGGAGGACCCCGCGAGGATGAGCTCTCAACTGCCAAGAATCACACCGGCAATATCTGGCTGAAAGAGTTAAGTGTAGGAGACAGTACCTTCGACCCCACGATCGCTGTGGCCACTTATGGCGCCGGCGCAAAGCTGGATTGGCATGTTCATCCAGGAGGTCAGGTTCTGCTCATCACCGAGGGCACGGGTTATTACCAGGAAAGGGGAAAGCCCATACAGATAGTTCATAAGGGAGATGTAATCAAATGCCCCCTGGGTGTAGAGCACTGGCATGGCGCAGCGCCGACGAGCAGCTTTGCCTATATCGCTGTCACTCCGACTCAAAAGGGAAAGACAATCTGGTTAGAGCCTGTCAGCGATAAAGACTATAACAGCGTGAAATAAAAGACTGCCGGGCTAACTGAGACCAAAGCGTGAATCCAGACCTGGAACAGTGGTAGTGTCCGGCGATCTGTCTAGGCGTGATCCTCGATTGACGCCAACAGGGTAAGTCAAGCATTGAGCACAGCGAGTGATCCGAGATGCTGAATTGCACGCTCAGGGTTCATTTGGATTTCGAGCCGAGCAGGTGATCACGATAGCCCCTAGGACTAAGACTTGTTTCGTTTTCATGCTCACCTCGCGGCGACCGTTCGACGGTGTTCAAGCAATATGTTTTGCCAGATTCCTTCGCCTTGTTGGCTCGGAACACCAGACACTTTCAAGCGACACTGACCAAAGCCGTGTTGCTGTTCTTCAACGCCTTGACATCTCGGATTGGTGGCAGTCCGAAGAATCTGTTGTACTCTCGGCTGAACTGGCTAATGCTCTCGTAACCCACTTCATATGCAGCAGTCGTAGCGTCGAGTCCGTCCATCAACATTCGCTGACGCGCGGTTTGTAGCCGCAATTGCTTTTGATACTGCAGCGGACTCATCCCTGTCAGAGCCCGGAATTGATGATGAAGGGTTGAAACGCCCATCCTCGCTGTGGCAGCGAGTTCTTCCATGCGCAGAGACTTCGCATAATTCTCTCTTAGCCACGAGATCGCTCGTGCTGTTCGTTGAACTAGATCGCCGCTCGTTGCGATGGCGCGCAGTCTGCCTGCCTGCGGTGTCCGAAGAATGCGATACAGGATCTCACGGTGAGCCAAGGGAGCGAGGAACGGTATGTCCTCCGGGGTGTCGAGAAGCGCAAGCATACGCATGGCGGCACCCAGCAGTCCGACGGTGGTCTCACCAACGACGAGGCCTTGACGATGTGTAAAGGGTGGGCTCTCCGGAATATCATCGCGGCTTAGAACCTCGCGGACAGTCGGCATGTCGAGGCTAAGGAAGATTGACAGCAGGGGTGTCTTCTCCGAGGCTTCGATGATCTGGCTCTGCGCGGGTACGTCAATGGACGAGAGCAGGAACGAGGAGCTGTCGCATAGGTATTCCGTTCCGCCGAGCAAAATGCGCTTCCGTCCCTGGACAAAGATACTTAGACCTGGTTCATAAGAAGCCCGGAAGCAAGGGGTTGGACTCGTCCGGTGATAGAGCGACAGTCCAGGAATCGGAGTCAGGTGTTCTCCAGGCTTCGGTGCCAGCTCTCTAATTCTTTGCGCAAGGGAGCGCCTCATTTCGACCACGGTCAAATCTGACGATCCCGCGTCTCTTTTTGGCTTCAGCATCCTTCGCCTCCAAAAATAGCGTAACCCCGAGCAACCAAAAATGTGCACGAAATCCAAGAAGCAGACAGGATCGTGCAAAGAATTGGCAGAATCGGGAAAGCACGACACCACTAACCTCACTACCCTTGGATAGGTAGGAGGAGGGGTTTGAGCATGAGGAACTCGATTGCTCTTTCGGCAACTTTGCTGGTGCGGGTAGCGATATGCGTCGTGGCCGTTGCCCAGACGAACGCTCCGCAGATCACGATCACGCCGAAGACTGCGCAAAAGGTTATTACGGGGGCTCCCGACCGCTTTACAGGTTCCGTTCGCGTGCAGTCGCTTTTCGATCCAACTGAGCCAAGCCGCACCAGCGGTGGAGCAGTGACTTTCCAGCCGGGCGCGCGCTCGGCATGGCACACCCATCCTCTTGGCCAGATCCTGATCGTGACGGACGGTGTTGGCTGGTTACAACAATGGGGTGGTCCTGTTCAGGTTATTCGCAAGGGCGATGTCGTTTGGATTCCTCCGGGAATCAAGCACTGGCACGGAGCCACGCCGACCACCGCGATGACCCATATCGCAGTGCAGGAGAGCCTCAACGGTGTCGCGGTGAACTGGCTCGAACAGGTCACGAATGAGCAGTACCAACTCAACAGGTAAGACAAGAACTGGGAGAAATGTAGATGAACATCTCGTTTGAGAACAAAGTTGCACTCGTGACAGGAGCCGCGTCCGGACTGGGACTTGCTACCGCCAAGGCCTTTGCTGAATCCGGCGCGTCCGTGGTGTTGGCTGACTGGAATGAAAATGAAGCGCAGGCAGCTGCAAAGAGCCTTGCAGATAAGGGACACAAGACGTTGGCTATTCGTTGTGACGTATCGGATGATGCGCAGGTAGAAGCGATGGTGAAAGAGACCGTTGCGGCCTTCGGTCAGCTCGATGCGGCCTACAACAACGCGGGCATTCAAAATGTGCTCGTCGAAACGGCCGACTATCCGCGAGATGATTATGATCGCGTCATGGCGATCAATCTGCGTGGCGTGTGGAGCTGCATGAAGTTTGAGCTGCAGCAGATGCGCAAGCAAGGCCGTGGCGCTATCGTGAACTGCTCCTCGCTAGGAGGTCTCATTGGCGGAGCTCAGCGTGCAACATATCACGCTGCCAAACACGGTGTGATCGGCTTGACCAAGAGCGCCGCCCTTGAATACGCAACACGCGGCATTCGTGTGAACGACGTGTGTCCAGGCATGATTCGGACCCCGATGTTCGACAAGATGGTCGAGGAAGGTCAGGGGGAGGAGCTCGACAAGATGCTCAAGGCTCTGGTGCCGATGGGACGCATGGGGAAAGCCGAAGAGATAGCGGATGCCGTTCTATGGCTTTGCAGTTCAGCGGCCAGCTACGTCACCGGCCAGTCGATCTCGGTCGACGGCGGTTATGTGATGCGTTAGAGAAAGCGATGAGCTTCCAGCCGGGCAGCGTCCACTTCGAAGAGCGGCAGAAACAGTAGCAGCATTGAGACAAGGAGGTCAGAAGAAATGAGTTCTTGGCGAAAGGCCGAATTGAAAAAATTAGCCGACACCGACGATCTGCACATCTCGCCGTTCCGAGAGGATGGCGTGACGTATGGCACACCTACCTGGATCTGGTCGGTCGTGGTAGACGACTCGCTTTATGTGCGCGCTTATAACGGCACGGCATCGCGTTGGTACAAAGCCGCGATGCAACAGAAGCGAGGCCGGATCACCGCAGCCGGCGTGACAAAGAACGTGGCATTCGAACCTGTCGACGGAGCGATCAACGATGACATTGACGAAGCGTATCGGAAAAAGTACGAGAACAGCCCATACGTTCAGCCGATGATCGGTGAGCGTAGCCGTTCCGCAACAGTGAAGATCGAACCTATCGAGAACTGAAAGACGGGCGTAACGGTCAGCCCCGAGGGGAAGAACGCGATGCAAACAAGAATGCTAGGAACCAGTGGGCTTGAAGTCTCGGCTATCGGGCTGGGGTGCATGCGCATGAGCGCTGGCCACGGAGAAGTCGCGGCAACCAAAGAGGAGATGATTGCGCTCCTTCGAGCTACCGTCGAACTTGACATCACCTTTTTCGACACAGCTCAAGTGTACGGTCCGTTCGTGAACGAAGAACTTGTTGGCGAAGCGCTTGCCCCGTTGCGGGACCAGGTGGTCCTCGCAACCAAGTTTGGCTTCGACTTTGGACCGAAGGCGGACTCCAAGTCGCAGGGGTTGTGTAGCCGCCCCGAGTACATCCGGCTTACCGTAGAAGGTTCACTCAAGAGACTCCGCGTCGACGCGATCGACTTGCTCTATCAGCACCGCGTTGACCCAGATGTACCGATTGAAGAGGTTGCTGGCGCGGTGCGTGATCTGATCCAGCAGGGTAAGGTCAAACATTTTGGGCTCTCTGAGGCAGGCGCGCAGACGATCCGGCGAGCACATGCCGTTCAGCCGGTTACCGCGCTGCAGAGCGAGTATTCACTATGGTGGAAGCGCCCCGAGGAAGAGATTATCCCGACGCTGGAGGAACTGGGCATCGGTCTCGTTCCTTACAGCCCTCTGGGAAAGGGCTATCTCGCCGGAACAATTACAGAGAACACGAAGTTCGATCCAGGCGACAACCGAGGCACGTTCCCACGGTTCTCCCCCGAGGCTCTAAAGGCGAATCGTGGTTTTGTAGATATTATTCAAACGTTAGCGGCACGGAAACATGCAACCCCCGCTCAGATCGCTCTCGCCTGGTTGCTTGCCCAGAAGCCTTGGATCGTCCCCATCCCAGGCACTACAAAACTGCACCGACTGGAGGAGAACATCGGGTCGACTCTCGTCGAACTGACACCGAACGATCTTCAGGAACTGGATAGCGCGACCGCGAAGATTACCGTCGAGGGCGACCGGTATCCGCCGGACCTTGAGCGTATGACGTATCGATAGGGATGTGGCTACTCCTCCCGGTAAGTCTCGGTAGGAATAGGCGAGACAACAATCCACCCGGTGAATTCGAGGCAATCATGAGCGAGCCTGCTGAGCAAGGGGTGAACATAACCAGCCCGCTGCCAAGCTCGCCATTCGCCAGTTGACCGATCTGAATTGTGATCTTCGAGAGGAACTTTCCCTGAATGGCTATCCACTTAATCAGCGCCACCTTCTCGTCTCCGCCGGAAACTTCATTCGTGCCGGTGTCGTGCGCTTGTAGAAGGTCTTGAACCACACCGGCTGCGAGGTCGGGAATGCTTAGCAGGTCATCGAGATGACTCTTGCCGGCATTTGCGCTGGTTGTCTATCTTCCACTGATCGGGGAGCAGGCGGGGAGCTCACTCATTTGCGCAGCCGGCCCCAAAGGGATCGCCTTGATACCCGCATGGCCGCATAGCAAACAACGAGGCGCCGCCGGTTACCGCCTCGTGAGTTTGGGCTGATTACTTGTCGGATGCGCCCGGCCGCCGCGAAGACCGATATTGTGTCGGCGACATTCCGAAAGAGGCTTTGAACAATCGGCTGAAATGGGCGGAATCATTGAAACCCCACCTATAGGCGATCTCGGTTATGGAGGCCTCGGTATCCGCTCCGTCTAACTCTGCTCGGCAACGCAGGAGACGTCGTCTTCGCACCCACCCTGATACGGTCTCGCCCTGTTCGCCGAACAGCGTATAAAGATATCGAATCGAGATGCCATTAGCTTCGGCAATCCTCGTCGGCGATAGATTGACGTCATCAAGACGGCCTTCGATATCGTCGCTGATGCGCGCAAATAGCTGATCGCGCGGCGCTATTGTTGACGATCGCCGCTGTGCCCGAAATGCGGCTCCCAGCAGTTCCAGCGTCACGTCGATGGCGTCAAAAGGCGTGTTGTCGTTCCGCGTCATCACGCTATCGGTCAATGTCGATAAGTAGGAGCCCAGAAGCGTGGCCAGGTTACTGCCGCCAGGCAAGTGCAAGCCCTCGTAGGTCTCGGCGTTGTACAACACGCTTTCAAACCGCGCGATGGGGATGATCATGCACAGCTTGTCGAATTTTTCAGGCATCTCAAATGAAACAGGGTGCCCACTGTGCCAGACGCAGATTTCGCCGGGGCCGACGATCATGCGGTCATCGCCTCTCCTACACAGGGTCGAGCCCAATCTTTGATAGAGGATTCCAAGGTACGTGTCGCTGTCCCCCGATATCTCCGCGCGCCCGCGTGCCGCTCCAAACGGATTGCCGGATAGCTCGACGAGGCGGATGTCGCCCAGGCGATGTGACACAACGTGCGTGAGAGGAGGCGCCTCGCGCGTTTCGGAAACGGCCCAGCCAACCAGATCGGAAGTCAAGGCGTGATGGAGAGACTCCCGATCAACGTATGTCCGCCGCGTCGCGACCGCTAGGCTCGCCATAGCAGATACATCCTTCGAGCCGCCTTTTGCAGCTCTGGCGAATAGGTCACGGTATAGCCCAAAGCCAGCTTTGACAACCTCGCCACTAAGCATTCGATGCAGCCAAATCCAAGAAAGACTGCACGGCCGTACATGCGACTCCCGCCCAGTAATTCTAATCTAGGCTCATGACAACGGCTCGACTCGACAAAACTGCCACCATCGAAGACTTGGCGCAGGTTGCACAACGCCGCATTACAAAGACCACATTAGGGTATTCGAAATCGGCACCGGCGTGTTGGACCAGCCTAAGGTGATCGACGGGAGCGTAATCACGAGCCTCTTCATTTACGACAGCCCGCAGTTGGGCGATGCGATTGTCGCTCAACCTATCTGAACGCCAAACCAAAAGGAGATACCAATGGTCGAACTCATCGTTCTCTATAAGACACCCAACGATCCCAAGCATTTCGAGAAGCACTACCGCGAAGTCCACGGGCCGAGGACGGCCAACCTGCCCGGAGTTAAAAGCTACAGCTATGGGCCTGTTCGTGCCGTAAACGGCTACGGCGATGCCAGCGAATTCTTCTGGTATTGGTCCGGCATATTCGACAGCACTCAGGCTGCCATCGATGCCATGGCATCGCCGGCAGGCCAGGCGGGCGCTGCTGACGTGCCGAACTACTATCACCGTGATCCGCTCTTCATGTTCTTCGAAAAGTAGGCCTACTTCGAAGCCATCACGACCTTCATTCCAGTCCCACGCTTCCAAAGCTGACTGGAATGGACGCCTTAGCCAGGGGGAGATTTTATGGCCGCTTATTTGATTGCATTTGCCAAGGTAAAGAATGCCAACCGCATTCCCGAGTATTCGTCGGCCGCCGGGCCGACATTAGGAGCGTCAGGGGGAAGCGTTGTCACCCGCGGCAAGGTGCGGTCGCTCTGCTGGCCAAGCAGGCGCGCTTGCAAGGACTCATGGTTGGCAGCAGGCGCCAGCAGCAGGATTATGTCGCTGCGCTCGAACAGTCGGGGGTACGTCCGGTCCTGGACAGAACCTTCTCCCTCAATCGGTTGGCCGAAGCCTTCAGCCACCAGGCCAGCGGCGTCCATTTTGGCAAGGTCGTCGTCGAATGGTGAAGCCTGAAACGCCCCGCAAAGGAGCACTCCGTGATGTGCGACACGCGGAGGAAGGAGTAGATATGAGCAAAGTAGCATTTCTCGGTCTCGGAGCTATGGGCTCGCGTATGGCTGCCAATCTTTTGAAGGCAGGACATGCGGTCACGGTGTGGAACAGGAGTCCGGCGGCAGCGGAGGCGCTCGTCGCCTCCGGAGCCAGGAAAGCTTCCTCTCCGAAGAAGGCGGCTGAGGGCGCCGACTTCGTTTTCGCGATAGTACGCGATGATGAAGCGTCGAAAAATGTATGGCTTGATTCAACCAACGGGGCCCTCGCGGGCATGCACCCTGGAGCCGTTGCAATCGAGAGTTCGACCCTGACCCCTGAATGGATCCGCGAACTGAGCGAACACTTCAGAGCGAAGGGGATCTCACTACTCGATGCGCCGGTGTCTGGCAGCCGTCCGCAGGCGGAGGCCGCGCAACTAGTTTACCTGGTTGGGGGTGATGCCAAGGCGCTGTCGGCCGCCGAGCCACTATTGAAGGTTCTCGGTTCCAGCATCCAGCATGTCGGGCCTATCGGGGCCGGCTGCCTTGCAAAGCTCACGACGAACACGCTGCTTGGGGTCCAGGTCGACACAATCGCCGAGCTAATCGGGATGCTTCAGCGGCAAGGCGTCGATCCCAAGCAGATCCTTGATGCGGTTGCGTCCACGCCAGTCTGGAGTACGGTTGCCGGACGTATCGCTGCCTCCATGTTGAGCGGGACGTTCGCTCCGCAGTTTACAATCGAACTTATCGAAAAGGATTTCAGCTATACGGTTCATACCGCGGGAGGGGAGGAGAACGCGCCCGCCATCACTGCGACCCGAAATATCTTTCGCAAAGCCATCAGCGAGGGTCTGGGTGAGTTGAACATGACTGCGATCGTGAAACTGTTCGAGGGGCACAAAAACCGAACTGCCAATTACCGCATGCCGTTATGAGTGCCCTTCACGATCTGAGATAGGCAGCCCTGCGAAGACCAGGCTGCCCGCAGGGAGTACCCCTGAGAGCTCGGGCGGCTTCCCAAACCGTCGCTCGACGGCTAGTCCACCGCGGAGGCGTTGTCAGGCGAGTGCCCTCTTTTAGCGGACCGATTATCCGCCGCGCATACCGTAATCGAGCGTAAACGAGGCTAACTATATATAGGGTTACTGGGAAGAGCAAGCGGCAGATATCTTCAACCTGTTGAAAGTAAATAGGATGCGCACTGTACCTGAATTTGTATCCGAGATGGCGAGACGGTGAGGGCGGCTCCAAGCAACCACTGAAAATAAACAGGATAGATGGTGCCGGGAGGGGGAATCGAACCCCCATGGAATTGCTTCCGACGGATTTTGAGTCCCCGTCCCAATTCTTCTAATGCTCGCAAAATGCAATAGTTACAAGCTCTTGCAGAGAGACACCCTGTGCGGTCGGTGCTGATTTGCGAGGGTCCGTTTTGGTTGGATAGTCACGGATTGGTCACGGAAGATCGACGAATGTCTCTGGTTGCCTTTTCTAAATCGACGTTTGCTTGGCAAACAAGAGGTACGTAGCGAAGTCATCAAACTTTGCCTGGATGAATAACGTGGTTCTCGTGCAGGCAATTGGAAATCAGGCCCATCGCAACGATGTGAATCGGGGTAGTCAGGACTTCGTAAATATGGCGGATCTCCCGTTGGCTAGCCAAAGCAAAGAAGGCGGTTATACAGGCGGAACTGTTGCGGCGAGGACAGACACCGGACGAGACCCGTTTCTAACACGGTCCGGAATATTCGCTCGGCGAGTCGGTCCGAATCTCCACTAACCGCCAGATAAAACAATCTTTAGCCACGCCAGCAACCGATCCACGTCAGCATCGAAATGCGGATCGCTACCAACCGTTATCGCCTGTCGGTCGGTCAGCCCTCGAAGGTTGGCAGGCAGACCCCGTTTTGATGGCAACCGCGCACCCTGCACCAAAATAGGAACGATGGCAATTCGCCGTTTAATTGCAGTCTCTATCTCCTTTCGCACCCAGTCGGACGGATCGTCTAGCCGCCGTTTTCCACTATTGTCTACGACAGTTGCCCAGCGAGCCCCCATGACAACGAGTAAGATGTTGCACCTATTCATGACCTGAGCTAGTTCGCGCGGGAAGTGACGCCCCGACGGAATCGAATTAACGTCCCTAAACACAACATCGCTTCCAAAATGCCCCGCAAGCCGATCGAACAACCGATCGGTCACGTCTTGCTGTTATTTGCCCTCAACACCGACAGGCTTGGTGGTGGTGAGGCGGTATC
>Ga0206870_1233_pt1 | contig 11173 bp, 10 predicted proteins | sample Alteio_BWOrgCont_36_FD_152620 | JGI IMG/M metagenome (GOLD analysis project Ga0206870, IMG submission 152620) | Enriched cells from forest soil in Barre Woods Harvard Forest LTER site, Petersham, Massachusetts, United States -... | ecosystem: Environmental > Terrestrial > Soil > Temperate forest >... | reverse complement strand
AAGCGCTCTTTGAACGGCGTGCTTCAGCGTCCAGGAAGCCGCGAACATTTGGAGGCTTACGCCGCGCGTAGCCTGGCTAGTACCCTCGATAGCGGCTGACATATCCTCGAGCCGAGCCAATACGGACCGGCCCTCCATCAAAAGACCCGGATGGCTTCGCGCTCGATGGCCGCGCGCAGAACCGGATGAAGACCCGTCCGCGTGGTTATGTCGACGCTCGAAGCACCCGCATCCTCGACGAGGTGCTTGACCCGCAGCAGGTCGAGGAGCGAGAAGCGGCGATCCGGATCGTATTCGACGAAGATATCGAGGTCGCTCGAGGGTGTCGCCTCGTCTCGGGCCGTCGACCCGAAGACATAGAGCCCCGTCACCCCGAGCGCACGCGCTTGCGGGGCCAGACTACCGATGAGATTGATGGCTTCCTGCCTTGTCATAGGCGCTCGTTATCACGGCTTTGGCTGCGCGTCATTTGGTTCGGCGCATATCCGCCCGCTCAACTTCAATTCGCAAACCTGAAATGCAGCACGTCGCCATCGGCGACGACATAATCCTTGCCCTCGAGGCGGAGCTTGCCGGCGTCGCGGGCGCCGGCTTCCCCGTTCAGCGTCAGATAATCCCCATAGGTGATGGTCTCGGCGCGGATGAAGCCCTTCTCGAAATCGGTGTGGATGACGCCGGCCGCCTGCGGCGCTCTCGAGCCCGCCGTCACCGTCCAGGCGCGCGCCTCCTTGGGGCCGGCGGTGAAGAAGGTGACGAGGCCCAAGAGCTCGTAGCCCGCGCGGATCACCCGGTTGAGGCCGGGCTCGGTCAGGCCCACGGCAGCGAGATATTCGGCCTGCTCGCCCGGCGGCAGGATGGCGATCTCGCTCTCGATCTTGGCCGAGACCACGACGGCCTTGGCGCCCTCCTCGGCGGCGCGCTCGAAGACCTGCTCCGAATAGGCGTTGCCCTTATCCGCCGCGCCTTCGTCGACATTGCAGACATAGAGCACCGGCTTCGAGGTCAGGAGGCCGAGCATGCGAAAGCTCCTCTCCTCCTCGGCCTTGCGTTCGACGAGCCGCGCCGGCTTGCCTTCGCGCAGCAGAGCGAGGGAGCGGTTGACGAGGTCGAGCGCCTCCTTCGCCTCCTTATCGGCGCCGCGCACCCGCTTCTCTAGAGCGGTGACGCGCTTCTCGAGCGAATCGAGGTCGGCGAGCATGAGCTCGGTCTCGATCGTCTCGATATCGGCGATCGGATCGATCCGCCCCTCGACATGCGTCACATCATCATCGGTGAAGCAGCGCACCACATGGGCGATGGCGTCGACCTCACGGATATTGGCGAGGAACTGGTTGCCCAAGCCCTCGCCCTTCGAGGCGCCGCGCACGAGGCCCGCAATATCGACGAAGGTCAGGCGGGTCGGGATGATCTCGGCGGATTTCGCGATGCGCGCCAATTCGGCGAGCCGCTCATCGGGAACCGCGACCTCGCCGACATTGGGCTCGATGGTGCAAAACGGATAATTCGCCGCCTGCGCCGCCGCCGTCTGCGTCAAGGCATTGAAGAGCGTCGATTTGCCGACATTGGGCAGGCCGACAATGCCGCATTTGAAGCCCATTGGGATCGTCCTTCGGATCAAGCGAATAGCGAATAGCGAATAGCGAGTAGTGAGTAGTGAGTAGTGAGTAGTCAGTTCTCTCAGTTATATTCCATTCGCCATCCGCCATTCGCTACTTACTATTCGCTACTCGCTATTCGCCGCTTTCTCATCTCCCCACCCCTTCGCCTGCATGGCGAGATGCACCTTGTTCTGGAAGCTCGATGCCTCGCCGCGCACCAGGAGCGGGACGAATTCGGCGCAGAGATTGACGAGATCCTCGACCCAGGCGCGCTCCTCCTTGAAGAAATCGGAGAGCACGTAAGGGTGGACGAGGTTCTTGTCGCCCGGATGGCCGATGCCGAGGCGCACGCGGCGGTAGTCATTGCCGAGATGGGCGCTGATCGAGCGCAGGCCGTTATGCCCGGCATTGCCGCCCCCCGTCTTCACCCGCATCTTGGCGTCGGCGAGATCGAGCTCGTCATGGAAGACCGTGACCTCGGAGAGCTCGGACTTGTAGAAACGAGCCGCTTCGCCGACTGCCCTGCCGCTTTCATTCATGAAGGTCTGCGGCTTCAAGAGGAGCACCCGCTCTTCGCCGATCACGGCCTCGGCGGCTTCGCCCTGGAAGCGGCGGCGCCAAGGCGCCGCACGGTAGCGCCTGGCGATCTCGTCGAGCACCATGAAGCCGATATTGTGCCGGTTGCCCGCATAGCGAGCTCCCGGATTGCCAAGACCGACCAGGATCTGCATGGCGCTGCCGCGGTTCTCTCAAATCCGCAATTCATGGACGCGGGCCGCGACACGATCGAGGCCCTGTCCGAGCTGGATAGGAGCTCCGTGCCGCCATCCGGGCGAGGCCCGAAAACGGCGCGAGGCCCGATCGCGCCTCGCGACGCTGGGCCTCAGGCGCCTCCGCCCTTCTTGGCAGGTGCCGCTGCCGCGGGGGCAGCTCCGGCCGCGGGAGCCGCTCCGGAAGCGGGCGCGGCCGCCGCGCCCTCCGCCACTGCGCCTTCGGCCGGGGCCGCAGCCTCGGTCTCGACGAGCACGGTCGGCGGGGCGATGGTCGCGATCGTGAAATTGCGGTCGCGGATCACCGGCCGCACGCCCTCAGGCAGCGTGACGTCCGAGATATGGATGCCGTCATTGATGTCGAGCCCGGCAAGGGTCGCAGTCAGGAATTCCGGGATCGCCTCGGCCGGAGCGAGCAGCTCGACCGTGTGGCGCACGATGTTGAGCGTGCCGCCGCGCTTCAAGCCGGGCGAGTCCGCCTGGCCGGTGAAGTGCATGGGCACCTCGACGCGGATCACCTGCCCGGCGGCGAGCCGCATGAAATCCACATGGATCGGGAAATCCCTCACGGGATCGAGCTGGAAATCGCGCGGGATGACGCGCTCCGTCTTGCCCTCGACCTCGAGGTCGAAGATGGTCGTCAGGAAACGGCCGGCGCCGATGCGCGAGGCGATGTCCTTCGAATCGAGCGAAATCGGGGTGGCGGTTGCGCCCGCCCCATAGATGACGGCGGGGGTGCGGCCCTCGCGGCGTGTGGCTCTGGCGGCCCCCTTGCCGCTCTTGGCCCGCGCCTGAGCCTTGATCTGCTTCACGGCGGTCATGATTGTCGTCCTTCAGTGCTGCCAAATGCTCTTCCCCGCCAATGTCCAAAGGCCGGCCGAGCCGTTGGCGACGGGCCGTTCTTCATCGATTGACGGGAAGCCTCGCGCGAAACGCCTCCAAGGGTGCGGTTTTTCGCGCGCGCCCCTCATAACGGCAGCGGGCCGAAAACACAAATCGCCAGGGAGAGCGAATGGCGAATAGCGAATAGAGAGAGAACGGCTCTCCTCTACTCGCTACTCGCTATTGGCCACTCGCCAATTCTGCGCTCAGGCCTCGAGCGGGAGAGGCCAGTTCAGGCGCGCATAGACCTTCTCGAGGATCATGCGGTTCGCCCGCTCGACGATGTCGTCGAGCGAAGGCGTGTGCGCGAAGATGGCGGCGGCGCGGGCGCGGATCTCCTCGCGCGTGGGGATCGACGGGAAGGACAGGTTCGCCAGCGCATCGGCGGCCATATGGCGCGCTTCCTTCAGCTTCTCCTGCAATTCGGCGAGGCTCGGCGTGCCCGCGAAGGCGTTCTCGAGCGCAGCCGCGATCCGTTCGGGATCGAAGGAGACGGCGAGCTGCTGGGCGGCGCGCTCGATGACGCGGCGGCCGAGCCGCTGCTCGTTGCGCAGCACCGCCCGAGGCGGGCTCTTCACGTCCCAGATGATGCCGAGATAGGAAAGCGCCCTCAAGATGTAAAAGGTCGGGTCGATCTCCCACCAGCGGAAGCCCTGCCGGGCGCTCGCCTGATAGGCATGATGGTTGTTGTGCCAGCCCTCGCCCATGGTGAAGAAGGCGAGCAGCCAGTTGTTGCGGCTGTCATCGCCCGTCACATAGCGCTTCTTGCCACGCACATGGGCGAGCGAATTGATGCAGAAGGTCGCGTGATAGACCACGACCGTGCTCCAGAAGAAGCCGACGATCAGATAGGTCCAGCCGCCCAGGAGGAAGACGATGGCGCCCATGATCACGGGAGGCGCGAGCTCGAATCTGTGCAGCAGCATGAGCTCCGGATAGCGCGCGAAATCCGAGATCTTCGTCAAGTCGGTCTCGTCATGGCGCGCGGCGAAGATCCAGCCGACATGGGCATAGAGGAAGCCGGAGAGCCGCGGCGAGTGCACATCATGCTCGGTGTCCGAGTGCAGATGATGGTGGCGGTGCTTCGCGGCCCACCACAATATGCTCTTCTGGGTCGTGGTCTGCGCCATGAAGGCGAGCACGAATTGGAAGACGCGGCCGGTCGCGAAGGCCCGGTGCGAGAAATAGCGGTGATAGCCGGCCCCGATCGCGAAGATGCGCACCCAATAGAGCGCAATCGCGGTTATGACCGCTCCCCAGGTGACGCCGGTCCAGATGGCGGCAAGGCAGACGAGATGCACGATGACGAAGGGAATCGCCGAGGGGTAGACGATGTCGTCATGCTCGGTCGCAGGCTGATTGTCTTTGCTCGGGGTCACTTGCGCTTCTTCCGTGGGAGCCATTGCGTCCTATCAGGCGATCATTGCGGCGAAAATCACAATGCCGCCAGCATGATCGCCACGGCGAATTGTCGCATCGGCCGAGGCTCACAACGTCCGCGGGAGAACACGCGACACCAAACCGTCCGAGAACAAGATCGAATCGGTTTGTTTCAAGCCTATGACCAATATGGTGATCAATTGGTGAATATGAAATGCCGTTGGGCCGCGCAAGCTCGAGCGCGATTGCGTGAGGGAAATGCCAAATCGGCGACGCCGGAGCGAGTAGCGAGTAGCGAGTAGCGAGTAGCGAGTAGCGAGTAGCTGGAGCTCCGATAGCTCTCTCTTTCTATTCGCTATTCGCTACTCGCCCCTTCCCATTCGCCACGCGCCACTCGCCCTTTCCCCCTTCCCCTGCTAACAACCCGCCATGCCCGAGCTTCCCGAGGTCGAGACCATCAGGCGCGGGCTTGCGCCCGTGCTCGAAGGCGCGAGCTTCAAGCGTGTCGAATTGCGCCGCAAGGATTTGCGCTTCCCTTTCCCGCAACGCTTCGCGAAGCGGCTCGAAGGGGTGGGCGTGACGTCTCTTGCCCGGCGCGCCAAATATCTCATGGCCGAGCTCGGGAGCGGGGAGGTCCTCGTCATGCATCTCGGCATGACCGGACGTTTCACCGTCGAGGACGGCGAGGCGAGGCCCTTCGAGCCCGGCCGCTTCTACGAGGACAGCGAGCGCTCGCACCTGCACGACCATGTGGTCTTCCATCTCTCGGGCGGCAAGCGCATCGTCTATAACGATGTGCGCCGCTTCGGCTTCATGCTCCTCGTCGCGCGCGGCGAGCTCGAGGCGCATCCGCTTTTTGAGGGGCTCGGCATCGAGCCGGTCGGCAATGCATTCGGCGCCGAGGCGCTCGACCGCCTCTTTCAAGGCAAGCAGCGCCCGCTCAAATCGGCGCTGCTCGATCAGCGGCTGATCGCGGGCCTCGGCAATATCTATGTCTGCGAGGCCTTGTTCCGGGCGAAGCTCTCGCCCGAGCGCAAGGCCGCGACCCTTTCCGGCAAGGGGGCCGTGGCGCGCGCCCGCCGCGCGGCGCTCGCCGAGGCGATCCGCCGCGTCATCGACGAGGCGATCGCGAAGGGCGGCTCGACCTTGCGCGACTATGCCGGCGCCAATGGCGAGGAGGGGGAGTTCCAGCACGAATTCCTCGCCTATGGGCGCGAGGGCGAAGCCTGCCTGCGCGAAGGCTGCGGCGGCATCGTGCGCCGCACCGTGCAGGCCGGGCGCTCGACCTTCTTCTGCCGCGTTTGCCAGAAATGAAGTCGATGCATTCAGGGGCCGCACGCCGGCCCGTCGCGCTTGTGCAGATTTGAAGCCTTCCACCGACCGCGCCCAAAGCCCGAGATGACGCCGCCTCTGATCTTCGACCGCGCCTTGATCCGCCGCCGCCTGGCGCGGGCGGAGCGTGCGGGCGCCGCAGATTTCCTCGTGAGCCATGTGGCGGCCGATCTCGTCGACCGGCTGAGCCCCGTGAGGCGCAGCTTCGCGCTCGCGGTCGAGCTCGGCGGCGCGACGGGGCACGGGTCGAGGGCGCTTTCCCGCAGCGGCCGGGTCGAAAGCGTGATCCGCCTTGCGGCCTTGCCGCCGGCCGAGCCAGGCCGGCTGCCTGCGGCCGTCGCCGACGAGGAGGCGCTGCCGCTCGCGCCGGAAAGCGTCGACCTCATCGCCTCTCTCCTGGGCCTGCAGAGCGTGAACGATTTGCCCGGCGCCCTCGTGCAGATCAGGCGGGCGCTGAGGCCGGACGGCCTGTTCATCGGCTGCCTCCTGGGCGGGGAGACGCTCGGCGAGCTGCGCCACGCCTTCGCCGAGGCCGAGGCCGAGATCGAGGGCAGGGCGAGCCCGCGGGTCGCGCCCTTCGCCGATGCGCGCGAGCTTGGCGCCCTCTTGCAGCGTGCAGGCTTCGCGCTCCCCGTGACCGATGTCGAGAAGCTCACGGTGCGCTATTCGGACCCGATCGCGCTGATGCGGGATCTGCGCGCCATGGGCATGACGAACCCGCTTCGCGAGCGCAGCCGCCTGCCGCTCCGTCGCGCGACGCTCAGGCGCGTGGCCGAGATCTATGGTGAGCGCTTCGCCGATCCCGATCAGCGATTGCGCGCCACTTTCGAGCTCGTCTGGCTCACCGGCTGGGCGCCCCATGAGAGCCAGCAGCAGCCCTTGCGGCCCGGCTCGGCCAAGACGCGCCTCGCCGAGGCGCTCGGCGTCGCCGAGATCCGCACCGGCGACAAGGCGAAGCCTTAAAGGCGCGGCAAGGCTGCGAGCGGCCGCCCGGCCCGATTCCACCCTGCGTCCAGATGCTTGTTGCGTGTCCGGCGAAGATGGGGCATAGAGCGGCCTATCGGAGCAGCGTAGCGCGATGCGCCATGCGGGTGTAGCTCAGGGGTAGAGCACAACCTTGCCAAGGTTGGGGTCGAGGGTTCGAATCCCTTCGCCCGCTCCAAATTTCATCAATAATATCAAAAAGTTACGTAGCGATTCCGTTTCTCTTCCTGTTTGTCCGCCCCAGTTTCGCCCCAGCTACTCCCTCCACCACGTCGCGCAAATGCTCTGGCGCGTGATGCCCATATCGGCGTTCGACCATGGCTTCCGTCGTGCCGAGCGCCCCAGCTATTTTGGCGAGTGGCAATCCCTGTTGGACAGCCCATGTTGCGAAAGTATGTCGCAAAACGTGTGGCGTTACGTCGGGACCGAGCCCAGCCTCGCGTTGGGCGCGCTTCCATGCCCTACGAAGCTTCTTGAGTGGCTGGCCTTCCCATTCAACTACATGGGTGACAGATGAGGCTCGCCAGCGGCGCAAATGGCTTGCAAGGCGATCCGAGATAGGGACGGGCGTTCGTCGCTTCGCTGTTTCGCGTTCCCCGACACCTCGTCGATGTATGACCTTCTGATCTAGATCTACCCACCCGCCCACGGAGTTGACGTGCCAACGCAAGCCGAGAACTGACTCATGCCTGCTGCCCGTATAGAGCGCGACCAGAATGAAGCGAGCGACATGCTTGTTGGTGCGCCAAGCTGCCCGCAACAGGCGAGCGACCTCTTCGCGCGTTAGCCATCGGTCGCGACCTGATGACTCGTCAGGCTTGGTCACATGGACAGGATGCGAAAGCTTACCCTCTTTCCATGCGTAGCGGATTGCGGCTTGGAGAGTGACAAGTTCTCGGCGGATCGTCGTTTCTGCTACCCTGGGTGCGCTTGTGGTATCGGAGTACTGGCTGCGTGGCTGCACGAGTCTCATGTCCACATATCCGCGACAAATGCCGGGCGTGATATCGGCGACTCGCATCGCCCCAAAATACTCGAGCAGCCGCGGTAGCTGGTAGAGAGCGATTTCAGGGTGAGCGACCACGGGCAGGTGCCCTTGAGCATAAAGGCTTAGGACATCTGCGATGATGACGACGCTCGGGTCCCGATTTTCGAAATTTGGCTTGTGCTTTTTGATGAGGAAGGCTTCAAGTTCTTTTTCAGCCCGCTCACGATCGCCTGAGCGGCAGCCTGTGCCGACTTCGCTTCCATCTGAATCTCGGATAACCCAAACTGCCTCGCGACCTTTGCGCTTGCGGAGATAGAGCCTTGAGCCCTTGGCTTGACGCGGCATTGCTCCCTCATCCGGTCGATCGCGGCGAGCGTCGTGTATTGACGCCCCGCAATGATTTCAATTTCAAGCCTCCCGCGCTTAGCCTCGCGACGCAACCCGGACGCCCCCATTGAACCGTCGGGAAAGGCCATCTTCGCAGCATAGGCAAGACGGAGAGGCGCGGTCGGCTCAATCCCCACGGCACTTCAGCTCTGAGGTTGGCCATCGGAAGCATCATCAACCTCACCCTCAGATTCGTGATCTAGCCGCTTTGCTTCCTCGGTAGCGAACTTTTCACAGGCGCGGCACCACCTAATTCCGTCGTTGATCCGATCTTCATTAAGGCGTCGGCTGCATCCCTCGCAAGAATCGAGTCCTGCTTCCTTGATTTTGTCCCAGCGATCCTCCTCCTCCTTTCGCTGGAGTTTTTGCTCGTGCTCTTCCCAGCAAGCCTCACAGAGTACGGGCCTTCTGTCAGGATCATAGGACTCCAGATATTCGCTGCATTCCTCACAGATCGGATCAGGCCATCCGTTCAAATTATCCTCAGAATCTTCCCAGATTTCGTCCAATTCATCTCGACACTTATTCATGATAATTTCCTTTTGTTTCAATATGTTATGTGATCACGGCAATCGCCAAAACCGGCCCAAACGGTCAGTTGCAAAATCGCCAATTATCTGCTCTTTGAAATTCATCAGGCTGCCCCGATCCCGACGACGACAATATATTATCACAAATTTAATGTAATATCAATGGTGATCTGGCAAAATTCGAGTAACGACTATCAAACAGTACAAAAGTCATTCTTCATCTTTATCGCTTCCCATCGCCACGATACGTGCGTCGATTTCTTTTATGACTTCTCTTGCTTCCGACGCTTCGCTGCTCGTGCCATACTCCCCCAGGATCTGCTCGACATTGACAAGGCATTCCGAAATCGGCTGCAATGTTTCGATGGCATATTCGCCGGGTTTCTTTGCGAGGGAGTGAAGCTCGTGAGCGACCTTTTCCATCTCCCTCAAGGCATAAAGTTGCGCGCCGCCGCCATAGAGAACGACAGCCGATGGTGTTCTTATGTAGCAAAGCTTCGCGACTTCGATCAATCGCTCTCGCAATCCAGTCAAATTAGGTTGGGTCATCTACGATATCCTTTTATTATTATATTTATATGATCGCCGCCAATTCTTCTCTCCCGCGATATTGCTCCACCTTCTTCCTTCCGATGGTATGTGTGGAGGGTGTGGATGTGAATCCAGAACTTCTCCGTACACAGAATCATATATAGAATAGTACGGACTCCCCTCCACGCATCCACTTTATCGAAAAACAAGAGATAAGAATCAATAAGGATCGGCGGGAGGAAAAATGAGTTCTATATCAAATCTTCCATTTCCCGAGTTCGATTTATAAGAATTGAATCGAAGCCGTGTTAATTCCTTACCAAATTGACTAATACCAACAGGCTCATAACCGCTATTGGAGCACCATTGCTGATAGGCATCAAAAAGCACACTGTTTAAGGTCCGGGCTCCTTTTCGCTCTTGACATGCGACCTGAACAAATTGTCCGACGGTGTCATTATCAGTACGAAATGCGCCTGTGGCTTCCAGGATACATGGCGGTGGATTGAGTCCCTGTTTCTGCCAATCCGCGAAGCCAGCCAACGTCCAATTCAAAATTCCAGGAAGTTCCGTTTCGAGCTTGTTGTATAGGTTCAGGTCGCGCTGCTCTTTCGTGAACGTCACAGGGAATTTGATGACATGGATTCGGCGCCAAATGGCTTCATCGGTCCCTGAGATATTGGGCAGGTCGTTGGTCGCCAACCAGAGCTTGAACTGAGGCTGATAGCGGAAAAGGTTGCCGTATAGGAATCGGCATGAAATTTCCTCTCCGCCCGTCATCAGCTTGATTTTGGCCTCAGCCAGCTTTTGCCCGAGTTCACCTTCCGATGCGCAGACCAACCTCTTTCCTCGAAGTGCGGCCAAGTCCTCGTTTTTTTCTGACCCATACCTCGATATCATCAGGGTCTGCATGGGTGTGATCGTTGCATAATCACCCAGCATCGCGGACGCGACCTTGAGCAAAGTCGATTTCCCGTTTGCACCATCACCGGTCAGAATGAACAAGCACTGCTCGGCAGTCGATCCAGTTAGGGTGTATCCCAATGCCCGCCGCACGAAGGCGATCTTGTCCGCGTCCTCGGCGAAAATGGCCGATACGAAGGATTCCCATTGGGGACACTTCGCAGGCGGGTCCAAAATCGTACCCAGTCGCTTTGTTACGATCGAATCGGGTGTGACCGTCTGCGCGAGGCGCAAATCGATCACGCCCTTCTCTGTTCCGACAAAGAATTCATTCGTATCAAAATCAGAAGACGGCCTAATAAGGCGACCTCGCGCCAATTCCTGGGTCGATTTGATCGATGCCATTGACAATAATTTCTTTGTAAGCTGATAATCTACAATTGGATAAGATTTCGCCGTGTCCATAAGAAATTCAGTAACAATTTTTTGAACCATCGCGCCAGGAATCTTTACATAAACGTCGTTATGACGGCTAAGCCACTGCCTTGATTCAGCCTCATAAATGAGAAGGTCGGCAAAATTGGCGGCGAAGACCTTGGCACTCTCTGCGTCGGTCCTCATATCCTGGATCGAAAAATATGGGCTTGTGATGATCTGGGTTCGATCATTGCCTGGCTGAACCATCAGGTCACCCTTTCCCACCCATTGCCGAAGTTTCTCGACGACCTTGTTTGATATGATTTCTGCCAGCGCGGTCCAAGCCGCATTTGGCAGACCGGGACCTCGTGCATATGTCGAGCGGAGACAGTCGAGCCTGTCTTCCAACTGGTCGTCCTGGTTGTAGCGGGCAATGGTTCCCATAAGTCGGGAGGCCCGCTCTTCCTCCAA
>Ga0206870_1232_pt1 | contig 11194 bp, 11 predicted proteins | sample Alteio_BWOrgCont_36_FD_152620 | JGI IMG/M metagenome (GOLD analysis project Ga0206870, IMG submission 152620) | Enriched cells from forest soil in Barre Woods Harvard Forest LTER site, Petersham, Massachusetts, United States -... | ecosystem: Environmental > Terrestrial > Soil > Temperate forest >... | reverse complement strand
TCGCGCCCAGCGGCAGTCCGAACAGCCAGTAGCCGGCAAAGTTTGTCAGCATCGGAAACCGCGTCTCGCCCATCCCGCGCAGTGCGCCCGTAGCCACCGTCTGGCAGCCGTCGAATATCTGGAATGCCGCCACAATCATCAGTATGTGAACACCCATCGCAAGAATGCGCGGATCTCGGCTGTAAATCTCCATAATCGGCCGCGGAATCACAAAGAACGCCACCGCCGCCAGCCCCATGAAGGCAACTCCCAGGCCGATAGCCATCCATCCAGCCCGCCTCGCGCGCGCCGGATTCCCCGCCCCGATTGCATGGCCCACCGCAACCGCCGCCGCAGCCGAAATTCCCAGCGGAACCATAAAGGTGTACGCTGCACAGCTCAACGCAATCTCATGCGTGGCCAGCGCCACCGGATCGAGATGCGCCGCCATGATCGTCACTGCTCCGAACGCCGCGACCTCCAGCACCACTTGGAACGCCGCCGGCACTCCCAGATTCAGCAACACGCGAACGCGTGCCCAATCCGGGCCCGGCCAATGTGCAAACAGTGGATGCCCGCGCCCCCGTTCATGCCGCCATGCGACGTACACCAGCACCGCCGCCATGTAGATTCGCGAGAACACGGTGGACAGCGCCGATCCGCTCACTCCAAGCGCCGGCATCCCCAGCTTCCCGTAAATGAAGATCCAGTTGCCCGCAAGATTCACCAGGTTCGCAGAGATCAGCGCAAACGTCACCGGACGCACCAGGCCCACTCCCTGCAGATATCGGCGAAACCCTCCGTAGACCAGCAGCGGAAGCGTGCCCCAGTTCAGAATGCTGACGTACGACCGTGTGTAGACGCCCACGACCGGGTCCACTCCGCGCGCCGTGAACAGCGGCTGCGCGACAACGATGAACAGCATCAGCACCGGAGTAAACGCAAGCGCGATGTATATTGCCTGCGCCAGCCAGCGGTGACAGTTGTCAAAATCCTTCGCGCCCCACGCCCGTGACACCATCGTATCCAGCCCCAGCAGCAGCCCGATCCCGAACAGCGACGGCGCATAATAGATCGCGTTGCCCAGTCCCACCGCGCCAATCGCGGGCGGGCCCAGCTTACCGACCATGATCACATCCACAACCGTCATGGTCATCCAGCCGATCTCCGAAAGCGCCACCGGAATTGCCAGCCCCAGCAGTGCGCGCAGCTCTGCGCCGAGATTCACGCGTCCATCGTGCTCGTCAAAAACCTGCGTGTCGGGATGGGTCTCCGGAACCTGCATAACTCAAACAGAAACGGGCCAAGTCCTCCGATTTTACCCGCAGGATTCGCGACCAACGGCTATGTTAAATTCAAGATAGCTGTAGCTGGAGAGATGGCCGAGTGGCTGAAGGCGCACGCTTGGAAAGCGTGTTTAGGGGAAACTCTAACGTGGGTTCGAATCCCACTCTCTCCGCCATGAAATTTTCTGTTGATTCTAAATGACTTCCATCCTTTGTAACCGCTAGCCTCCAGCTTTGTAAAATCAGGTCATGGACACCGCAAAGCAAGAGCTTATGCAAATCTTCTCAGGACCGCGCCTGTTCTGGTGCTGTCGTCCTCAAGGTTCAAAATCATGGCGCTACTTCCCTGCTGACCCTGCCACGGTCGCCGCGCACCCCAACGGTCGCTACGTTGTCGCCAAGAGTGTACGCGGGAAACGTACCTACGTCTCGATTCCCAAGGGCGAAGCCCCCCACGCATTTGTGCAGCGGCTTACTGAGGAAGCCTTCCTTTCGACTCTCTTAAGCGACAGCACGGAATCGGTCGTCTACCGGCAAGATAGCCCGCACGCTATCGCGAACAAGCATCTAATTTGAATGTGGACGCAGACCTACCTGAGCGATTTCACTGCCGTATCGAATTGCTTAACGGTCTAATCGCGTTTACGTGCTGTGGCTGCGCGTGGCAGCATTTTGTCAAAGATGACGATATGCGTGCAGGACCAGCCGCATTCGAGGCCCACCACTGCGAAGACTTTCCGCCGCCGCCCATGCCACTTCTGGAACGCCATCGCTTGAAATCAAACTTGCAGACTCCTTGAGATCGGGGTCCGCGTGTTCATTCGCCGGGCGTCGACGTGTGTCTCATGAATTTGGAGACTGTCGTTCGGGTGATTGCGGCCAGCCGATATACAGGTATCCAATGACGTAAGAGCGATGGAAACAGGTCATCCTCTTGTGCGATGGGCGCAAGCGAAGTCAAGCGATTTCTATGCCGCATCCGGTTGTCTGATGGACGGAGCCTATTCGCGTGCGGCCGCTGCCGATGGCAACTGCTTCTCGAAGAGGACGATATCTGTGCAGGTCTACCCGCATTCGAGGCTCACCGCTGCGAAGACTTTCCAGTGCCGCCGCTGTCGCCAGACGACGCCCTATCAAAGTAACCTTCGGCGACGTATCTGAGGACCAAAATAGCTAGAACTGGCCGAAAGATAGCCTGAGCGCCATTGAGAACAAGTATCAAATTGGAACGTGAACGCAGACGAACCGGAGCGATTTCCATGCCGTATCGAATTGGACGGCTTGACTGCGTATAGGTGTCTTCGCTGCCTCTGGGAGCATATTGTGGAAGATGACGATGGACGTGCAGGACCAGCCGCATTCGAGGCCCACCACTGCGAAGACTTTCCGCCGCCACCCATATCACTTCTGGAACGCCATCGCTTTGATGAGGCCAAGAAGCTTACGGAAGCGATCTTCGCTCGGTGGGATACAAAGTGGGCAGCGTTGCCCGAGCGCGTGAAACAAGAAATCGACGCAGCGCTCGCTAAGCGCCCGCTTGGCAGACATCAAGATTAGTATTCGGGCTCTCTCCAATAGTGACCACTTCGGACATCTTGGACGCAAGCATCAGGCGTCTAGGTTAAGAGGCAAGTAAGTCCCAAGTAAACGACAATTAGGGGCGCAATGGCTGCGCCCCTTTTTTTGCTCTCTCCAAGTGACCGAGTAAAACGGGCGCGCTCACAACGAAAACGTGGGCGCGCTCAGTGCGCTTAACCGGCTAACTTATCGAGCAACGGTCGCCGCGTCGGGCCGGTTCAAGCGAGAGATCAACTGGAGACTTGACCGGCTTCTTACGGCTGTTGACCCACCGAGAACGTATACGGTTAATGGGCCGGTCGTAATACTGCCAGATCGCCACAGACGCCAGCAAAAGGAAGGTAGTACCGATGACATCGTAGAGTATCCTGTCGCGCCCGAGATGATCATTCATCCATAGCAGCACTGTTGGGTGGAGAAGATAGACGATATAAGACATGTCCGCGAACATGCCGTCCAGACGAAAGCCCTTCTGGTTGGTGGTGTATAGGGCATACGGTATTAAGCACAGAGCCAGAACATAATTTGTCCATGCGGCATAGGTGCTCGCCAGAGGGCTTGGATGTCTACCCGCGAGGAGCACGCCCCGGATTGGGCTCGCCAGACAGGCGCCGATGAGTAGCGCGGTCCCAGGAAGGATAGTGCTGCGAGTTTCCCGGAAGGCTTCCAGTTGGTTGAAGCCGCGACCATGCCAAGCAGAAAAAAGACCGTGAAACTCACCATATACCCCGGGCCGATCCATTTAAGGGAGACGAAGGAAACTGCGAAGGCTCCACTCAATAGGATCGCCGGCGAAACGATCCTCTTAGCTAGAATGATCACCAGAATCGGAGCAATGACATAGAACTGCATCTCTATATCTAGAGACCACGCCGGGAGTATAGGCTTCATGGGGAGCGACCAGTATCCGAAAAAGAACAGATTCGAAAATACGAAATGCAAGTGGTTCGATTTGGCCCAGTATTCCTCCCGATTTCCGTGCAGCCATATAGAGATTATTGCCACCAGGGTAAGTAGCGAGAAAGTGGGCATCAAGCGCCAAGCGCGTGAGGCAAGGTACGTGAGATAAGGTCGCCGCGTTTGTGAATAACGTCCCTCATACATGCGGCAAATCCAGTACCCGCTGAGACAGAAGAAGACCATTACAGCGCCGACTCCCACCTGTAAACGGGTGGCGTGATTCACGTATACCAGCAAGGCCAGGAAGAGCCGGAATAGTCCAGGTCCTGTGATTTTTTTGAGCATAGGGAGATGTTCACCTTTAGGATAACCCTATCTCCCGATCCCTGCCGACTCCGGCTTTTCAGTCGCATGAATCCCCAGAACCTTGCACTGTGTGGGCGACGGATTCGATCTTGACGTCTCCGTGCGCCGCTCATCTTTTTCGTTGGGCTGCTGCTATACGCGCTCTCCCCTCGGCACTTATAGCGCGCTTACCTCCGCGTGTCCCAGTGCCAGAGAGCAGTTTGCGTGCTTTTTGTAGTCGAGATATCTCGGCGTCAATCGCGGTGATCAGATTAGGCCAGTTGACAGGCATAATGGTCTCCTACACGTTGCGGTTTGGATGTGTTCATAGGTCTTGTCGTGGTTTGATTAGGGTGGCTAAATCTGTGAGCGAATCAACGCAGAACTCGGCATTCGCGTCGGTGATGTCGATTGTGCACTTGATCCGTATAGTTTGCTTAGCGTTCATGAAAGAAGAGTCAGATGCTGGAACCAAACGACCTGCTTGCTGAACAGCCGTTCGTATTTGCGGCAGTCGCGGCAGGAGCAACAATCTCATTATTGAGGCTTCGTCTTGTTGTCTTTGTCTATGACCCCCGGGCGATTCACCGGCCATCTGCCGAGCCGCTTGCGGCGTTGTTCCCGCGGCTATCATTTCCTTAATAGAAGCTTCCGCCGCCTTTGCCATCTGATCTCGTCGATCAAGAATCTTTGACTTATAGTCTTCGCGGATGGCTGCCGCAAGCTGAAAAAGCTCATTACTGACCATGTCGCGTTGTTCATCTATTGACAAGCCGATGAAAGCGCCAGCGTATGTTGGCGTGAATGTCGTTGGCTCAGCGGCAAGAGCCTGTGTCGTCCATCGCTCTGCTAAGATGCCGCATTTATGCGGGATCTACAATTACTTCGAAACAATCATTGATGTGCGCCAGCGTTCCAGTCGCTGAATCTAGTTGAGTATGCAGTTGGACGCCCTGCTGGTTAAGGACATCGATTTTGTCGTTCAAAGCTTGTTTGTCTTTGGCATTCTGTTTGTTCGTCGAGTGGATGTTGAACATTCCGCCCAGCCAGACTGCGATGATCAAGAGCAGCACACTTAAACGCCTCACAGGGTGACCGTGTGCCTTCCAGTCTTTACCTAGCGTGAACACACCTAAGGCGGCAGTGCACGAAAGAAGCCAATATTGAGTCATTCGTCGTCGCGCCCCAGAAAGCAGTTCACTTCATTCTCTCAGGCACCTTCCTGAACACCCGATTGAATATCTCATGCGCGAGTTCGACTGACTCATCGATTGCGTGACTGGTTGGGATCACGCGCACGTTGACCTGCTTCTCACGCGCCAACCTGATACCTGCGATCATGCACGCTCCCATGTAGATCAGCGTCCGATTGGGAGGCGGGATGTGTGCGTTGGGGTCGAACATGGCTTACCTCGCGCTGCCGTGTGCACTCCGGACTGGCTTCCTGATGAGCGCATAGGCCACTCTGCCCTGAAACACTTCAGTCGGCAGATAGCGCCGGTGTTCACTGCACAATGGACACTTGACCGCGATCCACGATGCAGGCAACGTCTCAACGCCAGCGGGAACGTTCTCTCCGCATCCCTTGCAACGGATCACGAAGTCACGCCAGCTTTGCGGACCTTGGAACATGGTACGATTATAGGCGAAGAAAAGGAGAAAGCGAGGTGAAACTAATGATTCATGCTGTAGTCGCAGAAAAGATGGGAGTCATTTTAGGTGACGCCGAGAGCTTACTCAAAGGGCGCGTTTATGCCAGCGTTGCGGGCACCTTGGGCGTCCCGATGGGTTATGTAGAGTCGTATATCAACGGCGGTGAGGCAAGTGTCGCAATGGCCGACAGGCTTGGTGTGAACATTGCTGCGGCAGAAGACCTCGGGAGAGGGTTAGGGCGCGAAGGAAGGATAGGTCTGATCTTCGGCCTGTTGCTCTAGAGCGACTCGATGATTGTACTGGCAGGTGAGAGCGCCCCCGTTAAGACGCGCCCTAAAGCAACGTCTCGTTTAATTCAAGCGTGATGGCCGCGCTGCCCACTTGGTTGAGCAATATTGCAAAGTCACGAATGCCTCTCGATATCTCTTCTGTCATAACTCGTGTTGCCGACCGCATGCGGCTGGTGCCGATGCGATCCGGTGAATCTCTACCGAATCGAATCGCTCAAGAGCGTGTCCCTTTGGACTACGGCGACGCAACAAGATGACGCAGGTGGCGTCCGCGCGCGGCTCCATGGGTAACTGTGTGGTTCAGATAACCCTGTGTGCCGTTACGTTTTCGGTAAGGGCCAAAAATCGAACTTGACAGCTTTGTAAGCACTTTGTAAGTTACAACGCCTTTTAGAATCAATGCGGTATAGAATCCCACTCTCTCCGCCATGATTCCTTCCAAACGTCGCGCAGCCAGTCACTTCGTCGAACGAGTCGACACGCTACTTGCTCTCATCTGGCTGTAATCCAATCTTCTCCTGTATATGAGCCATCTCTCTATTCGACATAAAATTCTGCCAGACAAGCCCGGTGCGGCCGTCTTCGATCATCACTGTCATGGGAGCTTGATTCAGTCCCATTGTGATTCCGGAGTACCAGTCCTGCTGTTGATTGAACGCGTCGCGAAAACCATAAATGTCCCAGAGCTGCGCGCCCAGATCGCGATAGAAATGCTTCAACGCCAACAAAGTCTGCTGTGGCGTGTATGAGTAGGAGCTGATTGCACCCGTCGGTGCAATCGTCCCGTCATCTTCCGCAAACGGCTTATATTCGCGATAGCCCTTCGGCCCGTCTACGGCGGTCAGTCCCCAGGAACCTGCGCCGTAGCCTTTCCAATGCTGAGGATTCGCAATACTGTAAGCCTGACTCACCAGGGCTTCATTGCGATTGTTTACAAAATAATCGGCATACTTGTCGCGCCAGCCGCGCGGGTCGTAGCCCATGTAGGAATACTGCGTAAAGAAGAGCGGTCCCGGCGAACCAGGGACATAGTTCATGTCGATTTGAATGCCGAAGTAGGTATGCCGCTCGCCGTATTTGTGACCTTCCGCGCAATATCCGGTGTAGTAGAGGCTGCCTGGTACCGGATGGGTAGGGGACGCGATCGCCAGTAGATAGGTGATCATCACCTCATTCCATCCTTGCAGTCGGTTGGCGATGTGAAAGGCGTAGTTGGGAGACCAGTGCCAGTAGAGGGCATCTTTCTTCGGTGTCGCGCGAAACCAGTCCCAATCAACGCCCTCCCAGAGCTTGGTGATGTTGGCTCGCAGGAGTCGTTCCTTTTCGTTGTCCACGTGAAAGTACCGCCGTGCAGTAAGTAGTCCCTCCATCAGGAATGACGTTTCCACCAGGTCAGCGCCATCGTCATACACGCCGAAGACAGCCAGACCGTGTCCGGTGCTTCCGCTCAGGAAGTGCGGCCACGCGCCGTGGTAGCGGTCGGCGCGAGCCAGAAAGCCGGTGATCTGAAGCAGCCGGTCCACTACCTGATCGCGAGGAACAAAACCGCGATCCGCCGCTACAACCATCGCCATAATGCCGAAGCCGCTCACACCGACCGCGATGATATCGTCATCTCCCGGAGTGTTTTCTCGAGCCATGCCCGAATGCGGTTCTGCAGCCTCCCAGTAGTATCGGAACGAGGCTTCTTGCACCATCGTGAGCAGCTCGTCGTCTGTCATGGGATGAGTAGACGCCGTTATTACCGCGGAAAGCGGAGACTCTTCGAGCGAAGAGGTACGCGCGGAGATCTTGTAGGAAGCGACGGCATGCGGGTCGCCGAGAAAGTCTGAAAACCGGTTGACTCCGTAGCGCTGCACGCCGATGGGGCGAAACGGCTCGCCATTCATTGACCGGTAGATCACGTATTGTGCAACGGTAGGATCGGGTGCAGCCTCCCATTTCAGATCGATGTGGCGTTCGTAGCCCTTCGCCTCAATGAGCTTGGGCGCGGCGGGCGTGTGGTTTGTGTGAGCCCCATTTTCGATACGAATGTCATCGACATAGAGCGTGTGCTCTTTTCCATCTGCTGCGCCTTGCGCAAATATGATTGCTCCAAGACGTCGCGGGTCGAAGGGACGCACGGAGGAACTCACAAACTGCGCAAAGGGAATTCTTACTCTGGTCCAGGTCCCTGGTGGAAGGTCATGGATGAATGATCCTATGGGCAGCTGCGCTGTGAAACCGCCGCCCATGAATCGTAACGCGATCTTGGGCAAGTCTGCGGCGGGAATGCCATCCTTTGCATAGAGCCACAGGAAGAGACTGTCTCCAGGAAAATCGATGATGCGGTTCCGCCACGCATAGAGATCGACCTCTGCGTCCCATCCTCCATTCGGCATCGACAGCCACTGCAATTCCAGGGCGTTGGGGCCACTGATGTACTCTGCCGTTTCGATGGGCAGCTTCCCATCTACCAACTCGAGCTTGCTGGGTGCCGATATCTTTCCCGAACTATAAAAGTATGAGCCAGGCGACAAGCTGTTTTCAAAGAAGACCTGCTGCGAATAATTTTGGTCCGCCAACGCCACGCATGGCGTGCAAAGGAGAAATGCCATGAGTACCGTGAAGGCTCGCGGCCAATGCACAGTCTTGAAAGGCGTCCGCGGCAGGATTGCCGATGCGCTGGTCCTCAGGCTGATGAAGCTGACCGAAACAGTGGTCTTCATTTACTAGCTTCCTTCCTAATGGGTTAACACCGGGCCATGAAGCCTGCATAGTACCTAATCCCTTCGATGTTTTTGCTCTATCTTCGGCAGCTCATTTTCCCCGAAACCGTCCACAGACGCAGGCGCGCCCACCGGATGTCCCATTCCGGTGAGAAGAAGAATCGTATACGGTAATCCATTGGAGCAAGACCTGAGAATAAAGAGGAAGCCCATGGGCAGCAATTGGACAAGACGGGAGTTTGTTGGCCGAGCGGCGACGGCCCTGGCATTTGCCGGAGCTGCAGGGAGTCTCCGGGCCAAGACGGTTGCCCCTTCGCCTCTGCGCGGCCGATTCCTCACTCACGTTTCAGTTGTACGGGTAAATCAAATTGAGGTGACGCCTACTCACTCAATCGGCGAAGACGAAGTCAGCGATAATCGCCCGGAACGCATCCGCTCGCGTCGAGACGCCTTTGCAGCCGGCTGCCCGAACGGCAAAATGACCTGGGCGATCAGTTGGCTGGCCCTGCAGGACAATCGTAAGCAGTACCAGGAAGCCCGGCGATTGCTCGCCTCGTATCATGACCGCTACGGCGACGAGATCACTTTCATTCCCGGCGGCTATTTCGCGCCGATGTACAACACGCGCGAGCAAAACCGGCAGACGATTCACAAGGCGCTGGCACAAATATCAGAAATGGTCGGCGGCGGATACCGCCCCCAATGTCTCGTCGCGGGCTTTATGGACGCGGAGAATCAACGACTCCTCGCCGCGGATGAAGGCATTCACGTGTGCCAGGGCCAGATCTGGAGCCAGCACGGCATCGACCACGGAGATGGCGACGGTGGCATCTGCTATCCCTACTACCCCAGCCGTGAGCACTACCTGAAACCGGCCCAGGGTCAGGCGGATTTCATCGACTGCGTATGCCTCGATGGCTGGACATGCGATTTTCTGACCGCGCGCCGCGAAGGCTTTCAAGGCGGCTTCAACAGCCGGTTGGGCGTAGGCCCGATCGAAAGCGTGGGCAACCTCGGAAAGGCCGCCGGTCGCAAGGAGATGCTCGATACCACCGCGGTGCACTTTGACACCGGTTATGCAGTGAACAACTTCGGCTGGGTCACGGCCATCTGGGAGACATCGATCGGTCACGACGAGGATCTGACCCGGTGGCTTCAGGCCATACGCGACCGATGGCCAGACACTCAGGTGATAACCGAAGGAGAGTTCGGCCTGGAGTGGAGAAAGCATAATCCGGATAATTCAAAGCTCAACTACCGCTTCGATGCCAAAGGCACCGGCGCGCCCGGATCAGAAAAGGAACTGGAAATCCGCTGGTATATGAACCAGGAGTTTCGCCTGGCACTGCTGAATAACTGGGTCACTAAGAGCCCGCACATGGCGATCGACTTCACCCGATACGATCTCCCCGCGCATGAGCCCGAGGGCTTGCAGCGCGAATGGAGCCTGATGAATGTCCTGAATCAAAAAGGCACCCGGCACCAGGACAAACCACTCCGCCTGCGCGATCTAACACCCGAGGACCAGCGCCTCATCTATGCTCGATACCCGGACCTGAAGAACTGGGCTTAATTGCTGGCCGAGAATTTCCCCCAGACCGCTACAATTGAAATAGAGAGAATTAGCGACGAAGAAGTCCGGCGTCCTCAACCTGGCCTTTCATTTGGAGGCCCCGTGATTCCCAAAACGGGAATCGACCTCTTGTAAGTCGTTTGTTTTGTATGAAGTATCTGTAAGCGATTCTTAGTAAATGACATACAGCGGGCCTACTCCTTAACTCCCATGGAATGAATGAGCAACTAAATCTAGGGGAGGCGGTACCCGACATAGTGCAGTCTCGCCCTACACACCACTCAGAGGAATAAATGCGCTGGCGTTCCCCGTTTAGCCTTCTTGGACATTTCCTGCTCGCCGTTCCGCTATTCGTAACCGCTACTGCGCAGATTCCCACACCCATCTCCGTCCTCGGCCACAACCCAGGAGACGACTTCTACCTCGCAGACTACGACGACGCCATCAGGTACTTCCACGCGCTCGCCGCCAGCTCCGACCGCATCAAAATGTTCAAGGTCGGCAAGTCCACCCGCGGCGAAGACTACGAGATTGCCGTCATCTCCTCGCCCGAAAACCTCGCCCGCCTCGACGAATACAAAGCCATCGCCCGCAAGTTGGCCGATTCGCGCAGCCTGACCGACGCCCAGGCCCGCGATCTGGCCCGCAGCTCCAAGGTCATCGTCCACATCGACGGCGGACTCCACTCCGACGAGGTCGCCGGGGGGCAGCACTCCATCCAACTCGCCTACAAGCTCGTCTCATCGCAGGGCGACCCGCAGATTGACGCAATCCTCAACAACGTCATCCTTGTCCTCTGGCCCACCATCAACCCCGACGGCCAGAACATGGTCGTCTCCTGGTATCGCCGCAACCTCGGCACGCAATTCGAAGTCAGCCCTA
>Ga0206870_1230_pt1 | contig 11241 bp, 9 predicted proteins | sample Alteio_BWOrgCont_36_FD_152620 | JGI IMG/M metagenome (GOLD analysis project Ga0206870, IMG submission 152620) | Enriched cells from forest soil in Barre Woods Harvard Forest LTER site, Petersham, Massachusetts, United States -... | ecosystem: Environmental > Terrestrial > Soil > Temperate forest > O... | reverse complement strand
CACCCAGTCATCGGCAGACCTCGTTAGCTGATACCCTTTCAGTCGCATCTCCCGATCAAATGGCGTCAGAAGTATGTTACTGAGCAAGGGCGAAGCCACACCCCCTTGCGGAGTACCGCGCTCGCTGGGAAAGAACTGGCCCCGCCCATAGCTTCCCGCCTTGAGCACTGCCTTGATCAGGCGAAGCACTCGGCCGTCCGCTACTTGCTGGGTCAACAGCGAAAGGAGTTTTCCGTGATCCACGGAACCGAAAAAATCTCGGAGATCCGCGTCGACGATCCACTCCGATCCGCCTTCTATCTCTTTCCACACTTTGCGCAAAGCGTCCTTCGCCGATCGCCCTCGCCGATATCCGAAGCTGGCATCATCGAATAACGGCTCAAAGACAGGTTCCAACCGATTGAGCAGCGCTTGCTGGCATACGCGATCGTAGATTGCGGGTATGCCGAGCATTCGATGCTCGCCGGGTTTGTCCCTCTTCGGGATGGGATGTTGTCGCACCGGTAACGGCTGATAGGTTCCTTCTTTCAACTCCCGATACAGCCGATCCAACTGCTGATCAAGTTGCGCTTCGAAGGTCTCCAGATTCTGCCCATCGATTCCACCACTGCCCCGGTTTGCCTTCACCTTCTCCCAGGCCATCTCCAGGTTCTTCCGCTTGTAAACCTTGTCTATTAATGAATGGACCTTCTTTGCACCCGTCGGGTTGATCCAGTCTGACAGTCTCCTCGGACGAAGATGTACGGGTATTTCACTCATGGAACTGATCCACCTCCCCGCCCTTACTCACTGCCGTTCTCTCTCTTCCCAACCGTCTTCGCCGGCTGCCTTCCCCGACCCGATTCTGTCGCCGGTTGCCCGGTCACATGGCTTTCGCCATGCTTGAAGTACTAATCAGCCGTCCGACTACTGACAGAGCGTCGCTCGCCATTTCGCTTTCGCTTATAGGTCCGCTTACTCCGGTGCCACCCGGAGACCCTGCCAGTCCTCCTGAGGTCACGCATTGTTCTTCCGTACCGTGCCGTCCGCAATCACCTTGGTGCGGTGGGTGAATGAGAACGCCTTCGTCTCAGAAGTGCAGACTCGACCTTGCCCCACCTTTGGCCGACCGGTTTATCGCGGGGTCGCCCCCCTCGATTACGGCCCGGTACTTCTCCTCAGGCCCTTCCGATTCCACCTCACGGTGGACACCCTGCCCTCCGGAGTACAACAAGTGGCGGCTTCAGGTCGGCCTTGGCTGTATCCGGCTTTTGCCTTCGTGCCCGTTTAGACCTCTCCATACCTTCCCCTTTCTCCGGCCAGCGAGGCTGCTAACCCCGCTTTTGGATATGGCGCCCCTCATTTGAGCACCAGAGGGACTTTAACCCTCGTGAACGATGCGCTGCTCAGCGCGCACTTCCGGTTTGCCGACACGGAAGTGTCGACTGAATGTTGATCCTCGATACTTGATCTTTGGCTCAGCACGTTTCGTGAATGGTCCGCGTCGGAAGATTTCCTTGTCAACTGAGGATTCTGTTGCGGCTGATTGATCGGCACCTCGATTTCAGCTTCGTACATGAGCGGCTGAAGGAGAGCTATAGCGATACTGGCCGCCCTTCCATCGAGCCAGAACTGCTACTGCGTATTTTGCTGATTGGCTATCTGTACGACGTCAGCAGCGAGCGCAGGCTCATGGACGAACTAGGCATGCATCTGGCTTGGCGTTGGTTTACAGGGCTTGGTTTCGACCAGGAGGTTCCCCATCACTCTACGTTTTCGAAGAATCGCCACGGGCGGTTCCACGAATCGACGTTATTCGAGCAGCTCTTTGAACGAATCGTGGCCCAGTGCTTAGAAGTGGGCCTGGTACGCGGAGACGCGCTATACGTAGACGGAACGTTCGTTGAGGCGAACGCTTCGAAAGAAAGCCGCATCCCGAGAGAACAACTGGAGCAAGCAGCACAAGTGAATCGAATGGTCCGCGAATATCTCACGTAACTGGAAAGCGCAGAATCCAGTGGAAGAGCCAACTCACAATCAGGACAAGGTCTCTACGACAGATCCAGATTTTCTCTCCTGATTCGATGACATCCGGTTAACTGCATGACTACGCCGGCGCCGGGGGGAAGCTGAGAGTAAAGTGGCTCTGGCTCATGACGTGATCTTCGTGCTCGGATTTGCCAGTCACTTTTTGGGCGGTCATGGGTATTGCTTGAACATCTTGGTGACGGCTTTTCCTACCATTTGCTGGTTTTTATTGCCGTTGTTGCTCAAGGTACCCTGGCCAATCCCGCGCCAGATCAGCGCCTTCTGCTTGGCGTCATAGATGCTGACTACCAACGTTCCCTCGACATTCTGCTCGGGAGTGATTCCGCCCATACCGCCGCCTATGCCCCGCATACCCCAGGCGCTATAGGAGGTCTGCTGTTTCAAGCCGCCGCTTCCCATTACGATCAGGTCCGGATTTGCGCTCATATCAACCTTGCTTAAGCCTTTGGCCTGGAGCGCATTATCGACGTCGCTCTGCGCGACTTGCGCGAGGATGGAGTTGGCTATTCGATTTGGATCGTTGTTTTCCCAGGCGTATGTGTGATACTGCGCGAAGCTCTGGCTGTGGTTGTAGTTGACTGAGACCTGCTGCGCCCATAATGGACCTGCCACCAGGCACCCAACGCATAAAATAAGCAATCTCAATTTCATTGCAATCCTCCGTAACATGTTGCCCATCAAGACGACCCAACGCCTCAGTCGTTTCAGACTCCGTATCGAGGCAGCCAAGCGCTGCTAGCGTCTGCCCCACCCCAACCGCGGCCGCTTTCCCCAGCGATCGCCACTCCGGTTGCGTTGGTCTGTCGCGTAAGTTTCTTGAGACGATAGCGCCAGATGCCCAGGTGCATGTGCATGGCATCCTGAGGTGCAGTCACGCACAAGAATGCCAGCGCCACTATACGCCCGTTGGGAGATGTATCGGTAAAAAATGCAGGGTTTTTCCGTAACTGCAAAAACTGCGATGTCAGCGCTGTTGCACGATGCCGCGAAGAGGCTTCCCAGCGACCAACAGTTGATCGATTTCCGCGTGGTGATCATGGCGTATTCCCTTGCTCGCCATTTGCCGCAATGCACCCATATGCGCTGCGACTTCAGCCTCGCCGGCGCTTTGCTAGCGATCGCTTGGTTCTTGTCACTGGTGATAGCGGAAGCTTGTACATGTGCGGGTGGTGCTACCAGCAGGAACCTGAAGTAATTGTCATCAAATTCAAAGAAACTGAGCGCTTGATTCTCTGCGCCTACGCAAGGAAAAAGGGTCCGGATGAGAATCCACTCGAGCCGCTCTCAACTTCTTGATGGCCGCTCATGCGCCTTGATATGGCGGACTGGGTAATTTCCCCCTAAAGTCGCTAGCGTGCTCACTGGCCGATTTGACAGTTGCCGAACCCGTGATGCGGGCATAGAGTGACGGACACACGCATAGCTCCTGCGCAGCGACCGTAAGACACCAGCCGGGTTAGCAGCTTGTTATCAAAGGAGTTTGCATGTCATTAAAGAACAAAGTTGCCATCGTGACCGGCGGAAACAGCGGTATAGGCAAGGCCATTGCGCTCGAGCTTGCTGATCAAGGAGCAAATATCGTTATCGACTACATCTCTCATCCCGAGGCTACGGAGGATCTCGAACAGGAGATCATTGGGCTGGGAGACCAGGCAATCGGTGTACAAGCTGACGTCGGCCAGGTCTCAGATCTGCAGCGCCTGATCGAAACCACGGTTGCCAGGCTCGGCCGGATTGACGTTATGGTGAACAATGCCGGAATCGAGAGCCGCACCTCGATTCTGGACACCACCGAAGAGCAATATGACAAGGTACTCGACATTAACCTGAAAAGCGCCTTCTTCGGTACGCAACTCGCCGCCAGGCAGATGATCAAACAGGGCGGCGGTGGTCGGATCATCAATATCACTTCGGTTCACGAAGACTGGCCTATGCCTGGCAACACGGCATATTGCCTCTCGAAAGGAGGCATGCGCATGCTCACCCGAACCACAGGCGCGGAACTGGCTGCGCATAACATTCTGGTAGTGGGGGTTGGCCCCGGAGCAATCGCAACTCCGATTAACCAATCCACAATGAGCGATCCTGCGCAGCTCAAGAAACTGAACGCGGCCATCCCCCTAGGTCGCATGGCGAGGCCCGAGGAAATCGCCAAGGTTGTCGCCTTCCTCGCCGGAGACGGTGCAAGTTACATAACGGCTACTACCATCTTCGCCGACGGCGGCATCATGCAAAGCAGTCCCGGCCTCTAGCACGCGGATTTCCAAGCATCCGGTGCGATCACAAGTGCTGCAACGGAATTTCCGGGTGACGGTTTTGTGAACTTCACTCTCCGCAGCAGCAACAGAGGAGTCCTGACATGGCGGAAAAGAGTCTTCCAATTCCTCAACAGCGCCACCTGAGGGAGAGAGCCTACGATGAGTTCAAAAGGTTCGTCGTAATCTTTCTCTACCTTTGGGTTGTCTTTGGGTTGCTCTCGATCCACAAGAGCCTCGTTTTGTCACAAAGCCATTTGGATTATTCTGAGCACGCCTTTGCGATTATTAACGCGTTGGTTTTTGCAAAGGTCTTGCTTGTCGCTGAGCATTTTCACCTGGGAACGCGCTTTCAGAATAGGCCGCTGATCTATCCGATCCTGCACAAGGGCTTTTTGTTCACTGTGGTGCTCATCTGTTTTCACATCGCAGAGAGCGTGCTGGTGGGGGTATGGCACGGAAATACGCTTGCAGACAGCCTCCCTCCGATAGTGGGAAATGGTCTAAAGGGTGTCCTGGCGGTGGGCGTCATGTGCTTCATAGTATTGTTACCGTTCTTCGGATTCAGAGAGATTGCGCGCGTGATCGGCCACAGGGAAATGCGAGCTCTGATGTTCGCGCGCAGAGAGAACGACCCGAGGCTGACGTGGTTGGGGGGACTGTGAGCCACTCGATGACCTGGTCCCCATCGTGGTCGCAGAGCCAATCACCAGTGGTATTTCCATGGCATCAGAGAAACAAAGTTGCCAGAACGACAGGCGGAAACAGTGCCATTGCGCTCAAACTTGCGAAACGTTTGGGCATGGCGGGTGCTTCGCAGTGGCCTTGAAGGGGCGTTGCGAGGATAGCTAGAGAGAGGAGAACAAAATGTCGCAAGATCCAGAATCAGCAAGACTAGAGGAAGCACGCACCGCCAAGACACCGTGGAGAAAATGGGGGCCCTACCTGAGCGAGCGGCAGTGGGGAACGGTTCGCGAAGACTATAGCGAGGATGGTAACGCCTGGGACTACTTCACTCATGACCAAGCCCGGTCCCGCGCCTATCACTGGGGCGAGGATGGCCTTGCCGGCATCAGCGATGATAAGCAGTTGCTGTGTTTCAGCGTGGCCTTGTGGAATGGAAAAGATCCCATTCTCAAAGAACGTGCATTCGGTCTGACGAACAGCGAGGCCAACCACGGCGAGGACGTTAAGGAATACTACTTCTATCTCGATAGCACGCCAACGCACTCGTACATGAAGTACCTCTACAAGTATCCTCAGGCAGAATATCCCTATAGCAATCTGATCGAGACGAATAAGGGGCGCAATCGTGGCGACATGGAGTACGAGCTGCTGGATACTGACATCTTCGATGGCGATCGCTACTTCGATGTCTTTGTCGAGTTTGCCAAGGGGTCGCCGGAGGATCTCCTCATCCAGATCAGCGTTATCAATCGCGGTCCCGATGCGGCCGAAATAGATGTATTGCCAACCCTGTGGTTTCGCAACACCTGGACCTGGTGGCCGGGCACGCCCAAGCCGTCATTGAAGGAGGTTCCCGGGCCGAATGGCGCTCAGGCGATTGCGGCGTCGCATGCCGATCTGGGAGAGCGGTATCTGTACTGCGACGGCGATGCCACGTTGCTGTTCACGGAAAATGAGAGCAACAACGAGCGGCTCTTCGGCAGGCCCAACGACAGTCCGTACGTGAAAGATGGAATCAACAACTACGTGGTCCAAGGGAATCATGAGGCCGTCAACCCCGAGAAAACCGGAAGTAAGTCCGCGGCCCACTACAAGGTGAATGTGGGGGCGGGAAAGACCGCCACGATTCGTGTTCGGCTTAACGATCTGGCACCCGCCGAGATGGGCGATCCCTTCAAGAGTTTTGCGGAGATACTACAGACCCGCCGGACCGAGGCAGATGCGTTCTACAAATCCATAACCCCAACCCGTGTCAGCGAAGACGAAGCCCTCGTCATGCGTCAGGCGCTGGCCGGGATGCTCTGGTCGAAGCAGTATTTCTACTTCGACGTGGACCTATGGCTCACGGAACATGGTGATGATCCGATGAAGCCGGGCGCACGCTCCATGCGGAACAGCGAATGGTTCCACATGGTGAACCAGCACATCATCTCGATGCCCGACAAATGGGAATATCCGTGGTATGCCGCGTGGGATTTGGCGTTCCACACCATCGCGCTCTCCACGGTCGACACTGACTTCGCCAAGGAACAGCTCGACCTGATGCTGCAGGAGTTCTTCCTGCACCCGACTGGGCAAATCCCGGCCTACGAGTGGAACTTCAGCGACGTCAATCCGCCAGTACACGCCTGGGCCACCATTTTCTTGTATCGGACGGAGCAGGCCCTCAAAGGGAAAGGCGATATCGAGTTCCTAAAGCGGTCGTTTGCCAAGCTGACGCTGAACTTTAGTTGGTGGGTAAACCGCAAAGACCGGTTTGGCAAAAACCTCTTTGAGGGCGGCTTCCTCGGCCTTGACAACATCGGCGTCTTCGACCGCAGCGCTCCGCTGCCGACAGGCGGCAGCCTCGAGCAGGCGGACGGCACTGCGTGGGTTTCGATGTTCGCCCAGAACATGTTGGAGATCGCCGTTGAGTTGGCTGCCCACGATCCTATGTACGAAGACATGTGCCTGAAGTTTGCTGAGCATTTCATTTGGATCGCACGCGCCATGAATCAGACGGGGCCGGAGGGTATGTGGGACGAGGAGGACGGTTTTTACTACGATGTCCTACGCCTCCCCGACGGCAGCGCCAGGCGGCTCAAGGTCCGCTCCATGGTGGGACTGCTTCCCTTGTGTGCAACCACCGTTATCGAGCCGTGGCAGCGCGAACGGGTACCAAGAGTCGTGAAGAACTTATACGAACGCTTGAAACGTATGCCCGAACTCGGCGAGAGCATGCATGCAACCGGCCCGGGCCACTTCGGGTATGGCGAGCGCGGCATGGCTGCGCTGGTAAATGAGGACAGGCTACGCCGGATTCTGACCCGCATGCTCGATGAAAACGAATTCCTGAGCCCTTATGGGATTCGGGCACTGTCTCGTTACCACGACGAGCATCCCTTTATCGTCCATGTGGAAGGCCAGGAATATCGCGTGAACTATCTTCCGGCGGAGTCCGACACCGGCATGTTCGGTGGCAACTCCAACTGGCGCGGCCCGATTTGGATGCCGGTGAACGCATTGCTGATCCGCGCCCTGTTGTCGTTCTATGGCTATTACGGAGACAACTTCAGGATCGAGTGTCCGACCGGCTCGGGCAAATTGATGAACCTGTTCGAGGTGGCCCGGGAGATTGCCAACCGTCTGAGCCGGATCTTCCTGCGTGACGAATCGGGACGTCGGCCGGTGTACGGAGGTACGGAGAAGTTCCAGACCGATTCCCAATGGAAAGATTACATCCTCTTCTACGAGTACTTTCACGGCGACAACGGCGCAGGCCTCGGGGCTAGCCACCAGACCGGATGGACCGGCTTGGTCGCAAAACTGATCGAGCTTTTCGGCCGCATTGATGGACAACAGCTTCTGGACGCCGGCAAAGCAAGCGCCTTTGCCAAGCCGAGAACCCAAGAGGTAGAAACGGTGTCTGTTACCTGATTGGGGTGCAGTCAGTATTGACATGCTTGTCGAGACACTGATGGGAAGAAGTTGAGTGATCTCCGCGGAGAGTAACCGAACTCGACGCGGGGCCTGACGGGTGATCGTTTCCGGGGACTGGACAAAGCCGATGTCCTTGCTAAGTGAATATCGACTCGGAATAAGCAAGTCGCTTCGCTGGACCTGCGCTCTCGTCGTTGCTCTGTGTATCTTCTTGTTTGCTGGCTCAGCGGCGCATTCAGTGGCCCAGCTTTCGAAATCTGCGACACCTCCGCCAGCCAAAGCTGAACCCACGGCGCCAATCGATCCGCTCGGACGGGAAACTCCGCGCGGCGCGATGATGGGCCTTCTGAAGTATGGAGAACGCCGAGACTACGCGACCGCTGCTCGTTACCTGCAACTTGATCCTGGCCAGAGCACGGACGTAGCGTCGCTGGCCAGGGAACTTCTGGCACTGCGCACAAGGTTCAAAGGCAACCTTGACCTGTTGAGCGACGAACCCAACGGCTCAGTTGAAGCTGGAGTGCCAGTAGGCGAGGTGCGTGCCGGAGTTATTGAAGTAGGTAGCACGACCGTAGATGTGACCCTGGTACAGGTGGATGATCCGGAGTCGGGAAAAATCTGGCTGATTTCCAGAGAAACGATTGCGAAAATCCCCGGGCTCTACGCCCAGTTGGAAAGCGAAAAACCGACGGCAGAGGATCAAATCGCGGTTGTCCTCCTGAGCGGCCGGCAACTCCTGGGGATGTCTGTCAGGCAATGGCTCGGGTGGCTGCTCTCGATTCCGATCTCTTGGTTGCTGGCCTGGCTGCTGGCGTTTCTGCTGAGCGTGCCCAGGCGAGTCTGGTGCAAACTCCGACAGGTTCCCTGCACCACAATCTGGCAGACCCCGCTCGGCATGCCGCTCCGGTGCATCATTGCCATCCTGATACATGCCTTCTTTGTCTACCTGCTTGAGCCGCCGATTTTGTATCGGATCTACTACGCGCGTTTTATTGCTGCGCTCCTGACGGGCAGCGGGGCGTGGCTGGTGAGCAGGATCACTGACCGGGGCTTCCGGCACGCGGTGAAACACACACAGGCGCATCGCGCAGGCGGGGAGTCGATCCTGATCGTGATGCAGCGGCTGACGCGCGTCTTGATGGTGATTATCGTCTTCGTCACCGCACTGGCACTGTTTGGGTTACACGTGGGGACCGCGCTCGCTGGCCTCGGCATCGGGGGACTGGCGATCGCGCTGGCCGCGCAAAAATCGCTTGAGAACCTCATAGGCGGGGTCTCATTGCTGATGGACAAGGCTGTACATGTTGGCAACTTTTGCAAAATCGGCAATCAAGCCGGTACTGTCGAAGATATCGGGCTGCGGTCCGTCAAGCTGCGAACATCCGATCAAAGTCTGCTGGTGGTTCCGAATGGATTGCTGGCCCAAATGCAGTTCGAGAATTTTGGGCCTCGGCGAAAATGCCTCCTCAATCAGCGCTTTTCGCTGCGAATTGAGACGCAGGCCGAACAGTTACGGACTGTGCTCGATCGCGTGCAGAGCATGCTGGACGAACATCCCGCGATCGAAACGGGAACTTCGAGAATTCGCGTGGCAGATTTCGCCGGTGCTGCCTTCGAATTGGAGCTGTGGGCGTTCGTTACGACCTGCGACTGGACAGAGTTCACCGTAATTCGCCAAGAGGTCATCCTGAAGATCGCTGAAATTGTCGAGGCTGCCGGTACCCGGTTTGCGGCGCCCACACAATTGACCTACCTGTCCAGAGACGCCGGCGTCGATACGGAAAAGACGAATGAGATTGCGCATCACGAGTCGTGGAATGCGTGATCACAACGAAACCGCCAATAAATCGACCCTTTTTCAGAGATAACGCAAAGAGGTTACGAGTTCCCCCGGTCCTGTCACGGCGGAGAGCAACATTCCGCATCGACGAATAGGCCGACTTCCGGACAGGTGACCATTCCGTTCAACTGTTGACTTCAGGCGTGGCTGTTGAAAAACTCGCTCCGAGAAATCATGCTCAAAAACATCGCGCTAGGACGCCCTATAAACGATTCTCTCCGGCCGCCTATACATTTCTGGTCACCGATTTCGACTTAGTTTTCAGAAGAATCGACTTTTTCAACACCCACAGGCCAATGCGCTCATCGACACATTCGGAGCGGATTGTCGCCAACTGTGACCTTTAACGAATTTTTGCCCAAAGGGGCCTCGTTCGTTGCTGTTCGCATCGTTCGACGTGCTCTATATAATTCTGCAGGGCAAGTGACCCGATCGAAGGATTGCGCCGAATACAGGAGACGAAGGCTATGGAGAGCGAATGCTCGTTTGGAATCGGCGCGATTTCTTGAAGGTGGGCGGCACATCCGCGGCGGCGCTGGGTATCGCGGGAGCAAAGGCTGCGCCGGCACAGGACCATGCAGGGCAGACGGCCATGCCAGCAGATACGCCCTATCCCAAACTCTCCATCGTCACCCCGTACTCGCCGGAGAAGCTCGCCTTTGCAGCGCAAGCCGGTTACGAAGGCGTGGTGGTGACGCCCGGTCCGGACTTCAACTCGTATCTAAGCGACAGCGCCATCGATCAGATTCTGGCCGCGGCGCGCAATGCAGGCATTCGTATTGTCAGCATTGAATACTTCGGTCCAAACCACACGGACCCCGATGCGGGCAAGCGCGCGACTGCGAATGCCGAGTTTGTTCGCGCCCTGGAATTTTGCCATCGACTGGGCTGCAAGTTTGTTGGAACCTTCAGCGGCGGGATACCAGGCGCCAGCATGGAAGATCAGGCCAAAGCCTTCGCCGATGTCTTCAACGAAAAATATCTGCCCGTTTGCGAAAAACTTGGCGTGACGATGGGATGGGAGAACTACCCAAACGGTGGCAATTTCGCCAGCACTCCGGCGGCGATGCTGGCCGTCTTCGACCTCGTGTCGAGCAAGCGGCTGGGGCTGGAATTCGATCCTTCGCATTTCGTGCGGCAGTACATTGACCCGATCAGCGTGGCGTGGCAGTTCAAAGATCGCATCCTCGCCGTGCATGCCAAGGATACCGAGATCATCCAGCCGGTGCTCCAGCAGGTGGGCATTTCCGGACATGGATGGTGGCGTTACCGCATCCCCGGACAGGGAATCGTGAACTGGCCGGAGTTCCTCACGGTGCTGCTGCAGATTCAATTTAACGGCGGCATTGCGGTGGAGCACGAGGACCGGTTCTGGGATGCGCCGCAAAGCAGCAACCTTCCAGACTTCCCGCAGCAGCGCAAGGACGGATTCATCCTAGCGCGGCGTTTTCTGGGACAGTATCTGCCGGGACGGCTGGTGTAACCAAGGTGCGCCCGAGAGGCGGGACAAGC
>Ga0206870_1229_pt1 | contig 11285 bp, 8 predicted proteins | sample Alteio_BWOrgCont_36_FD_152620 | JGI IMG/M metagenome (GOLD analysis project Ga0206870, IMG submission 152620) | Enriched cells from forest soil in Barre Woods Harvard Forest LTER site, Petersham, Massachusetts, United States -... | ecosystem: Environmental > Terrestrial > Soil > Temperate forest > O... | reverse complement strand
AATTTCACAAAAGCTTTTACCGCGCGTGAACGGTGGCTCAGGCTGTTTTTCTCTTCTAATGTCATTTGTGCAAAGGAAACAGAATAACCATCGGGAACAAAAACAGGGTCGTAGCCAAAGCCTTTTTGGCCCATAGGATTCTCTGCAATGGTGCCTTCTACTGCACCTTCAAAGGTATACTCCTTTCCATCTATAATAGCTGCAATTACCGTTCTGAACTTTGCCTTCCGGTTTAAAACCCCTTTCAATTCCGAAAGCAGTTTTACAATATTATCAGCGGCGCTTTTGCCTTCCCCTGCATAACGGGCAGAATAAACTCCCGGGGCCCCATTCAAGGCTTCGACTTCAAGGCCGGTATCATCGGCAAAGCAATTAAGTTTTAAACGTTCATAAACGAACCGGGCTTTCTGAAGGGCATTGCCTTCAAGCGTATCTGCTGTTTCGGGTATCTCTTCCTTTACATTAACTTCATCGAGGGTAAGAAGAGTAATTCCTTTAGGAAAAACAGGTTTTATTTCGTCAACCTTGTGCCTGTTATTGGTTGCGATAACAAACTGCATAAAGAAATTTATTGCTGCTTGAACCCTATGAGCACAACCGCGCAACCCGAGCCTGAATTGGTAGTAGGGTTTAACTGTGCGTTAATAATACAATCAACTGTATTTTTTACTGAAAAATCCCAGTAAGGGGCATTCTGGTATTGGCTGTTTGTAAAAAGCTGGTTATGCTGCGAATCGTAAATAGTAAAAATAAGGTTACCGTCTGTCATACCGCTGCAGGCTGCAAGCCTGTAAAGTGTTCCGCCATAAAATGTAACATGGAACTCAGCTGTCTCATCGGAATTAACCAGTAATGCACGGTATTGCTGTCCGTCAGAAATAAATGAAGGGTCTATATTCCTTTTAGCGCAGGCGCTGGCAATACTGTCGCATTGTGCAGTAGCAGAACCCGCCGTTAACATTAATCCAAAAAACAATGCAAATAATATGGCTATCTTTTTCATGTCTATCCTGCAATTTGGTTACGTAGAGCAACTATTTTATCAGTAATCTGCTTTAAAAGCTCAGGGCTGATTTGTACGTTGCTTGTACTGTTAATACTTGTAACTTTATTTTTTACGTCAACCGTAGGAGGAATGTAGTTGTAAACAAATTCCACATTGTCAAACACATCGGCCAGTGAAGCCAGGTCCTTGCTCAGCTTTGCATATTCAGGACGGTCATTATATGGTTGCAGCATTTTAACCAGGTTCTGCAGCGATATTTTTTGTTCGGCAATACGTGTTACAACATCTTTAGCATTAACTTTCTGGCTGTTGTTAGCCTGCACCGCGAAGTATAACGACTCTATCCAACCGCCAACCAGTACAAGCGAACTTATATCGTTTTGCTTATTATCCTTGAAATAGGCATCGCTTCTCCTGAAAGCCTCAGAAACCATTGATAGCAGGGAATCTTCTTTACCCATATTCTGCTGGAATCGTTTAACAAGAGTTGCGTTAAACATATCAGATACCCCTACATCGGTTGCTAATTTTTCAATTGAAGCAAGGTACGAAAGCGCATCCTGTGTCTGGTCATAAAGTGAAATATACCCTAAATCGGCCCCGTAAATGCCAAGGTTAAGGGCTTTTTTGTATTTGGTATCGTACTTGGAGTAATTATCAGAACTATTCAGCATTTCCTTATTGTAAGGGTAACCGCTCTTTTTAATAAGTAACGCTGTTTGAATAGGGGAAGGTATGCTGAAAATCTGGTTATTTATCTTTAACAGGGTCGGGTTATTACTGTCAACCTTTGCTACATTGGGCTGCAGCGACTTATCGGTTGACGCACTATTGCTCCTGCAACCGGCTACTAAAAACATGGTTACAGTAACTGCACAACCGATTATAAACAGAGGTTTGGTTTTCATTTTCAGCATGTCTTTGAGATCCATAGGTAATATAAAGCCAAAAGTAATATTTTTTTATTATTCAGGCTAATAAGAATTAAAAAAAGCAAAAAGCCCCCCGAGTACTCAGGGGGCTTTTCAATAAAGTATCAGAAATTGCAATTACTCTACTATCATTTTCTGTGTCAGGCTTTGGCCGTTTACAGTTACACGATAGAAATAAACGCCATTGGCTAAGCCTGTGCCATTAATAGTTACGGTGTGTGAACCGGGGCTAAGTTTCTGAGGGTCCATAGCTATAAGTTTCTCACCAACTAAGTTGTACACATCAACACTTACAAGGCCTTCTTTCACCATGTTAATACCAAACCTGGTAATACCATTGTATGGGTTCGGATAGTTTTGTGAAATAGAGAAATCGGGCTTGCTGATTTCATTAAAGCCTGTGAAGTCATTGTCGTAATATACGTCGGTAGTGTCATAAACAAAACTTACTGGAGATGTTCCGTCATTAGAAGGGCTGCTGGGGCCAGCTGAAACCCTTACTACAGGTATATGGTATGCCATATTACCAACAGTACCTGTTGTGTAAGGAAGGTCGGAAACACTGATGTACCATACATATCCGGCATATGAAGTATTATGAGTAAATGATTTTACTTTAGTAGCAATACCAGTTGTTACATCATATCCTTGTCCATACATATCAGGGAACTGCATACTGTCAACGGTTGTTGGTCCTGTATAGTCAATAGTATCATCAAGCCAGGTAACGAAAATATGTTTTCCGTCAGTTGTCCTGGTAGCCTGTATACGGTTACCCATTGCCAATGGGTCGGCTGTTGTTGCCACCCATATGCCATTATTCGCGAACTGTGTAGGAACACTTAATATAGAATCAATGAAACGAGCTGCCCAACTGCCTGTACTTGTAGTATAACAGTCAAAAAGGAAATTCCTGTTAAAATAAGAGATATATTGTGAAGAATCAGGATTTGCAATTGCGGAAGCGCACATTGCACCGAAAATATGCAAGTTATTATTAGCATCAACAACCAAGTCATAATCCATTTCGCCGCCCTGAGCACCGGCATTATTAAACAGGTGCCACAAAGGAAGTACAGTGCTTGGGCTATCTGCTGTCGGACGCAAGTATTTTACTAATGTAGTATCATTGCGCCAGTTGTGTAGCATCATAGTCCATGTTTTACCGGAATTGGTTGTTTTATAAACAATTGGCTGGTAGGTAACAAAATCAAGGTTGTTGCTGCCACTCATTGAGTCGAGGTTACCAAAAATTACCGCATAACCTGTTTTACCATCTTGTGACCATGCCATTCCCGCATCGTTCATTTTTTCAGGAATTGTGTCATATGCAGTGCTTACGTGATCGCTTGGCATAAGGTGAGGCCATAATTTCTTTTGTGTCCATGTAAAAGTGCTACCATTAAATTTACCTGCATTTACTGAGGCACCGGTATAAGACTCGCTAGTTACTGCTGAATTATAATACCATCCATCGCCAATATTATGTGCAATACTGTCATCTGTCGTACTCATATATTCTGAAAACTCCTCAGTAAGTACGCCTGGTTTGCCATTGCCTTCAAATACCGCATTAATATTAGTGCTGTCAAATTTCATACTTCCGAAAGCTACAGAATCCCAGCCTGCATAGTTACCGGTTGCAGTACCTCCGGTATAAGGGCCGCTTGCTACCCAATACGCATTGGTAAAAGTTGAGTTACCGGCAGGATTAAAAATAACACCATTGGGGTAACGTGTACCATTTGCTGAACCTGATGCATTGCTATAAAATATTTTGCCTGTATCCCATGAAGTGCCCCAATCTAACGAAACGGAAGCCTCATATGTTCCGCTACCGTATAATGTCATCTTAGATTGGTCGGCGCGGTGGGTGAATAATATGGCCCCGGTAGCCTGGTTGCAGGTTACAGCAGTTGTGTTGGCATTAAGGTTACCATAAAGATTATGGGCGCTTCCGCATGGAACAGCATTAGCAGTAGCCTCTGATTTATGAACTATAGCTTTTTTTGCACTAACTTCATTTGATGCCTGGTTGTAGAAAGATGGTGCATCATTAGGGTGAGTAACATGCTTATTAAGCTTGCTAATTAAAACCGGCTTGGTAGGTTCAATGTTAGCATACGAGGTTCTTAACTGAGCACCTGCATAAGCAAAACTTCCTAAAGCCAATAACATTAGTACTGATTTTTTCATGGCAAATTTTAAGATTTGTTAAGTATTTATTTTGTTTAGCGTCGCCACACAGGATGGAATATTTCCCCTCCGGATGTGTCTAACTATGCAAATCTATATAAATTTCTATATCGCCGTAAAAAAAACTCGCTTATTTTAAGAAATACTGCATAAACCTGATTAGGTCCTTTTTATATACAGGATGCGCATTGCCAATAATTTCCACCGCCAGGGCGCCTACACAATTACCTATAAATGAGGCCACATCGGGTGGGGTGTTTTGGTAGGCGCAAAGGGTTGTTACCGATAAAACCGCATCGCCGGCACCAACAGAGTCTTTTACCGAAGTAGCCATGGCGGGAGTGCGGTAGAATTTATTTTTCTCATACCATAATGAGCCTTCGCCACCCAGGGTAATTTGAATTTTGCCGGCTTTTGTAATGCGCTTTAAATGCTTTACCAGTTCTTCAAGGCTACCATAATTATCGCCGAAAGGCAGGCGTAATTCCTTTTCATCAATTGAAATATAACTGGCTTTGTTGTATTTGGTTATATAGTTATACCCGAAGTTATTGCTGTTTGTCTGGGCATTTATTGAAACATACTTACCCAACGATTCAATGCATTTTATTATTCCGGGGGTTATTAATCCGTGGCCAAAATCGGTTACCAGGACAATATCGTAATGCGCAGCTTCTTTTTTCAGGTATGTAATTATTTCCTTTTCAAGTTTTTCCTCTATGTAATGATCGTTCATAAAAGTAACCTCGAAAAGTTTCGTATTCATAAACTTATCAAGATACCTGCGCTTGGTATTTGTGGGGCCGTCATCGCGTACAAAAAATTTCGCGTCTACTCCTTTCGAAAGATTTTTCTTAATAATCTCTTCCTGCATGTCCTTTCTCCCGAGACAGGTTATCATTTTTACTTCTCCCGCGAACTGTTCTACATGATTAGCAACAGCCAGTACACCACCGGCAAAAACTTCCGCTCTTGTAAATATGCTCGATATGGTTGCTGATTTTGAAGATTTTCCTAAAGGAGTGCAATAATGGTACTCGTCAATAATAGTATCGCCAATAATCAAAACCTTCTGTTTATTCATCTTTTCAACTTCATTTATAATGAAGTCTGAATCCCATTTCTTTTTAAAATGGTCAACAAATTCTTTGGTCTTGGAGCTATGCTGGCTGAAGTGGGCATTCAATAGTTTTGATGAAGAAAACATAATCTCCTCGGTGAACATAAGCGAACCACCTACTGACTTTACCGCTGCCTCTTCAGCATAAATACCTTTAGTAAGGTCTTTTTCTTTATCCTTATAATCCTGTCCTTTTACGTAGTATGTAGGCTTCAGCATCTTTATTGTTTCGGTAGCCGTAGGCCATTTATTCAGTGCCACATAATCTACAGCCTCAATAGCCGCTATTGATTCCATCCGTAATTGCTCCGGAAACACGGGCCTTCCGGGACCTTTATTTACAAACCTATCAGGTGTTAAAGTAACCACAACAATATCAGCTTTCTCCTTCGCCGCTTCAAAATGCTTAATGTGGCCGGGATGTAACAGGTCGAAACAGCCGTGACATTGGGCAACGGTTTTACCTTGCTTTTTAAGCTTTGCAATCTGCACAGCTAATTCTTCCAGCGATAGTATTTTATTCCTTGCCATGTTTCAGTTGTTTTATTTACCAAGGTATTTAAACCAGTCTTTAGTAGCTTCTGCAATACTGGCAGGTTCCCAAAGCGGGGCTTCTCTCCAGTAATCAATATTATCAAGCATTATCCGTACCCCTTCTTCAAAGCTTATTTTTGGTTTCCAGCCTACCCTTTTAGCAATTTTAGTTGTGTCGGCAAAAGTACAGTCAGGTTCACCCGGTCTTTTAGGTACATAAGTAATTTCGCCACCCAATAACTCAACAAGTCTGTTTATGCTATATGTATTTCCACTGCCCACGTTCATTATTTCTCCGGCACAATCTTCTCTTTCCGATGTCATTACACAGGCATTCACTACGTCTGTAACAAATGTAAAATCTCGTGTTTGTTTGCCATCGCCCACCACAGTATATGGCTTGTTATTCAGCTTCTGAGCCAGGAATACCCCAAACACAGCTCCATAAGTACCCGATGTGCGGGCACGGGGACCATATACATTGAAGAACCTTAATGAGGTAATATTTAAACCATATATCCTGTGCCAGTGCATGCAATATTCCTCGCCAACATATTTAGTTAACGCATACGGATACTGGGCACTGATGGGTTGGGTTTCGGGTGTAGGATATTTATCGGGTATGCCGTAACAGGATGATGAAGCGGCATATATTACGCGCTTAATATTATTATGGCGGCAGGCTTCCAGAACGCTTATAGTGCCATCAACATTTGAACGGTGATAAGCCATAGGGCGCTCGATAGAAGGAACAATATCGGCCAATGCCGCAAGGTGATACACACGCTCAATGCCTTTAAACAGTGGAGCTATTTTATCGTACTCTGCAATATCGGCATGGTGAAAAGAAACTTTATGATTCCCTTTGTGGTGTTCAATATTTTTCAGGTTGCCGCTACTAAGGTTATCTATAATCACAACCTCATGGCCATCCTGAACCAGCCTGTCAACTAAGTGGCTTGCTATAAAACCGCACCCGCCTGTAACTAATGTCCTCATTACTTAAAATTCACGCAAAGTTAAAAAGATAAAGAAAATAAGGCATTTTACTGCCCCGATGCCGCTAAAGAGGCATAAAATCTGATGAGTCTTGGTGTATGTTCACGGAGCGACAATTTTTCACGTCCTTCCCGTACTTTCCTAACCTGCTCCTCATAAGGAACAACATTAATAAGCCTGCGGATATCCGCAAAATCTTCCTTATCGGGGATTACAAAACCCATTCCATACCGGTTCACTATCCAGCTCTGGTACTCAACATCGGCGCTTACAAGAATTGGGATACCCGCTTCCATATAATTGAACATTTTAAGTGTGGTAGCATACTTATGCTTCAATTCAGACTGGCCCGAATTTGCCTTAAAAAAGGGCATTAATCCATAATGATATTTAGATAGTTCTTTAAACAACTCTGACTGTGAAACGGATTGATGGAAATGAAAATATTCATTTTGCTTTGCAATTCCTTCATATTCCTCGTAATCGGCCTTCATTACTGATGGGCTGGGGTATATATGAAAGTGTATTTTCTGTTTTGAAAGATAATCTATCAGCCAATGAAATTGCACTCCGCCATAATGTACTTTATCGCGATGCGAGCCCATAACACCACCTGCATAAACAAAATGAATTTCTCCTTCAGGATATGATTTCGGGTTCGAAATAAAGAAATCGTTATCGGTATATAAAGGAAAAAACAATCTCTTCTTCTTTTCTTTAATTCCCCAAAGCCTCATTCCTTCTCTTGGTTCAAGGCTATGTGCCACTATTCCATTTGCCAACTGAAAACATTCCTTCTCATAGGGTAATTCTTCTTTCAGCCACCTTCTGTCTGAATCGGTTCCGTAATACAATACAAACACATCCTGGTAATCTATTATAAACGGGGTTGAAGAATGGTATTTCTTTAGGACCCGCATAGCAATACATGGAAATTTACTTTTAGGTGCAAACCCATGCACTATGTATGGCTGGGGTAAAGAACGAATTATTCTTTTCAAATGCCATTTGTTCCTGAAAAGTATTGTTACGTTTATTTCAGGTGTTGTGAACTTCTCATAGAACCCCCGTTTATGGCAAAGCAGTATTGAAGTTATCTTTTCAAACCTACTGGTCCATTTTGCCATACGCGGAATGCGAGGCGGCAGAAACTCACCTACATAAACAATGAGTTTGTGTGATTTATCTAAATCACCAAAGCCATAAGGCACATTCAAAACCCACAGGAAAGCATCGTAAGCAGAGGTAATATTTTCATAAATAAACCACTTAAGTTTATTTATAAAAACATATAGCGATGCTAATTTTTTCATTAAGAAACCCTTATGCTGGAATGCGATATGTGCAGGGCATTATTTTTTATAAAACCTGAGAACACATTCAATTATATAATCTACCTGTTCATTTGTCAGTTCAGGATAAACAGGCAGGCTTAAAATGGTTTCAGCTTGTCTTTCAGTTACCGGGAAATCGCCTTTTTTATAAACAAGGTATTTAGCCGCTTCCTGCAAATGAATAGGAATAGGATAGTGTATTTTGGTATCAACACCATTATCCATTAAAAACTGCTTAAGGGCATCGCGTTCCTTACTCTGAATTATAAAGGTATGGTAAACTGCCTTTTCATAAGGCTTGTCTTTGGGTACAATCAAGTCCAAATCTTTAAACGCCTCATAATATTTAGCCGCAATCTCTCTTCTTCTGGCAGTCCACTTATCAAGTAGCTTAAGCTTAACATTAAGCAGGGCAGCCTGCAAATTATCGAGGCGTGAATTATAACTCCAGAACTCGCACTCATCACGGTTTTTTAACCCGTGATTACGAGCCACCTGCAAATACTTGTAAACCTTTTCGTCGTTGGTTGTTATTACACCACCATCTCCGGAAGCTGCAAGATTTTTCAAAGGATGCAAACTAAAGCATCCGGTTATTCCAAGGCCGCCAACACGTTTATTTTTATACTCTGCCCCAACTGCCTGCGCACAATCTTCTATTATTTGCAGGTTATGCTTTTTAGCTATTGCCAACAATTCATCCATTGGTGCAGGACGACCGGTTAGGTGAACAACAATAATTGCCTTTGTCTTAGGTGTAATGGCCTTTTCAACTTTTTCAGGGTCGAGGTTAAAATCTTCGCGCACATCGGCAAAAACTGGTGTGCCTCCAATTAACGCTACAGAAGAAGCAGAAGCCAAAAATGAATTAGGGGCCGTAATAACTTCGTCGCCAGCTTTAATTCCTATTGCTTTTAACGAAAGGAACAATGCATCGGTGCCATTTGCCACACCAAATGCATATTTGGTTTGAGCAATAGCAGCAAACGATTTTTCAAAAACTGTAAGCGCTTCACCCATAATAAACTGGCCACTTTCCATTATTTTCCAGAACTCTGTAAGAAGTTCCTGTTTTATCTCAAGGTTTTGCAACCCCAGGTTAATATAGGGTACCTTCATTTTTTGCGATGTTTGGGCAAGCATTACTGTAGGTGTATTAATTGCATCAACTTAACATTAAAATATTTCGGGTCGGTGAGTGAATCTGGTATATGGCCGGCTTCAAACTCATGTTTCAAATCGTCGGCTGCTTCTTCAATGCTGTGTTTGGGTTCAAAGCCTATTTCCTTTTTAATTTTTTCAGAAGAAATATGATACGATCTATGGTCATTTGTAGGTGTGGTAACAATCTTCACCTGGTCGCCTACTGCGTGTTTTACCATTTGCGCGATTTCCGAAACTGTATGATTTTCGTAACCTGCATTAAACACCTTGCCTGCAATCTTTTCTGAAGGAAGCGTCAGCAGGTAGCAATACAAATCGGTCATATCCTCAATGTGAATATTGGGGCGCTTCTGGTCGCCACCAAAAACGGTTATCTCGCCTTTATTTACAGCAAGGTTGGTAAGAATGTTAACCGTAAGGTCGAGCCTTAGCCTTGGGCTATAACCGCATACGGTGGCAGGGCGAATAGTAAGTGTTGTAAACTCGGGCGACTGGTATTTGTTCAATATTACTTCGCATATAGCCTTAAACTTCGAATAGTCGGTCAATGGCTCAAGCGACATATCTTCTGTAACATTAGGCGTATCCTTAATACCATATACGCTTGACGATGAAGCATAGATAAACCTCTTCACACCACTTTCTTTCGAAATTTTAACCAGTGGCTCAAAAGCATCAAGGTTAATTGACTTACCTAGGCCGGGGTTCAATTCAAAGCTGGGGTCATTGGAAATACAGGCCAGGTGAATAACTGCATCCTGTCCTTTTAATTCCTTTTTCAATAACTCCTGGTCGCGTATATCACCTTTTACCTTCTTCAGGTTAGGATTATTGGGTAATACATCTTCACCGTATATCATTAAATCGAGTACGGTAACATTATAACCCAGTTTTAATAATTTGGGTACAAGAACTGCTCCAACATATCCTGCCCCGCCCGTAATAAAAATGTTTTTCATAGTATTTTTATAGAAATACAAAGATATGAAAATGAAAAATACTGCTAAATATTACATTTAGCAGTATTAGTTGAATAAAGCAGGCGATTATTTATTTATGAGAAATTTACCGGTAGAAATTATTATATCACTACTTATTACCTGGTAAAAATACATTCCGTTGCTTAGGATACTTTCATCCATTTTCATTATTCCTTCCCTTCCTTCAATATCATATGATTTAACAACCCTGCCAAACATATCCATTATCCTTACCTGACCCTGTTTATCATTCAATCCATTATAGGAGAGATAAAACACCCCGTTACTAGGATTAGGATAAACTTTAACAGCCACATTTTGTATTTCAGTAATTATATTAACAGCAGTAGGGGAACCGGTATCGCAAGGTGTATATTGCCAGAAATCAGTAAGGTCGCCGCCCAGGCTATCACGGCCTGCACCTATGTAACCATAGTTTCCTATTGTAAACGCCGCTGCATATCCGCGCTCTATTCCATTACCCCCCATATTTGTAAACTCTGCCCATGCTTTAGTTGCTGTATCGTATACATAACCGGCCGAAAGGGTATTTGTATTATTCGAGCCTGTACATACATAGGCCTTGCTACCTAACACAAAGGTTCTGGCATCTCCACCTATTGGTACAGGGAAACTTACTATTGAGGTCCATGAATCTGTGGTTGAATCGTATTCATAACAAGCTGTTTGAGCACTTGTACCATTCCATCCGCCACCTACATAACCATGATTACCTATTGCAAAACACACCATCCCATCGGTACTGGTTGTTGGTGAACCGCTCAATGCCTTCCATGTGTTCGCATGTGCATCATATACCCAGTCATCGCTAAGGTATGGTGTACCTCCGTCTGAGCCTCCTATTACATATAACTTATGACCTAATACAAACCACGCTGCATCGTATCTTTTGGTTCCCGGAAAGGTTGCTTTCGATACCCATGTATTGCTGGTTGTGTCGTACATCCAGAAATCAGTTACTGCATTGCTTCCCGTATATCCCATCCCTACATATGCCTT
>Ga0206870_1228_pt1 | contig 11323 bp, 12 predicted proteins | sample Alteio_BWOrgCont_36_FD_152620 | JGI IMG/M metagenome (GOLD analysis project Ga0206870, IMG submission 152620) | Enriched cells from forest soil in Barre Woods Harvard Forest LTER site, Petersham, Massachusetts, United States -... | ecosystem: Environmental > Terrestrial > Soil > Temperate forest >... | reverse complement strand
TGAGTACGGCGCAGACCGCGGCAACGGTAATAATTTCTCCTCGGGAGAGAAACCCGGCAATCAGCAGCACGGGAAAGAGGTATAAAAAACCGAGCGGGACGCGCGGCGTCAGCCAGTCGAGAACCGCAATCGCAAAAATCAAAAAGGCGCCCAGCGCCAGGAATCTCGAGCGATGCGCGGGCGAATACATTCCTGCAAAATCCATCAGTTTTCGCTCGGTTTGCGAACGCACGGGATGGCTGCCCTGCGTTGAAGGGTCAGCGTTGGTTGTTGTGCGCGGCACTCTGTTGTCCCTCGAGCGAAGATCCCAGCGCCAATTCTTCATCGCGACTCGAATTGGCGGATGTCGCGGCTCTCATTTCAACGTGGTCGGAATTATCTCCGCCCGTTTTTTCATCTTGTCGAGCTTGCAGATTCTCGATTTCGACCTGCGGCGTTGCCTGCCGCTTGCACCGATCACGCGAATCCCAAGCCATGAAACACTCACGATGCAGATCAGCCACAACGCAAACCCGAGCGCTACCGCCATGTCATTGCTTACATCCGACAGCAGACTGCGGTTCATTTAAACGCTCCGGTCTTCGCTGTTCGCTCTAGCGCCGCCGTGTTGAAAGCACCTAAACCTCAAACTCTTCTTCCGCGTCGGGTAACCGGTCGTCCGCACGTGCGAACCACACATACAGCGTCGGCAGAATGAAGATGCTCATGACCAGATTGACCATCAGTCCGCCGACAATAACGATTGCAAAGGGGCGCTGAGAATCCGAGCCGATGGCATGCGATACGGAGGCGGGAAGCAGTCCCAGCGTGGCCACCAGCATGGTCATCATAATGGGCCGCAGCCGCAGCACCGCGCCTTCGATGGCGGAATCTTCGATGGAGCGGCCCTTGGCACGAAGCTGGTTGATGTACTCGAGCATGATCACACCCGTTTGCACCGATACACCAAACAGCGCCAGGAAGCCCACACCCGACGAAACGCTGAAATGTGTCCCGGTAACCAGCAAAGCCAGCAATCCGCCGACGCTGGCCATGGCCACGGTGGCCAGAATCAGCGCAGCCCATTTCGCGGAACGGAACATGGTGTAAAGAATCAGGAAAATGATGAGCACCGTGAGTGGAACGATGAGCAACAGGCGCGCTTCGGCGCGTTTCTCGCTTTCGTACTCGCCTTCCCAATCGATGTGGTAACCGCGGGCGAGCTGTACTTGCGCGTTCACCTTGCGCATCGCCTCCTCGACAGCGCCACCAAGGTCGCGGCCTCTCACGCTATACTTGATAGCCACGTAGCGCTGGTTTCCTTCGCGATAAATTTCCGATCCGCCGTCGCGTTCCTCGATTTTGCAAAGCTGCGCGAGAGATACACGCTCACCGGAGGGCGACAGAAGGCGAATGTTTTCGATGGCTTCTTTTGTGGTTCGAAACTCGGGCAGGTAGCGAAGTACAAGATCGTAGCGAGCCTCGCCCTGTAGCACCTGCGTGAGCGCGCCGCCGCCGACGGCGGTTTGCAGGGCGTCCTGCACATCGGACACATTGATCTGGTAACGAGCGGCCTGGTCGCGATCGACCACGAAATTGATGTTCGGCTGGCCCAATGCGCGGAAAACGCCGAGGTCCTCAATGCCCTTAATCCCATGCATTACATCGACGATCTGATCGGCTTTCTCCTCGAGCACTTTTAAATCGTCACCATAGACTTTGGTGGCAAGCTCCCCCTTTACTCCACTGACCGCCTCTTCCATGTTGTCTTCGATGGGCTGCGAAAATCCCCAAACCACGCCGGGAATCTTCTCGAGTTCGCGGTCCATGGCGGCGATCAATTCGTCCTTGTTCTGATGGAACACGGGGCGCCATTCTTCTTTCGGCTTCAGGTCGACAAAGAATTCCGTGTTGAAGAAGCCTGTGGTGTCGGTGCCGTCATCGGGGCGGCCAACCTGGCTCGTGCACTGGGGGACTTCAGGAAAAGAGCAAAGGACAATGCGCGCCTGGTTGGCGACGCGAATGCCCTCACTTGGTCCCGTGCTTGGCGCCAACGTGCCTCGCACCCAAAGCGCGCCTTCGTCCAGATGCGGAAGGAATTCCGAACCGATAACACCTCCGAAAGTCAGGTACAGAGCGACGATCAAGCCCAGCGCGGCGCCACCCAGAGTGACCCAGCGGTGTTCGATCGCGTTGCGAACCGATTTGCGGTAGCGGTCGGTCAAGAAGGCAAGAACAGGGTTACGCCACTCACGCATCGACTCCGAAAAGAGGAAGCTGGAGAGCACTGGCGCAATCAACATGGAAAAGAGCAAAGCGCCCAAAAGTGCGAAGGCCACGGTCCAGGCCATCGGCCTGAAAAGGCGCCCTTCCACCCGCTGAAGTGTGAAGATTGGCAGGTAGGCCGTGATGATGATTCCAATCGCGTAGAATACCGGCCGTTGCACCTCGTGCGCCGCCTCCCGAATAATGTCCAGCTTGGATCGAGAATCGCCGTGATTTTGCCGGTGCGTAATATGGCGCACGATGTTCTCGACCATCACCACCGCGCCATCCACCACCATGCCGAAGTCGAGAGCGCCCAAAGAAAGCAGGTTGGCGGGAATGCTGTTCAGGCTTAAACAAGTCGCGGTGAACAGCAGTGCGAACGGGATGGTGAGGGCCACGATGACTGCTCCGGGCGCGTTTCCGAGAAAGAGAAACAGAACGATGATGACCAGAACGATGCCCTCGGTCAGGTTGTGCAGCACCGTGTGCGTGGTATAGCGGACCAGGTCGCTGCGGTCGATGAACGGAACCACCTGCACGCCGGACGGCAGAATGTGATCGTTCAGCTCCCTGACCTTGTCGTGGATTCCGCGAAGCGCCTCATCGGCGTTTGCTCCCTTGCGGAGTAATACGATCCCGGAGACAACGTCGTCATTGTCGACGATTGTTCCGTCCTCCCGGTGAATGGCTCGCGCGAATTGTCCCAGGCGGATTTTGGGTCCCTGCGCAACGGTAGCGATGTCGCGAATGTGTAAGGGCGTCCCGTTCTTCGCGAGGATTACCGTCTTTTCGATATCTTCCACGTTGCGGACCAGGCCCACTTCGCGCAGATTTACCTGCTGAAGCCCAGCTTCGATGAAACTCCCGCCCGCGTTTACGTTGTTGTTCGTGAGTTGCTGCTCGACTTGTGACAGGCTGAGCCCATAAGAAATCAATTTATTGGGATTGGCGCGCACCTGATATTCGCGCGTCGGTCCGCCGAAGCTGGCCACATCCACAACGTCCGGCACCGCCTTGAAATTTTTCTCGACGGTCCAATCTTCGAGCGATTTCAACTCCATCGCGTCGTATTCCGGGTTGATGCTGCGGAGCGTGAAGAAGTAGATTTGTCCCACCGGGCTCCAATCGGTGCCCATCTGCGGTGCCGCTCCCGCCGGCAAGGTCACTTGCGACAAGCGTTCCAGCACGCGCTCGCGATTCCAGGCGTTAGCCTCCACGTCATCGAAGATCAGCTTCACGTCTGAGAGACCGAACAAAGAGAAAGAACGCAGGTGCACCACGTGGGGAATGCCATTCATCACGGTTTCCAGGGGAATGGTGACCTGCTGCTCGATCTGCTCCGCAGAAATTCCCGGCCATTGCGTGATGATGTCGACGTAATTGTCCGCCACGTCGGGATAAGCCTCGACAGGCAGCTGATGGAAGGAAATGGCGCCCCATCCAAAGAGCAGCACAGCGGCCGCGAGAATAAGAAAGCGATTCTCCAGGGCGAAGTCGACAAACTTTCGAATCATGTTTCCGGTCCTGACCTCTCGCTATTTGTTGTCGAGCGCGTTTTGCAGGTTGAGCGCCTTCTCCACGACCTTCTGGCCCGGCTCTAAACCCGAAAGAACTTCTTGCATCTGATCTGGCAAGAGCTCTCCGCTGGCGATTTCCTGCCTGCGAAACCTGTTTCCATCGGCCGCCACGTATACCCAATTGCGGTCATGGAGGTGCAAAACAGCCGAAGCGGGGACTACCGTGTGTGTTTCTCTGTGTAAGCCGTTGAAAGTAGCGGTCGCGAACATGCCCACGCGGATCAGGCCAGGATTGCTCACCTCGATGCGCACTTTGGCGGTACGAATTGCGGGATCGAGAATCTCGCCAATGTTGCTGATTGTTCCCGCCAGCAATCGATTCGGATAAGCATTCAGGCGAATGTCCGCAGTCTCGCCAAGGTTCACGCTCGCGAGATCGTTCTCATAGACATCGCAAATGACCCAGACCTTGGAGAGGTCTGAAATTGTGAAGGGATTTGTTCCGAGCGCCTGCACTCCGCCCGCATTCGTCACTTGCTGGTCCGTAATGACTCCCGAGATCGGCGCAACGATGTCCACGACGCCGTTGGGTACGGTCGGATCGTTGCCCAGCAAGCGAAGGTGCTCTTCCGCGGTTTCGACGTCCACTTTTGCCTTGTCCTCGGCGTCTTGCGCAATCTGCAAGTCGTTCATGGAGATTGCGCCATGGGCGATCAGGTCTTTCGCGCGAACCAGCTGCGCCCCGGCGAGCGCCTCGTCCGCCACCGCCTTGCGATACGCGGAATACCCTGAAGAAACGTCGTCGCTGCGGATCGATAGCAGCGTTTGACCCTTCTCAACGCGGTCGCCCAGGCGCGCGTCAACGGCAATCACACGCCCTGTGGCCATGGTGATCACCGGAACATTGCGAGAAATCTCCGGTTGCACCACACCCGTGACCACCAGGGCGGACCTCGATTCCCGAGCCACGGCCGCGCTCAAAGGAAACTGCTCCGGATGGTCCACCTGGACGATACTCAGATCCTGCTCGTGCACCACCTGCGCCGGCGGCGGAGCTTCTGCTTGGCGATTTCCCTCTGCGCTGCCGCAGCCATAGATGACCGGCGCGGCCGCGGACAGTAGAACCAGCGCTCGTAGTGCCCTCGGGTTCATAGAGACATCCTTATGAGTTTGCTTTGCACGCGAGGTACTACGTATTTCTCCGAATCGCATGCGTGTATGCCAGTGCGGGCTGGGCTTCCGCTAACGAAAAAGCCTAAGGGTCGACGAAGAACGGAATTCCCAAGCCGGGAGTTGAGCGAATAACTACAGGGGGATGTTCGACGGAGGCGCGCGTCCGGTACTGACGCGGAGGAGGAACTGCGAGTGCCAGCAATCTAAATACGATGCCACGCGGGCCGTGGGTGATCGGCCTCGATGGGGGCCTTTCGTTGGCACAGAGGCGGCCGCCCGTCCCTGTGACGGTATTCCGAACAGGTCAATTACTTGCCCCGATACCGAGCGCCACCTTTGATTCACGGTTGTGAACGCGCTCGGAAACCTATCTGGAGCCACGCGAGAGAACACCCCGTGGCCGTCGTTCAAAAAAATGGCAACAGGTCGCTTGGACCACGCTGTCGCCAGTAACAGGTCCGGAACGTGGTCGCCATTCACATCACGGGCCTGAATCGATAATCCCCCGGCAGGACCGACCAGGTGAATCGACTGACGCCCGGCTTCAGATAATTGCAGTTGAATCCAGTAGTTCGTGTTTTCCGAGCCATTCAGCTCATCGCGGACGCTGACGAAATCGGGAAGAACATCGCCGTCCAAATCGGCAATAACGAAGCGAGTCTCTACAGCTCCATTGGGCAGGGGATTGCCTGACCTGGCAGCAGCGGGACGCGATAAAAAGAACGCCGCCAGCAATCCGAACAAACCCAAGAAGATGTTTAGAGCGATGCGCTTCACGATCTCAGCCTATCTCCCGATTCGGTTTCGTATATACCTATAGTACTTAACCATATTACGCACGTTTAGGGAATTCCATATTGATGGGAATTTCCTAACTCCACTACGGTTTACAGGGCGGTTCCCTCCAACGCTGCGGTCGCGTTGCCATGCCTCGGCTTGCCCATAGCGTCCCGGAGATCACGAGCGACGATTGCTCTTCGCGACTTGTAGTGCGTCCGCAGGTAAGCGTGCGAGGCGCACAGCCGAAAAGGAAACGGAAAAGCCATCTGAGCAGCGGAAGAGAAAGAGCCAGGTCGGCGGCCAGAGACAAGATGAACGCGCGGTTGCAGAAGCGTGAAAGGTCGCGTAGTATCTACAACGCGGGGTGGAGCAGCCTGGTAGCTCGTCGGGCTCATAACCCGGAGGTCGTTGGTTCAAATCCAACCCCCGCAACCACTCTTCTTACTGAATCCACTGGTTTTGCCGAACCCCTAGTTCCTCGGGATCCATCGCTTTGGGTGCAATTGGGGGCGAAAGCTCGTGGATCTTCGCGGCAAATCGAGTTTCATCTTCGCTCTAGTAGAACGGGATTTCCACGGCTGCTGTGACGACGCAAATCCACAGCAAAATTTCCACGAGACCCGAAATCTTGGCTACCGCAGGAGCGTCCGTCGTCGTTCCCCAGTCGCGCGCCTTAGCTTGAACAAAGACGTGCCATAGCAACGCAGTTGGAACAAAGAAACCTAGTTTCATACGAAACGCGGGGTTGACGAGGAATGACGTGGCCGTCGAGCAAAACAGAAGAAAGCCTCCGGTAACAACGATACAGAAGCCAATCCAGTTCCACGCGAATAGATCATCTCTCAGTTGTGCGGCGGTCTCTCGCTTCGTACCGAACCCGAGCAGCCTCAAATCCAGCGCCAAGTTCGTTCCCAGCCAGATCGAAAGGCCTGTGAAATGGATGAGCTGGATCGTCGGATATGCCCACAACGAGTAACGCACTCCGGTTCCCCACGGCGTTCCCTCTAGCCATTTCGCGAACGCTAGTAGCAGTCCATGCATGTCGCGGTTCCTCTTCTCTCGTCAGTGTTCGTGCGATACGGACGGTTCACTGTGTTCTGGTTCGCGGGCTTCTATCCCAATCCTTCCAAAGCGGGAATCTCCGACGCGCTTAAAATGGTTCCAATCCAGCACAGCAAGGCGAGGGCGGCTACGACCTTTGCCCACATCGGAATCTCCGGCTCGGCTGACCATTTCGGCGCCCATACTCGAATGACGATTGCGAACACAATTGATAGGCCGAGCATCCCGAGCTTCACGTGAAATATGGAGTCTGGCGCCCAGTCCCCGGCATCCGTTGCGAACATGAGGAAGCCTGAAATAATTGCGAGCGCGAGCCCCGTCCATGCCCACGGATAAAGCTGGCCAGAGAGTTCTGCTAGATTTCGCTTACGCGCTGCGATTCCCATGACTCGCAAGTCGACCACTGCCATAGAGCCAATAAACCAAAACATAGTTAGATAGTGGATGACGGATACGACTACGTACATCCATCCTGTTTCACCGAGAGTCTTCACCCATGCGGTTTGCTCCAGTGCTTCCCACATCGTGCCCCCTCCTATTTGGACCATCCCTCCGAACTCGTATGCAAGCAATCCGCTACTCGTCTTCGGAGCGTCAGAATTTCTTACATGGAAACTTGTTGGTAACTCTCCCGCCACAACGGCATCCTGACGGCCTGTGAGCATCCGTGACCCAGATCGTGAATGCAAGTTAAATCGACGTAAAGTGGTCTGGCTTAATTTTTAAAGAGAAGAGGGCGCCGGACCCATTCATGAGATCGGATAGCGGGCGGAGTTCCTGGGTTTGCTGAACAAAGGAGAGCGACTCTTCGTTCCTCAGCTCTTACGGCTTTCCCTTGGCATTAGCTCGACAACGCAGACGCAGGCGATTACGGCGATCGCCACCAGGAAAAGTAAGAATATTGCTTGAACCAATACCGGCTGTGATGACGCCTGTTCTGAGACCATCGCCAGCGAAACAAGGCCAAAAGCGAGAACAAAGAATTCAAGTATTGCTGGCAACAGAATCGAGCGTGCTTGCACTGGCTGCCCCTTGAATACAGCCAGGGGAACAATCCCAAGGACCAGCACAAATACAACCAAGCCACTCAGGTTAACCAATATGCTCACTGGCGACTCCCGATGAGTCGTAGTCTAGTTCTGCGCGAAGCGCTCTGCCTGTTAAATCGGCGTTAAGAAGCCTTAACCACAATTTTACGCCCGCTCCAGAGGATACTCGTTCATTCTTCTGCACCGGAAGAGCACAAGCTGGCCAGCCTCCCCCGTTAAGACCTCCAGTGCTGGCCAGCTTTCCAATTTGTGATCGCACGGAACGAGAATGAACCGGAGCTTGGTCAGGCTGCTTTGAGTTCCACCCCTCGTGCGGGAATTCTGCAAAGACTAGCTCAAAATCTGAAAGACCTCTCCTTTAAGCGTGCATACGCTGCGTAAAGTTGAGTTAAGTCTCTTCACTTGCTCTTGCGCTTACTCGATACTGGCGCGTGGTATTTCTACGCGGTTTATAGGTGGAAACTAAATCCCCTTCGCGCCGATTTAATATCGATTGCCGGTTCGTGGCCACAACCGTGATTCTCCTGGAGGATATTCGTCGTGCACAGCTTACTGATTGCATTCTGCCAATGGGTGGAAAATACGTGGCTGGCCAGGTCCATCCTCGAGTCAAGCTGGGCTTTTCCCTACGTGCAGCTTACACATTTTACAGGGCTGTCACTCTGGGTCGGAACCAACGTGTATCTCGACCTGCGTCTCATGGGCGTTGGCAAGACTCGACAGACGGCTGCTCAGCTATCCGAAGAGCTTTTTGTGTGGAATTGGATAGGGCTCTGCGTGGCTATTACAGGCGGGTTTCTTCTTTTTTCCATCTCCGCGATGACTTATGTCAACAATGCCGCGTTCCGGACGAAACTCGGCATCCTGATTCCACTGGGAATCGTTCTGCATATTCTCGTCCAGCACAAGGCGCGCAGCTGGGGACGGACAGACAAAGTTCCAACCATTGGCAGGATTGCAGGGCTCTGCGAGTTTCTGGTCTGGCTGTCGGTTATTACCGCAGCGGTTCTGATCCCGTATTTCTCGGCGGATCCATCATGATGTGAATCCCAAACATCGAAAAGAAGACTTGCCGAGTGGCTTCTTAGGTTCTATTCAGTTATCAGTAACTTGGGATTTCCACGGCGGCTGTTACCACAGCTAGCCACAAAAGCAGCTCGACCAATCCGGCTATTCTCCCAGCGTTGGAGGTCTCGGTCGTCTGCCCCCATATAGGAGTTTTTGTTTGAACGAACACATGCCACAGGAGGGCTAGAGGAATGAGCATGAATAGCTTGGTGCGAAAAGCCGGATTTACGATGTAAGCCGTTGCTCGGGCAGAGAAAAGCAAGAAGCCCCCTAAAACCACTGTACAGAATCCAATCCAATTCCATACGAAGAGCTCGTCGCGCACGTCTGCGGCGGTTTGAGGTTTTTTGCCAATACCCAGCAAACGCAGATCGCCCGCGATATTTGTTCCCAGCCAAAGTGACAGCCCTGAGAAATGGATTAGCTGAATGAAAGGGTACGCCCAAAGTGAGGTTCGAATGCCCGTTGCCCACCAGGTCGCCTGTAGATATTGGCATAGGGGCATCATCCAGTTTTGCGTCTCTGTTTGCATGGCTATTCTCCGCAAATAAATTTGCTATCCAAGACGTGAAGCCGCCGCAATCTCGACACCAGCCAGGATGGACCCAATCCAAAACACCAGAGACAGTATGACCAGAACTCTAGAAGACTCTATAGCTACGAATCCCGATTGCCCGCTTTCATTGCTGGTCTTGTATGGATGTTAAAAGGCAGCACATTCTACATCGGATTGAACGGATCAAAATCCGAACCCTGTTAAATAGATGTTAAGAAGTCTTAACCCCGATTTTACGGGGAGACATTCAGACTCAGCAATACACTCGCAGCTTCTTGTACCAGGATTGACCCGTTTCGCCCACTCGTTTGAAATCCCCTCGGTTTCTATTGAATCAAGAGGAGAAGCAGAAAAAGACCGATCCAGGAGCATGTCGTGAAGTGCCAGTAGATCGAAGTGGCTTTTCCCGCGGTGTCGGGCTGCAACCGATTGATCGGAACCCCAACTGTAAACGCCAAGGCCGCAATCCCGCCCAATACATACACTCCGTGGCTCGCCGTAAGCAAATAGAAGAAACTGCTACTGGGATTCGTGGATAAGTGAAACGCTGCGGCTGAAAGCTGACGCCATGCGACAAGTTGCCCGACGAGAAACAGGCTCCCCAGGATTACCGTAATCCTCCTCCAAAGAGCGAATCCCGATTCATCTCCTGCAAGAAAACACTTCCGCGAGTGTGAAAGGGCCATGCTACTGGATACCAGCATGGCGGTATTGAGCCATAGAACGTGAGGGACGGGCAGACTCCGCCAATCTTCGGCAGGAGATCCACGACGGACGATGTAGGCACTCACAATAGCCGCAAAGAATGAGAGGCTTGCGGCGGCTGCCAGCATGCTCCCCGTGATATATGTTCGCTCCGTAATTCCAGCGAAACCGGTTCCAGACCGATCCTCTTCGTTGCCGACGGAGCGTCCTCGGTCGAACCCAGATTCGCTCCCCGCGCGTTGAAGTTGCATCATCAATTCATGCCTTCAATCGTCGGCAGAAACGTCGCGTTTTCGATACACGAGGATAGCAATTCCTGTACAGACGATCACAGGCGCTCCCAAGAGAATCAATATCCCACTCCGTAGAGCTTCTATAAAATGAGGGCCAGACGCCGCGGCGTTTTGGTAACACATGGAGCAGCTCTGCGCATATAACACAGCGGGGCAGAGAAAGATCATCGCGGCACACAAAGGTGCAAATCTCATGCTGTCCGTCCCTCGCTCGACGCAGTAATCTGCATAATATAATCGCGATCTGAACTTACCACGCCATACTCATCCGGCCCGTGGTGAACGACTTGGTGGCCAAAGTTGTGAGAGCTAGGCGGAGACGGGATAGACCACTCCAGCGTTGTAGCCTCCCAGGGATTGTCCTCCGCTTTAGCCCCTCGGAACCAGCTCCAGAGCAAGTTAAACAAAAAAATGAGTTGCGCCGCTCCCGTGAGTAGTGCTGCAACGGTGATAAATCGGTGCAGCGGTACCAGGCGAACGAGATAATCGTCGGTGAAATAGGAGTAGCGGCGGACGTTTCCGGCAAATCCCAGAAAATACATGGGCATGAATATGCAATACACGCCAATGAATGTCAGCCAGAAGTTTACATAGCTATACTGCCCTCGGTTGGTATCGTTTCGCTGATTTTTCCCACTTTCGCTCGTAAACCGATTCTAGGGTCGCGAGTCATGATCGGCTGCGCCATAGCAATCGGAGGGCTCAGCTTCCTGGTCTGGGGACACCACATGTTCGTGAGTGGAATGAACCCCTTTTCAGCGATTGTGTTCTCATTGCCGACTCTGATTATCACGGTTCCTTCGTCAATCATCGTGCTGCTTTGGCTGGGCACTTTGTACGGCGCACGGCTGAAATTAACGACGGCGGGTCTCT
>Ga0206870_1227_pt1 | contig 11325 bp, 10 predicted proteins | sample Alteio_BWOrgCont_36_FD_152620 | JGI IMG/M metagenome (GOLD analysis project Ga0206870, IMG submission 152620) | Enriched cells from forest soil in Barre Woods Harvard Forest LTER site, Petersham, Massachusetts, United States -... | ecosystem: Environmental > Terrestrial > Soil > Temperate forest >... | reverse complement strand
GTCGTCGGACTCGCTGCAATCATGGGCATGGTAGCAACTGCCGGAGTAGTCGGCGTCGTCGCCATCGCCAAAGACAAGGATGGGTAGCGGGCATTAACGGGCGGGCCGGCCCACGCTCCCGGCCCGTCGAAAACATAGCAGCCGGTCCCTGGAAACGTCGGAGCACCACCATGGCAGCCAGGGTTGTTCACTTCGGATGTGACGAATGCAGGCGCCTCATGATTCTGCGCATGGAGGGCTATGCCATCGCCGACTGCCCATCCATCCTGAAGCTTCGTTCTGTCCTGCAGGAGCCTGGTCAAGCTTCGGCCGTTCTCTTCACCGGGCAGGACGAGAAGGACCGTATGGAAGCCATTACCTTGGCGCGCGAACAATCCTGCGCCCCGCTGATCCTTTTCGATGGCCTAAACCGCGCCGGAAACGAATCAGACTTCGACCTGGTGATTCCCCCGCTGACCCCGCCGCAGGAGTGGCTGGCAAAGATTGCCGCAACCATCCACCAACACCGCTCCACGCACTAGGTGCATCCGAATCTCCCTGGAGCTTTTCGATGCTGAATCACGACTCGAACGAAAATACTTGCCGCCACTCTCCATCTTTCTGCACTCGCACAGGACTCGAAGCCTCGCCGCGAAACTCGGCAACCGCTGCCGCCCAAAACCGCAGCGCAGAAGGATTCTCCTCCATTACTCGAACTTCCCATTGCCCTGGAAACCGCCTCCACACCTCATGTGCGACATGCGTTCCCACTCCCCGCCTGCGATACGCGCGCAGAACGAAGAACTCCGCGACATCCCAGACCACTCCCCCGCCGGCCACAGCCTTCCCTTTTTTCAGCAGCACAAAGCCGGCCAGCTTCCCGTCCACTCGCACCAGCAACGGATATCGCGCTGACTCGCTCCAATAGAGCGAAAGGTGCGGATAACCGAATCTGCCGTCCTCACCGATCTTCAGACCCAGTAACTCGCTGAAATCGTAGACGTATAGCTCCAGCAAATTCGCCAGCACCGGTTGCTCTTCCGGCGTTGCGGCGAGAACCTCAATGTGAGCGGCCGGCAAGTCTGCGGATTCACTCAAATGTGCGTACCTCAGCGACCATTCTCTCGATACATGCTGTCGCTTGTCCGCAAATATACTCACGGACGGCGTGCTGTGTTCAGCCTAGCCTGCCTACGATCTTCCAGTCGGCTAGAATTTCGTGGAACCTGATTCTCCTAGAGCCAGGGCATTCCTTATATAAAGGCGAAGCCCTTCCCCAAGATCGCTCTCTCATGACGTATGCGGCCAGCCCGGAATGGATGCAGCGCGCGCGAGCGGCTCAAAGCCGCTGGGCGAAACTCGCCGTCCGCGAGCGCTGCCGCGCCTTGCGCCTCTTGCGCCATCGCATCGCCGAGCAGACTTCAACCATCGTCGACACGCTCTCGGAAGAAACCGGCAAGACTCCTTTGGATGCCATCTCCGGCGACGTCCTGGTGACATTGGAGCAGCTGCTCTACAACGAAAACCACGCCGAGCGTGCGCTGCAGACGCGCACCGTCGGCAGACCTCCGCTCTTCTACCTCGGCGCCCGGTTTGAAGAGAGCTACGAACCTTTCGGCGTCGTTCTGGTTTATTCGCCGTCGAACTATCCCATCCAGCTCTCGATTATCCCCATGGCAACAGCGCTGATTGCCGGGAACGCTGTTGTCCTCAAGTGCTCCGAGAAGACTCCGCGAACGGCGCGCCTGATCGAAGCCATCTATAGAAGCGCAAATCTGCCCGAAGATCTCGTTCAGTTCATCTCGGCCGACCCTGAAACCGCGGGCACCCTCATCGACGCCGGTCCGGACATGATCTTCTTCACCGGAAGCAGCGAGAACGGCCGCAAGGTCGCAATGCGCGCCGCCGAGCGCCTCATTCCAACGCTGCTCGAACTGGGCGGCAAAGACCCATCACTCGTTTTCGCAGACTGCAATTTCCAGCGCGCCGTTGAGGGCGCCGCCTACGGAGCTTTCGCCAACGCCGGTCAGGTATGCGTCGGAATCAAACGCCTCTACGTGGAGGAGCCCATCTTCCTTTCATTCCTCGACGCCCTTACCGAGCGGGTCCGCAACCTTCGCGTCGGCCACGCTCTCGATAGCGATCTCGGTACTCTGCCCGAAGTCGCTCGCGGCAGGTTCAACGCTCAGGTTGAAGATGCAATTCAGCGGGGAGCGCGAATGCATCTGCCTCAGGGACCGCTTACCGGATGCGAGCCTGTCATTCTGAGCAACGTTCCTTCGAATTCGCGCCTCATCACCGAAGAATCTCTCGGCCCGGTCGTCTGCGTCGCTCCGTTCACAGATGAAGCCCACGCGATCACGCTCGCCAACGCCAGCCCTTTTGCGCTGAGTTGCAGTGTATGGACCGGCGATCCCGCGCGCGGCCAACGCGTCGCCGCCCAGATGACCGCCGGCACCTGCGCCGTGAACGACGTCCTGCGCAACATCGCCAATCCCCACGCATCTTTTGGAGGAAATCTTCAGAGCGGATACGGCAGATATCACGGCCCGCATGGCCTGCGCGCCTTCTCGCGCTCCAGGAGCGTCATGATCGTCGGCGATCGCAGCAAGCGCGAGCAGCACTGGTTTCCATTTACGCCGCAAACCTACGCGCTGCTGCAAAGAGTCGTCGCCTTTCGTCACCGCAAAGGGTGGATCTTTACTCGCCTCCGCAATCTCCTCTTCCCGGCGCTTTTGATTATGCTCCTATTGCCAGCGGCGCCTTCAAGGGCGCCCTCTATCAGCGGGTGCGATAGGACGTCAGCTAGCCTAGCTCCGACAAAAACTCCTCATGCGTGAGGATTCGCGCGAACATCGGCAAGTTCTTCTCAAAGGTGAAGCGCTGCTCTTCCTCAGAGAGCGTCGCCGCGCAATCGGACAGTGCCACGATGCTGAAGCCCTTTTCGTAGCCTGTGCGCGCGGTCGACTCGACGCAACAATTTGTCAGGAATCCGGCGACGGCCAGCGTCTTTATCCCGCGCGAACGCAGAATGAAGTCTAGATTGGTGCTGGCGAAGGTATCAAGCCCGCGCTTTCCCTCGACGACTATGTCATCCGCACTTGGCGTAAGTGAATCTACAATCTCCGCTCCCCAGCTTCCGCGCACAAATGCATTCGAATCTACCACTCCTTTGAGAATGCCGTACGGCTCCGGCGTAATCTCCTGATAGCCTTTCGCAAATGAGATCGGTGCAAACATCACCGTCACGCCAGCTGCGCGCGCCTTGTCTGCCACCTGCCTGGCGTTGGCGAGCATGTTGGTGCTCTCCATCACTGACTTCACGCCCTTGTGCAAAGCTCCGCCCTCACTGGTGAAGTCGTTCTGATACTCGATCAGTAAAAGCGCTGTGGTCTTTGGATCAATGGGCATACTATCTTCCTCCGCAAGGAATGAGAGCTCAGGTTATCGGCGTTACTTTACGCGACGGCATTCGCTTTCAGCAGATCTTCGATGCGCACCGGCAGCTCGCGTACTCGTACTCCCGTAGCATGATAAACAGCAGCCGTAATCGCCGGTGCAATGCCCGCCAGCCCGATCTCTCCAATGCCGCGCGCTCCATATTCATTTAACAGTGGGTCGGGAATGTCGAGAAAGTGAACGTCGATCTGTGGCGTATCGGCGATCGTGGGAACGATGTAGTCGGCGAAGTTGTCGTTGATGGGATGGCCGTTGCGCGGGTCATAAATGGTCTCTTCGAACAGCCCCATGCCCACACCCATCACGATCGCACCCGCCATCTGGTTTGTTGCCGTGCGCATGTTGATGATCCGGCCGCCATCCACCACACTCACCACCCGGCTCACACGCAGCCGCGCGATGCCAGGGTCCCACTCAATCTCCACAAACTGCGCGCCAAAAGAGTGAGTTGAGAAATTCTGAGCTTTCGGATCCGCTCTCAGGCCGCCACTCTTTCCGTCTCCCCTTGCACTGGCCAGGTTCGCCATGTGCAGTATGTCGCCGAAGGGCACGCCACTCGCCGGGGATTCTCCCTTCACATGCACGCGGCCGGCAGTTATAGCCAGCGGGGGAGGGTCGTCCCCTTTCAGAAAAGGGGAACCTTTGACACTGGATGCCACCGTCAGCACCACCTTTACCGCCGCATTCGTGCCATCGATCACCGCCGGCACAAAAGTAGCAGTCGCAGTCGAGCCGCCGGAGGTAGGCCCGGGCGGCAGCGAACTGTCTCCGAGGACGACATCAATCTTATCGACAGGAATTCCCGTCTTGTCACTGACGACCTGCGCAATCACCGTGTAGCTGCCCGTGCCGATGTCCTGTGTTCCGCAGCTAACCCGCGCTGTGCCGTCGGCACGCAGGCTCACCGTCGCGTCGCAGGTGCCGCGATTCGCTCCCCACGATGCGGCCGCCACGCCCCAGCCGAGAATAAGATCGCCCTTGCGCATCGACCCAACCTCAGGCGTACGGCGCGACCATCCAAAGTTTTCCGCGCCCAGTTGGAGACACTCTTTGAGATGCCGCGATGAAAACGGCCTGTTGTTCTCCTCATCGATGAGCGTATCGAGCGAGATACGCAGCTCCACCGGATCCTTCTTCAGCTTGATGGCCAACTCGTCCATCGCCGATTCGAGCGCGAACAGGCCGGGAACCGCGCCGGGACCCCGCATCGGTGTCGGCGTCCCAACATTGCGGCGAACCAGCGCCGACGTGACCTTGAGATTCGTCGTGCTGTAGAGGAACGGCGTCGCCTCGCCGCAGTTCTCACGAATGTCATCGCCGTAGCTCGTGTGGTTGCGATAATCCTGCTGCAGCGACACCAGCTTGCCATCGGGCGTAGCGCCCAGGCGCATGCGCTGCTGTGTATTTGGACGATGGCCCGAATTCGTGAACATCATGCTGCGGCTGAGAGTGAACTTCACAGGTCGATTGAGCTTCCGCGAAGCGGCCGCGGCAATTGCCGAATGCGTCCACGGAAAGAGCTTGCCGCCAAATCCCGAGCCGATAAACCGCGAGATAACCTCGACATTTTCCTTCGGCTCGCCAAGCACCTGAGATAACACGGTCTGATGATTCATCACGCCTTGCGAGCTCTCGTACAGCGTGTATTTCTGCCCGTCCCACACCGCAACCGTGGCATGCATCTCCATCGGATTGTGTGTCTCGACCGGCGTGATGTAGGTCTCGTCTACCTGCACCGGTGCCGAGGCAAATGCCGATTCGGTATCGCCGCGATTGCTCATCACGCGTGGTCCGCCGGGCTCGCCCTCCGCAGACAGGCTGTCTGACAACGACCGCTCCACGCTGAATTTGTCCGGTTCATAGTCGACCTTCACTGCCGCTGCTGCCGCCTGCGCCTGCTGGAACGTTTCTGCAACTACGGATGCTACGTATTGACCCCAGTAGTAGACCGTCTCGTCTTCAAATGGAGGCCGGCTCTCGCTGTTGCGTCCACCCGAGGCATTGCGGTAGAGCGGCATGATGTTGCCGTGATGCATCACCAGCAGTACGCCCCGCATCGCTTCCGCGGCGTTACTGTCAATACTCCGGATCTTCCCGCTGGCGATTGTTGCGCGCACCGGCACCGCATACACCAGCCCGGGAAAGTTGTAGTCGGAGGCATAGCGCGCCGAGCCGGTGGTCTTCAAGGGGCCGTCGATGCGCGGCACTCCTGCACCAATGATGGCCGACGGCGCCGGCGCATTTGGGTCAAGCGCCTTGGGCGGAGCGCCATCCTGGCTCCCGATAAACTCAACAAACTCTTCGAACATCATGAGAATCTTCTCCTGCGCGATGAACCTTGCCGTTAAGCGTTATGCCGACTGCGTAGAAACCGTGAGCGCTCGCACGATGCATCGCTTCGCCAGCTCAACCTTGAATCCGTTCTCGCTCGCCGGCTGCGCATCCTTTAACGCCGCCTCTGCGGCTCTGCGAAAGGTCGCCGCATCCGCTGCCTGTCCTTCCAGCACATGCTCCGCCTCGCGCGAACGCCACGGAACCGTGCCGACTCCCCCGAGAGCGACGCGCGCACGCTCAATTCTGTCGCCGCTTACCTTGACAACAATCGCCGCCGAGGCCAGCGCGAACTCGTAGGCAGCGCGATCACGCAGCTTCAGATAGTACGAACGCGTGCCCGGTGCGGGAGGCGGAAGCGTGACGCTGACAATCAGGTCTCCCGGCTCAAGAACATTCTCACGGTCAGGCGTCGAGTCCGGCTTGAGATAGAAGTCTCCAATGGGAATGCTGCGCTTGCCCTTCACTCCCTGCACCTGGATCGTTGCTTCGAGCGCCGTGAGCGCAACATTCTGATCCGACGGATTCGAGGCGATGCAATCCTTGCTCGTGCCGAGAATGGCCATCATCCGATTGTGTCCGCCGAGCGCCGAACAGCCTGTTCCTGGCTCGCGCTTATTACAGCCGTGCGCCGTATCGCGAAAGTACACGCAGCGCGTGCGCTGCAGCAGGTTGCCTGCCGTCGTCGCCATGTTGCGCAGTTGCGGAGACGCACCCGACAGCAATGCCAGCGAAAGCACTGTGTAATCGCGCTCTACAACCGGATGATGCGCCACCGCCGAGTTGCGTGCCAGCGCGCCAATCACCAGCCCGCCGTCGGGAGCAGTTTTGATCTGTGCAAGCGGCAGAGCGTTGATGTCCACCAGTTGGTTCGGCCGCTCCACATCAAGCTTCATCAGATCGACGAGCGTTGTGCCGCCGGCGACAAAGCGGACATCCGCATACTGCTGCGCGGTCTTCGACCTCGCTCCGGCCTGCACCGCCTGCTCTACGCTGGTCGGCTGTCTGTACTGGAAGGTCTGCATACTCTCCTCCTGTGAAGGCGATCAGGCTGATTTGTGGCTGCGGCCTGCCTGCACCGCGGCAATGATGTTCGGGTATGCGCCGCAGCGGCATATGTTTCCATACATGGCCTGCTTCACGTCATCGTCCGTTGGCCCCACCGGCTCGGACATCACCGCCATCGCCGACATGATCTGACCCGAGGTGCAATAGCCGCATTGATAAGCGTCATGCTCAACGAACGCTGCCTGCATGAAATGAAGATTCCCTGGTTGGCCGATCCCCTCGATGGTCGTGATCTCATCCGCCGAGTGCATTACCGCGAACGACAGGCACGAATTCACTCGCTGCCCATTCACATGAACCGTGCAGGCTCCGCACTGTCCGTGATCGCAGCCCTTCTTTGTGCCGGGCATGTTCAGGTTTTCGCGCAGACAATCAAGCAGCGTAGTCCGCGGATCGAGACGCAGCGTGTAGCTTTTCCCATTCACCTTCAGCGTTACCGGCACCGCTCCAGCCGCAGCTGCCGACTCCGCCTGCTCCGCAACCGCCGGCGCAGAGACAGCCGTCGCCGCCAGCAGCGGTGGAGCAGTTGCGGCAAGCCCCGCCGCTCCCAGGCTCGACAGAAAAAAGCGCCGCGTCACCCGTGGAGCGGGCGGCTGCCTCTTCTCATCATTCTGCTGCTCCTGTTCGGGAGGTTCCGCTGTAAGTGTGGGCTTTTGATCGGTGGCCAAGTGAACACCTCCATCTAAATAAGATCTATCGGCTGGCTAACCGGCTTGGCCGTGCGGGCAAACTCATCCCCGCAGGCTTGCCGGTGGAACATCCACAGCGGCCAGCTGATCGTATGACGATTGAGGAAGCTTAAGAGCCGCAGCGGCGATGTTCTCTTCGAGATGTTTCACCGACGAAGTACCGGGAATCGGCAAAATCACCCTGGACCGCTTGAGCAGCCACGCCAGCGCAACCTGCAGAGGAGTCGCATGCAGCTCGTTTGAGACCTTCTTGATCGCCTCGTGCGCTTCCTTTGCCTGACCGAGCGGCGCCCATGGCACGAACGCGATTCCGTTCTGCTCACAATAATCGACGATAAAGTCCGATTCGCGATCGGCGAAGCTATAGCGGTTTTGCACCGAAACAATCGGCACGATCCGGCGCGCGCGTTCGATATGCTCGCGGGTCACATTCGAGAGCGCAACGTGGCGAATCTTTCCTTCCTCCCGCAGCCTGGCCAGCGCTCCCATCGAAGCTTCGAACGAAATTGCGTTATCCGGCGTGTGGAGCTGGTAGACGTCAATGCGCTCCAGCCGCAGGCGCTTCAGACTTCCTTCGAGAACTTCCGTCAGATGCTTCGGGCTGGCATTGTGGGTCCACCAGCCGGGCCCGGGCCGTTCCCATCCGCCCTTGGTCGCAATAACCAGATCGGCAGGATAAGGATAGAGCGCCTCTGCAATCAGCGCCTCCGAGACGTAAGGACCGTACGAATCCGCCGTGTCGATCAGGTTTACGCCCAGATCGACCGCTTTGCGCAGCGTCGCCAGCGCACCTTCCTTATCCGCAGGAGGCCCCCAGATACCGGGTCCGGTGATGCGCATCGCCCCATAGCCCATGCGGTTAACAGTGAGATCGCCGCCAATGGCGAAAGTCCCGGCGGCGGCAGCGGAAAGCGTTTGCTCTACAGCCATGTTCTTGCTCCTTTATTTCACGCAAATGTTGATTTTGATTCGGCATCGACCTGATGCGTATGGTTCTGAACCTGAAGCCTTCGAAGTTTCCTCAGCTACTCATCTAAGATGTGCGGCGTCGCCACTTCGGCTCACTCCACATCCGAAAAATCACCGCCTAGCCGCTTCAAGACTGCAGCTCTTCCAGCGACACGACGTTAACAATTGGAATTGGGTTGTACTGCGGGCTGACGGCCATGACCGGTCCTCCTGGGGCTGGGTTAGGACTCGTTCGCATGCTCGGCAATTCGTGGGTGGGAACCGAGCAGTTCATGTACTGTACTGTACAGTACACTATAAAGGAGGCTGATGACAAATTGTCCTCTCGGCGGTTGTGCATTCGGGTACCATGTTGCAGAATCGGGCCGAAATCAACGCCTCCTACGTTATTGGATGCATGAGGAGATAAATGGCGGAAAAGCGTTCGCGGGGAGAAATCCGCAACGGCAAGCTTCAGAAGGTCGCGGCTAACCTGTTCCTCAAGCACGGGTACGATGGCGTAAGCCTTGACAGGATCGTCGAACTCGCCGGCGGCTCCAAGAGCACCGTCTACAGTGAATTTGGGGGCAAATGCGGCCTCTTCATCCGCAGCATTGAGAACCTCTGCCGCGAGTCGAATGAATCGCTCGCCGAGATCGATTACACCGGCCTCGACCTCGAACAAAGCCTCAAGAGGCTCGCATTCCACATTCTCAAGCTCATCACGTCGCGGCGTTCTGTCGAGCTGCACCGCCTCGCCATCGGAGAAGCCGTGAACTGCCCTGAGGTAGGCGAAGCCTGGTATCAGCACGGCCCGGCGCGAACAACCTCGTTCATCAAAGATCTGCTGGAAAAGCACTCGGACCAACTGCCCACAACGATCTCCGTTTACCGAATCGCAACCGTACTTCACGACGCGCTTACGGGCGACATTCTCTACCGCCATCTCGCCGGACTCGGCAAGCCCCAAACCGACGCCCAGCTGAAACGCATCGCCGGCACCACCGTCGACGTCGTTCTCGCAGCCATGTGCACTGATTCCCATGTCCTATGAACCGAGAGGTATCCATGAAGAACATTCGCATCGCTCTGGCAGCTCTTCTTGTCGCCCTCGCATCACTTCCCTCTTCGGCCCAGACGCCGGCGCATCATCCTTCCGACATGACCCTCGTCAAACCTGAGACCGTCGGCTTCTCCACTGAGCGCCTCGAGCGCCTGCATCAACTCATTCAGCAGGAGATCGACCGGAAGCAACTCGCCAGCGCTGTCACCATCCTCACTCGGCACGGCAAGGTCGTGGACTATCGCACCTATGGCCAGCGCGACATCGCCACCGGCGCGGCCATGACCAAAGACGTCATCTTCCGCGACTACTCCATGACCAAACCGGTCACCGGCGTGGCCATGATGATTCTTTATGAAGAAGGCAAGTGGCTGCCGTCCGATCCCATCTCGAAATACATCCCCGAGTTTGCGCACCTCAAGGTATTCAAGGGCGTCGACGCCGACGGCAAGGTGATCCTCGTCGATCCCGACCACGCACCCACCATGCAGGAGCTCATGTCGCACTCCGCCGGCTTCTCCTATGGCCACGGCCACACCGTCGTCGACGCCATGTTCCAGGAGATGAAGGTAATGCAGTCGGCCAACCTGCAGGAGATGATCGACAAGCTGGCCACGCTTCCCCTGAACTACCAGCCCGGCAAGGGCTGGACTTACAGCGTCTCCATGGATATCGAGGGCTACGTAGTTGAGAAGCTCTCCGGACAGACACTGCCCGACTTCATCCGCGACCACATCTTTCTCCCGCTCGACATGAAGGACGCCGGCTTCTTCGTTCCCTCAGAAAAGCGTTCGCGATTCGCGACCAACTACCGCGATGATCCGCAGGGCAACTTCGTTCCTGTCGCTCCCGGCCCTCCTGCCGACTACGCGACCCAGCCCACCATGCCGTCCGGTGGCGGAGGCATGGTCTCCACCGCTGAGGATTACTACCGCTTCGCTCAGATGCTCCTGAATGGCGGCGAACTCGACGGGAAGCGCATCCTCGCTCCATCCACCGTCAAGCTGATGACCTCGAATCACCTCCCCGGCAACCTGCTTACCGGAGAGTTCGGCATCGGCCAGCACATCATGCGGCCCGGCTTCGGCTATGGATTCAATTGCGCCGTCGTCTTCGATCCACCCGAGGCCGCTCTGCCCGACGGCAAGGGCACCTTCTTCTGGGACGGAGCGGCTGGAACCTGGTTCTGGGTCGACCCCACCAATGACATTGTCTTCGTGTCTATGATTCAGCGCATGACCAGCCCCGACAACCACAACCTGCTCTACCGCAGCCACGCCACGGTCTACGGAGCTCTCGTCGATCCATCGAAGTAGCGCTGTCGCGCCGGTCCTTTACGAATAGATCAATTGGAAGGCGTGGCACGCTTCCTTCACCTCTGAAAGTCGTCCGACGTGCGCGCTATCCCAGAATTCTGTCTGCGATGCGGATCCACCAGTGAGAGCCGCTGCGCAATGTATAGACGACAAAGCCCTGGCAAACCATCAACACCGGCAGCGCTATCAGATAGACCTTGTGAACGCGCCGGATCACGGCAAGATCGCGGGCCACGCCCAAAAGGATCACGGCGTCCAGGCAAAGGAAGTAGAGGCTGTTGTTGAACACATAATCGATGCGGCCGAAGGCAGCATCAAGCAGCCCGCAAGTGGCGATGAGCATCATCCGGCGATGCAGTTCCGGCTTTTTGCGCCAATAGATGGCGAGCGCCAGGCACACTGCAAATGCGGCCATGTCGTAGAACGGGACAATCAGAAAATCATCCGCGCTCCTCTGGTGCAGCGTGTAGGT
>Ga0206870_1226_pt1 | contig 11365 bp, 8 predicted proteins | sample Alteio_BWOrgCont_36_FD_152620 | JGI IMG/M metagenome (GOLD analysis project Ga0206870, IMG submission 152620) | Enriched cells from forest soil in Barre Woods Harvard Forest LTER site, Petersham, Massachusetts, United States -... | ecosystem: Environmental > Terrestrial > Soil > Temperate forest > O... | reverse complement strand
ACGACTGGTATCCGGCGATGCGCAGCGAAGGGCTGCGCGGGAAAGAGCTGCGCACGGCGATGCTCATGGGGATTCCGCTGGTGCTGGGGCGCAAGCAGGACGGCCGGCTTTTCGCGATGCGCGACAGCTGCCCGCATCGCGGCATTCCGCTCTCCTGCGGGTGGTTCGACGGCCGCGAGCTGACGTGCAAGTACCACGGGTGGGCGTTTGAGCCGGCCAGCGGGCAGTGCACGCAGATTCCATCGCTGACGGCGAGCGACACGCTCGATCCGCACAAGATTTATGCCTCGGCTTTTCCCTGCGAAGAGCGGGACGGCTACGCGTGGGTGTATGTTCCGCAGCCGGGCACGGGACGTGCACGGGCGGGCGAGCAGACTTCGGTGCCGCCCCCAGTACCAGAGGTGCCGAGGTTCGGGCCGCGGTTTCGGTCGGCGCATCTGACGGCTGATCTGCCGTGTAATGTGGACCACGGCATCATTGGCCTGATGGATCCGGCGCACGGACCGTTCGTTCACCAGTCGTGGTGGTGGCGCAAGCGGGCGAGCATCCACGAAAAAGAAAAGCATTTCGAGCCGATCCCGGAGGGGTTCCGTATGTCGGCGCATGCGCCCTCGGGGAACAGCGCGCCGTACAAGCTGCTGGGGGTGTACGGCGAGCCGATTACGACGACCATCGACTTTGTTCTGCCCAACCGGCGGTATGAGACGATCCGCTGTGGCGAGAAGTGGTTCGCGAGCCTGACAACTGTAACTCCTACGGTTGCAAATGCGTGCCGCATCGATGTCTGCGCGGCGTGGAACGTGTTCTATGCGGTTCCATTGGTGAAGACAATTGCGATGTTCTTTGGCAGGCGATTTGTGCGGCAGGACCAGGAAACGATGATCCAGCAAGCCGAAGGTCTGAAGTACGATCCGTCACTGATGCTGATTGACGATGCCGACCGTCCGGCGAAATGGTACTTCGCGCTCAAGCAGGCGCGCCTGGATTCGCTGAAGACCGGCGAGCCGGCAAAGCATCCCATGAGCGGGCCGGTAACGCTAAGGTGGAGAAGCTAGGGCTCAGGAGTTGGACGAGCGCTTTTCAGCGTGGCGGATGGCTTCGTTCAGGAGCTGGGTCGCATTTTCCATGACCGGCTTGCCGTGACCGACGACGATCTTCTTCGGTTGGAGTGAGGCGAGTTTGCGGGCGCTCTCGATTGCGGCGGGCTTGTGCCACGTCGCAAAGTTTGCGAGCGGGAAAATCAAAGGACCATCGCCTGAGATGCGCAAACCGCCGACGGCAGTCAGCGCGTCTCCGGCGATCACCGTACCGGAGCGCGTATCGAGAAATGCGATATGGCCGGGCGTGTGGCCCGGCGTGGCAATTACCTGGAGCGAGCCGTAGATTTCGCCGTCGGTGAGAAGGACAGACGGAACGGTTTCTACCTTGGAGAAGCTTCCCTTGACCTTTACCGCAGGCTCATCGGGTTCGGTTCGAAAGTCGCGGGTAAGCAGGCGCGATTCCCTGCGGCCGACAGCGACTTCTATGCCCATAAGCCGGAGCGCGAGCGTATCCAGCGATCCCACGTGATCCATGTGCGCATGGGTGAGGAGAATGCGGCGCAGTGCACGGTTCAAGGAATGCGCTGCATGAAGGATCCTATCCGCCGAGGCGGGGATCATGGTGTCGACCAGCGTCAGCCCGTCGTCTTCCCGGACCAGAAAGCAGTTAACCAATCCAAAGCGGGTAAGCTGAATAATCTCCGGGGTAATTTCAATCTGTTTCATGGAACATGCGTTCTCTGGGTGACATTGTCAGTTCATCAGGACTGCGGTGCGGCTTCGAGTATAGGCGTTTCTTCCTCGATTACGAGCTCATCGACAGAAATGCCCATCAACTGGCCGATTTCTTTGAATTTTGCTACCCATTCATCGGCGCGCGCCGACTCGGCATCGGGCTCGGGTTTGGGCTGCGATGTCTTCGCTCCGTTGGCCGTGCTCCTGGCTTTGATGGCCGGATACAGCCTTAGGTAGATGTCATACCAGATGTTCTGCGCCTGCCACAGGTTGAGATCGAAGGGAAGCTCGGAGATGGTTCGCGCTACGAACAACGCATCCTCGAGGAGGGCGGTCTGTTGTTCGCCGCTTGACACCACTTCTTCCTGCAGCCGCGCCATGGCCTGCTTCATCTGCTGGTCGGCAATGTAACTGAGCTGCGGCTTGTCGAGCTCCACGTGATCGGTTTGCGCGAGACCGAGATAGACACGCATCTGGATAGCATCGATGGGATTGCTGTCGAGCGCCCGCCGCATGCCGGCATTGATGGCAAAAGTGGCGGCGAGAGTGAGCGCGGGCGGACGTTGCAGACCGGTCGTTCCGAGGAAGTGCAGCAGCGATGCCTGATCCTCGTAGATGGACGCGAGGCTCGCCTCGACGCGCTGCAGGCGGGGCTTGAGTATTATCTCTATGATGCGCTGCTGCTCGTCGCGGAAGAGCGACTGGATAGAGTATGTCGTCGGCCCGAAGTAGCGGTCGAAGCCGCGAATGACCTCGGGGAAATCGGCGCGGATGACTGCCGCGCGCGCCGCCCGGGCGAATTCCTCGTACAGGCCTTCCTCTTCCGGCTTATGCCGCTTCACCACGGCGGAGATGTTCTGGTCGCCGAAGTGGACCACGGCGAAGACGACGGTCTCCTGCTCGTCGGTGATATTTGACTGGATGTGGGCTTTGCCGACGGCGAGACGTCCACGGCCGGAATTTTCGACCCCGTATTCCAAGCGGCGGACCAAATAGCAGAACAGATCGGTCTGGTCGGGATAACTGGTAAAGACCGAACTGATGGCGTAATGGGCCCCCACTTGTTCGAGACCCACCTGCATACCCTTTACGTAGGTGTCATATACCCCGGCTCCGTTCTCGAGCTCCGGGACATTGCTCCGCGCCGTCCCAAGCCGTGCTTCAAACTCAACCTCGAGCTGGGCAGCGTCTTCGCGGAAGAGGGTTTGAGCGAGTTGCAGGACGCGTGAGGCGTAGGCGATGATCTGTACCGTTTCAATGCCGGAGATCTCGTCGAAGAACCATCCGCAACTAGTGTACATGAGCTGGGCGTGGCGTTCGAGCTCCATCAATTGGAGAGCCGCGACTCGCTCAGCCGGATCGAGATCGTGCGAAGCATGGATGGCCAGGAATGCATCGACGCTTTCCGGGCTGCGATCGAGCACTATCGAGATGTAGGCGTTGCGGGCCGCGTCCAGGTCCTTGAAAAGCCCGGCGGAGCGTTTGCTTACCAGTGGAGCTACGGTATCGCGGAGCCAGTCGAGCGACTCGCGCAGGGGCCGTCTCCACTGCTGATTCCATCCCTGCCTGCCGCCATTGCAACCGCAGTCGGAACGCCATCGCTCGACGCCGTGCACGCAGCTCCATGAGGTGTCCTCGAAGATCTCTGCCTCGTAAGCAGGCGGAAATTTCTCCAGGAACTCACCATAGTTGGTGAGCTTGACCTGGCCTTCGTTTTCAAGCCATTTGAGCGCCCAGGCGAGAGCCATCTCGCCGTAGCGGTGATGATGGCCGTAGCTTTCGCCGTCGGTGGCCACATGTACGAGCTGCGTGTGGTCGCTCTTCTCCGCGAAGCCGCTAAGGAGCCGGCGGGCAAAGGTCACTCCGTCATTGAGCAGGCCTTCAAAGGCGATGGCCCGGGAACGGGGACCATCGTAGAAAAAGGCGGCGATGGAGCGGCCTTCCTTGAGCTTCACGAGGTAGGGCTGGGTTGTATCCACATCGGCTGAGGGAGTTTCCTTCCACGGGATCTCGGCGATTGCATCGGCAGCAGGCTGACGGGCGGCGGAAGCTGAAGTGCCGTCGGGAGTTGGAGAGGTGGAATGCGCGGCGTCAGGCGGGGCCTGCGTTGCGGCATCCCTGGCCGCCTGTTTGGCCCGGCCCTTTGCACCTTTGGCGGCTTTGGGCGGGGCGGGGAGCTTGCTAACACGAGCACACTGATGCGGGGCGAGCACGACGAAGCGGATGCCGTGTGTGGCCAGGATGTCAAGGGTCTCGAGATCGACGGCGGTCTCCGACAGCCACATGCCTTCGGGTTTTCGTCCGAAGCGCGATTCAAAGTCGGCGATGCCCCAGACGACCTGGGTGATCTTGTCGCGCGTGGAAGCCAGCGGCATGATGATGTGGTTGTAGACCTGAGCCATCGCGGAGCCATGGCCTCCGAAGCGCCGCTGGCTGTGAGCATCGGCGTCGAGGATCATTTGGTAAACGCGGTGCGCGTTGTCCTTGAGCCAGGAGAGCAGCGTAGGACCGAAGTTGAAGCTGATCCGCGCGTAGTTATTGAGGATGCGGATGATCTTGTTCTGCGCATTGACGACGCGGGCGGCGCCGTTGGGCGCATAGCATTCGGCAGTGATGCGCTCATTCCAATCGTGGTAGGGCGCGGCGGAGCCTTGTATCTCTACTGCCTCAAGCCAGGGATTTTCTCGCGGGGGCTGGTAAAAATGGCCGTGAATGCAGACGTAGCGTTCGGGGGATGCCATCGGCAGCTCTCCTCTTTCTGTCAGGTAGCAGGATAGTCGAAAGGAGTTGGATGCGGGCAGGGGTACTTCTCAGCTGTATTTTCCGGCGACGGAACCCGTGCCATTTTGCGGCCGAGCCGCGATCGACCTTAACTAATACTGCCGTCGATACTCGTTAGTCCTCTTGATACCAGTCTGAATGTGCCGACCAGATTTGGCACGCCGGACACATTGTGTACTTCCACTGGAGCATGCATGCCGGACAAACGCCACCTGTATCGAAGGTGTTCCACATGTGGCGGCATGTGCACATCCAGCGGTCGTATTCGCGCGGCGTCCACCCACATATCGGGCAACGGATATGCGGGTCCTTGATGCCATCAGATTCCCGTGGAGTCGATCCTGGCTCCAAGCCTGGATCCGGCACCACTGGTTCGTCAATCAATGGATCGGTGCTGGTCCTGGCCTGCATCAAATTCTCCAGAATGGCTTCCGTAACAGAGGCCAGCCAAGGCAATCACGCTGGCTTTGATGTCTACTTGAGCGGGCCCGGTTTTCCTGACACGAGTCGAAAGAGTCCCGCATGTTCAGTCTCAAAAAACTCCTCAAACCCAATGCAGACAAGCATGAGATTACATCGCTTAACCTGCAGATTCCCGACCGCGCCCCGCAACTCCCGCAACAGACGGGCGGACTCACACCGGAGAGCCTCCTGGCCATACTCAAGAAGAAGCCGGCCGAGGAAGAGGTGCATCGTCGCGCGAAACTGCTTCGGGAGTTGAACCCTCCAAAAGCTCTCTTCTTCCTTGTGGAGCCCCAGAACGGTTGTTATGTAGATCTGCAAAACCAATCCAGTAAGCTCTTGCCGCTCTTCAGCTCCCCACTCGCGGCCCTGGACTATCTTCAAACCCGGAAGATTACCTCCGCCGGGATTGCGGGCTTCCAACTCGCTTCCCTCGGAGCCACAGTCGAAAGATGGCAGGCTGCGGGAATCGATTCACTCATTTTTGATCTGTGCCCAAGGTGCGCCGCATCGGATTCACCGCTTGTGGGGGCCACGGTTACGCGGGAAGAGCTTGTGCATGGGTGGTCAATCGAACAGGCCGTTCGTCACTGGCGGGGCGAAGTACTGGTTCGCGTGTTCGGCTCTCTCAAGTGGGACGCAATGCGTCCACAGATGCGCTTGACCCTTGAGTTCCTCCGCGATCATGTGGACTGCAGCGTGCCATATGTCCACTGGCTGATCGCGCTAATTGCCGGAATGCAGGGGGACGAGGCCGGCAGGTTGGCAGCAACTGTCAGGCTCGAACAGTTTGGCCCGAACTTCCGAGGCAAAACCTGGACGCTGAAAGATAAGGCGCAGGGCCAGGCATGGGCCCAATTGTGGGGCGCGGCAACGATGGGACTACTGGCCACATACGGATTGTTGAAAACCCAGCAGCCGCCACAAAAACCGTGACACGGCAAGTCCGGTAGTCAATCACGTCGGCGAAAAATGTCCGCTCACTCGTAGCGCAGAGCTTCAATCGGGTCGAGATTGGCGGCTTTCCAGGCCGGGTAGATGCCGAAGACCAGACCGATGGCGCATGAGACGGTGAATCCGATGACGGCCCAGGTGGGAGACATGGTTGCCGGCAGCGCCTCGATGATGATGCGTATGAGCAGGGTCAGGATTGCGCCGACGACAATGCCGATCAGGCCTCCGATGGCGCAGAGGGTGGTGGCCTCCATGGTGAACTGGACAAGGATGTTCTGTTTGGTGGCGCCGATGGCCTTGCGGACACCGATTTCGCGGGTTCGCTCCGTGACGGAGACGAGCATGATGTTCATGACACCGACGCCGCCGACCATGAGGCCGACGCTGGAGACGGCGACCATAAAGATGGCGAGGCCGCCGGTAAGCTGGTTCCAGAGGCGAGCGATGGTATCGGGGGCGAAGACCTCGAAGTTGTCCTTCTGCCAGGCTGCGACCTTACGGCGGCGGCGAAGCAGCTCGCGGATCTCGTCTTCGACGAGGCTGCGGTTGCGCGGATCGTCATACTTGACGCTGAGCCAGTAGTCCTTTTCTTCGGGGTGCAGCTTGAGGAAGGTGTGGAGGCGGAAGGCGGCCTTGTTTTCCTCGGGATTGTCGCCGCCGCCGAAGACCTGCTTGCGCTTGTCGAAAACGCCGATGACGGTGAACAGGTCGCCCTCAATATTGACCTCTTTGTTGATGGCGCTTTCGTTGCCGAAGAGCTTCTCGGCGGTGTCATGTCCGAGGATGACGACGTTGGCGCGGCGCTGGTCCTCGTCTTCGGTGAACAGGCGGCCCTCAATCAGGTTGAGATCGTAAATGTCGCGGACGGCCGTCGTCGTGCCTTCTTCCATCGTGCCCTGGGCCTTCTTGCTGCCGTACTTCACGCCGATGACGCCGACCTGGAAGATCTTGTTTACGTGGCGAAGGGAGGCGTCGGCAGCGAGAACGTGAGGCAGGCTGCGAATGGCGATAGCATCCTCAAGCGTCATGCGCTTGCGGGCCAGCATGGCGGTTGTGGGACGGACGCCGATGACGGGCATGTGAAAGATCCAGAGGACGTTCGATCCGAGGGAGTTCACCCAGGTCTGGACGTTGTTGTTGAGGCCGCTGATGATCGACGAGATTGTAATGACGGTGGTGACGCCGATGACGATGCCGAGAATGGTGAGTCCGGAGCGCAGCTTGTTGGCGCGCACGGTTTCGAGAGCCATCTTGATGGATTCGCCGGAATTGCCGAATTTCATTACGGACCTCCTACATCCCTATAGTTCTGACCGCAGGGCAACGATGGGATCGAGCATCGCCGCCTGGCGGGCGGGGTAAACACCGAAAAAGATGCCGATGCCGGCGGATACGAAAATTGCGACCAGCACCGACCACAAGGCAATGTCCGACGGGAAGCCTATGATGAGCGTGACTAGCTTGGCTACGCCGGCGCCGGCGAGGATGCCGATGACTCCGCCGAGCAGCGACATGGAGCCGGCCTCGATGAGGAACTGCAGCAGAATGTCCTGATAGCGCGCGCCGAGGGCCTTCCGGACGCCGATCTCGCGGGTGCGCTCGGTGACGGAAACCAGCATGATGTTCATGATGACGATGCCGCCGACGACGAGCGAGATGCAGGCGATGCCGATGACGACGAAGAGGAAGGTCGAGCTGATGCTCTTCCAGAGGCCGACGAAGGTTTCATTGGTGGAGAGCTCGAAGCTGTCTTCCTCGCCGGCGGGATCGTGGCGGCGCGAGCGGAGGAGCACGCGGGCTTCGTCGGAAGCGTGCTCGAGCGCGGGGCCGACTGAGCCGGCTTTTACATAAATGACGACGCTGTCGTTGGTTCCGTAGGTGTGCTGGTAGGCGGTGATGGGAACGGCGACGTAATTGTCCTGGCTGACGCCGAGGGTTTCGCCCTGGCGCTCGCCGACACCGATGACGGTGTAGGGCTCGCCGTCGACGCGGATTTCCTGGCCGATGGGATCGACGTTCGGGAGCAGCTTGTCGACGATGTCGTAGCCGACAATGACGACGCGGGTAGCGTACTGGTCGTCGGCGGGAATGAAGCTGCGGCCGAGAACGATGTTGAGGTTGGAGATCGCGGGCATGTTCGCGCTCCAGCCGCGGATATCGGTGTTGTCGCTGGAGTGATTGCCCGCACTGACTTTACCGCTGGTGTTGAGCAAAGCGCCGACCGACTGGCAGGTCTTGCAGTTATCCCGGATGGCGTAATAGTCCTCGATTTTGAGGTTCTTGCGCTTCTGGAATTTTTGCCATTGCTCGTAGCTGAAGATGACGGGCGACTGCTTGGAGAGGGTGAAGACATCGGCACCGTATCCGTAGACCTTGGTGGCGACGTACTGGTTGACGCCGTTGGTGAGGGTGATGACGGCGATCACCGAGGAGACTCCGATGACCACACCGATGAGGGTGAGGACGGAGCGCAGTTTGTTGGCCCAGAGGGACTGGAGCGCGATTCTGAACGCTTCTTTGAGTTCCATAGCGATCCCCGGGGGCAGGTGTGACAAGTTTATGGCATTTTGGCTGCAGCTCAAGCAGCCAAATTGCCGGTTTGTGACCGGCGGAGGCCGTCGCGCACGGCTTCGCCCCGTCCCGTTGGTGAGGAGTACGCAGATGGGAGAGCAAGAGTTCCAGGTATAGGGTCAGGGGTCAGGAAGTGGACGTCCCAGGTTCCGAAAGAGAATCCGGGGACGTCCAGTTTTGCTTTTTGGACTTGCTTTGATCAGGCGGTCTTGCGGGTACGCGAGTTGGTGGTCGAGTGGGCGGGTCCGGCATGGCTGGCTTCGCCGCCATCGACATTCAGGCCGGAATCGCGACCCTGGAAAGAGAACGGCGAGTTGACCACGTGGAGACCGTTCTTCTTGAGCCACTGCGGCGCACCGTGGGCGCCATCTCCGGTGGAGTCGTTGTAGTGCTCGTCGACCAATCCGGGCGTTGGAGGCAGCTTGCCGATCGAGAACGGGTCCTTCCCCAGACTTTCGAGAGCCGCGCTGAAGGCCTTCATGTGCGTGATTTCGCGAGTCATAAGGAACTGCAGCGCGTCCTTTGTGCCCCGATCGTCGGTGAGGTGCATCAGACGCTCGTAGGTGATCTTGGCGCGGGCTTCGGCGGCGATATTGTTGCGAAGGTCGACATCCAGCTCGCCGGAGATCTTGAGATAATCCGCCGTCCACGCACTACCCATCGAGTTGTAAAGGTTCAGACCACCGCCGTCAACCACGGCGACAAGCGGGTCCTGCTCCGCGTCCTCCAAGGCTTTTTTCATGGGCTGAAGATGCATGCGGATAAGGGCTCCGACTACTTCGAGGTGGCTGATCTCCTCGGTGCCGATGTCCATGAGCAGGTCGCGGCGCTCGGGATCGTCGCAGGACCATCCCTGCAGCGTGTACTGCATGGCAGCCGCAAGCTCGCCGTTAGCGCCGCCGAACTGCTCAAGCAGCATGCGGCCGAACCGGACGTCGGGTTGGGCTACTTTGACGTCGTACATTAATTGCTTTACGTGGTGATACATAGGGATTTCCTCGTCAGGACTGCGGGTTGATCGATCCACAGGGGGACCCGGTGCTGCGGAGGCTTGCCCTACGGAATTGAAGTCAGGGACAAGCGCAGTATCGAGCGAATGCGCAAGAAATCGTGCGGGAGATCGTGCGAGGCTTTCAGTGGGTAGGATGCGTAAGAATTGCTGACGGCTTGCTGGATCGATCCGGTTTCGAAGGGTTCCCGGGATTTGCGTCCGAAAAGCCTAGCGTGTCCAGTTGGGACCGATGAAAGCGCGGAAGGGTTCGCCCGGGATAGAGGTAGAACTTTCCTGCCAATCCATGCGTACCACGCACCGGACTGAGTAGGTTTCATGGGAGGTTTCGTGGCCCTGGCTAGTGTGGTTTTCCTGCTCCTCGCGTTGCTGTTTGGGAGTTCAAATCCGCCGCAGCAGACTGCTTCAGCAAATCTCCCCGCCTACGACGCCACTGGGAAGCTGATCACTCCGAAGAATTATCGGGAATGGATCTATCTTTCGAGCGGCTTGGACATGAGCTACTCCATTCGGGAAAGGGCCCCGGAGCATTCGATGTTCGACAATGTCTTCGTCAATCTGGAGGCTTACAAAGTCTTCAAGGAGAGTGGCAAGTGGCCCGACAAGACGATGTTTGTGCTGGAGGTGCGGGCGGCAGAGAGCGCCGGATCCATCAACAAAGTCGGGCATTTCCAGAGCACCGAGCTCATGGGCGGTGAGGCACACGTAAAGGATGCATCCCGTGGCGGGTGGACGTTCTATGATCTGGACGAGGAGCGCGGCACGCTGATTCCCAAGACTGCCAACTGCTACTCGTGCCATGAGCAGCATGCGGCGGTGGATACGACGTTCGTGCAGTTCTATCCGACGCTGATCGGCATAGCCAAAGCAAAAGGTACGCTTAGCCCGGCCTACCAGAGCGAGAGTGCGGGCAAGTAATCCGGGCGTTGCTCAGCCCGCCTTGGGCTTGGTACTTCCCAGTACGCGGGCCGGATCTCTGCCCGTTATTTGGCTGTGGCGCTCGTTCCGGGCAGTGAATACTCGCCTTCCACCTTACTTTCTATCCCACCGTCGGAAACTCCCGAGGTCTTATAGGTGCCTTTGCCCTTCAGTCCTTTGAGCTTGCCGGTGCCACCTGTATAGGACCACGTACCCTCACCGGTGCCGCCAGTTTCTTGCGTCGCGGTACCCGTGCCCTGGTAACGGACGTATGCCTTATCACCATTGTCCATCGCCATCACGGCGTAGCCTCGGACCTGAAACTTTGCGCCGTTCACATCAAGGGCTTCAGCAACCGTATATGTTGTCGATTTCAGCCCGGCCATCTCAAGCGGTGAGGTCCAGGTACCGGAGCCCTTTTCAATGACCAACGCGTGGCCGGTCTGGTCGCCGACCTGGATGGGCGGCGAAGCGTCCGGTTTGCCGCATTTGCTGGTAGCGGAAATCTGAGTTTGGGCCAGCGCCGATCCGGCGAAGGCCGCTAACAGAACAGTCAGACCCAGTGATTTGTATTTCATTGTCTTCCTCTCAGGGGCCCTATGCAAAACCGCGAGATTCTAACACTCAGCAAAGAAGGAAATTAACCCTAAAAATTGGGCTACTCCTTCGACTCCAAGCTAACCCGACCCGAAGCTAACCGGCAGTCGCAGGTGATGGTGACGGACGGGTTCCTCGCTACAATCTCTGAGGAATGTCGACGACGGTACGCTCCTTCGCGAAGATCAACCTCGGTCTGGCTATCGGTCCGGTGCGGTCGGACGGATTTCATTCGCTGACCACGCTTTACCAGACGATTGCGGCGCACGACCTGGTGACGGTGGAGGCACGCCCGGCT
>Ga0206870_1222_pt1 | contig 11513 bp, 7 predicted proteins | sample Alteio_BWOrgCont_36_FD_152620 | JGI IMG/M metagenome (GOLD analysis project Ga0206870, IMG submission 152620) | Enriched cells from forest soil in Barre Woods Harvard Forest LTER site, Petersham, Massachusetts, United States -... | ecosystem: Environmental > Terrestrial > Soil > Temperate forest > O... | reverse complement strand
CCGGTGGGCACATGCTGGTACATGTATCCGGTTGCGCCGAGCCCGATCAGGAAGAGGACGATCATGGCATAGCGGAAACTGAGAATCTTGCAGATGGCTTTTCCATAACCCGCTGCCAAGCCCTGGATGGCACGGTCGACGCCGTGCGCGAAATGCCGGTAGCCGCGGGACAACCAGCCGATGTGAGTCCAATCGAAAATCGCGTACTTGGCTTACTCGCTGCGGAGAAGAATCGCGGCGAGGGCGGGCGAAAGAGTGAGCGCGTTGAAGAGCGAAATGGCGATGGAAAAGGCGATAGTGAGCGCGAACTGGCGATAGAGGATGCCGGTGGTACCAGGAAAGAAAGAAACTGGCACGAACACGGAGATGAGAACCAACGAAGTGGCCACAACGGCGCTGCTGACTTCCTTCATCGCTTCGGAAGTGGCCACGTGCGGGTCCGTGGTTCCCTGGCTGATATGGCGCTGCACGTTTTCGATGACGACGATGGCGTCGTCGACAACGAGACCGGTGGCCAGCGTGATGCCGAACAGCGTAAGCGAGTTGATGGAGAAGCCGAAAATCTTGATGAACGCAAAGGTGCCGATGAGCGAGACGGGAATCGTGGCCGCCGGAATGATGGTGGCGCGCCAATCGAGCAGGAACAGGAAGATGACCAAAATAACGATGAGGACGGCTTCTTCGAGCGTGGTGACCACTTCCTTTACGGAGTCGCCCACAACGGTGGTGGTGTCGAAAGCGATGACATACTTGATTCCCGGGGGAAATGACTTGGAGAGCTCGAGAAGAGCGGCCTTCGCGGCTTTATCGACGTCGAGAGCGTTTGCGTTGGAAAGCTGCTGCACGCCGACTCCGACCGCTTCATGGCCGCTATAGAGGAGGTTCGTGTCGTAGCTTTCGGCGCCGATTTCAGCGCGGCCCACGTCGCGAAGCTGCACGATCCCGTTCGGCGTGTTCTTTAGAATGATGCTTTCGAATTCCCTGGGCTCGGAAAGCCTGCCCACCACGCGGAGGGTGATCTGAAAATCCTGCTTGGGATCGGCGGGCGGGCGACCCAACTGGCCGGCGGGAATTTCGACGTTCTGCTCCTGCAGCGCGGAAACCACGTCTGCTGCGGTGAGCTGGCGCGCGGCGAGCTTGGTCGGGTCGAGCCAGATGCGCATGGCATATTTGCGCTCGCCGAAGATGACCACGTCGCCGACGCCGGGAATGCGCTTGAGGGCGTCCTTAATATAGACGTCGATGTAATTGGAGATGTATTGGTTCGAAAGGCTGTTATCGGGCGAATAGAATCCGCCGGCGAAGACGAAGTTGGGATTCGCTTTCGTGATGGTGACGCCGGTGTCTTTAATTTCCTGCGGCAAGCGGCCCTGGGCGGTGGCGACGCGATTTTGCACGTCGACGGCGGCGATGTTTAGGTCGTAGCCGGTGCGGAAGGTGACGTTGATGCTGCTGGTGCCGTCATTCGAGCTGGTGGAGGTGATGTAGTGCATGCCCTCGACGCCGTTGATCTGCTGCTCGAGGGGAATGGTGACGGCGGATTCAACCACCTGCGCATTGGCGCCGACGTAGTTGCTGGTGACGGTGACCTGCGGAGGCGCGAGGTCCGGATACAACGAAATGGGCAGAGTGGGAATGGTTACCGCGCCCGCGAGGATAATCAGCAGGGCGCAAACCGTGGCAAAAATCGGGCGTTTAATGAAAAAGTCAACCAAGCGAAGACACCTTCCGAATGCAGTTTGCCCGCGACCGGATTCCTATGTGAAAAGATTCCATCTAGCTAATGGGTTGTACCGGAGCACCGTCAATGAGGAACTGCGTGCCCGAGATGATGACTTTGTCGCCTGGCTTCAGACCGCCGAGGACGGCGTAATCGTTGCCAACGGTATCCCCGAGATTTACAGCGCGCTGCTTCGCGACCGTGCCGTTCTGTTCAGAAGTGGCCAGGTAGACAAACGACTGGCCGCCAATTCGCGTGACAGCGAGGACCGGGACGGTTGGCGTTGGCGCGGTGCTCCATACCACGCGCGCCTTTACAAGCTGCGAGGTGCGAAAGCGCTCGAGCGGCGAGCGGATCGGAGCCTTCACCAGAATGCCCTGCGTTGCGTTATCGACTTGCTCTGAGATGAAGTAAATCTTCGTGGTTTCGATCGGCTCGCCGGAATTGCTGACGATTTGCACCGGCAAACCCATGCGAATGTTGGCCGACCGCTCGGACGGGACATATATATACGCTTCGAGCTCGGCGTTTTCGTCGAGAGTGGTGAGCAGCGTCTGGGGCGAAACGTAATCGCCCACGTGTACGGGGATATCGCCAATGACGCCAGCGAACGGAGCCGTCAGATTGTAGTAAGAGAGCTCGCGCTCCTGAGTCGCGCGCCCCGATTGCGAAGCCTGCCAGTCGGCCTTGGCGTTGTCGTAGGCCTGCACGGCGAGGTCGTAAGCCTGCTTGCTCGCGACGCCTTCTTCCCACAGCTTCTTCTGACGCTCGAGATCGATCTGGGCGTAATCGAGGACGGCCTTCTTTTGCGCTTCGGTGCTGCGCTGCTGGTCGACAACGGCTTGCTGCTTGATCGGGTCGATGGACATCAGCTGCTGGCCGGCGCGGACGTGATCGCCGGACTTGACGAGAATGCGCGTGAGCGTCCCATCGACCTGCGGCTGAATGCTGGCGGAGCGACGCGACTTGATGGTGGCCACGTATTCGTCGGTCCGTGGAACAGGTTGCAGATCGATGGTCTTTGTTTTCACAGGAAGAGGCTGCGGAGCGGGCTGCTTCGACTCGGCATTGCCGCAGCCAACGCTGGCCAGGGCGGCGAGAATCGCCGCGAAAGTGACGGGAAGCACTATGAGCCGGTTCAAATTCATATCCATATCAAGATGCGCGTCCAGCGCTTAGGATGCAAGAGTGTTACGTTGACGTATCCGTGGGAAATTTCAATTCGACGGTGTCGTTAACGCAAACATAATACGCGATTTGCTGCCCGGCTTGCACCCGGGTCGAATGGCCCGATTCCGTTGACAGAGGAAAGTGTTCAGCGCGCCGTTTTCGTTTCCGTAGCCGGCCAGGGGCTCGCGAAGCGGGGGTCGTGGATGACCTGGTCGTCGGTGAGGGATTCGAGGAAGGCGATCAGGTCCGCGCGATCCTGCTGGGTGAGTTTGAATCCCCGGATTAAGCGATCTTTGTTGGGATTGCGGGAACCGTCACCGGCGAAGGGTGCGTCTGCGATGGTACGGCCGCCCGCGGAGTAGTGGTCGAGCACGCCATCGAGACTGACAATACTGCCGTCGTGCATGTAAGGCGCGGTGAGAGCGATGTTTCGAAGCGTAGGCGCCTTGAATTTTCCAACGTCTTTGGGCTGCGAGGTCTGTTCGTAGATTCCAAGGTTCGGCGCGGGATAAGAAAGGGCGCCGGCGAGGTTGTACAAGCCGGTGTTGTGAAACTGAACTTCGCCCTGTTGGCGGCCATCGGAATCGGTGGCGTCGCTGAAGTTGAATCCGCCGTGGCAGCGGAAGCAGGAGAGCGGCTCACTGAAGAAAAGGATTTCGCCGCGCTTCGCGGAATCGGAAATGGCCTTGTCGTCGCCGCCGTAATGGTAGCGATCGTAGGGCGACGATGCGCTAATGATGGTGCGCTCGAAGGAAGCGATGGCGCGCACGACGTTGCCGATCGTGAAAGGGGCTGAATCGTCGGGAAACGCCTTGTGGAAAAGCTTGGCATATAACGGATCGGATTGGATCAATCGAGTGAGGGCTTCGCGATCCGCGCCCATTTCTATGGGCGCGGTATTGAACATGGGAGTGAGCGCCTGCTCCTCGAGAAGGCGGTCGTCAGGGTCGCTCCAGGTGAGAGCCGCGCCGTAGGCGACATTTACAAGGCTCATGGAGCCGCGCGGGTGCAACTGGCCGGTGGCGCCCACTGAGCGGGCTTTGCCGTCGGTGAAAGCGAGCTCCTGGCGGTGGCAGGTGGCGCAGGATTCCGTGCCGTTGGCGGAGATGCGCGCGTCGTAGAAAAGGTAGCGGCCCAACTGGACCTTGTCGGGAGTGATGGGATTGGCGGCGGGAACGCGGGGCTTGGGAAATCCCTTGGGGAGATTCCATACGTAGGGCTGCGCGTCTACCGAGTCTTGCGATGCGGGAGCGGGAGGCTGCTGCGGAGACGCAAGCCCGAGCCTTGCAACCGCGGCGAGCGCCGCGAGCAAGAAAAAAACCGGAGCCCAGGCACCTCTCATGCGTGTTCCGTGTTCCGATTCGCTACTTGCGCGACTTTTACTTGCGCGGATCTTACTTGCGTAACTTCACGACTTCCAACTTCTCGAGCATGCGCACGCCACGCGCTCCTTCCTTATCGGCGGGAACGACGAGGCGCGCGGGACCTTGATAAGCGAACAAGGGCTTTCCGTCCCGCCTATCGGCGACGATGATCTTCTCGGCGCCCAGGCCGCTATCGAGCTCACCGAGGCTGAAAAGAACCGCATAGCCATCGTGCGCTTCGGCCATCACATATCCGGCAAGCGCCTTGCCGCGAAGTTCGCGGCCGAACCCGATACCCGCCTTTTTCAGAATTTCCTGCAAGGCGACGCCTTCGTAGACGATTTTCTGCCCGTCCTGCTCGGTGATTTCGGCGGTGTCGCGGGGCATGGAAGCCAGGTCGGCCGCGGTGAGCGTGAGCGGAGTGGGAACATCGCCCGTGACGGCGATTTTCAGCTCGGGCGCCGGCTGAGCAGGCTGAGAGGACGGCGCGGTCTGAGCCGATTGCGCGCGGACCAGCGAAGCCGGGCAAAGCAGCACGGTAAGCACTGCGAGCCAAAACCAGCGGTATTGCATGGGTATAAGTGTGGTGCAGCGGGTACGCATCGTCAAGCCTTTCTCCGCCGGGCTGGGCCATCGTCGATGGATGGTCATCGCAACCGCGATGGGTGCCGCGGTCGATCAATTCGATCAGGGAGTTGCGGGAGCGAAGCCGAACTTCTGGAAAATTGCGCGCGCCTGAGAGCCGAGAAGGAAGCCCTCGAAATCCCTGGCCGCCGCCATATCTTTCGATCCTTTCAGAATCGCCACGGGATAAGTCACCGCCGAATGGGAATCTTCAGGAGCGGTTGCCACGATCTTCACTTCCTGCGAACTGAGCGCGTCGGTTACGTAGACGATACCCGCGTCGACATTCTTCGTGGCGACATAGGTGAGCACCTGGCGGACGTCCCTGCCCAGCACGAATTTCGATTTCAACTGATCGTACAGACGGAGATGCGTGAGCACTTCCTGGGCATATTCACCCGCAGGAACGGTCTTAGGTTCACCGACGGCAATGAGTTTTACATCGGGCTTCGCCAGATCCTGGAAGCTTTCGATTTTGACGCGAGAGTCGCCGACCGGAATAATCAGCACGATGCGATTTTTCAGAAGGTCCTTGCGGGTGCCCGGCATGAGCAGATCTTTCGATTGCAAGCCGTCCATCTCCTTGGGGGAAGCGGAAATGAAGAGGTCCACAGGAGCGCCCTGCTCGATCTGGCGCTGCAAGGTTCCCGATCCGCCCAGATTGAAGTGCAGAACCACTGCGGGTTTCTGCGCGTGATACGCCTCGGCAACCTGGTCGAGTGCGTCTTTCAGGCTCACCGCCGCGGAGATGGTAAGTTGCCTCGAAGAAGCTGCCTGAGGCGGAGCGGTACCGGCCAGCAGATTTCCAGCGACGCTGACGGCAAACAGGAGCGCGAGAAAAATCCGGAGGGACCGGGATTGTTTTCTCGCGCTCACCGATGGATCACCTCGCAGCCATTACACGCCACTCACCACAGCAGCTTCAACCCAAACTGAATTTGGCGCGAAGTGGTGGAAGTGCTGGTAATGGCGCCGGCTGTGGGGTTTGCCTGCGGGATGGTCGAGCCGGGCGGCAGGATGTCGACGATTAGATTGGGTGTGTTGAAATTGGCGCGGTCAAGAATATTGAAGAACTCCGCGCGGAATTCCGCGTTGAGCCGCTCGTGTATGACGGTGTTTTTCACCACGGAGAAGTCCCATGTCGCAAGACCCGGGCCGATCAAGCTGTCGCGGCCCAGATTGCCGTAAAAGCCGGTGTTATTCGGCTCGGCGAGGAACGCGTTCGGGTTGAACCATTCAGCGGGAGTGCCGACGATCTTCGGTCCACTGAAACTGGGATTGAGGAACGGACGCACGGGATTTTTCGAATCGCCGTTGTTCGAGGGGTTGTAACCGAGTTGTGGCGTGAACGGCAAGCCCGACTGCAGAGTCACAATGCTATTGATCATCCAACCGCTCACGAGACGGTCGCTCCATCCGGTCATGCCGTTCGCAAACATTTTCCCGTGGCCAAGGGGCAACTCGTAGACGGCGTTAATCACGCCGACGTTTCGCGCGTCGTAGGTGGCTGGGCCCCAATCGGCGCGAATATTGAACGGATTGGAGACAAGTCCCGGAGCGTTGTTCGCGGTGGTCGAATTGAGCGAATCGCCATCGTCGAGCGATTTCGACCAAGTGTAGACGCCACGCACGGTGAGTCCCTGGCTGAAGCGGTGGTTCAGGTCGACCTGCAAGGCGTTGTAAGAGCTGTCGCCGACGCCAAACCATGTCCACGTGCCGGCCAGGCTGGCGGTGCAGGTGGGATTCGTTGCGGCGCAAGCGGCGGGAACATAGTACGTGCCGGCTGGAACGGGCACACCGGTTACTGTCGCGCCGGTGGCGGTATAGAGCGTCGGGTAGGTCGCGGGGCATCCAGCCGCGGGGCAAATCAGTGGAGCAGGTTCGTTTGCGTCGAGCCCGAGGAGCTCGTGATACCCGTGCGATCCCACATAGCCCACGGTGAGAGCAGTGCTCGGCGACAACTGCTGCTCGACGCGCAGCGAATAGGAGATGAGTGTCGGGGGCTGGAGGTTGGGCTGAACACCTCCGGGCACGAGCTTCGCTCCCGTGGGCACCGTGGCAAGCGGTTCTGGCAAGCTCGATACCGGCACATTGGTGACGCTGTAAACGGGATTAAAGGGCGCGTTCTGATCCATGCGGTAGCCAAGGGCGTCCTGCAGATCGTTGTACATGCCAAAGCCGGCGCGGATCACCGTTTTCTCGCCGAGAGGGCTCCAGGCCAAGCCGATGCGCGGCTCCGGCAAGAACTTCTCGTTGTTCGTGCTGAATGCGTTGCTGCCGATATGCGGCGTGGCGTTGATTACCCCGTTGGTGAAAAAGTAGTTTGCCGCGCGGCCGTGCGCTTCGTTCCAGCCGGTGGAAGATTCGCCGCGGAAACCGAGCGTCACGGTGAGCTTGTGAGTGACCTGCACGGTATCCTGCGCGAACCAGGCGGCAAACAACGAGCGCCAATTCATCTGCGTGGGAGCGGGATCGTAGGTAAGGGTGCCGACAACGCCTCCGAGCACCGCGCTGATTCCCGAAAAAGACGCCTGGCCATACTGGCTGAGCGCCAGCTTTTCGTTCGACTGGAATTGCTGGAACCAAGCGCCAAAGGCGAACTGGTGCTTCCCGTGCGTCAAAGAGACCTGATCTTCATAGGTGAAAATGTTGCGAAACACGTTGAGGTTTGTGCCGTTGTTGCTGCCCGCCAAGCCGAGTTGCGTTGCGGGATTGGAGGCGGTGCTCCCGCCTACAACTACCGCCCCTACAGGAAAACTGCCAACAAAGCTTGTGGCGTTCGCAGCAGACGAACCGGGCGTGGGCTCCCCGAGGAAATAGTAAGCGGCGCGTGAGTAGCCGAAGCGAGCGGTATTGAGCAGAGACGGCGAAAAGACGTGCGTTTCGTCGAGACTCAGCACTTGCTCGCGCAAGTCTGCAATGTCCGTACTGAAAGGATCGGCGACGGTGGCCGTTACATCGTGGCCGTCGTCAATCGTGTAGGCTCCGCTGAGCGTATCCGTGCTTGAGAAAACATGATCGAGGCGGGCGGTTCCGAAATCCTCGCGGATTTTTTGCAGCGGGCTATAAAAGGCGGCTGCGATGCCGCTGGGGGCGCCGCTAGGAAGCGTAAGCTCGGCGCCGTTGGCAACCGGCCAAAGGTTCAAGAGCTGTTGCACGACGGCTGCGCACTGCGGACGTACCGCCACGGCACAGGACGAACCGAGAGCAGTGATTTTTCCGCTTCGCGCGTCCGCAGCTGGAACGAAGGTTTCCGAAGTCTGATGCAGGGCCTGGCGGAAGCCTTCGTAGTTGGTGAAGAAGAAAGTCTTGTCCTTTTGAACCGGTCCACCGAGTGAAGCTCCGAACTGATTGCGCTGAAAACCGGGCGCCGAAGCGATATCGAAATAGTTTCGCGAATCGAAATCGTTGTTTCGCAGAAACTCGTAAGCGGAGCCGTGCCACTGGTTGGTGCCCGACTGGGTAATGATCACCACCTGTGCGCCGGGGCGCTTACCATACTGCGCGCCGTAGGTGTCGCGCAGAACGTTGAATTCGCGGACGGCGTCCACACCGAGCAACTGGCCGCTGGTTCCGGCCGGCTGCATGTTGTTTTCGGCCGCACCGGTAAACTCGACGCCGTTCAGTAGGAAGAGATTTTGCTGGGGCCGGTTGCCGGAGACTGCGAAGTTATTGCCGTTGGTGGAGTTCGAGACGCCGGTGCCACCCGTCTTTTCGAAGGTGAAATTCACGACGCCCGGATTCAAAGAAAGCAGCAAGTCGAAGCTGCGTCCGTTGAGCGGCAGATCTTTCACTTGCTCCTCGTTCACCAGTCCCGATGTGTCCGCTGTGGTGACACTCACGAGTGGAGCATCGCCGATAACGGTGACTTGCTCGCTCACGTCGCCGAGACGCAGGGCGATATCGACAATTGCGTCTTGACCGACGACGAGGTGAATGCCCTTGCGAACCTCCTCGGAAAAGCCAGCTTTCTTTACATGCACTTCGTAGCCACCCAGGGGCAGGGAAAAGAAATTGTAGCGGCCGCCTGGATCGGAAGAGACGGTGCGAACCGCACCCGTGTCGGTGTTCTGCGCCGTAACTTCGGCACCTGCGACGACAGCTCCGGACTGATCGGTGACGACGCCCGAGAGATCCGCGGACACTTGGGCGCGAGCCTCGGGCGCCGAGGCTGCCCAAACAAGAAACAGAATCGCGGAGAGAACGCGGAGACTTGCCACGCACATTTTCAGTGTGTTTCGAAGCGAGCTCAATTCGCCTTGAGAGACTGCACATTTATTCCCGATTACCAAGTAACGCGATAGCACCTTTTACGCACCTTTCGTATAAAGAAATAGGTCAGCGGCAGGACGGCTTGCCCCAACTCCACAGGGCCTTATGTGAGTTAACGTTTTAATACGTTTTAAACAGTTATGTCAATGCGCTTTATTTCACTTCACTGACGACGGAACGACGGCAGGAGCGACGAGAAGATTTCGTTTGAAGCTCGACATGACGAATCCTATTTCTGGCAGCGACCGACCCGTAGAAACTTGGCCACATTGGGCGCGCCTGCAAGAAGCTGGCTCGTTGACTTCAGCGCCGCACAGAGCGTCTCCGCTCCATGGTTACGCTCAGCCGTCGCGAGGCCATGACACCCGAACTGACTGAACAGAGCACGTTTCGTGCTTTGTATACCATGTGGTGACATAACCATAAGATAGGTTGAGGCTTCATGTGGCGTCACCCACAATGAAGCGCATCGGAACTCCTTGAGGCACGGGATGGGCGTCCGCATCGCCTTTGCGGGTTCCGTTGCGGGTTTTGGGCTGTGTTCTAACATAAGATTGAAGCGGCACTGGTTTGTGAAATTCTGCCATGCTCCTAAAAATCGCCACGCAATGCCGAAGAGATGTGTCCATTTCTGCGGGAAACCGGGAACCTTCCGGTGACGCATTCACGCCGAGGCTGCGGGAATGAGGTTCTGTTTCGAGTGTTCCGAATATCCGCCGGGCCTTCACGGGGGGATCGGCAGCCTGGTGCAGATCCTGGCGCGGGGGCTCGTTCAAAACGGCCACGAAGTGCGGGTGGTGGGTGCTTATCGCACGCCGCTGCGCGCCCCTGAGCGTGAAGATGACATGGGCGTGAAGGTCTGGAGGCTGCCCATCCCTTTGGGCCGGTGGGGCTGGGTGAAGGCGAGGCGGCAAGTGTGGCGAACGGTTCAGGGGTGGTGCCGCGGCGGAGAGATCGATCTGGTGGAAGTTCCGGACTGGGGAGCGCCCGCGGCGGGCTGGGCCGCCTTGGGCGTGCCAGTGATATCGCGACTGAGTGGATCGGCGAGCTACTTCTCGAGTGAGATGGGGCAGAAGCCGGGATTTGCCGATTACGTTCTGGAGGGCGCTTCGTTGCGAAGATCCGATTTCATCTGCTCGAACAGCCACTACATTGCCAAGCGAACCCAGGAGGTATTCCGGCTGCGAACCGAGGAGGATGCGATCCTTTATACACCCGTGGAAGCAGGGGTCGCATCGAGCGTCACACGGAACTGGAACCGGGTGGTTTTCGCCGGAACGCTGACGGAGAAGAAGGGCGTTATCTCGGTGGTGAAGGCTTGGCCTACGGTAAAGAAGGCGTGGCCGGCAGCCGAACTGCACATCTGGGGCAAGGATGGAAAGGCGCCCTCGGGTGGCTCGATGGAGAAATATCTCTCTTCGCTTCTCCCTACCGAGTTAAGGGCTGGAGTGCGCTTCCATGGGCACGTCCCGCTGGAGGACTTGCTCATTGCCTTCCAGCAAGCGGGTGTCACTGTATTGCCATCGTACGCGGAAGGATTCGCCCTGACTCCGCTGCACGCCATGGCCGCGGGGTCTCCGACGATTTATACGACCCGCGGAAGCGGGCCGGAGCTGATCAAGGACGGCGAAAACGGGGTGCTTGCAGACCCGGACCGCCCCGAAGAGATCGCAGCCGCGATTCTATCGCTGTTGAAAGACCGGAGGCGCGCTGAACGAATGGGCGAAGACGGGCGAGCCCTGGTGCGGAGACGGTTTTCATGGCCTGTCTTGCGAGCCGAGAATGAGGCCTTCTATCGGCAGTGCCTCGAGCAGTTTGTGCGCAGGGGCAAGACGGAGAGGAAGGGCGCATCGCTGCTGATCGAGTCCGCGATGGCGTCATTCTTTTCTACCCGAACGCCGGCGAGCCCAAAATCGGTCGAGAGCGGCCAAACAAGCGCTACGCCGGCGGCCACGCAAGGGCATTGAATCAAGAAGATTGAGTGATGAGCAAACCCTATCTCGCTTATTTCCGCGAAAGAAACGTGCTGGTCACAGGAGGCTTCGGGTTCATTGGAAGCAACCTGTGCCTGCGGCTGCTGGAATTGGGCGCGCATTTGACGGTGATCGACCGTTCGGCGCCCCAGGAAAAGTTCGCTCAGCTCGCGCCAATTCACGCCAAAGCGCGCGCCATCATTTCCGATATTCGCGACCAACAGGCAGTGAACCGGGCAATCGACGGCCAGGATGTGATCTTCAATCTTGCCGGCACTTCGGGCGCGGCGGAAAGCAACCAGTTTGCGCTGCCAGACCTGAGCAGCAATTGCCAGGCGCATCTGACCCTATTCGAGGCGTGTCGCGCCCATAACCCCCGGGTTACGATGA
>Ga0206870_1221_pt1 | contig 11563 bp, 19 predicted proteins | sample Alteio_BWOrgCont_36_FD_152620 | JGI IMG/M metagenome (GOLD analysis project Ga0206870, IMG submission 152620) | Enriched cells from forest soil in Barre Woods Harvard Forest LTER site, Petersham, Massachusetts, United States -... | ecosystem: Environmental > Terrestrial > Soil > Temperate forest >... | reverse complement strand
CCATCCTTCCCGGTGAAGCGCCGGGTGCCTAGCCCTTGGAGATGGCCTTACCAGATTCCCGTGCGAGCTTTATCAGCGTGGCCTCTTCGGCCATAATCAACCTTTGTAAGCAGTCGAACGGTTGAGGATTTCGTTGCAGAAGCCGAAGCCTCAATCAGTAAAAACCCGCTGCTCTCCGTAATCATCGCCGGCGCCATCGGCTTTGGCATTACTAAAATAGGGCGCTTGCGCTGAAAAAACGGCCAGCCCCGTCCCCAGCGGTTGCACGTCTTTTGCGCTGTCTCCGCCGGTCACCTCGTATTCAGCGCCAGTCACCATTGCGGCGGCGTCTGAAGCGAGAAATACAGCGGCGGGCGAGATGTCCTCCGGTTCGAGCCAACCCACTTTCAACGGGACCGTTGGAGCCCGAGCGTCCCATGCTTGCTGCGGCGTCGGATTGTCCGGCGGCTTGTTTCCGGTTTCGGCGATGGCGTTCTTGTAACGCGCTTCGTATCGCGTCAGTTCGGTATCGACCAATCCAGGGATAAGGGCGTTGACCGTGATGTTATGCTCGCCGAACTCCATCGCGGCTGACTTCATCAAGCCGAGGATGCCCCACTTCGACGCAGAGTAGGACGCGGCATTCTTGGTGCCATGCTTCCCCTGCATCGAAGCGAGCAGGATGAAGCGCCTGTAGTTCTTCGCCACCATTTTCGGGGCAAAGGCCCGCACGGTGTTGGCCGTGCCGTTGAGATTGTTGTCGATCACGTCGCGCCAGTCGCTATCGGCCATCTCCAGCAATGGCATCCACCGCTGGATCGCCGCGTCGGCCTCGCTCTCCACCTGATCTGCCGCTGCCCGGAGTGCGTTGATGTCGCGGATATCGGCTTTGATCTCGGTGCATTGCCGACCAAGCTGCCGCACCTTGTTCGCCGTTTCGGCAAGATCGGCAGCGGTTGCCGGCTTCGCGTTCGATGCTGGGCTGACGGGCCCCGCAATGTCCAGCACGACAACATCGGCCCCGTTGGCAGCAAACTCGACGGCGATCGCCCGTCCAATCCCTCTTGCCGCACCAGTGACGACTGCCACCTTGCCCTGCAAGGCCGACCCGCGTGCGGGCTTGATCGGCCCAGCACCCTTCGATGGCGGCCCGTACTCGCTGCCGGGCGTCGGCATCTGCGCGACGGATTGCGCGGCTGCGGCGGTCGCTATAGAGGCGCCGGCTGCCGCACCTATAAGCAGGAACTTTCGGCGATGCTGGGAGACATCTGTGAGCTTCTGTTCCGACATAGGACGTACCTCTCTGTCCCCACGCAAAGGGCCGGCTCCTGCAAGAAACCGGCCCTGGTGGTTACATCTCAGTGTGATTGCCCGCTGCCGCCGCTTGTCGAGCCGGAAGTGCCTGCGGCGCCGCCGGGATATGTAGACGTGCCGGTCGTTCCGGCGCCGGACATGCTGGCATTTGGGGAGGCAGTGCCGGGGGTGCTCATACCAGGGGTTTGCGCACCGACTCCGCCCGCGCCTGTCGTCGCACCGCCGAGGGCTCCGCCCGGACCCGGACCGGTGCCGCCGCCTGCACCACCCGCCTGCGCGAAAGCGGCGCCGGCAAGCCCCAGAGTCGCGGCAAAAGCGGCGCTCAAAGTAATTGCTCGTTTCATCTGACTTCCTTTTTGAAGGGCAATCGCCTCAGTAGAAGCCCCGCTGATGAGGCGGGGCCTGTTTCCGGCATGGCGCGGTCTAGTAGCCGTAATATCGATCAACGCTCTGGCCGTAGGCCCTATCGGACCAATTCGGCGCGTCGCTGGCTGTGTAATTTGGAGCACCCTCTAGGCGTCTGCGGTCGATATCCACGACATATCCGTCCTGGCGCGTGTCATAGGCCAATGCACGCCACGGCAGCGGGTGATAGCTCTCACCCATCCCGAGGAAGCCGCCAAACGACATAATCGCGTAGGCAACTTGTCCCGTTGCCTTATTCAGCATCACGTCGTAAACGGAACCCAACTTTTCGCCCTGCCGGTTGTAGACATTCGTCCCGGTTACTTTGCCGGCTGAAATTAAAGCCCCGGTTTCGTCAGTCGCAACGTCTCCGCTGCGCGGGATATTAGCGCTCATTACTGGCTCCTACTTTTTAAGGTAGAGGTAAAACGACGCCCCAAGAGCAGCGTTCCGCTGGGCTACTTTCACGAATTTGACCGCGCCCGCAGCATGAGCAGCGTTCCGTAGGGCGAAAGATTTGAGGCCATGGGGCTTGGCGCAGCGGGCCGAACACCGGATTGCCAAGGTCGCGCTCTGTCGGGCGCAAACGAATGGACGGTCGCTGATCGATAAGCCAGCCCTGGACGAACCGTCCGTGAGGATCATCGGACTGTTTCAGCACCAATGCCGGCAGTCGTCCCAGCACTTGAGCCGACAAAGACACGGATCAAATCGCCAGCCCCGGCGTTTCCCGCCACGTATGCGGGAGGCGTCCAGGTGAAACTCAGCACCGCGATATTCACGGCGTTTCTTGTCTTCACGGCGACGCGCAGCCAAGCACAAAGCACTACAGCGCCGGCCACGACGCCGATAGCCGGTGTCGATGATGCGGCATTGGCGGGTAGCGCAAGGGCGAGCAAGATCATCGGGGCCAAAGTCTACAAGGGGGACACGTCTATCGGTCAGATCGAGGACGTGCTGGTCGATCTCAACCACGCAACAACGCCCGCAGTGATCCTCTCGGTCGGGGGATTTCTCGGTATGGGTGACAAGCTCGTCGCCGTGCCAGTGACCGCCATCAAGGTCGACAGCGAAGCCAAATTCTCGACCGATCTGACAAAGGAACAACTGACCAACGCGCCTGCTTTCGATCTAGCGAAGTTAAAATAGGCACTTCTTCGGCGATGACAGGCGCGATCTCCGAGCCAAGGTCTTCCGTGACCGAGCAAAATTCGACGATTGGCGCGTCGACAAAATGGACAAGGATGGCAGCTACGTTGAGGGCGCGTTTCAGCCCTAGCCGATCGCGCCGGAAACAAAGGGCATAGGAATGGCAAGGAATCCGTGGCTCCGCCTCGGTCTCAACACCTGGGCGTTGGGGATGGAGGCATCCCAGGTGATCGCGCTTCGCACGCTGAAAATCCTGTCTGGTGGTGCGGCTGGCCAAGTCGAAGCCCGTCGCATGGTCGACGAAAAAATACAGGCCGGGTTGGACCTGCAATCGGCGGCACTCACGGGAAGTCTCGGACTAACCGCAGAAGGCGCTGCTGGAAAAGTGGTGTCCCATTATCGGCGGAAGGTACGGGCAAACCGGCGTCGACTCACAAAGGGATGATATCGAGCCGCCTTTCGTCGATCTGAGGTCAGGCAAACCAAGCGAGTACCTCGTCGAGCGAGCACGGGAAACGGACGACCGTCCCACCATGAAGGTGGACCATCGTTTCGTCCTGTGCTTCATCCCGCAAATGTCGCGCCAGAACCGAAGGCTCTTGTTGATGTCGCTCACCAATAGCTCGGGCACCAAGACTGCCCAGGAAGATGGCTCCGTCATAGCGGTAATCTCGTGGTTGCGAGGCTCTCGTCAGCATGATAGAACATTTAGCGAACATTCTGCTCCTTCCCCCAGGAGGTCGCAAGCATGCTGTTTTTCCAGTTCCCCGAAGACGGTAGATGGAGCGACGAACGCGACGCCGTCGAGTTCGGTGTTGTTCTCGGTCCCTACGAGGGCACCGTGCGGATCGGTCGTCGCGTCTTCCAAGGGCTGATCGACCAGCGTCCGACACCAGAGACGTGCATGGAGGCGTACCATCTCCAGCGCACCCGGTTCGAGATGATCGCCGAGAGGAAGCTCCGTCGCCGGCAATTGACCGAGAGGGGCGATGTCGAGATCACCGGACGCGATCTGCGCGAGAAGACGCCGCCGGTCGACCAGGGCAGCTTATTTGGGTTGGGCGCGCTACAGGCCGAACGGGGTCGTTAACGCTGCAAAAACTCGGTGACTGCGGGCAGTACGCGATCTGACTGGAAGAATGCCTCTCCATGATTGAGGCCCGGTAACGGCACAAAGGTGACGCCGGGGGTAGCCAGTGCTGCTTGTTTTGCCCCGTCGAATAGCGGGTCCGCATCCCCGCAGTAAATGCAACACGGTCCTGGCAGCCGTGACAGGACGTGCTCAATTCCTTCACGACCGCCGTTCAGAGCCAGCCATGCGTTCAGATCACCCTTATAAAGTCGGGCCTTATATCCGGGCGGCAACACGCCGAAGGTTTGTTCCAAAGCTGTGACGAATTTGTCGTGTCCCTCCTGAACGACATTTCGGTATCTCTCCTGGGTGCTCGCGTAGGGATGCTGGCCTCCGATGATGAGACGGCCCAAACGCTCTGGCGTGTGTTCGGCCATGCCGTAGCCGATCCAGGAACCCATCGAGTAGCCCCAAAAGTCGGCCTTCTCGATTGAAATTGTGTCGAGGACGGCGACCACATCACCGACCCGTGCTTCGAGGGTGTATGCAGCGGGGTCGTGGGGTTTGTAGCTTTCACCGTGGCCGCGTGCGTCAATGATGACGAGCTTGTAGGCGTATTTCAGCGCATTGACATAGCCACACTCGTACCAGTCCTCGACGGATTGCGTGAACCCGTGCTGCAACACGAGCGCCGGGCCGTCACCCTCAACCTTGTAATGAACTTGCATTCCCCGGTTGTCTGCGTAGGGCATGTCGATGCCTCCTGTTCATCGCCGGAAGGGTTGACCCCACCGATCTTGGTAGACGACCTCTTCGAGTGGGATGCGCCGCACTGGCCCGAAGCGACCCATAGGATAACCGATCGGCAGCAGCGCATACGAGCGCACGTCCGCCGGCAACCCGAGCGCCGCGTCCACCTCTTTCTCGAAGTTCAGGTAAAGCGTTGTCAGAGTCGCACCGAGCCCTAGCGCTCGCGCGGCCAGCAGCATGTTCTGCACAGCCGGGTAGACCGACGACCCGGAGGTTCGGGTTCCAGCACCGCCACCCATGCAAGGGATGATCCACACCGGAGCTTCGTGAATGTGGTCGGCGAGGTGCTGCGCCGCGTCGAGCATCCGCTTGAAGCGCTCCCGGCTCGTTCCAGGAGCCGGTTCGCCTGCGCCGTATCTCGGGCTAACGATCTCGTCCCAGGCGCGCTTGTAATAGCCGCCGATAGTCTTTTTGACCTTCGGGTCTTTCACGACGAGGAAGCGCCAACGCTGCATGTTGCCGCCGGACGGCGCAGCGACACCGGCTTCCAGGATTTTGCGGATCAGTTTGTCCGGGACCGGGTCCGTTTTCAGCCGACGCATCGACCGCGTCGTCGTCATGATCTCAAAGAGGTCGTGGGTTTCTTCCGGCATCGCATCCTCGCGCGGAGAAGTTCACGGCATAAGAGACTTGCCCATCACCTCCTGTAAACCAGCCGAGCACCTCGTCGAGCGAGCACGGGACGCGAACGACGTGCCCACTATATGCCACTGCCTTCGATCCGATAGTGAACTCGCGGATTTTCCGCGTAAGGCATTTCAATGCCTCCTTCGCTGCCGGGTACGGTGTCACGGCCTCTCGTAAGCGCGTCAGCAACGAGACGCTAATCAGTCGTTTGGCGGATATAGAAACAGCAGTCGGGCGGGTCCATCGATCGTGCGAGTGCGATGACCGCGACCATCACGGTCGTCTGTGAAGAATATCTCGCCACTGCCCCAACTCTGCTTCGCTCCGTCAGATGTCTCCGACTCGATAACGCCGGACAACACGACGACAAAACTTGGCCGTGGGCTGGTGTGCCAGTCCAACATCAGTTCCTTTGGCAACTCCATGATCATCGAACCACCAATGGGGAAAATGTCGGATCGGTTGGGGTGCTGCTGAGTTCGGGGGATGGCATCGCGAGCTCCTTGTGTGACGAGGTTGCCGTCAAGCCGGAATCCGAGTCATGCTCGGCAATGCCGCGGTCAGTGAGGCTTAGAGCATGTGCGGACGCATCAAGCTCGAAGGCCATTTTTCCGAGATCAAGATCGCCTTCTCCATACCGCCGGACCATCCGGCGCCCAATTACGCGCCGAGCTGGAATGTCGCGCCGACGGACAAGCTGCCGATCGTCCGCTACAACCCAAAGACCCAGGCGCGCGCCTGCGATCTGATGCGCTGGGGACTCGTGCCTTATTGGGCGAAGGACCTTAAAATCGGCTTCTCGACGATCAACGCCATGGCGGAAACCGTCGATAGCAAACCGGTCTTCCGCGAGGCTTTCCGCCGGCGGCGCTGCCTGGTGCCGATCGAGGGCTATTACGAGTGGAAGAAGGTCGACGCCAAGACCAAGCAGCCCTACGCCTTCGGACCGGCCGGAGGCGGCATCATGGCGCTTGCGGGCCTATGGGAAACCTGGAAATCACCAGCCGAAGAACTGGTTCGCAGCTTCACCATCGTCACGACAGTGCCGAACCCGCTCGCCGCCCAGATCCATAACCGCATGCCGGTGATACTGCCGCCGGCGACGTGGCCGACTTGGCTCGGCGAGGAAGACGTGAATGTCGCCGATCTCAAAGCAATGCTGGTCCCTTTGGCCCAGGACGACATGGCGATGTGGCCGGTGAGCCAGCGCGTCGGCAACGTCAGGAATAACGACCCTTCGCTTATCGAGCCGGTCGCTCTCGTTTGAGGTCCCGCGCGTCGGCCGGAACGTGATACGGGAGCGCCATGACTTTAACCCGCTCCCGGGGGGCGCGTACCGACATTGCCGCTCGCAGCGTCAGCCTCTCCCCTGCCCTGCCCGACTTCGTCCCGCCGCAGCTCTCCCGGCTCGTCACGGCGCCGCCCGAGGGCGATGGCTGGCTCCACGAGATCAAATACGACCGCTACCGCATGCACGCCCGCAAGTTGCGCCTCCTCACCCGCACCGGTCTTGACTGGACCGCCAAATACCCCTCCGTCGCACAGGCCGTTCTCCGCCGTCCGGTGACGTCGGCCTAGCTCGACCGCGAACTGCGCGGGGTGCGCCCGGACGGCACCACGTCGTTCGGCCTGATCCAGAATGCCGGCGATAGCGGTAACCCGTGCCGAACCGATAGAAGGCGACCTCCACTTTCAATCGGGCCGGGATGCTCGGCGCTGCCTCCAACCACGTGTCGGCTTGAGGACCGGCTGGTCACGTCCAGTGACACCGGTATTGCTATCTGGCCTATAGGCACAGAGCCACCATCATGCAACGGCCGGTTGGGCTCTCCCCTGCTTTCGCGTGTCCAACCGGGACAGCCGGCGGGAGTGACCAAAATCTAATGTCTTCGCCGACCTTCTTAGCTCACCCAAATCCAGAAACCATCGGTCTTTCGCGGCGGTCCGGACGCGGGTCAACCCAAGCTGCTTCCTGGCATCGTCCAAGGTGATCGGATTGCCCCTTGCGTGCTGCCTTTCCATGTACCGGTACGGATACTTTCGGTGCCGGCGAATACCTTGCTCATCGACAACATGCCATTCCTCGTTGGTCTTTCCGAGGTACTGAAAGTTCGCGGCCTTATAGATGCCACCGCTGGTGTAGGGCACATCATCTTTCTGGAGCAAAAATTGATTATGCTCGGGGTCACTGAAGCTGGCGATAAATCTGATCCCGTGCCGTTGCTTAAGCCGTTTGTGACAGCGGCTAAGAAACTTTGTCAGCGGACAGGTCGGGTTTTGCGGATCAGAGCGGCATAGCCGCTTCAACTCAAACAGATTAGATTTCGTAACCGGTTTGCCCGTAATCCTACCCAAGTAGGCAGCCTGATTTGAATTTACGCCAATTCCATAATCCGCAACCGCGTAGAGGATGCCGTTAATGTACCACCCGAAAAAGATATTCTTGCCGGTCGGTACTTTGCCCGAGTAATGCCATTTGTTAATCGTCGCCGGGTGTTCGCGTCACCTGCGGGACGAACGACTATGTACTACGGGGCCTGAGTTAGGCCGTCGGATAACTCAGTGGCGGTAACGAACTCTCAGCGGTGAAGAATGTCCTTCCCTACCCCGAGCGCGGCTCCGTCCAGCCCAGGATATGATCTGCTCGGTTCGACGCCAAGAGGCGGCATGGTCGAGACAAGAATAATCGTACCCCGCTGCCACAGAGTTTACGCGCGAGTTTCGCCGGTTTTGATCAGTCCGTGATTGTTTCGGATCAGCGCGGCGAATACAACGCCCGCATTTAACAGGAGGGCTGAAGTGGCCAAGAGCGCACTGACAGAGTTGACCGACCACATCGATTCTATCCGCCAGGAGGCCTTTGAGGAGGGCTACGCGGCAGCGATGCGGGCAGTGGCGGAGTTTACCGCTTCCGGAACCACGAAACCAAAGGCGACCACCGCCCAGAGGATTTCCGTGAAGGCAACATCCGCGAAGTCAGCTACCACAACAACAGCAGCATCCCGGCGGCAGGAGCGCGCCCGAACCACGCCGGCTGTTCGCGTGACAAAAAGCCGGGGCGAGAATTCCCGGCATGTTGCCGAGGCAATGACCACACTGCCCAATCACAGCGGACCAGCTGCCGCGATTCGCAAGGCGCTCGCCGAAAAAGGCATCAATATGCCTTTCACGTCGATCCGGCATGCCTTGGGGCAATTGCAGGCGCGCGGCGAGGTATCGGTTTCCGGGAAGACCTGGACCTACACCGCTCCAGGCCCCTGACTTCTCGCGACCGCCCTCGCGTCCTTGGAGCAGCGTTGCTGGACAACCTCGCCAGAGTCTCTCTGGCGGGGTTGTCGCTTTCTCTGAATTGTCGCGGTAACAGTAGTCGTTGCCGGATCACACTCTGCTGACCCCAGCCGGAGTGTGTGTCACGATGTGGACCGTATCACCTGTCCGCAATGGCGCGACGACTGAGCGGATGCGGGCCTCTTTGGCCCGCTCCCTGCCTAGGTCAGTCCCAAGGCCGGCATCACTGGCACTCCAGCTTGCGGGTCTGGCATCCTCACCGATTCGAACAAAGGTAGAGGTCAGGCGTATTCCATACCGTACCACTTTCGATCTCCTCCCACTCAAGCACATCCGGCTGCACCGGGTCGTAATCGCCAATCGCCAAGACACCGTCATCCAACGTCGCCTGCGCGCTGCTTTCCCGACTTCGAGCGGGTCGTGGACGAAAGACTTGACGTCGTGGAGCGCCACCGCACTCGGTTTTCATCTTGTGACGCTCGGTAATCTGACGACAGACAGACTGGCGCGTTGGCATTCCGGTATTGGCTCAAAATCAACTTGATTCTGCGCCGTTCTGCTGGCTGCCGGCGTAATGAAACTGCTGCCCGACTTCCCCGACGATGTCCAAGACATCTTGCGGCAAGCCACCGTAGTTAATTTCCCCGAGAATGGCCCGCAGCTTCGCAGCATGTTCGGGTGCTTTAGCTACACCTTTCATCGAGGCACTGATTTTGGCACGGGTCTCGGGGGATAATCGTCCTCCAGTTCGGCCAGTGTTGAATCTTCTCATTCTCTCGGCCGAGATTGTCTTTGCTTCCGGGTGATCACGCCACCACGCGCGCACAGCCTCCACGTGTTCGGACGACAACTTGCGGCCGATTTGGCTTCGGCTTATGGCGTCCCTGTGTTCCGGTGACAATTCACGCCCTCGAAGGCTCCGGCTTAGGGCCTCGCGCTGTTCAAGCGGCATCTTCCGCCCGGTCAGAGCAATACTCACCTTACGACCGATCGCGGCGCTCGTTTCAGGAGAGTGGTGGTTGCCTTTCGACCCTCGCCGTTTATCTGCAAGGCGGCTCAAATGAGCGCGCTTAGCCTCACTGCATCGTCCTGGTGCACCGCGCCCTGATTTGTGCTTTGCAAAAAGCTGATCCAAATAGGGCTCGATACCGCCGGCCTCAACCATCTGGGCGGCCACGCTATTGGGGTTAGGGGCCTTACGCATGCGGTGTTTTCAGCTGATGATTGACCGCTTGCATTATCTTGGTTTTTCCCCGACCACACTTGCGTTCAGCTAGAAACCTGACGATGTCAGCGGCCAAGGCAATATATTCATGATCTAGCACGTCCGGCTCTGCTCGTATTTTTCGAATTACGGAACCGCTGCCTATCGACATAGTTACCAAAAGACGGTCGCGTTTTGGTATTACATTGCCCGCTTCACGTCTCCAATTTGTCCAAATCGTCGATGGGTGGTTCCAGCGGAGTCTTTGTTTTTCGGTCAACCTCCCGTACCATTCCTCGATTTTGAGACGGTGTTCCGGGTCGAGAATACGGCGGAGGATGCGGCGTGCCTCGCTCGGCACAGCATTGTAGCCACTCTGCTTGAGCCATACGTTGTAGGCCTTTCTGCCAACCTCGCTGTCGTCAAGGGCATTTAGCTTTAACCGCCGCATCAGAACAGTGCTGCCCGCTTCGAGACCCCGACCTACAGCAAGCCAGGCATCAAAATTCCGTTGTGCGTTGCGTTTGATCAGAGCGAACGCCCGCAGACCTTCACTGATCAGTATTTCGTTGTCCATTATCCGCCTTTTGATGATAAATATACCGGCGATGTCCTAACATCCAGGCCGTTGCTACGAAAATAAGTCCGATTAAGCCCGGGTCAAGATCTCTTAATACAATATTTCCGACGATAACTGTCTTCCAAATCATCTCTATCTTTTGATGGCGATTTTGCGAAATTTTATATTTGCAAGGATTGATTTGTTATTATTTTTGAAAGCAGATACACCTTGCTCTCGCCATAGCGACAGATTTGCAAAAGCTAAAAAATGTCGCGTCCCACACCCCGACGTTGCGACAAACCTCTTCAACGGTTGCTCCGCCGGCCGCAGAGCAGAAGATGAGCTCCCGCCTGCGCTTCAGCCCGCCTTCCTCGTTCACGGTTCCGGATGTTCGCGAAACTCTCACCCTTCTGGCCTGTTACACGACGTAAGCGCTCGGTGAAGGCGCCGGGTTAAGCGGCGATACGCGGGGCCTCGATCGGCTGCCAGTTCCATGGCAGCAGCGCGGTGATCTGCCGTGCCCGGTGATCGGTGATGCGGCCGAACCCTTCCAAGCTGACCAGGACGATTTTATTCGAAGAGGGAGGATAGTCTCATGGATGACATTAGCGCGTTTGTCGAACTGGACGAATGAGCCCGGCGCCATCCGCTCCGCGACCGCCACAGCAAGCCCGTACAACGCTTTGCGCATACCTTCGGGGCATCACCACCAGGACATCCACCGAAGCTGGTACTTGTTCTAGCTATCCGGGAGCTCCGATGATGTCGTGCGAGTGATGTCGCGTCTGCCGAATGATTAGAAACACTTATCTGTCAAGGAGCGAAGGTCGCGGGCAACGTCAACAGAATCCCGTACGATATCAATATGTTAGAGACAAAAAAATATGCAGCGGGTCTTGCGCGCGCCCCGCCGCAACCCATCTTCGTAGGTAGGTCAGCCGGCCGGCGACTAGTTGAAGTCCTTCCCTAAGGGGTGTGGACTTTCACCGACTATTCGGTGCTCCATCACCCTCTGTGGGTGCCGGAGGCCATCGAATAGAAAGTCCAGAACTAACCAGTATCGGCACTCTACGGAGCATGGCGATACACCTCACTACCAAATACACCAACGCGCCCCGTGCATGTCGTTGGTGTCGCTAAACCGTCATCCCTT